>Ga0299913_10000918_pt1 | contig 20375 bp, 17 predicted proteins | sample RVTome_9_FD_201360 | JGI IMG/M metagenome (GOLD analysis project Ga0299913, IMG submission 201360) | Soil microbial communities from uranium-contaminated site in the Upper Colorado River Basin, Wyoming, United States - RVT155D38 (version 2) ... | reverse complement strand
TGGAGCAAGTCGGAACGAGCTCCGCCCCAGATCACGTTCGGCCCATCGTCGCCGCTGAGCACGTCTCTGAAGCCCGAACCCTGCAGGTTCTCGAAGTTGGCGAACGTGTCCGAGCCCCAGTCGCCGGCCGTAGCGGTGCCGGCCCCGAGGTCTGCGACCACCGGCTCACGCGAGTCGAAGAAGGCCGCCTCGTCGACGCCACCGCGTCCGTCCATGACGTCGTTTCCGCCGTTACCGATGATCGCGTTGTCGTTGTCGTCTCCCATCAGGGTGTCGTCGTACTTCGAGCCCACCAGATGCTCGATACCGATCAGCGAGTCGTGCCCGAAGCCCTCCGCGGAGATGGCCTCGCCGGTGACGAGGTCGGCGGCCACCGGATAGGGCTGCAGGTTGTAGCTCGCCATGTCCATACCGGCTCCGCCGTCGAGCGTGTCAACGCCTCCTCCACTGCGCAGAAGGTCAAAACCTCCGTCGGCAGTCGAGCCGAATGCCTCGATCGAGTCGTCGCCACCTCCGCCCTGGATCATGTTCGAGTACTCGTCTCCCAAGAGAGTGTCGTCGTGGTTGGAACCCACGAGTCCCTCGAACGACACGATCTCGTCGCGGCCGTGACCGGTGGCGGTTCCGGCGCGCAGATCGGCCATCACGGCGCGCGGCGAGTCCCAGAACTCCGCGAGGTCGTAGCCCCTGCCCCCGTCCATGTGGTCGTCGCCGGGGCCTCCGATCAGACTGTCCTGGGGGCCGGCCTCCCCGAACATGCGGTCGGCGCCTGCGCCGCCGAGCAACGCGTCCGTATTGCCGCCTCCCCACATCCGGTCGGCGCCGCCGCCACCGAGGATCGTGTCGAACCCGCCATGACCACGGACCTTGTCACGGCCGGGTCCGGCCTTGATGTAGTCGTCACCCCCACCGGTGCAGATGAGGTCATCCCCGCCCCGACCGGTGATGATGTCCCAACCATCGAGACCCACGATGACGTCGTCACCCGACGTGCCCTTGATCTCAACCGGCTTTCGTGGATCACGGTTCGTCCCCACGATCGTCGCGGTGCGACCGAAGCAGGATCGTGCCGCGGCTGCGGGTGCAACCGTAACGACCGTTGACCCCACGACGACGAGCGCGAATCCCATCAGCAGACGGTTGCGGGACATCGATCTCTCCCTTGGGTGTTGCTAGGTCGGCTTTTCGATCTGTGGCACTTACAGGCGGTTCTCACCCGATAGGTGCGGAACGTAGGTGCCCTCGGGGAAGCCGATCGCCGTGGCCAGGCCGACGTCGAACAACGAGAAGCCGGGTTGGTCGCTGAACGGATAGGCAACCTTGCTCAGACTTGGTGACACGGTTATGCAGCAAGGATTGCCGGTGGTCACCAGTTCGGTTATCTCTCCGGAGGCGACGTCGATCTTGACTATGTCGAGATCGTAGCCATAGGTCTGCGTGGCATCTCGGGTGACGCGAACCGCCGCAAGTGACTCGTTGTCGATCCACCGAGGCGTGTCATAGAACAGCGCGCAATCGAATCCCGTCAACGTTTTCGACTCGCCGGTGACGATCGACTTCACCCTGATCTTCCCTATGAGGATCTCCCCATAGATCGGGTCCGGGCACGGCTCGGTGCTCTCTACACGCACCGCGAGCTGTTCACCATCCGGAGAGAGTGACGGGTTATGCGAGTTGGCGCCGCGCGTCATCCTCGTTGCGTCTTTCGTCTTGACGTCGATGACCCAAACGTCGAAAGCGCGGATCGTTTCCAGCCCGGCGGCGATCGCCATAGTGCGGCCGCTCTCGTCCAGGGCGATATCTAGTGGGACCGCACCCGCCCTCATGCCGTGACGGATGCCGCTGTAGCCCGGACCCGCTTTGAACTTGGCGACCTTCCGGAGTCTGCCGGCGGGAGTGCGTATCCACACCGACACCATCGTTTCGTCTCGGTCGAAGGTCGGAAAAAACGCAACCTTGGATCCGCCCGCGGCAACCACGGGAAGCCGGGCGTCCGGGATCCTGAACAAGCGCTCGCCGGACGTCGCGTCGTAAGCGACAATGCGCGACTTCCCGCTCTTCGCCCCGGGCAACTCGCCCGCAAGGACGTAGCCGTTCAGCGAAAAACGGTCGAAGTTAGGAAACCTCCTCACTTCGACTCCGTCCCCGTCGGCCACGACGACATCCGTATCGGTCCAGTACCCGAGCACGGGCGCGCCCGCCACCGGGCCCTGGGCCTCCGCGGTCGGTCCAAGCACGGACAAGGCCAGCACCAGGGGCAGAGCCCACGCAGCGATCCGTGCGGCGCCCCTGCGATCGACGTCGATCACGCTTGCTTCCTTTCTCGGGGCCTACGCGTCCTTGCGCAACCCCTTCCAACCGGCGCCCCCGTGCGGCCGGCGACGACGCCCCTTCTTGGAGGCCACCAGGCACTGGATCTCGTGAACACCATGCACTGGAGGAATACCGACCCCCTCGAGACACTCGAGTCATATCCCGACGCCCTTGCCTTCGCTAGGGGGATAGGGGAAATCTCCGCCGAGGAACTCGAGCACATCCTGGACAGCCTCCGCTGCAGATACATCGCGATCCGGATCCGCAGAGAGATATCTGCGGCAGCATCAGAGAGCCCGCACGCCCGTGACTACCCCTCGGCGCCCATGTTCTTCTCGACAACAGCGAGGGTCTCTTGGAGCTGCGCGGTTGGACTGAACTCGATGACCTCGGTGTCGGCGAAGATCTCCGGCGTGTGACCCGGTCGCGCGAAGTAGGCCTCGCCCGCAGTGATGACGTCGTCGCCGTCGGCGTAGTGATACACGAGCTTGCCTTTCACCACGACCCCCCAGTGGGGGCACTGGCACCGGTCGTCGGGCAGTCCCTTGAAGAGAGGTGCCATGTCGGAGTCTTCGGTGTAGGTCTCGAACCCAACCGTGTAGTCGTCGACCTCTCCGAAGTGTCCCTCGTAGCCGGGCACGGTCATGGACTCGGGCGCCTTGTCCTTGGACGTCTTTGCCATCGTGTTCCTCCTCCGCTCGACTTGCGTCGAGATCGTCGTGTGATGTGTGGGTTACGCGGGCGCGGCGGTCGGCAGCGCCCCGATCTGATTCATGAGCGTGAACAGGTCGCAGTACTGCGTGATCTCGACGATCCGACCGTCCTCGATCCGAAACAGGTCCCATCCCGCGATCTTGATCCCGCGCCCCGTCGCAGGGACGCCCGCGAACTCTTCCTTGTGGGTACCGATATAGGTGACCCAAGAACTCACTAGACCGTCTTCCTGAATGAGATATCTGATCTCGGTGTCCAGATCCGGGAAGGCCTCGAGGAAGCTTCCCACCGACATCTTCAACTGGACGAGGTTGGCTCCGGCCCCCGCATGGCCTTTCAGATCCGGCGAACAGACTTCGTCGAATCGACCCACATCTCCGGCATTCATCACGTCGTAGAACTTCTTGACGACATCCTTCTCTCGAGTGGACATGTCACTCTCCTTTCGCTGAACCGTTGTGACCTCATCAGGCTCGCGCCGTCACGACGGCGAAGGATGGGGAGGTCTCCCTATTTCCCGACCGGTTCGCGATCGAGGTGGAGGGCGGCGAAGGCCGCGGCCTCCGTTCGGCTCCGCAGCCCCAGCTTGGCCAGGATGTTGCTGACGTGATGCCCAGTGGTCTTCACACTGATGAAGAGCCGTTCCGAGATCTCGGCGTTGGAGAGCCCCTGGGCAACCAGCCGGAGGACCTCCACCTCTCTCTTGCTCAGCAGCCCGACGTCCTTCGGCCCGGTGCGGCCCCTGACCCCGAGCTCGCGCAGAAATGCAGCGGCGGCGTCGGCGTCGGGGGTCGCGCCGAGGCGCTCGAACGCGGCAAGTGCGGCTCGTGCCTCAGACACGGCCGCGCCCCGATCGCTGCTGCTGAGAGACCGCGCCAGTGCGAGGCGAGCGCGACATGCCAGGAGCGGCACCGACGCTTCACTCAGGATCTTGGCCGCCGCGCGTAGCAACACGGCCGCGTCGGGATCGTTGTGCGCCGCACCGACCTTGCCGCGCGCAAACTTGGCTTCGCCCTCGTGGCGGCGGCCCTTCGTCAACGACGCAACGCTCTCCACTTCCGCTGCTGCTAGATCGGCCCCGGTCAGGTCCCCGCGCGCGATCTCTGCATCCACGAGCAAGATCCATAAGGGAAGGGCCAGCACTTCGAGGCCCCTGAGATCCTCGATCCGAGCTCGCAGCCGCCCGGCAGCAACATCGGAGGCGCCGAGCGCAAGATCCAAGAACGCAAGTGGCCGAACGGATTCGGGCAGATCCTCATATGTAGACAGGAGATGCTGAGCCTCTTCGAGGCGCCCTTGCACGACCCGCAACTCGGCCAATTGCGTGACCGGATGGACACAACGCGAGTGGAAGCCACTGGCTTCTAGTTCTGCTATCGCAACCATCAACTCTTCTTCGGCTTCGTCGATCCGACCGGTAACGAGATAGATGCCACCGCAACAAGCACCACAGAAAGCCGACAGGGTCCCGTGTGCCGGGGGACCGAACGCGGCGAGCGGGCCGTAGTCGAACGATTTCCTGTACTCGTCGAGAGCCGCACCCCACTTCGCGACGCGCTCGTTGTCGCCGACGAGGTCGGCGGCCTCCATCACAGCGCAGAAAGCGTCGCCAAGGCTCTGGGGATCTCTTCCCTCGCCGGCGGTAGCGGCGGTCATCGCTTCGTCGATGTGGAGCAGACCGTTCTCAACCTCGCCCACTCCGATGCAGAGAACGCCCAGCCGAGCCAACGCCACGATCTCGAGGTCCGCGTCGTTCGTCCTTCTGGCCAACTGCACGGCCTCGCGCGCCGATCCGATCGCACTCGTCGCATCGGGAGAGCCCTCGGCACGCGCCAGCTGGATCCACCCTCGTGCGCGCGGATCGGTCACTCGATCGGCTGCACTTTGTGCCCGGGCAAGCCATCCTTCAGCGCCGGCATCGTCCCGGAAGAGGCTTCGATGCTCCCGGGCAAGCCATACCGCGACCCGCGCCGCTTCGTCGAAGTGCCCGTCGCGACGGAAGCCGGCGTAAGCGCGGGTGCGGGCTTCGATTCCCTCGGGGATCCGCTTGAGCCACCACAGTGAGAGTCCCAGACCATCCAGCGCCTCGGCCGAGGCGCCGTCACCGAGGATCGATTCGAACGCAACTCGGGCCGCGTCCCAGTCGCCGGCAGCAAGGGCCGCCCACCCGTTCGCGGTGCTCGCCATGGCTGCCATGACAGTCATCATCGGACCGGCCCCAATCGTGAACAAGGGGTCTCCCGTTGATCTCGTCGTTGTTGATGGCCGCCGGGAGCCTCATGGCCGCAGGCCTCTTGCTGGTTTCGAGAGGACGGCCGTCGGGCAGGCACTCACGCAGGAGGGCACGGCACTAGCAGGGATATCCACAGCGTGGGGGGTCGTGGTCCACAGGTTGTCCACAGCCACTAGCTTCGAGCAGGGACTTCCTGGGATAATCCACCGTTCACCCATCCCCGGAGGTCTCGCCCATGGAAACCGACAAGGAAGCGACCGCGGTAACGCCTGAGGACGAAGCGGCGGTACCTGGGGAAGAGGTAGCCGAGTGGGTTCCGGCCGCGACCGCGGCCCGGCGCCTGGGTATCGAGGTCACGACCTTGAGATCGTGGTGCGAGGGCGGCGAGGTCTCCTACCGGACGGCTCAGGGGGCTGAAGGCCCGGCCGCACTGGTGAACTTCGGGGAGGCCCACGCGCGCGCGGCGCGTACGACCGAGGAGGAGCAGATCACGACCGATCCCGCAGACTCGACGACAACCGACCTCGCGCCCGCGTCGGAGGCACCGGCGATGGCGGCGCCCCCGGCACCGCGCCCGGACACACCCGAATGGGTCAGCGAGCTCGCCGACGCATGGAAGCGCGCGGCCAAGGCCGAAGCCGAGGTCGAATCCTTCAAGCAACAGCTCATCGAGATCGGCGACAGCCTGAGAGCGCAGGAAGAGGCCGCGCGATCTGCACAGGAATCGGTGATCCAGGAGGCTCGCCAGGCCGTCAGCCACGCGGCCCATGCGGCTCACGCGGCCCAACAGGCCGGCGCACGCGTGTCGGAGCAGGCGACGACCCTCGAGGCTCAACAGGAGGCCGTTCGAGCCGCCGAAGCCGCGGTTGCAACCGCGCGCGCCGCCGCGCTCGAAGCCGAACGTCAGTTGCAGCACCAGAAGGACGGTGAAGCGGCGGCCCAACTCGCCCGCGACGAAGTCATCAGAGCCGCCCACGAAGCCGCTCGCCAGGCGCACGAGTCGGCGCGTTCGGCCGATACGACCGGCGCCGACGCCATCGCTGCGATCAGGCAGATCGGTGACGCGGTCGAACGCACGGCCCGGGACACGCTCGAGACCCTCCAGCGGACCGCCGAAGGCACTCGCGACGAGGCCATCCACGAGACCCACGTCACCGGCGAGAGGGTCCGCGAGGAGATGAGTGCGCACGCCGCAGCGGTGGAAGAGCAGATGGCGCGAGCCCTGCAGCAGACGAAGGAGACGGTGGCCAATGCAGTGGCCGACGTCGAAGCTCGACTGCGGCAGGCGGTGGAGACCGCCCGAGCAGACACCTCCCACATCTCCCGCGAGCAATCCCATCGCTCGGTCCAAGAGGTGTCGGAGGCGGCGGCCCTCGCAGAGGAAACCGTCGGACGGACCGCTAGTGCGGCGCGCGAGGCGACTAACCTCGCCGCGACCGAAGCCATCAAGGCGATGCAGATCGCCGTGCAGGCCGCGCGCGAGGAATCGGCTCAGGCGGCTCGCGACGCCAAGACGAGCGGGGCGGTCGCAAAGCACACCGTCGAGGAAGCCAGCGAACAAGCGACCACCGAGATCCAGAACGTCGCGGCGCGCGCGACGGGATCGGTCGAGGAGGCTCGCCACCTGGCGCAGGCGGCGGCCTCCGAGGCGACGGGTGCGTCGAATCGCGCTCGAGAAGAGATCGAGACCAAAGCAGTCGATGTCGCAGTCAAGCTCGACAACGCCATCAAGGCGGCGGATACAGCCGCGCGCGGTGCGGCTGCCGAGCAGGCAAAGCTCGCGGTCCGCAAGGTCGAAGAGGCAGCCGAGAACGCGTCGGAACGCGCGCTCCGCGCCGCGGCACAGACCGAGCAGACGGCCGCCGCGTCGGCCGCCCAGATAGCCCAAACCGCGACCGAGCTGAAGGAGACGATGGCTCGGGCAGCTCTCGAATCGGTTCAGTCTGCCAACGCAGCGGCACAGCAAGCGCGCGATGACTCTGCGAAAGCAGCCAAGGAAGAAGCCCGCAATGCCGTGCAGGAAGCGATGCGCGCGGCCCGCCGCGAGCACAACGAGGCGCAGGAGGCGATCGGTGCCGCGCGCAGCGAGGCCGTGAGTGCCACACAGAACGAAGCCATAGGGATCCAGAAGAGCGTGATCGAGGCAGTCAAGGAAGCCGGCGCACAGGCAGGGCAGGTGGCCCACCGGGCCGCCGAGGAAGCGGCCGTGGCCGCGGCGGCAGCAGCCGCCCATGCCGCGGAGGGCGCGGTCTCTAAGGATGCGCAGGAGCGGGCCGCAGCTGCCGCTGCCGAAGCCGCCGAGGCGGCCAAGGAATCGGCCACCTATGCCGCGCGCGAAGCGACCGCGCGTGCCAACCAAGAGGCAGCCGCGCGGGCTGCCGAGGAGGCAGCGCTGGCCGGCAAAGAGACGGCCGCAACCGCGCAGAAGGCTCTCGACGAAGCCATGGCGCAGGCGAAAGCCCAGGGCGAACAGAACGAACGACTGCGCGCTCAGCTACAGGAGGCGACCGAAGCCACGCGCATCGCCACCGAGGAATCGCAGGCCACTCTCGCCGAAGTCCGCGAGCTGGCGTCCTCGTTCACCACCGAGTTGGAAGAGCTTATGAACGCGCAGATCGACGCAACGAAAGCGGCGATGGATGCGGCGAAGGCGGCGCAGGGAGCAGCTCGGACCGCGCAAGCATCGTCCTGGGCGGCGCAGAAAGACGCGACGCGGGCCGGACGTGCCTCGGTACGCGCGATGCAGATCACCGAGGGCGCGACGAAACAGCTCGAGGAGTGGGACGAGGAGCCCGAGGACCAGGGCACCGCGTGGGACGAGCTTGCCCTCCCAGCCGACGAGTCGGATCCCGCGGAGAAGGAGTTCTGGGACAAGGTCCCCGAACACATCGGCGACGGGACCCTCCTCGACGACGAAGACCCCGAATGGATCGAGAAGTTGCGCAAGAAATGGCCGTTCGGTCAGAAGGGCGACACAGAGCCGGAGGACGAAGCCTCCGAACGGGAGGTTTAAGCCCCCGCCCTAGACCGGGAATATAGGCTCGAGCGCGTCGTTTCCCATTGCGGAACGAGTGAACGCGGCGACCTAGCGGAAGGCCATCCGAGCATGCAGGAACTCACCGAGCAGGACTTCAACGACATCGTAGGGACATCAGATCTCCCCGTGGTCGTGGACTTCTGGGCCGAGTGGTGCGGGCCGTGCCGGCTCGTGCACCCCGAGCTGGAGAAGATCGCGGTCGAGTACGAGGGCAAGATCAAAGTAGTCAAGCTCAACATCGACGAGGCCCCCTCGATCGCGGCCAAGTACGGGATCATGAGCATCCCGACGATCGCCTTATTCGTGGACGGCGACGTCAAATCCCAGGTGATCGGTGCCCGCCCCAAGGACGACATCGTCATGGGCCTGGGCCTGAACGCCTAGGCAGCCTCCCGACAGAACAGAGGCCCCCGGGAATCCTGGGGGCCTCTTCGCGTCCCGTATGAGCTCACAGGAATCTGGGCATGCCTTCCAGAACTACTACCAGACGGACATTTCGCCATAACGCTGGAGGTGGCACCCCATGAGGGCGAGACTGATCGCAATAGCCGCGACCGCGGCCCTTCTCACCGGCATGTCGATCGCTGAGGCCGGAGTGGACCAGGACGAGCACACGAAGAACCTCGTCCAGAAAGAGCTCGTCGGGATCAAGGCAGACAAGGACGTCCTGGCCCAAGGGTCGGACCTCGCTTTCAAGGACGACCTGATGTTCGCGGGTACCTACCAAGGCCTCGGGGTCTTCAAGATCCTGCCCCGCGCCCCCTACGTGAAGCAGTTGGGTTTCGCGCTCTGTCCGGGGGGACAGGGTGACGTCTCGGTTCTAGGCGACTACGTGTTCTTCTCGGTCGACTCCGCGCTGGTGGGCGAGAAGTGCAGCCCCGAAGACACGGCTGCCGCGAGCCCCGCGCAGTACGGTGCCGGCGAGGCGTGGGAAGGCATCCGGATCTTCGACATCTCCAACCCGAAGAAGCCTCAGTGGGTGAAGTCGTTCGACATGCCCTGCGGTTCCCATACGCACACGGTGTTGCCGGGCAAGAAGACGAGCTACATCTACATCCAGTCGTATCCGCTAAGCGGACAGGGAACCGACTGCAACTACGGGACCCATCGCAAGGTCCAGATCATGGAGTTCCCGACCGCCGATCCGACGAAGGCGAAGCTGTTGGACGAGACGATCGACACCTCGCCCGCGATCGGGTGCCACGACATCACGACGTTCCCCGACAAGAAGATCATGGCCGGCGCATGTGTCAGCCAGTCGATGATCTGGAGCATCAAGGACCCGAAGAATCCCGAGCTCCTGTCGACGATCTACAACCCGAGCATCCAGATCCACCACTCGACCGCCATGACGTGGGACGGCAAGGTACTGGTGCTCGGTGACGAGACCGGAGGGGCCGCGGCGGGAGGTGGTCCCGGGAACGAGGACTCGAGGACGGGGGCCGCGTGGTTCTACGACGTCTCCGATCCTGAGAATCCCGTGTCGCTGGGCAGCCACTCCTATCCCCGGACCATGCCGCTTCCCGATCCGGCGGCCGCGGACCGGTGGCGCTGGACCAACCACAACTTCAACGTGATCCCTCTGCGCAACAGCAAGAAGTACCTGCTCGTCGTCTCGTACTACATGGGCGGCATCGCGGTCGTCGACTTCACCGACCCGGCCAACGCGAAGGAGCTCGGCTACTACATGGTCGACGGCGAAACACCGCAGGACACCTGGTCCTCGTATTGGTACAACGGCCGCATCTATACGAACGACCACTCGTCACAGATGGGGATCGGCGTCTACGAGTTCTCGGGAACGACGACCGAAGACACCACGCACTTCTTCAAAGGAGAGATGAACCCACAGGTGCAGTTCGAGGGGAACCTGAGGAGCTAGCGGGCGCAGCGAATCAGCTTGCTGAGGGCCGTCCGGAATAGGGCGGCCCTCACCGCGTTCCCGGCGGGGGCGGCTGGTTAGTATCGGCCGTCACTTGGGGCCCATAGCTCAGCTCGGTTAGAGCGCACCCCTGATAAGGGTGAGGTCGATGGTTCAAATCCATCTGGGCCCACTGCAACGATCCGTGACGTGACCGCTCATCTTCCGAAATGGCACCCGACGAGCGTTCCGTCTCGCGATCACGGGGAGACGTGAGACGCGACGGGTCCCAAGTGTCACCACCCGGGAAATCCGGACAAAAACCTCCAGATCCTCGGCAGGAGCATGCTCGTTCTCCTCGAAAAGTTCCCTTTGCCCGCTTTGGTTCGCGGGCGTCGCTTTGGGAGGAGTCCCGTAAGTCGCGGGCAGATTAGGAAGGAGCGGGATGAGAAAGTATCTGGCAGTCCTCACGATCGTGGGGCTTATGGCAGCGTTGGTGATCGCGGTTCCCACGCTTGCAGCTGACAAGAACAAGGGCGAGACCACCGTCGCTTGTGGCGACAACGGAACGATCGTGGCATCTCCGACGGTCCTGTGGCCGCCGAACCACAAGGAAGTAGACATCAGCTTCGTGTACACCGACGATTCCAGCGATGGCTCGGGTGACGTTGCTCTCGAGATCATCATGAACACGCACGACGAGGTCGTCGACGACGAGGAGCTCAACGGCACCGGTAACACGCCGTTCGCCACCGACTCCCTCGGCGGAGCCTCCATGGACTCCGACGGCGAGACGACGGTCGTTGGTTACGCCCGCGCCGAGCGCTCGGGTCTCGGTGACGGTCGCGTCTACGAGTTCGACTACATGGCCCAGGCAGACATGGGCCTTGACGGTTGCGAGAGCGACCCCGACACCGCCGGTGACGGGATCCTCGTATCCGTGCCTCACGACTGCCGCGCGGTCGACGGTGGCAACTCGGCCTGCAACGACAACTAAACTCAACTAGTTCGGAGGTTCGTAGGGCCCGGCGGAAGCCGGGCCCTACTCTTTAGCGACATGCGAAATAGAGCTGCTACGTGGGCCCTGGTCATCGTGACCTGCCTGACGGCGTGCGCGTCACCATTCGTCGACCCCGTCACTCAGGACAACGAGAGCAGCCCATCCAAGGACCTGGCCGCGCGCGCCACACCTGTCGAGGCCACGGGCGGAGCGACTCGAGACAACCGGCGCGAGCGCGTTGCCGATGGTGCTGTACAGAAGGGCGGGCCGGCGCGCAGCACCGAACCGGAGGAAGCTCCTCCTCCCGACGCAAACTTCGCGGTGGTCGGTTCCCTCGCCGACGAACGAGGCGATCTCGGAGCGGATCCGCCCGCGTATGCCGACGTTGTTTCGGTGACGATCGGCGACGACAGTGTGCGCGCACGGGTCACGGTGCAGGTTGCAGGGAAACTGCCCGTACGCACGCGTCGAACCGAGGTCCAAGGACTCGGCGTGGATCTATACCGGGACTCGGGCGACTATCAATTGTTCGCATCGGGTGAGCCCGACGGATGGTTCGGCTATCTCTACACACCCGACGGCTTCGTCCGGTACCGGGGAGATTTTGAAGTCCAGGTCGATCGCGTGATCTTCACCGTTCCCTGGGGAGCGATCGGAGGCCGCGGAGATGGAGAGCTCTCGCTATTCCTCGACTGGACGGGCCCGAACGACAGGTTCTCCCAGGACCTCGCCCCCGAATCCGGCACGGCCCCGTTCCACGGGGGGCCTTAGGGGACCGGGAGGTTTCGACTCCCAGCTCGACGAAGCAATAGGACATGGTTAGGGGACGCCTCCTGTTGGGATTGGCGGGCGCGGTTTGCGCAGTGCTCGTGGCCGGATCCGCGGCCGGTGGTAGTCGGCCGATCGGGGACACGAAGGTGTTCGTCCGGATCCCGGAACCGGGCATGCCGGAAGGCATCGCCGTCGACCGAGGCCTCGTTTACGTCGGCACACACACCTCCGCGAGCGGCAACTCGGGCGAAGGGCCGTCGCGGATCTTCGTCCACCGCCTCGACGGCGGAAGGCGGGTCCAACAGATAACGGTCAAAGGTCAGAGCACGGACGAGACCCACGGACTCCTGGCGATGGCCTTCGATGGAGATGGTCGTCTCTACGTGCTCGACAGGAACCCTGCGAGGCTGCTGCGCTTCGATCTATCGGGGGCGCGCCCCAGGCAGACGACTTACGCCACGTTCCCCGATCTCGCTCCATGCAGCACCTCGGATCCGCCCTGCTCTCCAACCACGATCGACTCGGCGGCGTTCGCAGACTTTCTCGCGTTCGACCGGACCGGCAACGCTTACGTAACGGATCTCGAGCAGGCGACCGTCTTTCGCGTTCCGCCGGGCGGCGGCAAGGCCGAGGTGTGGTTCTCGGATCCTCGCCTCGACAGCGTCTTCGGGCCCAACGGGATCGCGTTCGGTCCCGATGGGAACCTCTACTTCGCGATGACCGGCTCCACGCAACCAACCGAGCCGGGCCAGGGGCTCATCTACCGGATCCCCCCCAAAGACAAGCCGAAGCCGGAGGATCTCGAGGTCTTCTTCATGTACGTGGAGCCGGCGGCGGGCCCGGACGGGATCGCATTCGGCGAATCCGGCAAGCTCTACGTGGCACTCGCAGGAGCGAACCAGGTCTCGATCCTGGGTCCCGATGGGACGGAGGAGCTGCGCTTCCCCTCGCAGATCGAGAACCAGCAACAAGAGATCCCTTACGACCTGCCGGCGAGCATCGCCTTCGATGGCCGAGGTTCTCTCCTGGTAACCAATCAGAGCTATTTCACCGGGAACGAGGATCACTGGGCGGTCCTCGACGCGTGGGTGAATGACACGGCCCTGCCATTGATCCGCCCCCATATCCCCTAGGGATTCCCAGCCACGGAGTCACGGGGAAGGGAGCGGGTCCGGCGCGGCGAATCCCTGGGCGATAGCACTCTGAGAGACCCGAGGGAGACCGATGAAGCTTTCCGTAAGGGCTACGGCCCGACTCGCGGCCGCCGCGATCGCCATAGCAACCGTAACCGTAGGACTGTCCGCCGACGCGAATCAATACACACGCCGCAGCGGCGGGCGGGCGCTGGCCCACACCAGAGGAAAGCTCGTGCATCCTCCCAAGGCCCCGGTGGCGAAGACCTCGTGGATCGGGCACACGTCGCTCGAGCCGACGATCGCGATCGATCCCGGTGGCGACATCTTCATGACCGCGGGCAGTTGGTCCCAGACCCCCGGTGCCCGCTCCGGCGGAGCCACGGAGATCGTTCGTTCGGACGACGGAGCCCAGTCGTGGGCCTTCGTGACACCGAAGGTCGGCGACGTGAACCGCCAGCACGTGAGCTTGGATCCATACGTGTATGTCGACGATATCGATGGTGACAACGCCAGGGTGTTCACGATCGACCTGACCGTCGCTTGCTCGTACATGTCGTTCAGCGACGACGACGGCGAAACGTGGACGACAAACCCTCTCGCCTGTGGGCGACCGGTGAACGACCATCAGACGCTCTTCTCGGGGCCGCCGGCCACAAGCACGACGATCAACTACCCGAACGTCCTCTACTACTGCTGGAACGACGTGGCGACATCGTCATGCTCGAAGTCGATCGACGGCGGCCTCACGTTCCGGCCGACCGGTGCGCCGGCGTTCCTCGGATACGACAGCGCGGAGGACGGGGGACAGTGCGGAGGCCTCCACGGACACGGAGTAGTCGCAAAGGACGGCACGGTTTACCTGCCGCGCGAGTACTGCGGCCGCCCCTATGTCTCATTCAGCAAGGACGAGGGCCTTACGTGGACCACCGTGCGCGTCGCCAAGATGGGCGCGAACGGTGGCTCCGACACGAGCGTTGCCGTGGATAAGAAGGGCAACATCTACTACCTGTTCCTCGGTGAGGACCGGCTGCCCTACCTCACCGTGTCGCGCAACGCCACGAAGTGGAGCAAGCCGGTTCCCGTCGGACCTCCGGGTCTCAAGGAAGCGAACCTTCCGTCCATCGACGCGCGGGGCGTCGGGAAGATCGCGCTCGTTTACTACGGCTCCACGAACTCCCCGTGGAAGCCGTGCGACGAGGATTGCCCCACCCTGGACTACCTGAAGACGACATGGAACGGCTACCTGACGATCAGTGCCAACGCCCTCGACGGGTCGCCGCTGTTCTACACGGGGCTCGTCAACGACCCGAAGGACCCTCTCGTGCGGCAGCGGTGTGGCCCAGGTCGTTGCTACAACGTCTTGGACTTCATCGACGTCAGGATCGGACCGGACGGGATCGCCTACGGCGCATTCGTCGATACGTGCATGCCCAAGAACTCCGATCCTGCCTGCACGGAGAAGACCCCGACGAACGCCGGTGCATTCGAAGGTTCCTACGAGGGCATCGTCACTAGGATCGTGGGAGGACCGTCGCTTAGCTAGGCGGCCGCCCTTTCGGGCTCGGGCTCGGGGTCGGGCTCGTGGTCGTGCAGCTCCTCGTTACGGATACCGGCCCCGTTGACGATCGCACCGATCGCACATAACGCAGCCGCCGCGAGAGCGGTTAGATGGAACGCGTCGGTCGATGCTTCGTCGACGGCTTTCCGCACGGCCGGACCCGAATCCTCGGGGGCGGGGTTGAACGGCGAGATCTCCGTGCGCACCTCAGGCCTGCTCGTGTCCACCGAAGGCGCAAGATCGCCGAGCATCCCGTAGAAAGTGGCGGTCGCGGCCACGAACAGAAGGGCGCCGCCGAGCTGAGGGCCGATCCGCGAGATCGCGTTGTTGATGGCCGACGCCACACCCGAATGAGATGGGTGGACGGAACGCATCAGCGCACTGGTGAGAGGCGCAACCATGATCGCCAGACCGAGCCCGAAGACGACTAGGGCGGGAAAGATGTCCGTCCAGTAGCTCGACGGAGGGAGCAGCGATCCGGGGTCGCCGAGTGTCGCGACCCACGGCTCCGAGTCGCTGGGGAAGCGGATGAACCACAACAGTCCGATGGCCATCAGTCCCGGGCCGATCGTCATGAACCAGCGGGGGCCGATGCGCGCGGCGAGCGCTCCCATCCTCGTGGACAGGAACACGAGGAAGATCGGTCCGATCAGGCCGGCTATGCCGTAAGCCAGTTCGTTGTAACCGATCGTGCCGATCAGGAACAGGGCCTGGTACTGGAAGCTGACGTACAACGCGCCGTAGATCAAGAACGTCGAGATATTCGTCACCGTGAAGTTGCGGGACTTGAAGAGATCCAGAGGAACAAGAGGATGCGGGCTGCGCCTCATCATGAAGGGGAACGCCGCAAGGGCCAACGCTCCGACACCGAGCGCGATGAAGCCCGTTGCGCTCTTCCATTCTTCGACCTGGCCGCGGATCACGCCAAACGTGAGGCCTGCGAGCGCCAGCGCGATGACGATGGCACCGGGCCAGTCGAAGCGACCGGCGGCGGATTCGTCCTTCGATTCCGGCATGTGCCGGAAGGTCGCGATGAGTGCGATCGCTACGAGGGGGATATTGATCAGGAAGACCGCACGCCACGATGTGTACGCGACCAGCGCGCCGCCCACAGGGGGGCCGAGGATCGCCGTGAGCGCAGATGCTCCGGCCCAGAAGCCGAACGCGCGGCCCTGTTCCTCCCCCGAGAAAGTCGTCGTAAGGATCGCCAGCGATCCCGGCACCAGGATCGCTCCTGCGGCTCCCTGCAACAACCGCGCGAGGATCAACAACTCCATGTTGGGGGCAAGTCCGCACAAGACAGAGGTGACCCCGAAACCCGCGAGCCCATAGGTAAAGAGCCGGCGGCGTCCGTAATAGTCACTCAGCGCGCCGGCCAGTATCAGGAGTGCGCTGAGCGTCAGCAGGTACCCGTAATAGACGTATGACTGCGATTCCAGAACTCCAAAGAAAGAGGATTCGAGGTCTCGGCCCATCTCGGGAAGCGCCACGTTCACGACCGTCGAATCCAGGAAGACGATCCCCGAGCCGAGGACTGCAGCCAGAAGCGTCCAGCGCTTGAAAGGTTCCATGCGAGCTATAACAACCCACGGTGACTAGGGTTTCCAGTATGGAGAACGAACTTCTCGATCTCGCCGCCTGGCGACGGGCGATCGCCGAGCTTTACGCGGCGATCCGGGCTGCCGACGACCCCGCCGAAGCCTGGAAGACGTGGGTGGTAACCCGCGACGAGCTCTTCGGGAGCCACCCTCAATCGCCGGTGCCCCGTGATGCTCGGGATTCCTTCGTGGGGCTGGACTACTACCCGTACGACGAAAGCCTCCGACTAACGGCCGAAGTAAAGGAGACGGCACCGGAGCGCTACGAGATCCCGACTAGCGGGCAGATCCCGGGCACCGACACCATGGCCTTCACGCGCTTCGCGGAGGCGACGTTCGCACTGGGCAACGGCACGAAGAAGCTCGAGCTCTACTGGCTGGAGAGCTACAGCGGGGGCATCTTCGTTCCCTTCCGCGACGACACGAGCGGGCGATCGACCTATGGAGCCGGTCGCTACCTGCTCGATACGGCCAAAGGTGCCGATCTCGGCATGGACGGTGATCGGATCGTGCTGGACTTCAACTTCGCGTACAACCCATCGTGCTCGTACGACGCGCGCTGGGTGTGCCCTCTCGCTCCCCCGCCCAACCGGCTCGACGTGCCGATCGAGGCGGGGGAACGCATGGGCTTTCTCTAGATCAATCCCATCTCCGTGAGAAAATCTTCTGCAACGGTCGCCGGGTCGTCCTTGTCTATCTCCACGCGGCCATTCAGCTCGGTCACATTCTCCGTAGTGAGCTCGGCACTTACCGCGTTGAGGAGCTCGGTGATCTCGTCGTTCAGGATCTCCGTACGTACGACCGGAGTGATGTTCTCAGCCGTCTGGAGATCCTGATCGTCGTCGAGAACCACCCAACCGTTGGCCCCGATAACACTAGACGTGGAGAACAACAGCGCGACATCGATCTTTCCTTCTTCTAGCGCGGCCACCGTGAGCGGTCCGCCGACATCCAGCGGCCGGAAATCACCGAAGGTGACACCGTAGGTCTCCTCGAGACCGGGGATGCAGAAGGGGCGGTCGGGGCACTCGGGAGGACCACCCAGCGTCAGGTCCTCGGCCGGTCCGGCCAGATCGCTCATCGTTGCAAGCCCGTGCTCGTCGGCGGTCTCCTGCGTGACCACGAATGCGTTGGTGTCGTTCGCGGCAGAGGGCTCCAGGAGCGTGATGCCCTGCTCGTCGAGCAGTGGCTCGAGCAACTCGACACTCGCGTCCGGGTCACCCGTCGCGGCTGCATCGGGATCCAGAAACAGGAGGAGAGAGCCTAGGTACTCGGGCTTGATGTCGAGCTGACCCGATTCGAGTGCCGGTTGCGAGATCTCGCGCTGTCCCAGATCCATCTGGCGCTCGACCGTGTAGCCGGCGTTCTCCAGGACCTGCGCGTACATCTCCGCGACGATCTGATTCTCGGCGAAGGCGGCCGAGACCCCGACCGTTACGGTTCCCCTCTCTTGAGCGCCGGTATCACCGTTGGTGCCGTCGTCCTCACCCGACCCGCACGCGCCGAGAACAAGCATGAGCGCGAGCGAAGCCGCCCCGAGGACGACCTTGCGGGATCTCCGCATGGGTCATCTCCTCCCTGTATTGAGGTCGCGCCTAATGCGCGACCTGGACCGGCGGCCACCCTAAGACGCCCGGCTCTTTACCCGGCGCAACCCCACTGGCGACTAGAAACCTCGCGCTGGAACCTGACCTGCGCTTTCCAGTCCCGGCTGGAACGGACGCGGCTTCAAGCCCTTGGGACTCGTGACTCGCTCGAGAAGACCGAACCCGAGCTCCGTGAGAACTGCGAGCAACGCCACCAAGAAACCCCCCGCGAGGATCCTTCCTTCGTCACTTACTGCGAAGCCATCGATCAAGAAACGGCCGAGGCCGCCCCATCCCACAAGCGCGCCGAGCGTTGCCGTTGCGACGACCGACACCGCAGCATTGCGAAGGCCTGCGATTATGAGGGGGGCCGCTATGGGGATCTCCAGGACGAACAGGACGTGACGCCAGTCCATCCCCATGCCCCGAGCAGCTTCGAGCGTGTCGTCGTCGACCGTTTGGACCCCGACGTATGAGTTCAGCAGGATGGGCGGGATCGCCAGGAGAGTGACCGCGATGAGCGTAGCGACGAATCCGATGCTCCCCGGCAGGTAGCGGAGAGTAAAGGGAAAGACGATGGCGAGGATGCCGAAGCTGGGAAAGGCACGCCCGAGATTGCCGATCGAGACGGCGACGAACTCACCTCGACGCGTATGTCCGATCAACAATCCCACGGGCAAAGCCACGATCGCAGCGATCATCGTCGCGTAGAAGCTGATCTGGAGATGCTCGAACAACCGCGCGGGGATCCCCGCGCTCCCCGACCAGTTGACCGGATCGGTCAAGAAAGCGATGGCATCCGAGAGAGTTCCCATGTCAGATAGCGCGCACGGTCCGGCCGCGGGCCCATGGTGTCAAGAGTTTCTGTCCGGCAAGGAGAAGCCCGTCTGCAACCACCGCCAAGACGAACGATAGGACTGCCCCGATAAGCATCGGAGTCGTGAAGAACTGACGGATGCCTACGAGTATGAAGTGACCAAGCCCACCGAGTCCGATCAACGCGGTGACAGTCACGAGCCCAATCGTTGTGACCGTTGCAACTCTGATGCCGGCAACGATCACCGGCAGCGCGAGAGGAAGCTCGATCCTCCACAGCACTTGTCGGGATGAGTACCCCATCCCAACGGCGGCTTCCTTGACGTCGGACGGGACCCCCCGGAGGCCGGCCACGATGTTCCTGATCAGTATCAACAGCGTGTAGCTGACGAGACCGATCTCGGCGGTGAGGAAGGTCAGGCCGGTGTAGGGAACCAGGAACGCGAACAGGGCGAGGCTCGGGATCGTGTAGAGGATCCCGGTGAAGGTCGTGACCGGCGTGTAGAAGCGGCGGGCCCGGTAAGCGAGCACACCGAGAGGGAAAGAGATCAGCAACCCGATGGCAACGGCGACGGCCGTCAGCTGGATGTGCTCGACGAGTTGCACGCCTATCTGGTCCAAGTGATCGGCGATCCAGTCCCAGCGGATGAATGGCTCGTTCACGGCGTAGCTTCGGCGTTGCCGCGCAGAGCGCGGATCAAACGATCTACATCGGAGCTCGCGCTCAGGGCCAGGCCTTTCAGTCCTCGATCGATCCCTACGAACCTCCTAACGAACTCGTTGGCAGGATGCGTCAGGATCTCGGCCGGTGCGGCGTACTGCTCCAGTACCCCGCCCACGTTCAGGATCGCGATCCGATCGGCCATCTTGATGGCCTCGTCGATGTCGTGAGTCACGAAGACGATCGTCTTGTGGATCTTGCGTTGGATGCCCAGGAACTCGTCCTGGAGACGCTCTCGCACGATCGGGTCCACGGCCCCGAAGGGCTCGTCCATCAACATCACCGGGGGATCGGCGGCCAAGGCCCGGGCCACCCCCACGCGTTGACGCTGGCCCCCGGACAGCTCCGACGGATACCTGAGGAGCAGACCGGGATCGAGGTCCAGCATCTGGACCAGCTCATCCACGCGGGCATCGGTCCGTTCCTGGTCCCACCCGAGGATCCACGGCAGCGTGGTCATGTTCTGGCGGATCGTCCGGTGGGGAAGCAGTCCGATGCTCTGGATGACGTAACCGATCCCGCGCCGCAGCTGTACCGGATCCTCGACCCGGATGTTTCTTCCGGCCACGATGATGTCGCCCGCGGTCGGTTCCACCAGTCGATTGATCATCTTCATCGTGGTGGTCTTCCCGCACCCGGACGGGCCGACGAGAACGACGGTCTCGCCGTCGTTGATGTCCAGGGACAGGTCTCCGACGGCGGGCTCGGTTGTTCCGGGGAAGGTCTTGGTGACGTTACGCAGCGAGATCATGACGTCCGGCATGTGCTCGCTCCCTGTTGGTGCCTGCTAGAGGTCGCGCTCGACGAACGTCATCTCGATACCTCCGACGAGATCGGAGCCGACGTTGTAGAGGAACGCCAGGAAGAGGTTCACAACGGATCCGAGGACCACGAGGACGAGTCCGATCAAGAAGGCCCACTTCTCGACGAAGAACAAGGTGATGTTGACGTCCCAACCGAGTGCGAAGCCGTCACTCACCTCTTCGAGGGTGTCGAACAAACCCATCGACTCAAGTATCGAGTAGAGGATT
>Ga0299913_10000917_pt1 | contig 20378 bp, 18 predicted proteins | sample RVTome_9_FD_201360 | JGI IMG/M metagenome (GOLD analysis project Ga0299913, IMG submission 201360) | Soil microbial communities from uranium-contaminated site in the Upper Colorado River Basin, Wyoming, United States - RVT155D38 (version 2) ... | reverse complement strand
AACTTCGTCCGCTACGCGGGCGCGTCGGGCGACTTCAATCCCATGCACCACGACGACACCGTCGCCACCTCGGTCGGCAACCCGTCGGTGTTCGGTCACGGCATGCTCACCGCCGGCCTCGTGGCCCGCGTGGTCAAGGACTGGTTCGGGCCGGAGGCGCTGCGCCGGCTCCAGGTTCGGTTCTCGAGGCAGGTGTGGCCGGGCGAGACGCTCACGTGCAAGGCGACCGTCACCACGCTGCGCGAGGACGGCGATGTCGGGCTCGCCGACCTCGAGCTCCTGGTCGAGAACCAGGATGGGGACCCCAAGCTCACCGGCAGCGCGACCGCGGCGGTGGCGAGGGGAGCCGTCTGATGGGCCTCCTCGAGGGACGGGTCGCGATCGTCACCGGCGCGGGCCGTGGCATCGGCCGCGGCGAGGCGCTGGAATGCGCAAAGCAGGGCGCGGCGGTCGTCGTCGCGGAGTTCGACGGCGACGTCGGGCAGCACGTCGTCGACGAGATCACGGCCGGCGGCGGGCGGGCCGCGCTCGCCACCGGAGACGTGGCCGACACGGCCGTCGCCGACGGGCTGGTGGCCATCGCGATCGAGCGGTTCGGCGAGCTCCATGCGCTGGTCAACAATGCCGGCGTGCTGCGCGACCGGACGCTCGCCAAGATGTCCGACGAGGAGTGGGACACCGTCATCCGGGTGCACCTGCGCGGGCACTTCGCGCCGACCCGCGCCGCCTGCCGCTACTGGCGGGAGAACGAGCGGCCCGGCCGGATCGTGCACACCAGCTCGACCTCCGGCATCCTCGGCAACTTCGGCCAGGCCAACTACGGCGCCGCCAAGGCCGGCATCGCCGCCCTCTCCACGATCACCGCCATGGAGCTGGCCCGCTACCGCGTCACCTCCAACGCGATCGCCCCTTCCGCGATCACCAGGATGACCGAGGACCTGCTGCCCGAGGAGGTCCGGCTGGCCCGCAAGGAGTCGGCCGACCGGGGTGAGTTCGACTTCTTCGCGCCGGAGAACATCGCGCCGCTCGTCGCCTTCCTGTGCTCCGACGCGGCTGGCCACATCAGCGGCAAGGTGTTCGGCGTGCAGGGCGACTCCGTCGAGCTGTACCAGCCGTTCACGTCGGTCGCCGAGGTGAAGGCCGGCGGCACCCGCTGGGACCCGGCCGCGCTGGCCGGGCGCATCGACGAGCTGTTCCGCGAGGCCGGCACCCAGGCCGGCCCCGAGAACATGATGGCCCGCATGCGCTACGGCATCCTCGACCACTCGTAGCGCCTGCCGGGGCGCCGGCTCAGCAGGGGCGCTTCGGCACACACTTGGTGTATGCGGCGGTGTAGGTGCCGCCGGTCGCCGGCGCCACGAGGTTGTGCGTCGCCGCGCCGCCGTCGGACCACGATGCGAACGAGTAGCTCCACTTGCCCGCGGTCTGCGTTATCGGCGCGCTGACCGAGTTGGACGAGCCGACGATCACCGTGCGGCTGAACGGCGTCGTGAGGAGCGCGCCGTTGACGGACAGCCGCAGCGCGCTCGGCGTCGTAGCGAAGTTCAGCGTGACCGTCCGCGGGTCCAGCCGCACCGTCGTGCTCGCGGTGCGCCCGGTCGAGTCGGTCGCGGTCAGCGTCAGCTCCAGGTGCGACGGGTACTCGTGGTCCGGCGCGAAGATCGAACCGGACGCGACGCCGTCGAAGGTCTGCAGCACGTGCGCGTGGCAGCCGGCCGGGCAGTGCTGCAGAGTCAGCCGCCAGGACAGCGCGGAGGCCGGGAGTGGGCCGTCCTGCTGGTCGGTGGCGTGCCCGCTGAACGCGATCTGCTCGCCGACCGCCCAGTTCAGCGCGGCCGCCGGCGCGTCGATCACCGGCAGCGGGTCGTCCTGCGGCGGCTGGTCCACCGCGACCGTGACGGTCGTGGTGCCGGTGGCCCCGGCCGGGTCGCTCACCCGCAGGCCGACGACCGTGGTGGCGGTGTACGTGGCCGCCGGCTGCGGCGCGGCGGAGTCGTCGTACTCGCCGTCGCCGTCGAGGTCCCACGCGTAGCTGATCGGGTCACCGTCGGCGTCGGACGAGCCGGTGCCGTCGAACTGCACGGCGAGCGGCGCCTGGCCGGACGCCGGGTTGGCGCTGGCCACCGCGGTGGGCGCCCGGTTCCCGGTCGGGTAGCGCACCCTGCGCAGCTCGCCGGAGTTCATCGCGACGTAGAACACGTCGCCGCCAGGGCCGGTCAGCAGCTGCACGGGCCCCGGCGCGCCGGTGACGAACGGCACCAGCCGGCTCGGGTCCGGCTGCCCGTTCGGCCCGGCCTGCATGGCCCAGATGCAGTTGCGCGAGTAGTCGGCGAAGAACAGCGCGCCGTGGTACGCGCCCGGGTAGTTGCTGCCGTTCTCGAACGTGAGGCCGGCGATCGAGGAGCCGCCGGTCGGGCACGGGTCGGTCGGCACGACCTTCGCGGCGTGGTTGTACGCGTAGTACGGGGCGTCGTGCGCGGCCGGCCCCATGGCGTACAGCGACTCGCACAGGTTGAGGTTGGCGCTGTCGTAGCCGCCCTGGCGGGCCGGGCCTTCGTAACACGGCCAGCCGAAGTTCTCCGCGACGGCGTCGGTGGCGTCGACGATGCGGTGCACGTCCTCCCAGGTGCCCCAGCCGACGTCGCCGACCCACAGCTCGTTCGTGCCCGGCCGGGTGGTGAACCGGAACGGGTTGCGCAGGCCCTGCGCGATGATCCGCCGGGCGTTGGCATCGCTGCTGGCCGCGAACGGGTTGCCGGGCAGGCCGGCGCCGGTGTCCGGGTCGACGCGCAGCACGGTGCCGCCCAGCAGCACCGGCTCGCCGGCCGGGCGCCGCACCGACTGCGAGCGCAGTGCGCCACCCTCGGCGGTCGGCGGGGCGAGGTTGACGCCGGCCGGCAGCGGCGGGTCGCCGCACGGGTTGCCGGTCTGGCCGTAGTCGACGTAGTTGAAGCTGGCGCCGTCGCCACCTGAGACGTACAGCGCTCCGTCCGGGCCGAACGCGACGGTGCCGGTCGAGTGGCTGGGGAACTGCTGGCACCAGTCCGTGATCAGCACGGTCTCGGTGGTCGCCACGTGGTTGGCGTCCAGGGTCAGCCGGGACAGCCGGCCGGTGATGAGGCAGCCCTGCTGGGTGGCGCCCGGTGGGCTCGGGCACTGGTCACCCCAGCGCGGATGGGTGCCGCCTGGCACGGCGTCGTAGGCGTACAGCGCGTAGAGGTACGGCCGCGCCGGGTACGACGGGTCGATCGCCAGGCCGAGCATGCCGCGGTCCCAGAAGTTGTGCACCTGCGGTCGCAGGTCCGCCACCGTGGTCGGCGTGGAGTCGGCGAGCGAGTCGTACGTCTTGATCAGCCCGCTCTTCTCGGCGATGAACAGCCGGCCCGCCGGGGTGAAGGCAGCCGCGGCCGGCGACGCCAGGCCCGTGACGACGGCGGTGTCCGTGAACCCCGACGGCACGACGGCCGCGGCCGGCTGTGCGGTCAGCGTGCTCAGCCCGGCGGCCACGAGCGTCGCGACCGCGACGGTGGCGGTGTTCGCAATCAACGCTCGACGACCCAGAGCCATTGGAACCTCCGCCGGTAGCCCACCGTAACGGTGAGCACATCGCGAAAGTCTAGCTCTCAGTTACCAACAGCCGAGGCAAGACCAGATTGGTCGTTGCGCCAGCTCGTTGGGGTGATGCCCTGTCCGGGTGACCTGCGGCGGTCAGCTGCAGGTGCGCTGCCGGTAGGAGTGGTGGTGGCTGAAGCCGAGGTCGGCGTACAGCGCGAGCGCGGGCGCGTTGGACGACATCACCTGCAGGTAGCAGCGGGTGGCTCCGTGCAGGGTGCCCCAGGCCCGCAGGGCACTGGTGATCTTGCGGGCGAGGCCGCGGCGGCGATGGTCGGGCAGCACTTCGACGGCCGCGATGCCGAGCCAGCCGTCGGTCACCACGCCGCGGCCGGTTGCCACGATGCGGTCACGATGGGTGATCGAAGCGAAGGTGACGACGGACGGGGCTGTGAGGATGCGCTCGGCCACGGAGGGTAGCGCCGTGCCACCTCGATAGACGGCTGCCCAACCTGGTGGCGGCCGGTCGGCCAACCGCACCCCGGTGCCGCCCGCAGGGGTGGCCGATGCGAGATCCGTGGTGAGGACCGCGGTGTCCATGTCGATGGTCCAGCTGCGCGCGGCCAGTTCGTCGTCCAGAGGCTGTTGGGTGGGTAGCGGGACCGAGAAGGAGGCGCGCAGGCCCCGCGCGGTGTACCACCGGCCGACCGCGGCCAGCGCGGCGTCCAGCGGCCGGTCCGGCTCGCCCAGCGCGAGCACCGAGTTGGCCCGGCGCGTCCAGCCCTCACCGGCGCGCAGCAGCCAGCGGCCGAGCCACTCGGTCTCCGGCGCCGGCCAGCCGCGCGCGGCGGTCTCCTCCAGCCGCACAACGGCCCGGTTCTCGGCTGCGGGGTGCACTCCGCCGGACGCGGCGGGGTTCACGGCAGCCAGCCGACCTTGCCGCGCAGCACGGCGTATCCGACGAAGGCCACCACGTCGATTGTGGTGTGTGCGATGACGAGCGGCCACAGCCGGTTCGTCCGCTGCCACGCCCAGCCGAACACCACGCCCATCGCGAGGTTGCCGAGGAAGCCGCCGAAGCCCTGGTACAGGTGGTACGCGCCACGCAGCACGGCGGACACGGCGAGCGCGGCGCACCGGCCGAAGCGCAGCTGCCGCAGCCGGGTCAGCAGGTAGCCGACCATCAGCACTTCCTCGGCCCATGCGTTGGCCGCGGCCGCCAGCACCAACACCGGCAGCCGCCACCAGGTGTCGTCCAGCACCGAGGGCAGCACGGTGAGGTTGGCGTCGACGGCCCTGGCCACCAGGTAGAACCCGAGGCCGGGGACGCCGATCGCGGCCGCCAGCGCCAGGCCGTAGCCGATGTCGCGCCCGTCCAGGCGCCGGCCGAGGCCCACCTCGCGCAGCCGCATCCCGCCGCGCACGAGCAGGTACGCGCCGAGCCCTCCCCACGCGAAGAGCTGCAGCACGCGGGTCAACTGGAACGCCAGGTCGATCAGGTCGGCGCGGGCGGCTGGGGCGTTGAGCGCGACGGACTGCGCGGACAGCGGCCCCGGCTCCAGCAGCGACTCGAGCAGCGACAGCAGGCTGCGCAGCGCGGACAGCCCGAGCGTGATCGCGAAGACGACCAGCAGCTCCAGCCGCAGCAGCCGCTGCGTGGCGTCCGGCTGCCCCGCCGTCGGCGGCTGCCCGGCTCCGGTCACTGGCGGGCGGCGGCCAGGCCGGTGCAGTCGCGCAGCCCGGCGAACTTGGCGCTGATCCTGCTTGCCTCGGCGCCGGTGACGGGGATCGGCTGCCCGGTCTCGCGCGAGATGTGGGCCGGCAGGAACTCGGTGTCGGTGATCTTCGCGGCGCGCAGCGTCACGCGCAGCACGCCGGTGTCGTTGCTGTTCGCGTCGTTCCACCACCAGAGGAAGTTGCCGAGCCCGTACGCCACGTAGGTGCCGCCCAGCCAGCCGTCACCCTGCAGCAGGTGGGCGTGGGTGCCGACGATGAGGTCGGTGCCGGCGTCGGCGAGCTTCTGCGCGAACGACTTCATCTCGGCGGTGGGGCACTGGTTGCCCTCCTTGCCCCAGTGCATGAAGACGATCACGAAGTCAGCTTGCTGCCTGGCGGCCTTGACCGCGGCCACCGAGCGGGTGACGTCCCGCGCGTGCGCCACGCCCGGCCGGCTGTCGGTGGCGTTCCAGCTGGTCTCCAGCTCGTGCACCTGGGAGATGCCGAGCACGGCGATCCTGGTCTGGTTGACCTCGGTGATCCACGCCGCGTACGCCCCGGCCGCGTCCAGCCCGGCGCCGAACGTCGGCACCCCGGCGTGCTCGGCGTGCTTCAGGGTGTCGGCAAGCCCCACACGCCCGTAGTCGAGCGAGTGGTTGTTGCCGATCGACACCGCGTCGATGCCGGCCGCCTTCACCGCGTCGTACGCGCTCGGTGGCGCACGGAAGAGGTATCGCTTCGGCTCTGCGGTGCCGCCCGTGGTGACCGCCGTCTCCAGGTTCACCAGCGCCAGGTCGGACGCCGTGAACACCTCGGCGATCGGGCCGAAGGCGGTCGCGGGGTCGTCGAGCAGCTTGGTGGTGCGCTCGGCGAAGTGCACGTCCCCGGCGAAGGTCAGCACCACCTCGTCGGGCGGCCTGGTCGGTGTCGGCGGCTGCGTGCTGGCGACGGGCGCGCCGGAGGACTGCCCGACGGGCGACGGCGTGCCGGCCGTCGGGATGTCCGCGCAGCCCGCCGCCGCGGCGGCCAGTGCCAGCACGAACGCGAGCACCCTCCCGGTCATGCGTGCACCCTACGTGGCGCCCCCATGGCACGTGGGCGTCCCAATGCTCGCTAGACGGAGCGCGGGCGTCCCACGTGCCGGGTTCACCCGGCGCGATAGCGCCAGAACGCCGGGAAGCGGGCCACCACGAGCACCGTCAGCACGATCACGGCGAGCCCGCCGGCGGTGGCGGCGAACGCGGTGCCGGCGGCCGCGGCGGCGGGGCCGTGCCAGACGTCCGCCAGCCGCGGCCCGCCCACCACCACGACGATGAACACGCCCTGCATCCGGCCGCGCATCTCGTCGGTCGCCACCACCTGCAGCATCGTCGACCGGTACACCCCGCTGACCAGGTCGGCCGCGCCGCCGACGGCGAGGAACAGCACGGCCAGCCACAGCGAGCCGACCAGGCCGAACAGCGCGATGGCGAGGCCCCACACGCAGATCGACACGGTGACCGCGACCCCCTGCCGCCGGACCCGGTGCAGCCACCCGGAGAACACGCCGCCGACCAGCGCGCCGATCGCCATCGCGGCGTACAGCCAGCCGAGCGCCGGCCCGCCGCCGGGCGGGTCGCCGAAGGTGCGGACCGCGGCCTCCGGGAACACCGCGCGCGGCAGGCCGCAGCCCATCGCCACGATGTCCACCAGGAACGACACGAGCAGCACCTTGTGCCGCGCGGCGAACGCGAACCCGGCCAGCACGTCGCGCAGTCCCGCGCTGCGCGGCACGTCGGAGCTGGCCGGCGGCATGGCCGGCAGCCGCCAGGTGGCCCACAGGGTCGCCGTCAGCGCGATCGCGTCGACCAGGTACAGCGTGCTGAGCCCGATCACCGGCAGCAGCACGCCGGCCAGCAGCGGCCCGACGATCGCGCCGAACAGGAACACCATCATGGTCAGCGTGTTCGCCGCTGGCAGCTGGCTGATCGGCAGCAGCCGCGGCAGCACCGCGCCGCGCGTCGGCTGGTTGACCGCGAGGAACGCCTGCTGCACGGCGAACACCGACAGCACGAGCCACACGTTGCCGATGCCGGCCGCGGCGATCGCCCACAGCGCGAGCGAGGTGAACGCGATGCCGCAGCCGGTGATCAGCAGCAGCACCCGCCGGTCCATCGCGTCGGCGATCGCGCCACCCCACAGCCCGAACACCACCAGCGGCACGAGCCCGAACAGGCCGGTGAGGCCGACGTAGGTGGACGACCGGGTGAGCGCGTACAGCTGGAACGGCACCGCGACCACGGACAGCTGGGCGCCGACCACGGTGACGATGCCGGCGAGCCACAGCCGCCGGAACGCCGGGTTCCGCAGCGGCGTGGTGTCGGCCAGCGCGCCGCGCACCCGCCCGGTCAGCGGTGCCTGGCGTGCACCGCGCTCGGGCGGTGGCTCCGGCGGTGGCACCACCCCAGTCTGCTCACTGCGCGGCCCGCACCGGCAGTGAAATCGATCACCCGACCCGTGAGTGCGGATGAGTGCTACAGCACACCATCCGCCCTCACGGGCTTCAGCAGGGGTTGAGCAACCAGCAGAGCCGGAAGGTCGCGTGGTAGGTCGTCGCGCCGGCCGGTGCGACCACGTTGTGCGTGCGCGCGCCGCCGTCGGACCAGCTGACGAAGGCGTACTTGAGGTTGAGCGGCGGCACGTTCTGCGGGCTCGGCGCGCTGATCGAGTTGCTGGACCCGACGATCACCGTGCGGCCGAAGGGCGTGCGCTGCGACGTGCCGCCGACGGTGAGCACCGCCTGGCTCGGGTTGGACGTGAAGCTCAGCACGACGGTCTGCGGGTCCAGCCGCACCGTGCTGCTGCCGGTGCGCCCGGTCGAGTCGGTCGCGGTCAGCGTCAGCTCCAGGTGCGACGGGTACTCGTGGTCCGGCGCAACGAACGAGCCGGCCGCGACCCCGTTGAAGTCCTGCACCACGTGCGCGTGGCACGACCCGCCGGTGGCGCAGTGCTGCAGCGTCAGCCGCCAGGACAGCGCGGACGCCGGAAGCACGCCGTCCTGCGGGTCCGTCGCCCGGCCCGCGAACGGCACGCTCTGCCCGACCCGCCAGCGCAGCGCTGACGTCGGGTCGTCGATCACCGCAACAGGGTTCTCCCCGGTCGGATTGCCGACGGTCACCGGCACGGTCGTGGTGCCGAACGCGCCGTCCTGGTCGGTCACCTTCAGCCCGACGTCGACCGCGGCCGCCGTCAGGTAGGTGTGGCTCGGCGCAGCGGCCGTCGAGTCGTCGTACGCGCCGTCGCCGTCCAGGTCCCACGCGTAGCTCAGGGTGTCCCCGGCATCCGGGTCGGTCGAGCCGGTGCCGTCGAACTGCACGGTCAGCGGCGCGGGGCCGGACTGCGGGGTCGCGGTGGCGCGCGCCGTCGGCGGGCGGTTGGTGCCGCCCGGGTAGCTGACGCGGCGCAGCTGGCCGCCGCTCAGCGCGACGTAGAAGAGGTCGCCGCCCGGTCCGATCAGCACCTGCACCGGGGTCGCCGCGCCCGTGACGAACGGGACGAGCCTGGCCGGGTCCGGCTGCCCGTTCGCGCCGAGTTGCATGGCCCAGATGCAGCCGCGCGACGCGTCGGCGAAGAACAGCGCGCCGGCGTACGCGGCCGGGTAGTTGCTCGTGCCGTCCTCGAACGCGATGCCCGCGATCGACGAACCGCCGGTCGGGCACGGGTCCGTCGGCACCACCTTGGCGCTGTGGTGGTACGTGTAGTACGGGCTGGTGGCGCCCGTGTTGTAGAGCGACTCGCACACTGTCAGGTCGGCGCCGTCGTAGCCGGGCTGGCGGCCGTTGCCCTCGTAGCACGGCCAGCCGAAGTTCTCCGCGACGGCGTCGGCGGCGTTCGGGATGCGGTTGACCTCTTCCCACGCTCCCCAGCCGACGTCGCCGACCCACAGCTCGCCAGCCGGGCCGGGGCGGAAGCCGAAGCGGAACTGGTTGCGCAGCCCGTAGGCGACGATCCGCCGCGCGTTGGCGTCCGCGCTGCCGGCGAACGGGTTGCCCGGCAGGCCGGCGCCGGTGTCCGGGTCGACACGCAGCACGGCGCCGTCCAGCGTCACGGGCTCGCCCGCCGGCCGGCCCGGCGACTGGGAACGCAGCGCGCCACCGCGAGCGGTCGGCGGCGACAGGTTCACCCCGGCCGGCGACGGCGGGTCGCCGCACGGGTTGCCGACCTGGCCGTAGTCGGTGAAGTTGAAGCTGGCTCCGTCACCACCGCCGACGTACAGCGCGCCGTCCGGCCCGAACGTCACGGTGCCGATCGAGTGGCTCGGGTACTGCTGGCACCAGTCGGTGATCAGCGGCTGCTCGCCCGTGGCGACGCCGCCGGCGCCCATCGTCAGCTTGGACAGCCGGCCGGTGATCAGGCAGCCCTGGTCGGTGGGGCCCGGCGGGGTAGGGCAGGTGTCGCCCCAGCGCGGCGCGGTGCCGCCGGGCACGGCGTCGTAGCTGTAGAGCACGTAGACGTACGGCCTGGCCGGGAACTGCGGGTCGACCGCGAGGCCGAGCAGCCCGCGGTCCCAGAAGTCGTGCGTCTGCGTCCGCAGGTCGGCGAACACCGTCGCGGTCGGGTCGGCGAGCGAGTCGAACACCTTGACGATGCCGCTCTTCTCCGCGACGAACACCCGGCCGTCCGGCGCGAACGCGGCTGCCGTCGGCGCGTTGAGCCCGCTGATCGCCACGGTGTCGACGAATCCCGACGGCACCGCCGCGGCCGCGGGTGCCGCCGGCACCGCCATCAGCCCGGCGGCCAGCAGGCCGGTGACGATCCCCGTGTAGGTGCGACGCCCGCTACGCATGTTCTTCCGCCCCGCGTCCGTGGCCACTCGGAGGAGTGACCTCCCACGGGGGTGTAACCGGGGTCGAACCGACCGTTACGGTGCCGCGCCCGATACCCACTGTTCAGCCGAACCTCGCCACGACAGCGCTAGTCCGGCTGTAAGGCGGCCATCAGGCCGGGGTGCGCCCCGGCGCCCCTCGGCGGCTCAGACCTGATCCGTGCCGGCCTGCGGGTGCCGGCCCGGTATCGCCGCCCTAGCGATCGCTAGCCGCCGGAGCGGCATTCAGCCCAGGTCGGGGCCGCGGCCGGCCCAGGACCACGCGTAGCGCGGGTCCTCGCACTCCTGCGCCGCCGCGCCGAGCTGCAGTGGGCGGAAGGTGTCGACCATCACCGCGGTCTCGTCGAAGTAGTCGGCGCCGAGCGCGGCCTCCACGGCACCCGGCTGCGGTCCGTGCGTGCAGCCCGACGGGTGCAGGGACATCGAGCCGACGGCGATGCCGGAGCCCTTGCGCGCCTCGTAGTTGCCGCCGACGTAGAACATCAGCTCGTCGGAGTCCACGTTGGCGTGGTTGTACGGCACCGGGATGGCCAGCGGGTGGTAGTCCACCTTGCGGGGACAGAACGAGCAGACCACGAAGTTCGGGCCCTCGAAGGTCTGGTGCACCGGCGGCGGCTGGTGCACCCGCCCGGTGATCGGCTCGAAGTCGCGGATGTTGAACGCCCACGGGTACAGGCAGCCGTCCCAGCCCACCACGTCGAACGGGTGGTGCGCGTAGGTGAACCGGGTGAGCCCGGCGCGGTGCCGCACCAGCACCGGCACGTCCTTCTCGTCCTGGTCGGCCAGCAGCGGCTCCGACGGCCCGCGGAGGTCGCGCTCGCAGTACGGCGAGTGCTCCAGGAACTGCCCCTTGGTGGCCAGGTAGCGCCGCGGCGGGCCGATGTGGCCGGTCGCCTCCAGCACGAGCAGCCGCAGCTCGCTGTCCGGCAGCACCCGGTAGGTCGTCGACGTCGGAAACACCACGTAGTCGCCCTCGCCGACGGTCAGCGCGCCGTAGATCGTCTCCACCACTCCGGATCCGGACTGCACGTACAGCAGCTCGTCACCGAAGGCGTTGCGGTACAGCGGGCTGGGCGCGGTGGCCGCCACGAAGCAGATCGACACGTCGGAGTTGGCGAACAGCCGCCGCCGCCCGGACACGGCGTCGACCGCGTACACGTCCTCCCACTTGAGGTCCTGGGTGCGGAAGTGCCGCGGCTTGAGCGGCAGGTTCGGGGCCGTTTCGCGCCCGGTGTCGACCACCGCCTCCGCGTCCACGATCGCGGTGGGTAGATTGCGGTGGTAGAGCAGCGCGGAGTCGGAGGAGAACCCCTCGACCCCCATCAGCTCCTCGGCATAGAGGCCGCCGTCCGGCTTGCGGAACTGGGTGTGACGCTTCCGCGGTATCTCCCCGACGGCGCGGTAGTAGGGCATCGCAGACCCTTCGTCCGTGCGTCCGCAGAACGGACGTCTTTGTCCGCATGTCGTGCTGCTACTAGGGTGCCATGCGTGTCAACGGCGCCCGAACTGCATCCGAACGGCCCCGACGACGTTTCCGCGCTGCTAGCTCGACTGGTAGACGACGCAGCGCTGTTCCCGCCGGGCAACGCCACCATGGCCGACGCGGTCAGTGGCCACCTCGCTGCCCGGTCCGGCCCACGTGCCGGCCTGGTCGGCTTCTTCCTGTGTCCGGTGTCCCGGCTGCCGGATCTGATCGTCGAGCTGGTCAAGGCCAAGCCGTCCGAGCCGATACAGCTCTCGCTGGTGGTGAACAACGGGCTGGGTGGCGTGCCGAAGGCGGTGTCCACCGTCGAGGGCCGCAAGAACCTGCTGCAGCTGCGCATGGTGGAGATGCCGGCGCCGTCCGACGTGGACGCCACGTGGCTCGAGCGGGTGTCCGAGTTCGTGCCGGAGGACGTGATCCGGGTCGTCGAGCCGAGGCGTCCACAGCCGGCCGAGCGCGAGGCGTGGTTGGACGGCGTGCGGCGGGTCGCGCGGCACGGCTGCTGGCCGAAGCTGCGCTGCGGCGGGCTGCAGGCCGGGGCGTTCCCGGCGGTCGCGGAGGTGGCCGCGTTCCTGGCCTCGGTGTGCGCCGAAGGGGTGCCGTTCAAGGCCACCGCGGGCCTGCACCGCGCGGTCCGCTACCACGACCCCGAGACCGGGTTCAACCACCACGGCTTCCTCAACCTGCTGGTCGCCGTGGCCAGGACGCTCGCCGGCCGCGACGTCGTCGAGGCCATCGAGAGCACCGACGGGGACGCGCTGGTCGCCGAGAGCCGCGCGCTGCCGGACGCGACCGCACGGGCCGTTCGCCAGGTGTTCGCCTCGTACGGCTCGTGCTCGCTCGACGAGCCGGTCGCCGACCTGCGGCAGCTGGGGCTGCTATGAGCTGGATAGCCGACCCGGCCTTCGCCCCGGACCAGCCGTTCGGGCCGCAGACCCTGCCGTACGGGGTGTTCTCGGCCGGTGCCGGAGCCGGCTTCCGCGCCGTCGGCGTGCGGGTCGGCGACCACGTGCTCGACGTGTCCGCGCTCGCCGCGGCCGGCGCCGTGCCGCACGCCGAGCTGGTCTCCGGCGGCACGCTCGACCCGCTGCTGGCCGCCGGCCGTCCACAGTGGACAGCCCTGCGGGACGCGCTCTCCGAGCTGGTGACGGCGTCGCGGCGGCCCTTCGACGCTACGCTCTACCCGGTGGCCGAGGTGCGCAGCTACCTGCCGTTCACGGTCGCCGACTACGTGGACTTCTACTGCTCACGGCACCACGCGGAGAACGTCGGGCGGATCTTCCGGCCGGACGGCGAGCCGCTGATGCCGAACTGGACGCACCTGCCGGTCGGCTACCACGGGCGCGCCGGCACGGTCATGGTGTCCGGCACCTCGGTGATGCGGCCGTGCGGGCAGTTCCGGCCGCCGGACGCCGACGCGCCGGTGTTCGGGCCGTCGCGCCGGCTGGACATCGAGGCCGAGGTGGGCTTCGTCTGCGGCGGGCCGGTGCGCTCGTGCGTGCCGGTGGACGAGGTGGCCGAGCACGTGTTCGGCGTGGTGCTGCTCAACGACTGGTCCGCGCGCGACATCCAGGCCTGGGAGTACCAGCCGCTCGGGCCGTTCCTCGGCAAGTCGTTCGCCACCTCGATCTCCGCGTGGATCACCCCGCTGGCCGCGCTGTCCGCCGCGCGGGTGCCGGTGCCCGTTTCGGCGACCGGGCCGCTGCTGCCATACCTCCAGGGCGCGGAGCCGTGGGGGCTGGACCTCACGCTGACGGTGCAGTGGAACGGCAGCGAGGTGTCCAGGCCGCCGTTCGCGCTGATGGCCTACTCGTGCGCCCAACAGCTCGCGCACCTGACCGTCAACGGCGCCACCGTGCGGCCTGGTGACCTTTTCGCGTCCGGCACGGTGTCGGGGCCGTCGCGCGCGGAGCGCGGCTCGTTCCTGGAGCTGTCCTGGGGCGGCCGCGAGCAGGTGACGCTCTCCGACGGAACGGTGCGCACGTTCCTCGAGGACCGCGACTCGGTGGTGATCACCGCGACCGCGCCGGGGCCCGGTGGCTCGGTGGTCGGCTTCGGCGAGGTGGCCGGGCGCGTGCTGCCGGCCCGCTTATCGGGGTGATGGCCATGCCAAACGGATCGGCCGAGTCCTCGCTCACCTTCGAGCGGGGCCTCGCGTTGCTGCAGGCCATCGCGGACGTGGACGGCGAGCCGCCGACGATCAGCGAGCTGGCTGAGCGGATCGGGGTGTCGCGCGCGGCGGTGTACCGGCTGCTCGGCCCGCTGCAGGCGCGCGGGCTGGTCCGCCGGGACGGCTCCCGGGTGCGGCTCGGGCTAGGCGTGCTGCAGCTCGCCGGGCGGGTGCTGCCGCAGCTGCGATTGGCCGCGACGCCGGTGCTGCGCGCCCTGGCCGAGCAGGTGGGCGCGACCGCGCACCTGACCGTGGCCGACGGCGACGAGGCGCAGGCGGTGGCCGTCGTGGAACCATCGTGGACGGACATCCACGTGGCGTACCGCGTCGGCTCCCGCCACCCGCTGCGGCGCGGCGCGGCCGGCAAGGCGATCCTGCTGCGCCCCGACGGCGGGCCGCAGTGGGCACTCACCACCGGGGAGCTGCAGCCAGGCGCGTACGGGGTGGCCGCTCCGGTCCGGGGCGTGCCCGGCCTGCGAGCCTCCGTCGGCGTCGTCGCCCTGCAACCCCTGGACGCCGCCAAGATCGGCCCGCTGGTGGTCGCCTCGGCCCGCTCAGTCGCCGCCGCCCTCACCTAACCCCCGCGCCCCACCCACCCCACCCCCGCGTGTCCGCCGTTTCGCAAGCCCGTGTCCGTCGCTCGGTAAGCGCGTGTCCGCCGTTTCGGCGGTGCGGCAGGGCTAGGCCGGGGTCACGCCGGCCCAGTCGAGGCAGCGCCAGGCCTCGCCGTCGGCTTCGAGGGTGATGGCGTGGCAGTTGGGCACGAAGTGCGAGTCCGCGAAGGGTCCGGACACGTTGGACGCCAGGGTGCAGCCGACGAGCCGCAGGGCCGCGCTGTGACTGACCACCACGACCACACCGTCGGCGTGCTCACCGCGGATGCGGGAAACCGCCGGCAGGAAGCGGTCGAGCACCTGCCGCCCCGACTCGCCGCCCGGCACCGAAAGTTCGAGGTCGCCGGCGTGCCACGCGCGGTACACGCCGATGAAGGCCTCGATGTCGGCCCGCTCGTTGCTGTACTCGAAGTCGCCGCAGAACACCTCGTGCAGCCCGTCCGTCAGCCGCACGCCGAGTCCGTGCCGGTCGGCGATGGGCGCGGCGGTCTGCCTGGCCCGCACCGCGACGGAGGCGTACACGGCCACCACCGGCTCGGCCGCGAGCACTTCGGCCAGTTCCATGGCCTGCCGCCGACCCTGCGGGGTGAGTGGCGGCCCCGGCGGCCGGGAGTCCAGCCGGTGGTGCACGTTCGACTCGGTCTGCCCGTGCCTGACCAGCATCAACCGCAGGGTGCTCACGACCGGCCCTGCAGCAGGCCGGCAAGCCATGCCGTCGCGGCGTCGAAGTCGGCGTCCGCGCCGCCGGCGGCGGCCATCGTGGGCCTGCCGTCCGCGCGCGGGTACGAGCCGAGGAAGCGGACCCGCGTGCAGCGGCGGTGCAGCGCGGCCAGCGCGTCGCCGACCCTGGCCTCGGCGATGTGCCCGTCGCAGTCCAGGAAGAACTGGTACTCGCCGAGCCGGCCCTTGGTCGGCCGCGACTCGATGCGCGACAGGTTGATGCCGCGAAGTGCGAACACGGCCAGCACCTCCAGCAGCGCGCCGGTGCGGTCGGTGGTGACCGCGACGAGCGAGGTGCGGTCGGCACCCGTCGGTGGCGGCGGCGGCTCGGGCCGGCGCAGCAGCAGGAACCGGGTGACCGCGTCCGGCAGGTCGGCGACCTCGCTGGCGAGCGCCTCCAGCGGGTAGTGCGTCGCGGCCACCGGGGCGGTGATCGCGGCGTCGGCCTCACCGTCGCACACCGCGACGGCGGCCGCGGCCGTGGAGTACGTGGTGATCAGCTTCGCGTCCGGGAGGTTCTGGCCCAGCCAGCCGCGGACCTGCGCGGCCGCGTGCGGGTGAGTGGCGACGGTGCGCACGGCGTCGGCGGGGGTGCCGGGGCGCACCAGCACGGAGAAGCGCACCGGCAGCACCGTCTCGCACACTGCGATCAGCGGCGGGCTGTCGGGGTCGGCCAGCGCGTCGAGGGTGGCGGCCACCGACCCCTCGACGGAGTTCTCCACCGGCACGCACGCCGCGTCGGTCTCGCCGGACCTGGTCGCCTCGATCGCCGCGATGACGCCGTCCATGGGCACCAGCCGCGCGCCGTCCGACTCCGGCAGCGCGCGCACCGCCTGCTCCGTGAACGTCCCCTTGGGCCCCAGATAGGCGATCGACGGCACGGCGCCCAGCGTACGTCCGCCCACATGCCCCCCACCCCACCCGCCCACGCCAGCCACCGCCGCATCCCCAGCCCCACCGGCCCCGCCCACGCACGGGCGTCCGCCGCCCACCCCGGCGTGTCCGCCGTTCGGTAAGCCCGTGTCCGCCGTTCGGTAAGCCCGTGTCCGCCGTTCGGTAAGCCCGTGTCCGCCGTTTCGGCAGGCCGTGTCCGTCGTTTGGTAAGCGCGTGTCCGCCGTTTCGGCACACGTCGGGCTATCCGAACGTCGCTTCGCTGGCGGCGAGCACGGCCAGCAGCGCGAAGACCAATCCGCCGATGCGCTGCAGCAGCCGGCGGGGTAGTCGGTCGCCGGCGCGCTTGCCGACCAACACGCCGACCGCCGCCACGGAGACGAGTGCCAGCCATGCGCCGAGGCCGACCGACAGCGGCGCCTCGTGGCGCGCCGTCAAGGCCACGGTGGCCAGCTGCGACGCGTCACCGAACTCGGCCACGAACAGCAGTCCGAACGCGGTCAGCGCAATTCGCCGGAAAGACCGGGCGACGGCCGGATCCACCACCGTCCGGTCAAGCTCCCCGTCGGAATTGCCGCCGAAACCCTCGCGGAGCAGCACGAACGAGCCGATTCCGAACAGCGCGGCCACTACGACGGCGACCAGCCTGGACGGCAGCAACGTGAGCACGCCGCCGAACGCGACCGCGATGACACACTGCACCGCGAAGGCGCCGCACACTCCGACGAACACCGGTACCGGCCGGTATCGGGCGGCGAGCAACACCGTGGCGAGCATCGTCTTGTCCGGCAGCTCGACGGGAAAGACCAGCCCGAAGGTGATCAGCAGGACCGTTGGGGACAACGCCATGACGTCCAGCTAACCGTGCAGGCCCTCCGCGCCAACCGACGGACACGACCTGACGAAACGACGGACACGCGCTTACCGAACGACGGACACGGCCTTACCAAACGGCGGACACGCGCTTACGAAACGGCGGACACGCCGGGCGCGGGGTGGAGGGGGTGGGGCAATGGGGAGGGCTAGGCCCAGCCGAGGTCGTGGAGGCGGTCGTCGTCGATGCCGAAGTGGTGGGCGATTTCGTGGACGACCGTGATCAGCACCTCGTCCACCACCTCGTCCTCGGAGGAGCACATGGCCAGGATCGGCGCGCGGTACACGAAGATCCGATCGGGCAGCAGGCCGCCGTAGTTGGTGTCGCGGGAGGTCAGCGCGACGCCCTCGTAGAGCCCGAGCAGGCCCGGTTCCTCCGGGTGTGACTCCTCCACCAGCACGACCACGTTGCGCATCGCCTTGGTCAGCTCGACCGGAATGGCGTCCAGCGCCTCGGACACCAGCTCGTCGAAGCGCGCGGGCGACATGACGACGGGCACGGCTACCCGCCGGAGGTGGGGCTGTAGGTCAGGGGCGGCGGGCTGGGTGCCGGCGCGCCCGGGGTGGCCGTGACGGGCACCGGCGGCGCCGGCGTCGCACCGATCGACACCGCGCCCTGCACCCCGCCCGTGACCGGCGCGAACCCGGACTTGTCCGGCAGCAGCGCGCCGAGCTTGCAGTCGACCTTGCGGGTGCCGGCCCGCCAGCTCTCCGGCCGCAGGGTGTCCCAGTACACGGTCAGCTTCTTCTCGGCGACCACGCTCGGCCCGCCGGCGTACTCCTCCGCAAGCTTGGTGCATGCCGGCTCGGCCGCCTCGTCCTGCTTGGCCTCGTCGGGGTAGTCGGACTCCGGGAACGCCACGGACAGGTCGACGATGCCGATCACCTCGACGGCGTGCGGCTCGGCACAGTCCACCGGGTCGCCGACGTCCACGCCGTCGATGCCGAGGCACGTGCCGGGCGGGTGCACGTCGGCCTGGTCCTGCCCGCGCACGGCACCCTGCACCCGGTACAGCTCGCCGGAGTGGGCCACCACCTGCAGCCCGCAGCGCAGCGCGCGGTCACCGTTGCGCCATCCGGGCTGGCTGGGTTTGAGCGCGCCGACGGTGAACCGGCCGAACGGGTCGTACGCGTCGTCGAGGAAGTCGAAGGCGAGCGGCGTGCACTTCTCCTGCACGATGGACAGCCACGCCGCCTCGGCCGGGAACGCAGCCGCGGGGCCGAACGCGCTGGTCAGGTCGGCGCTGCCGATCGCCTCGAACAGGTGCGGCTCGACGCAGTCGACCGTGCGCACGTCGGCGCCGTCGGGTGCGAGCCAGTCCAGGCAGGTGCCGGCCGGGGCGTCGAAGGCCTGGGTCGGCGGCGGCTGCTGGCCGTCGGCGCTGCGGCTGCCCATGGTCAGCACCGAGCTGGCCACCAGCGCCACGACGGCGCCGACGGTGGCTCCGATGGCGACGCGGCGGGCGCTGCGCGCGCCACGCGGCCGGTCACCGTCGGGGTCTGGGGTGCGTTCGGACATCGGCCACCATCATGACACCCCTGGGAAACGGATGGCTCGCCCCGCGAAGGTCGTACCGTGGGAGCCGTCCGGCCGGTACGGTGCGCGCGGGAGACTGCAGATGACTGATCGATTCGATGACGGCCGCGAGCCAGGGCAGGGCGACACCCCAGGGCAACCACCCGACGGGCAACCACCCACCGGGCAGCCAGCGCCGGGGCAGCCACCCGGCGCGCCCGACGCCGGCCAGCCGGCGGCCGAGCAACCACCACCGGCGCCGGGGGAGCCGCGCCGCGGCCAGATCCGCTACCAGGATCCGACGACGGCGCGCCCGCGGCCGCCGACGCTCGCCGAGCAGCGTGCCCGCCAGGTCGCCGAGCGCGAGGCGCAGGAGCGCGCGCTGGCCGAGGAGGCCGACGCCGAGCGCCGGCGCAGGCAGAAGCGCCGGCTGATGATCGGCGGCGGGGTCACCGTCGGCGTCGTCGCGATCGTGTCCATCTGGTACGCGGCATCCGCGCAGGCCGACGAGGTCACGGCGTACTGCGTCGCGGACGACCAGGTCGTCAACGAGGACGACAACTGCGACGAGAACTACGTCCGCAGCCACGGCGGCTACTACAGCGGCGGGTTCTTCTTCATCGGCGGCCGGCAGTACCACTACCACTACGGCGGCAACCCGACGCCGCTCGGCCAGCGGGTGTCCGGCGGCAGCACGATCAGGCCGCAGGGCGCCCACGTCTCCACCAGGTCGGGCAAGTCGATCCAGCGCGGCGGCTTCGGCATCCGCGGCGGGTCCGGGAAGAGCTCGGGCTCCTGAGGGCATGCGCCGCGAGAGGTCCACGCCGCGCCAGGACTGGGAGCGGCGCGTCACCGAGCAGGGCCTGGTGTTCGGCACGCCGGCGCGCGGCCCCGGCGACGTCGAAAGGCCGTACTGGGACGAGTCGGTGCACTACGTCTTCGAGATGGACGAGGTGCTGTCCCTGGAGGCCGACGTCGAGTTGCTGGCCACCATGTGCCTGGACGCCGTGGACGCCGTGGTCACCGCGGAGCGCTACCGCGAGTTCGCCATCCCGGAGTGGGTGTGGCCGGCCATCGGCGACTCATGGCGGCGCAGCGACCCACACCTCTACGGCCGCTTCGACCTGCGCTACGACGGCTCCGGCCCGGCCAAGCTGCTGGAGTACAACGCCGACACGCCGACCACGCTGCTGGAGGCGGCCGTGGTGCAGTGGCACTGGCTGCAGGACACCCACCCCGACGACGACCAGTGGAACTCGCTGCACGAGAAGCTCGTCGAGCGCTGGGCCGAGATCGCCGACCGGCTGCCCGCCGGCGACGTGCACTTCACCTGGTCGGCCGCGGACCCGTCGGGTGAGGACCACGTCACGGCCGCGTACCTGCAGGAGACCGCGGCCGAGGCCGGGCTGAACACCGTCGGCCTGGCCATCGAGGAGATCGGCTGGGACGAGACGCTCGGCCGGTTCGTCGACCTCGAAGAGGTGCGGATGTCGAGCGTCTGCAAGCTCTACCCGTGGGAATGGCTCGTCGACGACCCGTTCGGCAAGCACGCGGTGCAGACCCTGCCGGCCACCCTGTGGATCGAGCCGCTGTGGAAGATGCTGCTCTCCAACAAGGCGCTGCTGGCCGTGCTGTGGGAGATGTACCCTGGCCACCCCAACCTGCTGCCGGCGTACCTCGACGCGCCGGGGATGCTCACCGAGTACGTGCGCAAGCCGCGCCTGGGCCGCGAGGGCGCCAACATCCAGATCGTCGGCCCCGGCACGCAGCACGAAACCGGCGGGATCTACGGCGACGAGGGGTTCGTGTACCAGCTCTTCGACCCGCTGCCCGAGTTCGACGGGATGCGGCCGGCGCTCGGCGCCTGGATCGTCGGCGACCACTCGGCCGGGCTCGGCATCCGCGAGACCGTCGGGCTGGTGACGGACGACGGCGCCGCCTTCGTTCCCCACCGGATACCCCAGTAAGGCACCCCCCA
>Ga0299913_10000916_pt1 | contig 20387 bp, 23 predicted proteins | sample RVTome_9_FD_201360 | JGI IMG/M metagenome (GOLD analysis project Ga0299913, IMG submission 201360) | Soil microbial communities from uranium-contaminated site in the Upper Colorado River Basin, Wyoming, United States - RVT155D38 (version 2) ... | reverse complement strand
GGTGGGTCCATGTCCGGGATTTGGTACTCTGCTTGGCCTCATGGCCTCCGTGTGTGACATCTGCAAGAAGGATCCCCAGTTCGGGAACAACATCAGTCACAGCCACCGCCGCACGAGGCGGCGTTGGAACGCGAACGTGCACAAGATCCGGGTGATGGTGAACGGCGCCCCCCGGCGACTCCACGTCTGCACGAAGTGCCTCAAGGCCAACAAGGTCACCCGGGCGATCTAACCGTCACCCTCCGGCTCGGTTAGCTCGTCGGGCTGCGGGTATCTCCCTAACGTGGAGGCGATCAAGCGGCCCGTGATGCAGGCCAAGCTGCGGTTGGAGCGAGCTCGTGCCGAGCACGGTTGGTTCGACGTCGCCTACCGAACGTTCAAACGTTATGGGGAGGACGACGCGTCGTCCTACGCGGCCGCCCTCACCTACTACACGTTCTTCTCGATCTTCCCGATGTTGTTGTTCGCCGCCGCGGCGCTCGGCTACATCACGTTCGGCAACGAGACCTTGAGACAAGAGATCATCGACTCTGGCCTCAAGACCGTGCCTGTCCTCAGAGACGCGCTAAGCCCCGAAGGGCTTCAGATCATCGAGGAGAACAAAGGGTCACTCGCCCTCACGGGTCTCGCACTCGCGCTGTACTCGGGCTCCGGCGCGATCGTAGCGATGGGTCGCGCGTTGAACAAGATCCATCACGTGACCGAGGAAGGATCGTTCCTCTCCAAGCGACTTCGTTCGCTGATGTGGCTCGCGATCCTCGGCGCAGCCGCGGTGGTCTCGCTCGGGCTGAGCGCGATCGCCGGCTTCGCGCCCGGCCCCCTCGCGTTCGTGCTTGCGTTGGCCGGAGGGTTGGCTGTGAACACGACGATCTTCGCAACGGCATTCAGGTATCTGACGGTCAAGGAAGAGACGTGGGCGAGCGTTCTGCCGGGAGCCGTCGCCGCCGCCATCGGCTTCGAGATCATGAAGGTCGCGGGGACCGCTTACCTGGCCCGGGGAGAGGCTGCCCGAAGCGACACCTTCGGGACCTTCGCGGCCGCGGCGGGCTTGTTGGTCGCGTCCTATCTCATCGCCCAGATAACTCTCCTCGCGGCCGAGGTCAATGCCGTGCTTGCGGAAAGACGGACGACGCGGGAGTCTCTTAATAACCAAGGGAGGCGAAGTGAGCGATAGACCCACGAGCGACGACATCTTCATAGGCGATGGCAGCAGCGCCGATAACAAGAGCGCCGGCACCCTCATGAAAGAAGTGACCGAGGACATCTCGATGCTGATCCGCAAGGAGATGGAGCTGGCCAAGCAGGAGATCGGCGAGTCCGTCTCGGCCAAGGTAAAGGGGGCCGTGATCATCGCGATCGTGGGCTTCCTCGGACTGTTCGCGTTGATCTTCATCCTTCTCGCGATGCGAGACGGATTCGACGAGTTCCTGCCTGCGTGGGCCGCCGACTTCGCAACGGCGGCGGTGATCATGTTCCTCGGTCTCATAGGCGCATTGATCGCGAAGCGCAAGCTCTCCACTCCGATCTCCGCCGAGCTGACGAAACTGAGCGTCAAGGAAGACGTCGAGACCATCAAGTCCCTGGGACGTCGCTAACCGACGTCCGGCGACCACCTATATCCTTCGGAGGAGACATGGGACAGAACACAGCAGATACCGTCGCCGAGATAGAGCAGACCCGTGAGGACCTCGCGCGCAAGGTCGACGAGCTCGTCGATCGCGCCAAGGTCGAGGCGTCCGTGCTAGGCAAGAAGGTAGCCGTCGGTCTTGTCGCCCTCGGCGTTCTCGTAGCCGTCGGGATGTTCGCGAAGCGGCGCGTCGGCAGTTAGTGCCCCGAGTCATCAATAACGACGCATTCGAGCCCCCTGCATCGCCGATGGCTGCGTTGCTCGTCGCGTCCGTACTCCCCGGTACGCCCGACTCCTCGCGCCTTGCCCTCGGCGCGCAGGGACGCTCTCGGTGCAGGCGAACTAACGACTCGGGACACTAGACGGGAGGGACCGGAGACCGGCTCCCGAGCCGCTTGTCGAGCAGCTTCCCCAACAGTGGCGTCAGCTCCGCGATCTGTTCTTTCGGCAAGAACTCGTCGGCCCACTCGGGCTTCTCTCCCAGGATCGCCGAGAAAGCGACGATCGTTACACCCGGCACGGTTTCCCTGATCTGTCGCGCGGCCGTGTCCCCATCCATCCGAGGCATCTTCTGATCCATGATCACGAATGCCGGTAGGTACTGAGCGGCCACGTCGATCGCTTCGATCCCGTTCGCGGCCTCTGCTACGACCTTGAACCCGAGGTATTCACAATGAAGTCGCAGGACCTCGCGGGTGTCGGGCTCGTCGTCGACCACGATCACGCTCCGAGGGTCGTATGCGGGCACCGATCGCGCCAGAACCTTGCCCTTCCGCCGGTCGACCGCGTACGACGAGACTGGATCGCGTTTCGCGGCCTGCTTCAACTCTCCGGCGATGTCGGCCGCTTCGAGATGTGTCTCGAACTTGCGACGCGCACTCGAAGCGATCCCGATGGATATCGTCATCACCGGGTATTTCGACGTTCGTTTCTGGCGGTCCCGTACCCGGATGAAGCCACGGTCCAGATCGGCGGGGTCGTACAACGCGGGGACCCGTTCGTCCCACAATGCGATCGTCCTGCCGGCGATCGGGACACCAAGGTCCGCTTCCACGATCACGGCGAAGTCGTCTCCTCCAACGTGTCCCAGGAACCCCTGAGAGGTTCCGGAGGCCCGGATCGCCTCGCCGAGACAATCGGCTAGGAGCCTTATCGCACCATCTCCGCGGATGACGTTGTAGTAGTCGTTGAAGGCCTTGAAACCGTCGATGTCTACGTGCATAAGGGCGAAGTCTTCTTCCCAGGCCAGCGCGTCTTTGATCGCCTGGTGGATCTGGGTGTTGCCCGCGAGCCCGGTAAGCGGGTTGAGCCCCGTCCGATCCTTGCACCGGCCCATGGCCGCACGCACGCGGCCCACGAGCTCCTCGGGATCGAACGGTTTGGTCACGTAGTCGTCGGCGCCGGCTTTCAGCCCGAGGAGCTTGTCCTCCGCCGATACCTTCGCAGTGAGCATCACGATGCACACGCTGCGGGTCGCGAACTCCTGACGCAGCCGGCGACAAACGCTGACGCCGTCGGACAGCGGCATCATCACGTCGAGCAACACCACATCCGGAGCCCATTCGAGCGCGCGCCGTACAGCCTCGTCGCCATTGGAGCAGATCTTTACTTCGAAGCCGTCGCCGCTCAGGACCACGCTAAGGATCTCGAGCAGCGCCGGATCGTCGTCGACGATCAGGGCCCGGTCTCGCTCGGTCTCGTCCGCAACGATGCCCACCGCAGCCCCTTCGAGAGGGAGTACTTCTGTACGGAAATCTTCGTCACCGTACGCATTCGACTTGATAGTCCGAAATGACTAGTCCCCCCTGCAGATGGATGCGCTGCGTAGCAGGATGCTGCGTCAATCGGCTATGTGATGGCGCCACCCGGGATTCACCGGGCCATATCCGCGGCCCAGCCGGAGCCCGCGGCGGATGGCCCCCGCCACGAAGTCCTTCGCGGTCCGCACCGCATCCCCGATGTCGTCTCCGTGCGCCAGGCGCGCGGTGATGGCGGCACTCATGGCGCACCCGGTGCCGTGGGTGTCGTTGGTATCGAAGCGAGGACCGTCCATGTGCTCCACTCGATCTCCGGCATAGAACACGTCGATGGCGCGATCCACCCGATCCGCAAGGTGTCCGCCCTTGACGAGGACCGCTGCCGGACCGAGCGAGAAGAGTTCCTTGGCGGCCCGCTCCGCGTCGTCAAGCGTTCGAACGTCCCACCCCACCAGGCCCGCAGCTTCGAAGAGATTCGGGGTGATCACCGTTGCGAGCGGGAACAACTCGCTGCGAAGCGCCTCGACCGCGTCGTCGGCCAACAGCATGTCTCCGTGCTTGGAGACGAAGACCGGGTCGACCACGAGATGAGGGATGTCGTGCGCCTGCACGGCCTTCGCAACCACAGAGACGATCTCGGAGGACGCCAGCATCCCCGTCTTCGCGGCCGCGACCCCGATGTCGGTCACGATCGCATCGATCTGGGCGACGACGAAGTCTGCCGGGACCTCGTGGATGGCGCTCACTCCGACCGTGTTCTGTGCGGTGAGTGCAGTAACAGCACTGGTCCCATGGCACCCCAACGCGAAGAACGTCTTCAGATCCGCCTGGATCCCGGCCCCCCCACCCGAGTCGGAGCCCGCGATCGTCAGAGCGACGGGGACGCCGGCTAGCGGCTGCGCAGGTGATCCCATGCGTCCTCCATCCACGTCCCGAGTGGTTCGCCGTCGATCCGTCGATCTCCGTTCGTCGCACGGCCGATGAGGGTCACGCTGGTTCCGATGTCATCCATGGCCACCTGAACATCTTCGAGAAGATCCGGCTCGAGCGTGAACAGGAGCTCGAAGTCCTCGCCTCCGGTCAGCGCGAGATGGGCGGGTTCGGGAGACCCGGTTAGGCGACCCAAGGCCGGCGCGATCTCGGGATCGATGGGGATGGCCGACGCCGCGATCTCGCATCCCACCCCGGACGCGGTCAGGAGCCGGTTCAGGTCGAGCGCGAGCCCGTCGGAGACGTCGATCATCGCGGTCGCGCCTGCCTTCGCTATGACCTGCGATTCGTCGAGGCGAGCGATCGGTCGGAGCTGGCGGACCGCCAGTGTCGCCAGCGCGTCGGCGCCGGACGGCTGTTGCACCTCCGCGTCGAGCGCGGCGCGATCCACCAGACCGGCTTGCAGCGCGAGCAATCCCGCCGCGGCAGCGCCCAGCGATCCCGTGACGCAGATGGCATCACCCGGACGCGCCCCGGACCGCAGCACCGGGGGGCCGGGGAGGTCGCCCAACAGGGCCAAGGACAATCCGACTTCGGAGCCACGTCCGATATCTCCGCCAACGACGTCCACCCCCCACCGATCCGCGGCCAGCTTCATCCCTTCGACCAGCCCCTCGACGACCGCAAGCTCTAGGTCGGCCCTCACGGTCAAGGTCGCCACCGCCTTGGTTGGGATCGCTCCCATCGCAGCGACGTCTGAGACATTCACCGCCACGAGCTTGTAGCCGACGTCGGAGCCGGTGGCCCACGAGAAGTCGAAGTCGACGTGCTCGGTCATCACGTCGGTGGTGAAGACCGTCCTCTCCCCCACGCTCACGACTGCGGCGTCGTCGCCGGTCCATACCTCTGCGTCCGCCACAGGTCCGAACGCGGTGCCGAAGAAAGCCGTCAGATCGTCCTCGGTGAGGTCGGTTACCTTTCGCATGCGAGGTAAGGCTACGGGAGATAGCTCATGACGGTTCTGAACACGATCGAGCTGACGGGAGTCTCGGCGGAGAGCTGGGGCGACGCGGCGCGGGAAGCCTTGAAAGAGGCGGCCCGGACGATCAGGCACATCACCAAACTGGAAGTCACGGACACGTCGGCCGTCATCGAAGACGGAACGATCGTCGAATACCACACAGAGGTGCGGATCTTCTTCGAGCTCGAGCGCTAGCTGCTAGCTATCGGCGGAAGGGCCCGCCTTCGTCACCTCGGCGGGGACGGAATCCTTGAAGCGTTCGAAGTTGTCGGCGAACATCCGCGCAAGCTCTCGTGCCTTGGTCTCGTAGGCATCGGGGTCGCTCCACGTGGAGCCCGGCTCCAGCACGTCGGCCGGGACGCCGGGGCAGCTGACGGGGATCTCGAGGTTGAAGATCGGGTGCTGGCGCGTCTCCACGTCATCGAGGGCCCCCGACGTCGCGGCTTCCACCATCGCCCGCGTGTAGCCGAGATCCATGCGCTTACCGACCCCATAGGACCCCCCGGTCCATCCCGTGTTGACGAGGAACACGCGCGCATCGTGCTTGGCGATCTTGGCACCGAGCATCTCTGCGTAGGTCGACGCCTTGAGCGGCAGGAAGGGCGACCCGAAACAGGTCGAGAACGTCGCCTGTGGTTCGGTACCAAGACCGGCCTCGGTCCCGGCCAGCTTGGACGTGAAACCGGATAGGAAGTGATACATGGCCGCGTCGGCAGAAAGCCTCGAGATCGGAGGAAGCACACCGAAAGCGTCGGCCGTGAGGAACACGATCGTCTCAGCGTGTCCGGCACGTCCTTCCGGGACGAAGCCGGGGATGAACTCGAGTGGGTAGGCAGCGCGCGTGTTCTCGGTGATCGTCTTGTCCGCGTAGTCGACGGTGCGCGTGACCGGATCGACAACCACGTTCTCGACGACAGACCCGAACCGGATGGCCTTCCAGATCTGCGGTTCCTTCTCCTCCGACAGGTCGATGCACTTCGCGTAGCAGCCGCCCTCGAAATTGAAGATCCCCGAGTCCGACCATCCATGCTCGTCGTCGCCGATCAGCCGTCTCCGGGGATCTGCCGACAACGTCGTCTTCCCCGTGCCCGACAGCCCGAAGAACAGCGCGACATCGCCCCGTTCGCCGACGTTCGCCGAACAGTGCATCGACAGGACCCCCTCGAGGGGGAAGAGATAGTTACCGGCAGAGAACAAGGACTTCTTGATCTCGCCTGCGTAATGGGTCCCCGAGATCAGCACTTTCTTGCTCTCGAGGTCGACACCGACGAAAGCCTCCGAATTCGTGCCGTCGCGCTGAGGAACAGATGCGAAGGTCGGAGCCGAGACCACCACGAAATCGGGCTCGAAACCGGCGAGGTCACCGGGGCTCGGACGCCGGAACAGCTGCCGCGCGAACAGCGCGTGCCACGCCAGCTCGGTGATCACCCGCAGCCTTATCTGATGATCGGGGTCGGCTCCAATGATGCCGTCGACGACGAAGAGCTCGCGGCCCTCCAGATGGCCTCGCACCCTGTCCAGCAAGGCTTCGAACACGCCGGGTTCGATCGGCTGGTTCACTTTGCCCCAGTCGACGAGCTCCTTCGAGGCGCCGTGGGATACGACGAACCGGTCGTTCGGAGACCTCCCCGTACGCGCACCGGTCGTCGTCACGAGGGCGCCCGACTGCGCGAGCACGCCTTCGCCCCGGGAGACGGCGCGTTCGACGAGCTCGGGCGCGCTTAGATTCCGGTGCACCTCGCCGGGTCGCTGGATGCCGGCGAGTCCGTCCGCTGACATGCTTGACTCCTTGTTTCGAGAGGGATCGGTGCCGAGCCTACCTCGCAGTCCTTTCGGCTAGACTCCCCGAACTTCTAGGAAACGCTTCAGATCGCGACCGAGGGAGGAGTTCGCGTGGCCGATGTACAGGCTTACATCCTGATCCAGACCGAGGTGGGTAAGGCCGCTCAGGTCGCCAAGGAGGTGCGTGACATCGACGGCGTTGATGCCGCCGAGGATGTCACCGGTCCTTACGACGTGATCGTGCGTGCAAGCGCGGCGAACGTAGACGATCTCGGCAAGCTCGTCGTTGCGAAGATCCAGGCGGTCGAGGGCATCACTCGCACGTTGACGTGCCCGGTCGTACATCTCTGAGCGACCTCGGATTCGGAACGCGCGCGGTTCATCCGCGCAAACCAGCCTCCCAACCGGGCGAACCCATCGCGCCGGTACTCGACCAGTCCTCCACATATTCCTTCACGGATAGCGCGGAGTTCGCCCGCGCGTCTGCCGACAAGACCGGGGCGGGGTACGTCTATACGCGGTGGGGCAATCCGACACTCGACGCCCTCGCAGAAGCGATCGCGTACCTCGAGGGAACCGAGACTGCCGAGACCTACTCCTCGGGTATGGCGGCGATCTCTGGGACGTTGCTCGCCCTGTGCTCCCCCGGCGACCGGATCGTCTCGTCGCGACAGCTATACGGAGGGACTCATTCGCTGACGACAACGCTGCTCCCGCGTTTCGATATCCAAACGACGAAATGCGACGTGGACGACTACGACGCGGTGAAAGCTGCCCTCCCCGGGGCAAAGCTCTTGTACTGCGAGACCATCGGCAATCCGGCCATCCGGGTTGCCGATCTCGGTCGTTGGGGTGAGCTGGCGGCCGATGCCGGCGTCCCTCTCGTTGTCGACAACACCTTCGCCAGCCCGGTGCTGTGTCGCCCGGTCGAATACGGCGCGAGGATCGTCGTGCATTCAGCCACGAAGTTCATCGGCGGTCACCACGACCTGATCGGAGGCGTCGTGTGCGCCGATGCCGAGACGATCGAGCAACTCCGAGGATTGACGCGCGAGCTGGGGCCTACGCTCGCGCCGTTCAACGCGTGGCTGTGTCTGCGCGGCCTTCAGAGCATCCATCTCCGGGTTCCCCGCTCGTCCGATACGGCTCTCGATCTAGCGCGATACCTGGGATCCCATCCCGAGATCGAACGGGTCTTCTACCCGGCACTCGAGTCGAACGAGGACTACGAGATCACGAAGAAGATCCTCGGAGGCCGCGGTGGCGGAACGCTTGCCTTCGAGGTCAAGGGGGGCCGCGGGCGGGCCGCTCGGTTCCAGGAGAAACTGCGCGTGATCATGGCGGCCGCCTCGCTGGGTGGCTCGCATTCGTTGATCGTTCACGCAGCCAGCGTCACGCACACCCAGTTGACCGAGGACGAATTGCGCGCGGCAGGTATCTCGCCCGGCTTCTGTCGATTGTCGGTCGGACTCGAAGATCCCGATGACCTGATCGCCGACCTCGAGCAGGCCCTCGCGCCCTAAGACGGCTCGGTTGGGGCGTTGAACTCGAGGAAGCTCTCGACGCCCTCGAACTCGCTGCGGATCTCGCGGGCCAGCAGGTCCTCGACGAGTTGCTCGACGGTCCATCCATCGTGGCAGATATGGACGACGTTCTCTGTGATCGGCATCCACACACCGGCCTCTTGACCCAACTCGTAGATCGGCTTGCAGCTCTTCACACCCTCGGCCACCATGTTCATCGAGCTGATGATCTCGTCGATCTTGCGACCCTTTCCAAGCTCGATACCGACCTGATGGTTCCGTGACTGGGGTGACGCACACGTTGCGATCAAGTCGCCGACGCCTGCGAGTCCGAGGAAAGTGATCGGTTGGCCTCCGAATTTCACGGAGAAGCGCGCCAGTTCGGCGAGCCCGCGTGTCATCACGGTCGCCTTCGTGTTGTCCCCAAAACCCAGGCCGTCGGCCATCCCGGCAGCGATCGCGATCACGTTCTTGAAGGCCCCTCCCAATTCGCATCCGACGACGTCGTTGTTGCTGTAGACGCGGAAGGTCGGGGCCTGGAAGACCTCCTGCAGACGAGCCGCGCTCTGTTGGTCGCTGCACGCGATCGTCGACGCTGCAGGAAATCCTTTGACGACCTCCTTGGCTAGATTGGGCCCAGTGAGCACGGAGATCGAGGACCCGCGGATGCCGTCGACCTCTTCGGCGAGGACCTCCGACATCCGCTTACGGCTGGCGACCTCGATCCCCTTGGTCAGGCTCACGTAGATCGGTTCCGGCCCCGCCACGGCGGCGACGTCCTTCAGGACGCTGCGGAAGCCGTGTGACGGGACGCCCATCACGATGACTTCCGCCCCATTCAGGGCTTCTTCTAGATCGTTCGTTGCGCGCAACCGATCGGGCAGCTCGCAGGCGGGCAGATACTCGGGATTCTCGCGATACAGGTTGATGGTCTCGGCGAGCTCGGCGCGGCGCGCCCACAGGAGTACGTCCATGTCGGGCTTCTGCGCGACGAGCGATGCCGTCGCGGTGCCCCACGATCCGGCACCGATGAAGGCGATCCTCATGCCGCTGTTTTCTTGGGGCGTCGGCGATCCGGCACGATCGGGCGCAGGCCGGCCACCAACACCCGGATCTCTTCCATGACCCGCGCACCAACGGAGTGCCAGCCGTCCCTGTCGTCGGAGTACGCGGATATGTCTAATGGCTCGCCGACTCGCGCCAGGATGTCCTGGCGGGGCGGCAACCAGTGCTTCTTGTAGCCCTTGGGCCACACGTTCTGCGTGCCCCAGACGCCGCAGGGGATGACGGGTGCCTTCGTGCCCAGTGCCAGCCGCGCGATCCCCGTCTTGGGGGGAAGCGGCGTCAGGTCGGGATCCGTCGAGATCGTGCCCTCGGGGAAGACGACCACGATCTCGCCCTTGTCCAACGCGGCGAACGCTCTGTCGAGGGCCATCGGTGCCGCCCTGGTCCCGCGCTGGACCTCGATCTGTTTCGCCCCTCTGAGGATCCACGCGATCCGCTTGTCCTGGAACAGCTCCGACTTGGCGAGGAACCGAGGGATCCGTCCCGCCTTGTCGACGACGTACGCCGCCGCAAGCGGATCGAGATAAGAGATGTGGTTAAAGGCCAACAGCGCGGGTCCCTTGCGCGGGATGTTCTCGACGCCTTCGAGCGTCCAGCTGAACCATCCCCACAACCACGGTTTAAGGATCGCCTTCAAGATCGGATAGGTCGACTCCAATGTCCCCCCGCGTTGCTCCAGATAAGCGGCGCCTATCATACGGAGCGCGTGAGGGGACACCATCTGACGATCGCTCAGATTTCGGATATCCACTGCGGGCACCCGATGTTCGATGGGGACCTGCTCGATCACGCGATGAAGGAGATCCGCGAGCTCGAGCCCGACCTCGTCGCGGTCGTAGGGGATCTGACCTCGGAGGGATACGCGTACCAGTTCCGTCAAGCGAAGCGCTACCTCGATCTTCTTGCCGACCTCGAGATGCTGGTGATCCCCGGCAACCACGACCTGATGAACGTTGGGTTCTTGCACTTCCGCGACAACTTCGGCAAATCCGATCGAGTCATGCGGATCCCTTTCTCCCCGCCCGAAGGTGAGGAACCCGCGCGCTTCGCAACCGTCGTGGCCGTGAACTCATCCAAACCCGACCTGGCCGAAGGTGAGGTCGGTCACGGCCACTACGACTGGATCAGGTCGTCCTTCGAATGGCCGGACGATTACCGCGTCTTCGTTCTCCATCACCATCTCGTGTCGGTCCCGGGCACCGGGCGTGAGCGCAACATCGTGTGGGACGCAGGGGACGTACTTGCGCTTCTCACCGAGCTCGACGTCGATCTAGTGCTAGCCGGCCACAAGCATGTCCCTAACGTGTGGCAGTTTGGGGACATGCTCTTGATCAACTCTGGGACGGCGTCGAGTTACAGGGTCCGGGGTTACACGCGCCCGAGCTACAACGTGATCGAGATCGACGACGTTCGGGTTCGCATCACGCAGCGGTATCCAGGTGTCGGAGAGACCATCGCGGCCAACTTCATCCGAGCGGAACGCAGGCTCGATCTCAACCCGCAGCTCGCCGGGATGTTCAACCGGGGAGCGTGGACCGTATGACGGAAAGGTGGGGCAAGTGATCGTCAGGATCTTCGACACGACGGTAGATCCCGAGGACGTCGAACGCGGTATCGAGCTCTTCAGACAACAGGTCCGCCCGGCCTTCGAGGCATTCGATGGCTGTATCGGTGTCGACTGGCTGATCGGCGCAGGAGAGCACTCGGGCGATCTCGTCGAGATCGCCGCCGTCTCGCGTTGGGAATCGGCTGAAGCGATAGATCGGGCCCTTCAGACCGACGAATACGAGCAGGCTCTAACGGAGATCAGGAAGCTGTTCCAACAGTCACCGATCGTCCGCCACTTCGAGGCGGTCGACTAATCGGACGCGGTTTCGAGGGCCTCCGCTTGCGCGAACCTAAGCGCCTCGGCCTGTGGCCAGCGGGCGCTTGCATGAGGGTCGAACGGGTCGATGCGCTCTCGCTGCTTGCGAGCGAGACGGTCCATCACCTGTAGAGCGCCCGGCTCTTCCTCGGCCGCCCTGGTCTCGATGATCCCTGCTTCGAGCGCGCGGTTGAAGTAGTCCTCTCCGCGATCGGTACGGACCAGCACCATCGTCCACCCCTCCATCCCGAGCCCGCCGCACGAGAGATCGGCGTGCTCGGCCGCGAAATCCGGGCAGTGATGGCACCACTCGTTCGCGTAGGGACGCGCTTCCTTCAGCGGGATGTCGATGTCGCGACCGTCGTCGAGGGTCACTATGACCTTGCCCTTCACGTTGACCTTCTTGATGTCACTCAGGGGAATGCCCATCTCGGTGGCAACCTTGCCGATCATGAAAGCTTCGTAATCGAAGGTCTCGCAGCACATCAAACCGATGACGAGCTTCAGATTCCTCGTCCATCGCTTGATGCCTTCCGCGGCGAGCTGTCTGACGGCGGTGGATTCGCACGACACGCCGACAAGGGCAACGTTCTTCAACTTGGCGGCGGCTGCCTGTTTCAGCCCGAGGGGCGTCGCGCAGTAGGTGTACCGGGAGCCGGCCGCGGCGATCAGGTCCTCTGAGGTCTGCACCAGCTTGGGCTCGTCCAACCACGCCACATCCTCGGAGGGGGACGACACGACGGCCCCGTCCAGCTCGTTGTTGTCGAGCCCCCAGGCGAGCAACGCGGTCACGACTCCCCCGTCTTGCCCTCGTTCGAGGATCTTGGGATCGGTGGCCCGCGCCAGGACCTTGTGCCGGTAGACGCCCTCGTCCCGGTCGGCCGGCCGGCGCCCATAGCCCAGGAGATCGTCCTCGATGATGTCCAGGGACGGCCCCAGTCGCAAGCACGCCATCGCGCACAACGAGCACCCTTCCTCTCCATGCACGCAGTTGTCGAACGGTGAGTTCGCGTCGATCTGGACCGGATCGAAATCGCTCAGCTCGAGGACCTTGTGAGGGCAGGCGACGATGCACGCCGAGCACCCGCAACAGATCTCCGTTGCCACGATCTCTTCATATAGGTGCTTCCAGTGCTTCCTGTCGGTGTCTGCCACGGCCGAAACCTTAGTCTGAGGCAGATGGACGCAGGGATACTGCCGGTAAAGGGCCCCCACCGGGCCAAGGCGCGCCTGGCCGAGGACCTTGGAAACTCCGAGCGCGCGGAAGTCGTCGCCGCCCTTCTAGCCGACGCATTCGCGTTGTGCGAGTCGGCAACGTTCCTGTCGTGGTGGGTCGTCAGCGACGACGAGGGCGTCCTTAGCGCGGCCGCAGCGCGCGGGTTCGAAACCGTCGAGGATCCGGGAGAAGGTCTGAACCCTGCGGTATCCGCGGCTCTGGAGTCGGTGTCCCGCGCCGGCGCGTCCTCCGCGACGATCGTTCCCTGCGACGTCCCACTCGCGTGGGCAGGTGACCTACAGGATCTGCTCGACACGGGGGCGACCTCCGACGTCGTCATCGTGCCATCGCGCGACGGCGGCACCAACGGTCTCTATCTCGGCCCCCCCGACGTGATGACACCGCTCTTCGGCCCCGGCAGCCTTCGCGCGCACATCGAAGAGGCCGAGAGGCGAGGCATCAGGTGCTCGATCCTGAGTCTGCCGCGCGTCGAGCTCGACATCGACACGATCGAAGATGTGGACGCGTTCCTGGCCATCCCGAAACACGCCGGATCCCGGACCAACGAGGTGTTGGTGCGGTTGAGGAAAGCTGCCCGCGCCTAGCTAGCGCCTAATCGCGTGCTCTTCGGCACGGTCGATGGCGGCTCGCTCCGCCCGTCCGGCCAACTCGTCGAGCCGCGCCGGCGCCGGGATCCGCACGTCGAGTCCGTCCGACAGAGACCACGCGGCTACGAGACCGATCGCGGCCAGCAGGAGCACGACGACGGTTTGGGTCCGCTCTTCTCCCCACGACGAAACGGCGAACGCCGTCAGACCCCCAGATACCAGAACGAGCAGCACCTGCACGAACCTGATCGTGCGCTTCTGGCGGCGGAGGGCGACGGGGCCGCGGTGCGCGCCACCCGTAACGGCTCGCTTCATGAACCGAACGATACCTTTGAGAGATGGATCCGGTCATAAGAGCGCGCTCGCTCATGAAGCGATACGCGGCCTCGAACGAGACCGCAGTCGACGGTATCGACTTCGCTGTGCGCGATCGCGAATGCTTCGGATTCCTCGGTCCGAACGGCGCCGGGAAGACCACGACGATGAGCATGATCTCGTGCCGCGTCCACCGGACCGCCGGGGAGCTGACGGTCCTAGGGCTTGACCCCGAGGAGAGACCCCGCGAGATCAAGGCGGCGATCGGCGTCGTTCCGCAGGAGAACTTCCCCGATTTCATGTTGAACGTCGAGGAGAACCTGTTGATCCATGCCAACTATTTCGGGATCGACAAGACCGACGCTCGGAACCGCACCCGCGAGCTTCTGGAGTTCGTCCAACTTCAGGATCGAGGGAACTGGCACGTGCAGAACCTCTCCGGCGGGATGAAGCGGCGGTTGCTGATCGCACGCGCGCTGATCAACCGCCCGAGCCTGCTTGTGCTCGACGAACCCACAACCGGCCTCGATCCACAGGCTCGTCATCTCGTCTGGGAAAGGTTGCGGGACCTGAAACGCCGGGGCGTGACGCTGATCATCACCACGCACTACATGGAGGAGGCCGCGCAGCTCTGTGACCGTCTCGTCATCATGCACCGGGGCAAGATCCTCGTGGAAGGTTCTCCACAGGAACTGATCAGCACTCACGTCGCGCCCGAGGTCGTCGAGCTCACTGCCGTCGACCTCGCACCCTTGGAAAAGGCCGTCGCCGCCCGCGGCCTGGATTCGGAGCGCGCGGGAGATCGTTTGATCGCACACACCGACGATGCCGAGACGCTTCTCAAAGAACTCGGGGCGGCGCGCATCGACTACGAATCGGCGCTCGTGCGGCCGGCCGGTCTAGAGGATGTATTCCTCAAGTTGACGGGGAGGAGGCTCGAGGAATGAAGCATCCCGGCTCGCTGCCGTCGCCGATCACCCTGCGCCAGGCCTTCCGGATCCCCGATGTGAGCTTCTTGTCTGCGAGCCGCTTGTGGCGGCGCAACCTCCTCGCCTACTCGCACTCGTGGAAGATGAACATCCTTCCGAACTTCTTCGAGCCGATCCTCTACCTGCTGGCTATGGGTTTCGGGCTCGGGAAGTTCGTCGAGACGATCGCCGGTGTCGAGTATGCCCAGTTCATCGCCCCCGGCCTCGCCGCGCTGTCGTGCGTCTATGGGGCGGTCTTCGAGGTGACGTTCAACGTCTTCGTGAAGCTCCACTTCGACAAGATCTACGACGGTGTGATCGCAACACCCGTTTCGGCAGAGGACACCGTTGTGGGCGAGCTGATGTGGAGCCTGACCCGCAGCATGATCTACGGGCTCCCATTCGTGATCATCGCCACGGCGTTCGGTTTGGTCGACTCCTGGTGGATCCTGCTCGCACCCCTGGCGGTCCTCGTCACGGGTTTCTGTTTCGCGATGATCGGGCTGACCTTCACGGCATTCGTGCCGACGATCGATCTGTATAGCTTCTTCTTCACTCTGTTCATCACACCGATGCTGCTGTTCTCGGGTGTCTTCTACCCGATCGAGACCTTGCCGGGGTGGGCACAACCCCTCGCGTGGATGTCGCCGCTGTATCACGCAGCTCAACTCTTCCGCGAGCTGTTCGGGGTCTTCGGAACCGATCTGCTCGACGCACTCGGGCACGCCGCGTGGTTGGTCGGGCTCGGGCTAGTGCTCTATCCGATCCCGCCCAACGTGTTCCGCCATCGTTTGATCACCTAGGCCGGAGGCGATCTGCCAGCGATCGCAGCTCGGCCAGCTGCGCGCGCACGGCATCCGGAGAGGGGCCTCCGGTACCCACTCGTCGCACGATCGCGCTCGAGGGAGACACCTCGATGTCCTCGGAGCGCAATCCCGGGTGGAACGAATGCAGCTCGTTCTCGTCCGGCAGCCCGGGATCGTCCTCCAGCCTCGCGATCAGACGACCGATCGCGTGATGGGCGTCGCGGAAGGGAACGCCGCGGGCGACGAGAGCCTCGGCCGCATCGGTCGCCCACGTGCCGCCCTCGCCCGCGGCGCGCTCCATGGCGCCGGCATCGAAGGTCAGTGCCGTCACGAGACCGGTCATGCCCTCGAGGCAGCCGAGAGCGCGATCGAAGGCCCGGAAGACGATCTCCTTGTCTTCCTGGAGGTCGCGGTCGTAGGCAAGCGGCAAACCCTTGAGCAGCCCCAGAGCAGCAGGCACATCGCCGATCGCGACACCGGCGCGGCCTCGGATCAGCTCGGCCATGTCGGGGTTGCGCTTCTGGGGCATCATGCTGGAGCCGGTCGACCACCGGTCGTCGATGGTCGCGAAGCCGAACTCGGCAGTCGTCCACATCACGATCTCTTCGGCGAGGCGCGACAGATGGATGCAACAAAGCGCGCTCGCATAGACCAGATCCACGGCGAAATCCCTGTCCGACACGGCATCCATCGCGTTGTCGAAGGATGTCGGGAAGCCAAGCTCGGAGGTTGCGACATCGCGATCGAGGGGCAGCGTGGAGGTCGCCAGCGCGCCGGCCCCCAGCACCGAGACATCCGCCGCCGCCCGCGCGGACAGCAGCCGCCCGCCGTCCCGGGCGAGCGCGAAGCCGTGGGCCGCCAGGTGGTACGCGAGCGTGACCGGCTGCGCCCTCTGGAGGTGCGTGTAGCCGGGCATGACGGTCTCGACGTGAGGCTCGGCGACCTCGACGAGGGCCTCGATCAGCGTGACCGTTGCCGCCATCAGCTCCGTGGCCGCGTCGCGCGCCCACAACCTCAGATCCGTCGCCACGAGATCGTTGCGGCTACGTCCCGCGTGGATGCGACGGCCGGGCTCGCCGATCCGTTCGGTCAGAACGCGCTCTACGAAGCTGTGGACGTCCTCGTCGCTCTCCGAGTAGGTGAGCGTGCCACTCTCGAAATCGGCCAGGATCTGGTCGCACGCGTCTTCGATGGCAGATGCGTCGCCGGCGTCCAGCAGCCCGGCCTTCACGAGTGTGCGTGCGTGCGCTCTCGTGGATCGCAGGTCGTAGGGGAGCAACCGGATGTCGGTTGCCATCGAGGATGTGAGGCGCGCCATGGTGTCGTCGGGCCCTCGCTCGAAGCGCCCGCCCCACAGCTTGTCGCTCATCTACGACCGCGCACCCGTGCTAGGTGTTTCAGCGCCAACCCCCACGTACGAACGAAGCCTGCCGCGTCGGCATGATCGAACGAGTCGCCCTCGTCGTAGGTCGCGAGCGAATGGTCGTAGAGGGCCATAGGCGAGCGACGGCTGATCGGCAGGCAGGCTCCCGGGGTCAGACGCAGCTTCACGGTGCCCGTCACATCTCGTTGTGTCTCGGTCGCGAACGCGTCCAGCGCTTCGCGGAGCGGAGAGAACCACAGGCCCTCGTAGACGAGATCCGCCCATACCGCCTCCAGACGCCGCTTCTCGCGCGCCACCAAGCGTTCGAGGGTCAATGCTTCGAGGTCCTGGTGGGCCGGGATCAAGGTCAGGCCGGCGGGCGCCTCGTATATCTCGCGTGACTTGATGCCGACCAAACGATCTTCGATCATGTCGACCCGCCCGACCCCGAACGACCCTGCGATCTTCCCCACCGCCGTGATAACGCCCACTGGGTCGAGTGTCTCGCCGTCCACCTCCACCGGGACTCCCGCTTCGAACGAGATCTCGATCTCGCCGGCCGTCGAGGCCATGTCGATGGGGGATGCCGTGAGCTGGAAGATGTCTTCGGGCGGTGCGTTCCATGGATCTTCGAGGACCCCACACTCGATGCTGCGGCCCCACAGGTTCTCGTCGATCGAATAAGGCGACGATCTCGTCGTGGTTATCGGCAGGCTCCGCTCCTGCGCGTACGCGATCGCATCGGCGCGGGTCATCCCCCATTCGCGGACCGGAGCCAGCACCTCGAGGTCGGGCGCGAGCGCCCCGAGCGACACCTCGAAACGGACCTGGTCGTTGCCTTTCCCCGTGCAACCGTGAGCGACCGCCTCGGCCCCCGTTCGGCGCGCCGCGTCGACGAGGATCTCGGCGATCAGCGGCCGGGACAGCGCGGAGACCAGTGGATAGCGACCCTGGTAGAGCGCGTTCATCTGCAAGGCCGGCAGTACGAAGCGGCGGACGAACGTGTCCTTGGCATCGACGAGCTCGGTCTCGACCGCGCCCAAGGCGGAGGCACGTTCGATCGCGCTCGTCAGGTCTCCCGGCTGCCCCACGTCCACAGCCACCGCCACGACTTCGTAGCCACGCTCCGAGAGCCACGGGATCGCTACCGACGTGTCCAGACCTCCCGAGTACGCGAGAACGACTCGCTTCATGTCGCCACCCTTTCTCTATGCGAGCCGTTCCATGCCCGCGCCAGTTCTGCTGCCGTCCCCGTGTCGGGGGTCGCGACGAAGATCGTGTCGTCGCCTGCGATCGTTCCCACCACGCCGAGCGCTCCGGCGAGGTCGATCGCGCGTGCTACTGCTGCGGCGTGACCGGGAGCCGTCGTGACGACCACGAGGGTCGCGGCCACCGTCACGTCCACGGCGAACTCCGCAAGCGTGTGCTGGAGGTTGCGCGCCATCAGGTCTCCGCCCACGGTACGAGGGAGGTGATCCTGCAACCGGTACTCGAACGTGCGCCCGACGCGCACCTTGGCGGCCCCCACCTCCTGCAGATCGCGCGACACCGTTGCCTGGGTCACATCGTGGCCCGCGGCACGCAGAGCCCGCACGATCTCTTTCTGGGTCGCGGCATGGCCTCCTCGGAGTATCCGGGTGAGGTCGCGCAGACGTTCAGACCGCATGGATGACCTCCTCCAGGATGTCCAGGGCCCGTTCCATCTCGTCCTCGCCGATCACGAGGGGTGGCACGAGTCGGACGGTCGTAGGGGTTGCATCGTTCACGAGCAGACCTGCCGCGAACGCCGCTTCCGTGACGGCGCGTGCGACCGGACGGTCGAATTCGATGCCGATCATCAAACCCAAGCCCCGAACCTCGGCCCCCCCATCGACGATCTTCTCGACACGCGCCTTGACCTCCTCGCCGAGCCGGGCGGAGCGATCCACGAGGCCATCGGTCTCGATCACGTCGAGCGTTGCCAGCGCGGCGGCGCACTGCACGGGCCCTCCTCCGAAGGTCGATGCGTGGTCTCCGTACTCGAACGCGGCGGCGACCTCCGGTCGGGCGAGGCACGCGCCCAGTGGCAAGCCGCCGGCGAGCGCCTTGGCGAGACACACGACATCGGGCACGACACCGAAGTGATCGGCCCCGAACCACTTGCCGGTGCGGCCCAACCCGGTTTGGATCTCGTCGAGCATCAGCAACGCTCCCGAGCGATCGCAGGCCTCACGGACGGCCGCCAGGTAATCGGGAGGTGGCACGATCACACCGGCTTCTCCTTGTATGGGCTCGAGGAGCACCGCGGCGACATCCTCGGTCAGCGCGTCCTCGATCGCCCCACTGTCTCCGAACGGAACGTGCACGAATCCGGGCACCGCCGGCTCGAACGGCGCGCGTTTCGCGGGCTGGCCCGTCGCCGACAGCGCACCGAACGTGCGGCCGTGAAAACCACCCAGCGCGGTGACGATGGACGTCGCGTGGGGGCCGCGCTCCTTCGTGGCGTAGCGCCGGGCCAGCTTCAGCGCGCACTCGATCGCTTCCGCCCCGGAGTTCGCGAAGAACGACAGCTTCCCCTCGGTAAGACCCGCGAGCCGGTCCGAGAGATCCCTCTGCGGTTGCGTTCCGTAGAGGTTGGAGACGTGGACCAGGCGTTGCGATTGCTCCGCGACCGCGCGCGCCACTGCCGGGTGCGCGTGACCGATGCTTGCAACTGCGATACCGGCCACCATGTCGATGTAGTCACGCCCGTCGTCCGACGTGAGGATCGCGCCTCGCCCCGCGACGAATGTCACCGGCCAGCGCTTGTAGGTGTCCATCATCGTCCCGCCGGTCACGGCAGCACCTGCGTCCCGATGCCTTCGTCGGTGAATATCTCGAGCAGCAATGCGTGGCCCACGCGTCCGTCGAGGATGTGGACCTTCCCTACCCGTGCGCGAAGCGCAGCAGCAGCAGCTTCGGCCTTGGGGCGCATCCCTTCCGACAGCGCCGGGATCATGTCCTGGAGCTCGGCCAACTTGACCTCCGACAACAGCGAGTCGCGATCACCGAGGTCGCGGTAGAGCCCGTCGACGTTGGTCAGGAAGACGAGTTTCTCGGCTTGCATCGCGCCGGCGACCGCGCCTGCGACCGCATCTGCATTCACGTTCAACAATTCCCCATCACTCGTCGGGGCGACGGAAGCAACCACCGGCGTGTATCCCTCGGTCAGCAGGGCGTGGAGTAGATCGGGCCGGATCGAAGTGACGTCGCCGACGCGACCCAGCTCTCCTTCGGACGTGCGGTCGGCAACGATCAGATGGCCGTCGGAACCGTTCAGCCCCACTGCAGGTGCGCCGGCACCCGTCAGACGGCCTACGAGATCTCCGTTGATAGTCCCCACCAAGACCTGTCGCACGATGCGCAATGACTCGTCGTCGGTCACGCGCAGGCCGCCGACGAAACGGGGCACTATCCCGGCCTTGTCCATCTCCGCCGAGACCTGTGGCCCACCGCCGTGCACGACCACGACCTTGATCCCGACCAACGTCAACAGCGCGATGTCTTCGGCGACCAATTCTGCG
>Ga0299913_10000915_pt1 | contig 20395 bp, 23 predicted proteins | sample RVTome_9_FD_201360 | JGI IMG/M metagenome (GOLD analysis project Ga0299913, IMG submission 201360) | Soil microbial communities from uranium-contaminated site in the Upper Colorado River Basin, Wyoming, United States - RVT155D38 (version 2) ... | reverse complement strand
TCAGATCCTCCTCGTCGCACTGCGACTGCAGCAGGGGCACCTCGCGGGCCTCCTCGGCGTCGGCGTGCGCGAGGACGGCCTGCTCCAGCTCGACGAGGAGGATGTCGAAGTCCTCACCGGCGACGTCGAGGTCGTCCAGCCGGGACAGCATCTCCTTGGCCCGGTCCTCCTCCTCGAGCCGGGCGTCGGCGACCTCGTCGCCGCCCTCGCCAGCACGGGTGCCGGGGTGCGTGACCAACTCCTCGGCCGTCTCGTGGACGGCGAGGTAGCGACGCAGCTCCTCGAAGGCCACCTGCTTGTCCGCGTTGCCCTGTGCGGTGTGCACCTGCTCGAAGAGCGCGCGGATGTGCGCGTGCTGCTCCTTCAGGATGTCGATGACGTCCTTGGTGGCGGGCATGTCGGCCCCCCTCCTTCTCGCTTGCGGACTGGTTCACGGGGCGCCGTACCCATCCGTCCGGAGCGCCAACGGGAGGGGGCCCGGTTCGTGCGGGCAGGATGGCGCCATGACGGGACAGGGGCCGGTGGTCGGGGATGACGGCGTCGCCCGCTGCCCATGGGCGGCGGCGACCGGGATGATGCGCGACTACCACGACACCGAGTGGGGCGTGCCGCTCGCGGGCGACGGCCCCGCCCGGGAGCGGGCGCTCTTCGAGCGGCTCACGCTCGAGGCCTTCCAGTCGGGGCTCTCGTGGGCCACGATCCTCGCCAAGCGCCCGGCGTTCCGCGAGGTCTTCGACGGCTTCGACGTCGACACCGTCGCGGGGTACGACGACGCGAAGCGCGCCTCCCTGCTCGCCGACGCCCGGATCGTGCGCAACCGCCTCAAGGTCGACGCGACGATCACCAACGCCCGGGCCGCGGTCGCCCTCCGGGAGGCCGGCGGTCTCGAGTCGCTCGTGCTCGGGCACCGCCCCGCCGAGCAACCCGCGCCGGAGACCACGGCCGACCTGGTCGGCAGCTCGCCGGAGAGCCTGGCGCTGAGCAAGGAGCTCAAGCGGCACGGCTTCACGTTCGTCGGTCCGACGACGATGTACGCGCTCATGGAGGCGCTCGGGCTCGTCGACACCCACCTCCGGGGCTGCCACCGCCGCGGGTGTGCAACGTCGGCACACTAGCCTTGCGCCGGTGATCAACGGACTGCTGTGGCTGCTGGCCTGCCAGCTCGTCGGCGAGGTGGTGGTGCGCACCTTCGACTGGCCGGTGCCGGGCGCCGTGGTCGGCATGGCCGTGCTCTTCGCGCTGCTCCAGCTCCGCCGCCCGCCCGAGGGCGCGAACGTGCTCCGGATGTCCGACGCCCTGCTGCGCCACCTGCAGCTGCTCTTCATCCCGGCCGGCGTCGGCGTGGTCACGCTGCTCGCGGTGATCCGGGACGACGCGCTGCCCATCATCGGCGCCATGCTGGTCTCCTGGCTCGCGGGCCTCGTCGTCGTCGGCTGGCTGGTCACCCTCCTCGTCCCCCGGAGGGCCCGATGAGCGAGACCTGGGACTGGCTGCGCGTCTCGCCGCTGCTGGGCATCTTCCTGACGCTGCTCGGCTACCGCCTCGGCCAGGAGGTCGAGCGCCTCGCCCGCGGCCATGCGCTGGCCCAGCCGGTGGTCGTCGCGGTCGCCTTCATCGGTGGCTCGCTCGCCCTGCTCGGCGTCGAGTACGACGACTACCTCTCCGGTGCCGGGGTCATCGCGTTCTTCCTCGGCCCGGCGACCGTCGCCCTCGCCGTACCCCTCCATCGCCAGGCCCACCACCTGCGGCACCTGCTGCTCCCGATGCTGGTGGCGCTCCCGGTCGGCGCCGCGGTCAGCATCGTCACCGCCGTCCACACCGTCCGCTGGCTCGGCGGGGGTGACGTGCTCGAGCGGACGATGGCACCCAAGGCCGCCACCACCCCGGTGAGCATCGCCGTCTCCGACGCCATCGGCGGCCTGCCGTCGCTGACCGCGGTCTTCGCGATCGTCATCGGCATCGTCGGCGCGGTCGCGGCACCCGCGGTGCTCAACCTGCTGCGTGTCCGCGACCGGCGCGCCCGGGGCCTCGCGATCGGTGCGGTCTCGCACGGTGTCGGCACCTCGCGAGCGCTGCGCGACCACCCGACCGAGGGCGCCTTCGCCGGCCTCGCGATGGGCCTGACCGCACTGCTGACCAGCCTGCTCGTGGCCGTGGTCCTGCCCCACCTCTGACCGCCGATCGACGCGGCGCCGCACGGACGCATCCGCCACCTCGCTAGCCTCGGGCCATGACGCGCGTGCACGCCTTCGGAGACGACGCCCTCGGCGACCTCGACACCATCGGGCTGGTCGAGCTGCTCGACGCGGACAAGGTCTCCGCGACGGAGCTCGCCGATGCGGCCATCGCCCGGCTGGAGCGGGTCGACCCCGACCTCAACGGGCTGGCGTACTCCGCCTTCGACCGGGCCAGGGCGGAGGCGCGTGACCCGCGGCCCGGGTTCTTCTCCGGCGTCCCGAGCCTGATCAAGGACAACGTCGACGTCGAGGGGATGCCGACGATGCAGGGCACCGACGCCTGGCTGGGCACGCCTCGCCGTGCGGACGGGGAGTTCGCGCGGCTCTACCAGGCCGCCGGCCTCAACCTGCTCGGCAAGAGCCAGCTCAGTGAGTTCGGCTTCAGCGCCTCCGCCGAGCACCCGCGGCTCGGTCCGGTGCGCAACCCGTGGCACGTCGAGCACAGCGCGGGGGCGTCCTCCAGCGGCTCGGCGGCGTTCGTCGCCGCCGGCGCCGTCCCGATCGCCCATGCCAACGACGGCGGCGGCTCCATCCGCATCCCGGCGGCGGTCAACGGCCTGGTCGGCCTCAAGCCCACCCGCGGCCGGCTGCCGCAGGACCGGGTTCTCAAGCAGATGCCCGTGCAGATCGTCTCCGACGGCGTGGTGACCCGCAGTGTCCGCGACACCGCGGCCTTCTACCGCGAGGCCGAGAAGCTCTGGCGCGACCTCAAGCTCCCACCGATCGGCGACCTCACCCGTCCCGGCCGCAAGCGGCTGCGGGTCGCGGTGGTCACCACCTCGCCGGTGGGTGAGTGCTCGCCGGAGGTGCGGCAGCAGACACTGGCCACCGCCGCGCTGCTCGAGGAGCTCGGCCACCACGTCGAGGACCTCGAGCCGCTGATCCCGGCCAGCTTCCCCGACGACTTCCTGCTCTACTGGTCGTTCCTCTCGCTCGTGCTCACCCGCACCGGCCGCCAGCAGTTCGGCCGCACGTTCGACGCCGAGCGGCTCGACAACCTGACGCGTGGTCTCGCGGACCACGCCCGCCGCAACATGCACCGGCTGCCGGTGGCGGTCGCCCGGCTCAAGCGCACCCGCCGCCTGTCGGCGCGGCTCTACCGCGACCACGACGTCGTCCTCACCCCGACGCTGGCGACCGCGACGCCCCGGATCGGCCACCTCGACCCGACGGCGCCCTACGAGCAGGTGCTCGAGCGGCTGCTGGCCTGGGTGGCGTTCACGCCGCTGCAGAACGCCACCGGCGACCCGGCCATCACCCTGCCGCTGGCCCGCACCGCCGACGGCCTGCCGCTGGGCATGATGATGGCCGCCGGCTGGGGCGGCGAGGCGACGCTCATCGAGCTCGCCTACGAGCTCGAGGCCGCGCGCCCGTTTGCGCGGATCCAGGACTGACGGTCGTGCTGCGCCTCGGCCGCCGGGCGGTCGCCGACCACGAGACCGTCGTGATGGCGATCGTCAACCGCACGCGCGACTCGTTCTACGACAACGGCGCCACGTACGCCGAGGACGCGGCGCTGGAGCGGGTCCGGACGGTCGTGGCCGACGGCGCCGAGATGGTCGACATCGGCGGGGTCAAGGCCGGCCCGGGCGAGGTCGTCGACGCCGCCGAGGAGCTGCGCCGCACGGTGCCGTTCGTCGCGCGCGTGCGCGAGGAGTTCCCCGACCTGGTCATCTCCGTGGACACCTGGCGGTCGGAGGTGGGCCGCGAGGTCTGCGCCGCCGGCGCGGACGTGCTCAACGACGCGTGGGGCGGGCACGACCCGGGCCTGCTCGAGGTGGCCGCCGAGTTCGGCGCCGCCTACGTCTGCACCCACACCAACGGCGCCACGCCGCGCCGGCCTCCCCACCGGGTGTCGTACGCCGACGTGGTGCGCTCGGCGATCGACGACACCGTCGCGCTCGCGGAGCGGGCCGTCGCGGCCGGCGTACTCCGCGAGTCGGTGCTGATCGACCCCGCCCACGACTTCGAGAAGACCACCTGGCACTCGCTGGAGGTCACCCGGCGCCTCGACGAGATGGTGGCGACCGGCTGGCCGGTGCTGGTGAGCCTGTCCAACAAGGACTTCGTGGGGGAGACCCTCGACCGGCCCACGCAGGAGCGGCTGACCGGCACGCTGGCGGCGACCGCGATCTGCGCCTGGCACGGCGCCCGGGTCTTCCGGGTCCACGAGGTCCCCGAGACCCGCCAGACGCTCGACATGGTCGCCTCGATCCGCGGCGTCCGCCCGCCCGCCGCCGCGACGAGGGCCCTGGCATGACCGTCGTCTCGGCGGCTTTCGTGCCGATGACGCCGCTGCTGCTCCGGCACCTCTCGGGGGCGGCGGACCCCCTCGCAGACCTGCGCGAGGCCGCCGTGACGGCCGTGCGCGACGCCTGTGCCGGCGCCGGCCGGGTCGTGGTGCTCTGCCCCGTCGGTGGCCGCGAGGCACCGCGGGAGTGGCACGACCCCTCCGCCCCCGGGCAGGCCGACGCGAGGTCGCTCGCCGCCCAGGTCGGCGACCACCTCCTGGGACTCGCGGGCGTCACCCTCCCGCAGCGGTACGTCGACGTGGACGGGCGCCTGCCCGACGGACTCGCCCCCGCCGCGGACCGGGAGGCGCTGCTCGTGCTCGGCGACGGTGCCGCCGCGCGCGGCCAGGGCGCGCCGGGCCACGTCGACGAGCGGTCGTTCGGGTTCGACGACCACGTCGCGGCGCTGATCGAGGCCGGGGACGGTGCGGGACTGGCCGCGATCGACCGCGACCTGGCGGGGGACCTCCTGGCCACGGGCCGGCTCTCGTGGCCCGTCGCGGGCACCCTCCTGCCGGCCGCCGAGGGCGAGCTGAGGTGGCGCGGGGACCCCTTCGGCCTCACCTATCTCGTGGCCCTGTGGCGGGTGTGACGAGCACCCCCGGCACCCGATTTCCGGTTGGGTGCGGAGGTTGTGTATTGTCCTCCGTCGTTGCCCCTTTAGCTCAGTCGGCAGAGCGTCTCCATGGTAAGGAGAAGGTCTACGGTTCGATTCCGTAAAGGGGCTCTGAGGTGAGGAAGTGCCAGCCGGCGCCCCTCCTCACCGAGGCGGGGTAGCTCAGGCGGTTAGAGCGCACGACTCATAATCGTGAGGTCGCGGGTTCGATCCCCGCCCCCGCTACCGGTTCGACCGCAGCACCACACCAGACCGAAGGACTTCCCGTGGCCAGCAAGAGCAGCGACGTTCGCCCCAAGATCACGCTCGCGTGCGTGGACTGCAAGGAGCGGAACTACATCACCAAGAAGAACCGTCGGAACAACCCCGACCGCATGGAGATGAAGAAGTTCTGCCCGCGCTGCCGCACGCACACCGCTCACCGGGAAACTCGCTGACGCTCGCGCGCCCGCGAGACCCGCTGACACCAGCGCACCGACCTCCGTCGAAGGCGGCTCACCCGACAGGGTGGGTCGCCTTCGCGCGTCGATAGGGTGACCGCCATGACCGTCGAGCTCCGCGACCTCACCACGCTCCGTCTCGGCGGGCCCGCCCGGCGGTACGTCGAGGCGGCGACGGAGGCCGAGCTCATCGAGGCCGTGCAGGCAGCCGACGAGGCCGGCGAGCCGGTGCTCCTGGTCGCGGGCGGGAGCAACCTGGTCGTCGCCGACGAGGGCTTCGACGGCGTCGTCGTACGCATCGCCACCACGGGCGTCACCAGCGACGTGGAGGCCCGCTGCGGGCCCTCCTGCAGCGGCGCCACTGTGACCGTCGCAGCGGGGGAGGACTGGGACGCGTTCGTCGCCCGGGCGGTCGCCAGCGAGTGGGTGGGCGTCGAGGCCCTCGCGGGCATCCCCGGTGCGGTCGGCTCCACCCCGATCCAGAACGTCGGCGCCTACGGCCAGGAGGTCGCCGAGAGCATCGCCCGCGTGCGGGTCTGGGACCGCAGGCTCAAGGGGGTGCGCACGTTCGCCAACGCCGACTGCGTCTTCGGCTACCGGCACAGCCGGTTCAAGGCCGACCTCTCGCGGCACGTCGTCCTGGACGTGACCTTCCAGCTCCGCTGCGGCGACCTCGGCGCCCCGGTGAAGTACGCCGAGCTGGCGCGCACGCTGGGCGTGGAGCAGGGCGACCGCGCGCCGCTGGGGAAGGTGCGCGACGCGGTCCTCGCCCTGCGCCGCGGCAAGGGGATGGTGCTCGACGCCGACGACCACGACACGTGGAGCGCCGGCTCGTTCTTCACCAACCCGTTCCTCAGCGCCGAGCAGGCCTCCGCTCTGCCGGAGGAGTCCCCGCGCTTCCCGCAGCCCGACGGCACCGTCAAGACCAGTGCCGCGTGGCTCATCGACCACGCCGGCTTCGGCAAGGGGCACGGCCTCGACCTCCGGGGCGGCCGGGTCAGCCTCTCGACCAAGCACACGCTCGCGCTCACCAACCGGGGCGGAGCGAGCACCGCGGACCTGCTCGAGCTCGCCCGCGAGGTCCGTGACGGCGTGGAGCGGACGTTCGGCGTACGCCTCGTCAACGAGCCGGTGCTGGTCGGCGTCGAGCTCTGAGACCGGCGCTACTCGAAGACCCCATGGGTCGTCGCCACGAAGAACGCGACGAAGGCGCCGAGGAGGAGCACTCCCACGACCAGCAGTCCGGTGCCGACCATGCCCAGGATCCGTCCGGTGTTCGCGGCCTCGTGCCCCGAGAGGTGGCCCTGGCTGCGCTCGATCTCGCGCACCACGCGGTTGCCGATCACCCAGGCGAACGGGGCGAGGAGGATCGGCAGGTAGCACACGAAGCCGCCGATGATGCCGACCAGGCCGAGCACGAGGACCTTGTCGGCCTCGCGGTGGCGTGGCGGCAGCGGCTGGTAGGCGGGCGGCACCCAGCCCGGTGGGGGCGGCGGCTGCGGGGGCTGGGTCATCGAGGGCTCCTGGGGCTCTGCGTGCCGGTCTCCGGCGGGCTGGCCAGCCAGGCGTCGATGTCGGCGAGGGTCGTCTTCTTCACGTCCTCGGGGGCGCACGACGCGCGCACCGACATCCGGGCCAGCTCGGCCAGGGTCGTGTCGGTCAGGTCGTGGGCGGCCCTCATCGTGGCGTACTGGCTCTCCAGGCGCGACCCGAAGAGCAGTGGGTCGTCGGCGCCCAGTGCCACGGTGGCGCCCGCCGAGAGCAGCTCGGGCAGGGGCACCGAGGTGAGGTCGGAGTAGACCCCGAGCGACACGTTGGACACCGGGCACACCTCGAGCGCCACCCCCTGCTCGACGATCCGGTCGAGGAGTGCCGGGTCCTCGACGGACCGCACGCCGTGGCCGAGGCGTCCGGCGTGCAGGGAGTCCAGGCAGCTGCGGACGTTGTCGGGGCCGCGGAGCTCGCCGCCGTGCGGCGCGAGCAGCAGGCCGGCGCGGTCGGCGATCCGGAACGCCCGCGCGAACTCCTCGGTGGAGCCTCGCCGCTCGTCGTTGGAGAGCCCGAAGCCCACGACGCCGCGGCCGGCGTACTGCGCCGCCAGCCGGGCCAGCGTGCGCGCGTCGAGAGGGTGGCGTGTGCGGTTGGCCGCGATCACGACGGCGATGCCGAGGCCGGTGCGCTCCGAGGCGTCGCGTGCGCAGTCGAGCACGAGGTCGGTGAACGCCGTGATGCCGCCGAAGCGGACGGCGTACCCGCTCGGGTCCACCTGGATCTCCAGCCACCGTCCGCCGTCGCGTACGTCGTCCTCGGCGGCCTCCAGCACCAGCCTCCGGATGTCGTCCTCGGTCCTCAGGACCGACCGCGCGACGTCGTAGAGGCGCTGGAAGCGGAACCAGCCCTTCTCGTCGGCCGCGGAGAGCTCGGGCGGCCACTCCTCGACGAGCCCCTGCGGCAGCACGATCCCGTCGCGCTCCGCGAGCTCGACGACCGTGGTGTGCCGCATGGACCCGGTGAAGTGCAGGTGCAGGTGGGCCTTCGGCAGGGTCGTCAGGTCGCGGTGGGTCTGCACGCCGCGAACCTACCGCCGACCCGGCGCCAATGCAGGCAGAAATGCGCCGACCCGGCTGCACTGCAGCCGGGTCGGTGGGTGACCCGGCTGCACGAGCGCCGGGTCGGTATCAGGCGAGCTTCTCCGCGGCGGCCAGCAGCACGCAGGTCGCGACGGCCTCCATCGCCTCGGAGACCGCCGGCAGCTCCGGGAAGGTGGGGGCGAGCCGGATGTTGCGGTCGTGGGGGTCGTTGCCCTGCGGGAACGATGCTCCGGCGGGCGTCAGCGCGATGCCGGCCTCCTTGGCCAGCTGCACGACCCGCGACGCGGTGCCGTCGAGGACGTCGAGGCTGACGAAGTAGCCGCCGGCCGGCCTGGTCCAGGTGGCCACGCCGAGACCGCCGAGGCGCTCGGTGAGCACGCGGTCGACCTCCTCGAACTTCGGCGCGATGATCGCGCGGTGCTTCGCCATGTGGTCGCGCACGCCCTGCGGCGAGCCGAAGAACTGCGCGTGGCGCAGCTGGTTGACCTTGTCGGGGCCGATCGCGCCCTTCCCGAGGTGGTCGACGTACCACTGCACGGTCTCGACCGAGCCGGCCAGGAAGGCGACGCCGTCGCCGGCGAAGGTGATCTTCGAGGTGGAGGCGAACATGACCGGCCGGTGCGGGTGGCCGGCCTCCGCCGCCAGGGTGAGGATGTCGGCGGTCTGCGCCTCCTCCTCGGTGAGGTGGTGGAACGCGTAGGCGTTGTCCCAGAAGATCGTGAAGTCCGGGGCGGCGGCCTCCATCGACGCCAGACGCCTTGCGACCTCGTCGCTGACGACGGAGCCGGTCGGGTTGGCGTACGTCGGCACCAGCCACATGCCCTTGATGCTCGGGTCCGCGGCGACCAGCTCGGCGACCGCGTCGGCGTCCGGGCCGTCGTCGTGCATCGGGACCGTGACGGTCTCGATGCCGAACCAGTCGAGCAGTGTGAAGTGCCGGTCGTAGCCGGGCACCGGGCAGACGAAGGTGACCTTCTCCTCCTGCGACCAGGGGCGCTCGCTGGTGACGCCGCCCTTGAGCCACAGGTCGGTGAGCACCTCGCGCATCATGACCAGGCTGGAGTTGCCGCCGGCCACCACCTGCTGCGGCTCGACCCGGAGCAGCTCGGCGAACATCTCGCGGAGCTCCTGGATGCCCTGGAGGCCGCCGTAGTTGCGGACGTCGACGCCGGCCTTGTCGGTGAAGCCGTCGGGCAGCGACAGCAGGCGGTCGGAGAGGTCCAGCTGCGCCGGGGCGGGCTTGCCGCGGGTCAGGTCCAGCTTCAGCCCGCGCGCCAGGAGGTCGTCGTGCGCCGTGCGCTGCGCGTCGAGGAAGGCCGCGCGCTGCTCCGGGGAGCGGTCGGCGAGGGGCCCGGCATCGGAGGTCTCGGTGGTCTGCGTCTGCTCGCTCACGGGCCCCATGGTTTCATGTCCGCCCCACCCGGGCGAACGAGATGCCGTACGACGACCAGGCCGCGCCGCCCCGGTTTGGACGCGACCTTGGCTTTGCCCGTAGACTCCTTCCGTGGTGCTTCCCACCATGGTTCCGTGCTGCCCTCGACCCGGGGCAGAGGTGGGCCCGGGAGGCGTCGGAGGGCACTAGCTCAACTGGCAGAGCATCGGTCTCCAAAACCGAAGGTTGGGGGTTCAAGTCCCTCGTGCCCTGCAATATCCAGATGTCGCAGCAGACATTGCCAGTCGGTGGAAGGTGAAGAACGTGGCGGAGAACGACGTTCGTACGACGGACGAGCGGTCCGGCCGGACGAACCCGGTCACCTTCGTCCGCGAGGTCATCGCCGAACTGCGCAAGGTCGTCTGGCCCACGCGCGACCAGCTGGTCACGTACTTCATCGTGGTCATGGTGTTCGTCGTGGTGATGATGACCTTCGTGGCGCTGCTGGACTTCGGATTCGGCAGGCTCGCCTTCGAGATCTTCGCCGGCCGAGGCAACTGACCCACCGCTGCAGCGGGCGCCGCCCGCGACGGCAACCATCGAGATGACGGAGCACCACGTGTCGGACCAGTACGACGAGTCGGCAGTCGACGAGACCACCGAGGCCCAGGCCCCGGAGGTCGGCGAGGCCACCCCCGACGTCGAGCCCGCCGAGGAGGCTCCCGTCGAGGCTGCCGAGGACGTCACCGAGGCGCCTGCAGCCGAGGAGCTCCCCGCTGACGAGCCGGCCGAGCCGGAGGCGGCCGAGCCCGAGGCGGAGGACCCGCTGGAGGAGTTCCGCCGCGTCCTGGCCGAGAAGCCGGGCGACTGGTACGTCGTACACACCTACTCCGGCATGGAGAAGCGGGTGAAGGCGAACCTCGAGAACCGCATCATCTCGCTCAACATGGAGGACTACATCCACGAGGTCGTGGTCCCCACCGAGGACGTCGCGGAGATCAAGAACGGCCAGCGCAAGACGGTCAATCGCACCCGCTTCGCCGGCTACGTCCTGGTCCGCATGGACCTCACCGACGAGTCGTGGGCCGTCGTGCGCCACACCCCGTCGGTCACCGGCTTCGTCGGTCACGCGCACCAGCCGGTGCCGCTGACCCTGGACGAGGTGGAGAACTGGCTGGCCCCCGCCGTCGTGGCGCAGGCCGAGGCCGAGGCCGCCGCAGCCGGCACGCCGGCTGCCGCAGGCTCCACCCCGGCCGCGAAGAAGCCCGTCGAGGTCGCCGACTTCGACGTCCAGGACTCGGTCATGGTGGTCGACGGCCCGTTCGCCACGCTCCACGCGACGATCACCGAGATCAACGCCGAGTCGCAGAGGGTCAAGGCCCTCGTCGAGATCTTCGGCCGGGAGACCCCGGTCGAGCTGTCGTTCAGCCAGATCCAGAAGGTCTGACCAGCCCGACAGCGAAGCAGGTGGCAGAGACGGCCGCGCGCCGCCTCGTCAGGACCACGAGACAGAAAGAGAAACCAGGATGCCCCCCAAGAAGAAGATCGCCGCGCTGGTCAAGGTGCAGCTGCAGGCCGGCAGCGCCACGCCCGCCCCGCCGGTCGGTACCGCCCTCGGTCCGCACGGCGTCAACATCATGGACTTCTGCAAGGCGTACAACGCCCAGACCGAGTCCATGCGCGGCAACGTCGTCCCCGTCGAGATCACGATCTACGAGGACCGCTCGTTCACCTTCATCACGAAGACGCCGCCGGCCGCCGAGCTGATCAAGAAGGCTGCCGGCCTCAAGAAGGGGTCCTCGGTCCCGCACAAGGAGAAGGTCGGCAAGCTGACCCAGGACCAGGTGCGCGAGATCGCCCAGACCAAGCTCCCGGACCTCAACGCCAACAACATCGACAGCGCGATGAAGATCGTCGAGGGCACTGCCCGCTCGATGGGCATCACCACCGACTGAAGCGTCCGTCACCACGTGGGAGGGCCGCGCTGGCCCACATAGACCACATCTCCTGAAAGCAGAGGACCACTCATGCAGCGCAGCAAGACCTACCGCGCGGCCGCCGAGGCGTTCGACCAGAACGAGCTCCACGCACCGCTCCAGGCGATCAAGATCGCCAAGTCGACCACCAAGAAGAAGTTCGACGAGACCGTCGACGTCGTCATGCGACTGGGCGTCGACCCGCGCAAGGCCGACCAGATGGTCCGCGGCACCGTCAACCTGCCGCACGGCACCGGCAAGACCGCCCGCGTGCTCGTCTTCGCGAACGGCGACAAGGCCGAGGCCGCACGCGAGGCCGGCGCCGACTTCGTCGGTGGCGACGAGCTCATCGAGAAGGTCGGCGGCGGCTGGACGGACTTCGACGCCGTCGTCGCCACCCCGGACATGATGGGCAAGGTCGGCCGCCTCGGTCGCGTGCTCGGCCCCCGCGGCCTCATGCCGAATCCGAAGACCGGCACCGTCACGCCGGACGTGGCCAAGGCCGTGTCCGACATCAAGGGCGGCAAGATCGAGTTCCGCGTCGACCGCCACGCCAACCTGCACTTCATCATCGGCAAGGCGTCCTTCGCCGAGGCCCAGCTGGCGGAGAACTACGCCGCCGCGCTGGACGAGGTGCTCCGCCTGAAGCCGGCCAGCTCCAAGGGCCGCTACATCAAGAAGGTCACCGTCTCCACGACGATGGGCCCCGGCATCCAGGTGGACCCCAACCGCACGCGCAACATCGCGGGTGAGGACGAGGCCACCGCCTGAGCCACGCACGCATCTCAGTCAGGGCCGCACCCCACAAGGGGTGCGGCCCTGCGTGCTTGACTGTGCCCCATGTCTGAGCGCCGCAGCCCCACGAGCACGCTCCTCGTCGTGCTCCTTGGCCTTGCCGTCCTCGGTGCCCTCGCCGGCTTCGCCCTGCTCGATCGCGTGGGCGGCGACGAGGCCGGCAGCGGCACCTCGGAGGGCGGCCTGCCCGACGGCTTCGAGCAGCTGCCCGAGGACGTCTTCTTCGAGCGGGTCTACGGCGCGCAGCGGTCGGCCGGCTCGTGGGCACTCCACCAGGAGGACGAGCGGGGAGGGCAGCCGATCGGCGCCCTCGACGCCGAGACCGAGCTGACCGGTGACGGCACGGACAGCAGCAACCAGGTCTCACAGTGCTGCACCCAGGACAACGAGCTCGTCAGGTTCGAGATCCGCGTCGTGGACGGCGTCTACTACACGAAGGGCTTCCCGTCGGAGAAGCCCTGGTGGAAGGTCGACCCGGAGGCCGGCGCCAAGCAGCTCGGCATCGCCCAGTCGATGGACCCCTACATCAGCCAGACGACCGACGCGGAGGACCTGCAGTCGGCGACCGAGAGCATCACGCTCGTGGGCCCGGACAGCGTCGACGGCGTGGAGACGGTGCACTACCGCGCCGCACTCTCGCCGACACCTCCCGAAGGCTCCGGTGCCCAGCCGCTGCCCGAGGGCGCCGAGGCCACGATCGACTTCTGGGTCGACGGCGACAACCGGCCGGTCCAGGTGATCCTGACCCTCGAGGCCGGCAAGGAGAAGGTCGTGAAGACCTCCCGCTACAGCAGGTACGGCGAGGACTTCGACATCGCGGTCCCGCCCGCCGGGCAGACCACGACGAAGACCCCCCAGGCCGAGGTGCCGCAGGGGCAGGGCGGCTGACGCTCCCGACGTACCACGACGGCCGGGGCTCGCGATTTGGCGGGCTCCGGCCGGTCGCGTATCGTTCCGCGAGAACCAGAGACCGCCGGTTGTCCCAGCGCCCAGCGCCGGGACCGAAGGATCCGCGACGCGGACGGCCTGCGCAGGTGACAGAGCATCGACCGCGAGGTCGTTCCGCCCTGGCGCCCTGCGCCGGGGCGTTCGTCATTTCACGGTCCGGGCCCGGTGGACTCGCTCGACGTAGTCCGGAAGGAGACCCATGGCGCGGCCAGACAAGGCAGCAGCCGTCGCGGAGGTCGTTGACTCGTTCAACTCCACCGCCGGTGCTGTGCTGACCGACTACCGCGGTCTCACCGTGGCGGAGCTGCAGCAGCTGCGGCGCTCCCTCGGCGAGAACGCCAACTACGCCGTGGTCAAGAACACGCTGGCCAAGATCGCCGCCCGTGAGGCGGGGATCGAGGGCTTCGACGACCTGCTGACCGGTCCGACCGCGATCGCCTTCATCGAGGGCGACGTCGTCGAGGCGGCCAAGGGTCTGCGTGACTTTGCCAAGGCAAACCCCGCCCTGATCATCAAGGGCGGCGTCCTGGACGGCAACTTCCTCGACGCGAACGATGTCGCCAAGCTGGCGGACCTCGAGTCGCGCGAGGTGCTCCTGGGCAAGCTGGCCGGCGTGATGCTGGCCTCGCTCTCCCAGGCCGTCTACCTCCTCAACGCCCCGCTCTCGCAGGCTGCCCGGCTCGCCGGCGCCCTCGAGGCGAAGGCGCAGGAGGACCCCTCGATCCTCGCAGGTGGTGCCGGTTCCCCGGCCCCAGCAAGTGATTCTGCCGAGGAAGCACCGGTCGCTGACGAGGCTGCCGCGGACGAGGCCACCGAGGCCCCGGCCGAGGCTGCCGACGCGGCTGCCGAGCCCACTGAGGCCTGAGTCCAGGCCGACGTACCCCACCACCTGAGAAGCCCGGTCCGCCCGTCGGACCACACACGGAAGGAAACGCCACCATGGCGAAGCTGAGCACTGCAGAGCTCCTCGACGCGTTCAAGGAGATGACCCTCATCGAGCTCTCCGAGTTCGTGAAGGAGTTCGAGGAGACCTTCGGCGTCACCGCGGCTGCCCCGGTTGCCGCTGCCGCTGCTCCGGCCGCTGGCGGTGCCGCCGGCGGCGAGGAGGCTGCCGCCGAGCAGGACGAGTTCGACGTCGTCCTCGAGGCCGCTGGTGACAAGAAGATCAACGTCATCAAGGAGGTGCGCGCGCTCACCAACCTGGGTCTCAAGGAGGCCAAGGAGCTGGTCGAGGCCGCCCCGAAGGCAGTCCTGGAGGGCGTCGACAAGGCGGCCGCCGAGAAGGCCAAGGAGTCCCTCGAGGGCGCCGGCGCCAGCGTCACCCTCAAGTGACCACCTGAGCACTCCGCTCTCGACGGGCGGCCATCCCCCAGGGGTGGCCGCCCGTTCGCATTTCCACACGTGGACCGATTTCCCTCCGTGGGTTACTTGTGGGTAGGGTCCTCGAACAATGCGTGACCGGCACCATGATTGGCCGTAACTTTGCGGTGCCCGTCACGTTGTGGAGCGTGGGACGTCAGGGTCGTGCACCGAGTACGGCGCGGGGCGACGGCAAGGAGACAAGAGGAGACTCGCATGGGTGTTGAGATTCATCTGGACGACCTGACGAAGTCCTTCGGCAAGCAGCTGATCTGGGGCGGTGTCACGCTCACGTTCCCCGCCGGCGAGATCTGCGTCATGCTGGGCCCGTCCGGCACGGGCAAGTCCGTGCTCCTCAAGACCCTCATCGGTCTCCTCAAGCCCGACCGAGGCTCGGTGATCATCGAGGGCACCGACATCGCCAACTGCTCGGAGAAGGACCTCTACGAGATCCGCAAGCTCTTCGGCGTCCTCTTCCAGGACGGTGCGATGTTCGGCTCGATGAACCTCTACGACAACGTCGCCTTCCCGCTGCGCGAGCACACGAAGAAGTCCGAGTCCGAGGTCCGCAAGATCGTCATGGAGAAGATGGACCTCGTCGGCCTCATCGGCGCCGAGTACAAGCTCCCGGGCGAGATCTCCGGTGGCATGCGCAAGCGCGCCGGCCTGGCCCGCGCCCTCGTGCTCGACCCCGAGATCCTGCTGATCGACGAGCCCGACTCCGGCCTCGACCCGGTGCGCACGTCGTTCCTCAACCAGCTGATCATCGACCTGAACGCCCAGACCGACGCGACGATGATGATCGTGACCCACGACATCAACTCCTGCCGCACGGTGCCCGACAACATCGGCCTGCTCTACCACAAGCACCTGGCGATGTTCGGACCGCGCGAGATGCTGCTCAGCTCCGAGGAGCCGGTGGTCCGCCAGTTCCTCAACGCCTCCGTGATCGGCCCGATCGGCATGTCCGAGGAGAAGGACGCCGGCGAGCTCGAGAAGGAGGCGAACATCGACATGGGGTCGCTGCCGCCGATCCCGCTGCAGCTCGAGCCGTCCAACGGCATCCCGCGCCGGGCCCAGCGCCAGCCGGGCGAGTGGTGCCGCGTCAACGGCGTCACGCCTCCCGCCGGGTCGTTCCAGAGCGCCGACAGCGGACTGCAGCCGGGATAGAGGACACACTGACCGATGGCCAACATCACCGCGACGCGGGCACTGGCTCCCATCGGGACCGCTGGCAAGCTCTTCGCCTTCGGACTCGACGTGGGGCGGGGCCTCTTCCGTCGCCCATTCCAGTGGCGCGAGTTCCTGCAGCAAGCATGGTTCATCGCGTCGGTGACGATCATCCCGACTGCCCTGGTCGCGATCCCCTTCGGCGCGGTCATCGCGCTGCAGGTGGGCGGCCTGATCAAGCAGTTCGGCGCGCAGTCGTTCACCGGCTCGGCGTCCGTCCTCGCGGTGGTGCGTGAGGCCGCCCCGATCGCGACCGCGCTCCTGATCGCCGGTGCCGGCGGCTCGGCCATCGCAGCCGACCTCGGCGCACGCAAGATCCGTGAGGAGCTCGACGCGATGATGGTGCTGGGCATCGACCCGATCCAGCGCCTCGTGGTGCCGCGCGTCCTCGCCTGCATGCTGGTGGCGGTCTTCCTCAACGGCCTGGTCAGCGTCGTCGGCGTCGCCGGCGGCTACGTCTTCAACGTGATATTGCAGGACGGCACACCAGGGGCCTACCTAGCGAGCTTCACAGCGCTCAGTCAGCTGGCCGACATCTGGCAGGGCCTGGCCAAGGCACTCGTCTTCGGCCTGATCGCCGCCATCGTCGCCTCCTACAAGGGCATGAACGCCGGCGGCGGCCCCAAGGGCGTCGGCGACGCGGTCAACGAGTCCGTGGTCATCACCTTCCTGCTGTTGTTCATCGTCAACTTCGTCATGAGCGCGATCTACTTCCAGCTCGTGCCACCGAAGACGGGTTAGCGCCATGGCTGATCTGAAGACCCTCGCCCAGCGCCCCGGCAAGCTCCTCGACCACCTCGGGGGGGAGCTGTCGTTCTACCTGCGCGCGCTCGCCTGGAGCCCGCGCACGGTGCACCGCTACAAGAAGGAGATCCTGCGCGTCCTCGCGGAGGTCACCCTCGGCTCCGGTGCGCTCGCGGTCATCGGCGGCACCGTCGGCGTCATCCTCGTCATGTGCTTCTTCACCGGCACCGAGGTCGGCCTCCAGGGCTACGCCGCGCTCAACCAGATCGGCACCGCGGCCTTCTCCGGCTTCGTGTCGGCGTACTTCAACACCCGTGAGATCGCCCCGCTGGTCACCGGCATCGCCCTGGCCGCGACCGTCGGCTGCGGCTTCACCGCGCAGCTCGGCGCGATGCGGATCTCCGAGGAGGTCGACGCGCTCGAGGTCATGGCGATCCCGTCGCTGCCCTTCCTCGTGACGACCCGCATCCTCGGCGGCCTGGTCGCGGTCGTCCCGCTGTACGTCATCGGCCTGATGTCGTCGTACTTCGCGACCCGGCTGACCGTCACCGCGTTCTTCGGCCAGAGCCCGGGCACCTACGACCACTACTTCAACCAGTTCCTGCCACCCGGTGACGTGCTCTGGTCCTTCGGCAAGGTGCTCGTCTTCGCCGTGGTCGTGATCCTCATCCACTGCTACCACGGCTACACGTGCAGCGGCGGCCCCGCGGGCGTGGGCGTGGCCGTGGGCAAGGCGGTGCGTACGTCGATCGTCGCCGTCAACGTGATCGACCTCTTCCTCTCCATGGCCATCTGGGGCACGACCACCACCGTCAGATTGGCAGGCTGACCATGGGCATCGTGCACAACCACAAGATCATCGGGGTCATCTTCCTCGCGCTGATGGCGTCGGGCGTCTGGTTCACCTACGCGATCTTCACCAAGAAGTTCGCCGACTACGAGGAGGTCACGCTCACCTCCTCCAAGATCGGCCTGCAGATGCCCGAGCGCGCGGACGTGAAGGTCCGCGGTGCGATCGTCGGCGAGGTGCTCGGCTTCGACGTCGTCGGCGACGACGTCGAGATCGAGCTGGGCATCTACCCCGACAAGATCGGCCAGGTGCCGGCCAACGTGCACGGCGCGATCTACCCGAAGACGCTCTTCGGTGAGAAGTACGTCGAGCTCGAGATCCAGGGCGCGCCGCAGGGACAGCTGCGCAAGGGGGCACGGATCGACCAGACCGAGGTGACCACCGAGGTCGAGGAGGTCCTCTCCGACCTCCACCCGCTGCTGACCACGATCCAGCCGGCCCAGCTCAACTACACCCTCAACGCGCTCGCCGGGGCGCTCGAGGGCCGCGGCGACCGCATCGGCGAGAACCTCGCGACGCTGGACTCCTACCTCAAGCGGATCAACCCCGAGATCCCGAAGCTCATCGAGGACCTCCGCCTGACCGCGGAGACCTCCGACCTCTACGCCGGCGTACTGCCCGAGATCGCCCAGATCCTGCGCAACACCATCAAGACCGGCACCACGCTGCAGGAGCGCGAGGAGGACCTCCAGGCTCTCTTCCGCGACGTGACCGGGTTCTCCGACGTGGCCCGTCCCTTCCTCGCCCGCAACGAGGACAACATCATCCGCCTCGGCGAGCTGAGCGCCGCGCAGTTCCGGCTGCTCGCCAAGTACGCGCCGCAGTACCCCTGCCTGCTCGGTGGCATCCGCAACGCCGCGGGCCCGCAGGCGGAGGCGTTCCGCGGCTTCATGCTCCACATCAACCTGGAGGTGTTGCCCAACCAGCCGCGCGGCTACACCGCGGCCGACGTCCCCCGGGTGGGGGAGACCCGCGGACCCCACTGCGGTGCGCTGCCGAGTCCACCGTGGGACCAGCAGAACCCCTACCGGAACCCGCCGAACTTCAACGACGGCGTCGACGAGCCCACCGGCAAGGGCACCATGCGTGCCGCGCCGATGCAGGGGTACGCCGGCACCGCGGCCGAGGCTGCCATGATCAGGTCCCTGGTCGCGCCCAGCATGGGCGTGGCGCCCGGTGAGGTTCCCGACCTGGCCACCCTGCTGGTGGCCCCGATGGCCCGTGGCGCGGAGGTGAGCCTGCGATGAGGATGATCGACAAGCGCACCGCCCAGGACGCGGTCAGGCTCGTGATCTTCATGGTCATCACCAGCCTCTGCACCGGCCTGCTGGTGATGATCATCGGCAACATCACCTTCGGCGGCACCCGTACGTACCAGGCCGAGTTCCTCGACGCCACCGGTGTGGTCAACGGCGACGACGTGCGGGTCGCCGGCGTCAAGGTCGGCACGGTCAAGGACGTCGAGATCGTCGACGGCGACCCCGAGGCGCGCGGCGCCAAGGCCCTGGTCACGTTCACGGTCGCCGACGACACCGATGTCACGGGCGGCACCAACGCGCAGATCAAGTTCCGCAACCTGGTCGGCCAGCGCTACATCAGCCTGTTCCAGGACCAGGGCGACCCCGGTCGCCTGGAGGAGGGCAAGACCATCCCGACGTCGCGCACGCACGAGGCACTCGACCTGACGGTGCTCTTCAACGGCTTCAAGCCGCTCTTCCAGGCTCTCTCGCCCAACGACATCAACCAGCTCTCCTACGAGATCGTGCAGGTCTTCCAGGGCGAGGGCGGCACCCTCGAGGGGCTGCTCGCCGACACCGCCTCGGTCACCTCGACCCTGGCGTCGCGTGACGAGGTCATCGGCGACCTCATCGAAAACCTCAACACCACGCTGGTGCACGTCGCCGACCGCGACGACGAGCTGGCCGAGCTGATCACCAGCTTCCGCACGCTGGTCTCGGGGCTCAAGAAGGACCGCCACGCGATCCTGGAGCCGCTCGAGCAGATCTCCGCGCTGTCGGTCGAGACCGCCGGACTGGTCTCCGACCTCCGTCCGGACCTGGTCGCCGACGTCAAGCAGCTGCGTCGCCTGGCCGGCAACCTCGACCGCAACAAGGGTGAGATCGACCGTGCGCTCCAGGTGATGCCCATCAAGCTGACCAAGATCGGGCGTACGGCGACGTACGGCTCGTGGTTCAACTTCTACCTGTGCGAGTTCCAGGGGCGCGTCCACGTCGCAGGCCAGACCGTCCCCGTCGACTACGGCACCCAGGCTGCGAGGTGTGACCTCTCGTGAAGCCCTTCCGCGAGCGCAACCCGATCATCATCGGAGCGGCGAGCCTCGCCGTTATCGCGGCGATGATCCTGGCCGCCTTCCGGGCCGACGACCTGCCCCTGATCGGCGGCGGCGACACCTACTACGCGGCGTTCAGCGAGGCCGGGGGCCTCAAGGTCAACGACGAGGTTCGCGTCGCCGGCGTCCGCGTCGGCAAGGTCGACGCGATCGAGCTCGACGGCAACCAGGTGAAGGTCGCCTTCAAGGTGCAGACCGACTCCGAGCTCGGCGGCGACACCCGCGCGGAGATCCGGGTCAAGACCATCCTCGGCGCGATGTACCTCGCGCTGGTGCCGGCGGGCGAGGGCGACCTGGAGGAGAGCGAGACGATTCCGGTCGAGCGCACCACGTCGCCGTACAACGTCGTCGATGCCTTCTCCGGCCTCGCCGAGCGCGGTGACGCGATCAACACCGAGCAGCTCACCGCGTCGCTCGACACCCTCGCCGACCTGACCGAGAACACCCCCGAGGAGTTCCAGGCGGCCCTCAAGGGTGTCTCGGCTCTGTCCCGCAACGTCGCCAAGCGCGACGAGCAGCTCAACGAGCTGCTCGGCAACCTGCACACGGTGGCCGGGGTGCTCGACGAGCGCGACCAGGACATCATCGCGCTGATG
>Ga0299913_10000914_pt1 | contig 20397 bp, 22 predicted proteins | sample RVTome_9_FD_201360 | JGI IMG/M metagenome (GOLD analysis project Ga0299913, IMG submission 201360) | Soil microbial communities from uranium-contaminated site in the Upper Colorado River Basin, Wyoming, United States - RVT155D38 (version 2) ... | reverse complement strand
TCCGGAGGCCTCCCCGGCGTCGATACGGATGCGAGACGACCTAAGGCCGGCGCGGTGCGCGTAGAAAGGGCGGGTGCGATACGCCCGGGAGCGCGCCGCGCTCGTGGCCGCGGGGCGCCGGCTCGTCGAGCACCGGATGGTGATCGGCACGGCCGGCAACCTGTCGCTGCGGCGCGGTGACCAGGTGCTGGTGACCCCTTCGGGGGCGGACCTCGGCCAGCTGACCCCAGAGATGATCACCATCGTCGACGCCGCCGACGGCACGGTGCGCGACGGCCGGCTGCAACCCACCTCGGAGCTGCCCCTGCACCTGGCCGTGTACCGCGGCACCGGGGTGGCGGCGGTGGCGCATGCCCACGCGCCGGCCTCGGTCGCGGTCGGCCTCACCCGCGACGAGCTGCCGGCGGTGCACTACAGCGCGGCGCTGCTGGGCGGGCCGGTCCGGGTCGCCGGGTACGCCACGTTCGGCTCGGCCGAGCTGGCTTCGCTGGTCACCGCGGCACTCGACGGCAGGCATGCCGCGCTCATGCGCAACCACGGCTCGGTGGCCGGTGGCGAGACGATCGAGCAGGCGTGCGACCGCCTGGAGCTGCTGGAGTGGCTGGCCGAGGTGTACTCGCGCGCCGTGGCGCTCGGCCAGCCGCGGATCCTCGACGGCGCCGAACTGGACGCCGCCGCTGCCGCCTACGAACGCTACGGCCCGCCACGTCCCATCGAAGACGCCGGCGGGTAGCGGTCAGTCCTCCGGCAGCGCGTGGTCGGCCACACCAGGGGTGGGGTCGCGCGACAGGTCGACCAGCGGATGCGGCTCGATGGCGTCGTCCGGCAGCGCGTGGTCGGCGATCCCGGGATTGGGGTCGCGGGAGAGGTCGATGTGCTCCTGGCCGGGCTTGACCGTGGAATCGTTCGACACGCGGTCCTCCTGCTGTCTAGGCGCAAGGTCCGCGGACCGTATCACCCACAGCGACCACTGTCCTCCGAATGGAGGCATTGCGGCGTCCGGAGGCCCCCCGATCGGCCCATACGGCGCGGGGGCCGTGCTGCGCTGGGCGGTGCCCCTGGCGCCGGACTGGGCGGACCAGGATCAGGACTGACGGCCGCGCCGAAGCTCCGACGCCAGCACCGCGGCCTGGGTGCGCCGCTGCATGCCGAGCTTGGCCAGCAGGCTGGACACGTAGTTCTTCACGGTCTTCTCGGCCAGGTACAGCTCGGCCCCGATCTGCCGGTTCGTCATGCCCCGGCCGATCAGCTCCAGCACCTTGCGCTCCTGCTCGGTCAGCCGGTGCAACGGGTCCGGGGTCGCGGTGCCCGAGGTGCGCAGCCGGCTGAGCAGCTGGCGGGTGGCCGTCGGGTCGAGCAGCGAGCCGCCGGCCGCGACCGTGCGGATCGCGTTCACCAGGTCGCCGCCGCGCAGCTCCTTGAGCACGTACCCCGCGGCCCCCGCCATGACCGACTCGAACAGTGCCTCGTCGTCGGCGTAGGAGGTCAACATCAGGCACGCCAGGTCCGGCAGCTGGGCGCGCAGCTGCCGGCAGGCCTGCACGCCGTCGCCGTCGGGCAGCCGCACGTCGAGCACGGCCACGTCGGGCCGCAGCACGGGCACCCTGGCCAGCGCCTCCGCGACGGTGCCCGCCTCGCCGACGACCGTCAGGTCCGGCTGCGTCTCCAGCATCGCAGTGATGCCCTGCCGGACCACCTCGTGGTCGTCGAGCAGGAACACCCGCACCACCTCGGCGCTATCCGTGGCCATGCGGTCACCGTAGTGGGTGCGGTACTCAGTTCGACAGCACCCAATGCCGCCGTTTGGGCCATCACAGGGGCGATCGGCCGCGTGTCCGCGGAAGGGCTTGACGCGGTCAGCCGATGAACGGCGCGATGAGCCAGTAGCAGACGGCGGCCACGGCTCCCGCCGCCGGGATCGTCAGCACCCAGGCCACCAGGATGTTTCCCGCGACGCCCCAGCGCACCGCGGAGAAGCGCTTGGTGGCGCCGACGCCGAGCACCGCCGAGGTGATCGTCTGCGTGGTGGAGATCGGGGCCGCGAAGACGAACGCCGTCGTGTACAGCACGGCCGACGCGGTGCTCTCGGCCGCGAAGCCGCGCGGCGGGTCCAGGTCGATGATCCGCCGGCCGAGCGTGCGCATGATCCGCCAGCCGCCAGCGTAGGTGCCGGCGGACAGCGCTCCCGCGGCCAGCAGGATGACCCACCACGGCACGTCGAACGTGCTCTGGTAGCCGCCGACGACCAGCGCCAGCACGATCACGCCCATCGTCTTCTGGGCATCCTGCAGGCCGTGCCCGAGCGCCATCGCGGCGGCCGACACGGTCTGCGCGGCGCGGAAGCCGCGGTTCAGCCGCGCCGGCTGACCGTTACGGAAGATCCACAGCAGCGCCAGCATGACGAGGAACGCGAGGGCGAAGCCGACGAGCGGCGACACCACCATCGGGATGACCACCTTGTCGAGCACCCCGGCCCACTTCACGTGGCCGGCCGAGGCCAGCGCGGCGCCGACCAGGCCGCCGATCAGCGCGTGCGACGAGGACGACGGCAGGCCGAAGTACCAGGTGGTGAGGTTCCAGGTGATCGCGCCGAGCAGCGCGGCGAGCACCACGGCGAGGCCGTGCAGCCCGTGCGGCGCGTCGATGATGCCCTTACCGACGGTGGAGGCCACCTTGGTGCCGAGGAACGCGCCGAGCAGGTTCATCACCGCGGCCAGCAGCAGCGCCGTGCGGGGGGTCAGCGCCCTGGTGGACACCGAGGTGGCTATCGCGTTCGCCGCGTCGTGGAAGCCGTTGGTGTAGTCGAAGACGAGCGCGATCACGATGACCAGCACTATCGCGGTCAGCACGGGTCAGGATTCCTTCAGCGCGATGGTCTCCACCTGGTGGGCGACCTTTTCGAACATGTCGGCCGCGTCCTCCAGGTCGTCGATCACCTCCTTGAGCTTGAGCACGGTGAGCACGTCGTGCGCGCCCTCGGCGAACAGCTCGGCGAGCAGGTGCCGGTAGATCAGGTCGGCCTCGTTCTCCAGCCGGTTCACCTCGATCCAGTACTCGGGCAGGTTGTCCATCGTCCGCAGCCGCGGCATCGCGTCCGCGGTGACCGCGGCGGCCCTGCGCAGCACGTCCACCTGCTCGGTGACGCCCGGCGGCGCCTCCACCTGGTACAGCACGAATGCCTGGCCGGCGCCCTCCATCGCGTCCATGACGTCGTCCAGCGCGGAGATCAGCCGGTGGATGTCCTCCCGGTCGAACGGGGTGACGAACGTGGTGTTCAGCATCTGCAGCACCGAGTGGGTGACCTCGTCGCAGGCGTGCTCGGCGTCCTTGAGCCGGGCGGCCACCGCGGGGCGCGCGGACGGCTCGGCACCGATCAGCTCGGCGAGCAGATCCGCCCCCGTGACGAGATGGGTCGCCGCCTGGGCGAACAGTGGGTAGAACCCGTGTTCTCGCGGAGTGAGACGCAGTCGCATCCTCAAACGATATTGGGGACACGGGAAACCGGCCCGTCCAGCCCCGCATCGTCCGGCGACTCGCATCCGTATCGACGTTTCGGGGCGTCCAGGACGTCGATACGGATGCGAGACGCCCTAACGCTGTCGGCGCGGCTCGGGCGGCTGCGAGGCCCGCTGTTCGGGGCGGGCACGCTCCCATCGGAGGTAGCGCTCGGTCTCGTCGAGGAACGAGCCGGCGAGCCACAGCGCGACCACGGTGTCGTCGCCGAGCCCGAGCAGGGTGAGCACCAGCTCGGGCATCACGTCCACCGGGGACACGATGTAGACGAGCCCGAGCGCGAACAGCGCAAGCCGTCCTCGGCCCAGCCCCGGATAGTTGCCCCGCACGGCGCCACCGACCAGCCGGGGCAGCGCCCTGAACCGTTCCCCGGCGCTCGGCGCGCCCGGCTGGTGCCCGGCGCGGGCGACCCGCCACAGCGCACGGAACGCGGCCAGCCGGCCGGCTCGCACGATTTTCGCCATGTCTCCAGCGTAAGTTCACCGTCGTGGTAGCGCTGCGCGGCGGAATTGTGATCACCGGCACCGAGATGATCAGCGGCCTGGTGCCGGACCGCAACGGGCCGTGGATCGCGCAGCGGCTGGCCGAGCTCGGAGTGCAGGTGGCCTACCAGCTCACGGTGGGAGACCGGCCCGCCGACCTGCTCGCGGCGCTGGACTTCCTGCGCTCGCACGGCGTGCAGCTGATCGTCACCAGCGGGGGCCTCGGGCCTACGGCCGACGACCTCACCGCCGAGGTGGTGGCGGAGTTCGCCGGCACCGAGCTGGTGCTCGACGAGGCGCTGGAGGCCGAGATCGCGGCCATCCTGGCCAGCTTCGCGCACCTGGCGGGCATGCGCCGGGACGCGCTCGAGGCGGCCAACCGCAAGCAGGCCATGGTGCCGCGCGGCGCGTCGATCGTGCACCCGGTGGGCACCGCACCCGGCCTCGTGGTGCCGGTGCCGGACGGCCCGACCGTGGTCGTGCTGCCCGGCCCGCCGCGCGAGCTGCAGACCATGTGGCCGGCCGCGCTCGCGGCGCCGGCGGCCGTGGCGTTGCTGGACGGCGCGCAGCCGCTGAGCACGGCGCGGCTGCGGCTGTTCGGGCTGCCGGAGTCGGAGATCGCGGCCACGCTGCGTGAGGTGGGTGAGCGGCTGGACCTGGCCCCGCTGGAGGTCACCACGTGCCTGCGCCGGGCCGAGCTGGAGATCGACATCCGGCACCGGCCTGGCGCCGAGGTGGTGCGCGACGCGCTGATCCAGGAGATCGTCAGCAGGCACGAACGGCAGCTGTTCTCGCGCGACGGCAGCTCCATCGACGAGCAGGTCGCCGCCCTGCTGCGCGGTCGGCGGATCGGGCTGGCCGAGTCGTGCACCGGTGGGCTGCTGGCCGGCCGGCTCACCGACCTGCCCGGCGCGTCCGACTACGTGGCCGGCGGCGTGGTGGCCTACTCCAACGAGGCGAAGACGTCGCTGCTCGGCGTGCCCGCCGAGCTCATCGCGGCGCACGGCGCGGTGTCACCGCAAGTGGCCAGGGCGATGGCGGACGGCGCGCTGAGCCGGTTCGACGCCGACGTCGGCTGCGGGATCACCGGCGTGGCCGGTCCCGGCGGCGGCACCGAGGCCAAGCCGGTCGGCTACGTGTGCGTCTGCGTGCGGACCGCCGACGGGGAACTGGCGCGCGACGTGGTGCTGCCCGGCGACCGCACGGAGATCCGCGACCGGACGGTGACGCTGGCGATGCACCTCATCCGACGGCTGCTCAAAGGCTGACGGCGGGGTGCTCGGGGTCGTCGCAGCGCACCACGACGTCCGCGAGCCGCTCGGGGTCGACGTCGCCGGCGTACCTGGCGAACGCCGGCAGCGTCCAGTGCTCTGCGGCGGGGGTGCGGCGGGCCAGCGCGCCGGGGGAGAGGGCGAGGTGCACGGTGAGCTCGAACGGCAGCTCGCGGCCGAGCAGCAGCGGCCCGTCCAGCAGCAGCACGCCGGGTACGGGCAGCGCGACCCGCTCGGCGCGGTATGACCGGTCGGAGGCCGGGTTCCACAGCCGGGGCAGCACCTCGCCGGTCCCACCGGGCTCCAGGGGCACCAGCACCTCGCGGCGCAGTGCGGCCTCGTCGAGCCAGTCGTCGTAGTAGGAGTCCGGGTCGGTGTGGCCGCGCTCCAGGCGCACCGACGCCGGCCGCAGGAAGTCGGTCGCCGACACCCTCAGTACGGCCCTGCCGCGTTCCCGCAAGGCATCGGCCAGCCGGTCGGCGAGCGCGCCCGGCTCCGCGGCCGGCGGGCCGTCGATAAGCACCCGTGAGTGGCGATGAGTGCTGTAGCCCACATCGGCACTCAATCCATCGGCATCGGATCCATCGGCATCGGATCCATCGGCATCGGCGGGCGGCTCCGCCGCAATCCGCTCGGCGAGCTCCGTGACGAGCGGATGCGGCGCGACCGGGCGGTACCTCAGCGCAGCGCCCGCGGCTCGTCCTTCTTGGTCACCGCGGTGTAGACGGCCGAGCCGACGGCCACCAACGCGCCGATGACCAGCACCCACATCAGGAACTTGAACACCGCGCCGATGACCATGAACCCGATCCAGATCAGCGCAATGATCCCGAGGACGCGCCACATATGCCTCTCCCAACTTCTCTGCTGCCTCCAGGTGTACACCTCGGCGGCGACTTCGGTATCCGGGAGCAACCCTGAACGGTCCCTTAGGCCGTGTCTCTAGGCTGGGCCGGGTGCGGATCGTCTCGCTGCTGCCGGCCGCCACCGACATCGTGGCGGTGCTCGGCCGGTTGCCGGCCCTGGTCGGCCGGACCCACGAGTGCGACTGGCCGCCCGACGCGCTCGCCGTGCCGGTGGTCACCGCGGCCGAACTGGACACCGAGCGGATGACCAGCAGGGAGATCTCCGACGCCGTCGGCGGCGCGGCTCACCGAGGATCGGCGCTGTACCACCTCGACACCGGGCTGCTGGCCGAGCTGAAGCCCGACGTGGTGCTGACCCAGGACGTGTGCAACGTGTGCGCGGTGTCATACCGCCAGGTCTCCGATGCGGTAGGCGTGCTCGACGCCGGCCCGTTGGTGGTGAACCTGCGGCCGAGCCGGCTGGCCGACGTGCTGGACTGCGTCGCCACCGTGGCCGACGTGCTCGGCGTGCCGGGCGAGGGCACCGCGCGGGTGGCCGAGCTGCGCGGCCGGCTGGCCGAGGTCCGCCGCAAGGTGGCCGGGCTGCCAAGGCCGAGGGCCGCCGCCATCGAGTGGCTCGACCCGCCGTGGCCGGCGGGGCACTGGGTGCCGGAGCAGATCGGGGCGGCCGGCGGGGTGCCGCTGCTGGCCGAGGCCGGCTCGCATACCTCCGCCGCCACGTGGTCCGTGATCGCCGCGGCCGAGCCGACCGTGCTGCTCCTCATGCCGTGCGGCTTCCCACCGCGGCGCACGATTGCCGAGCTGGGCGCGGACCGCGACCGCCCGTGGGCCGCGCTGCCCACCGTGGAGGCGGTCTGGGTGCTCGACGGCCCTTCCTACTTCAACCGCCCCGGCCCCCGCGTCGTCCGCGGCGTCGAGATCCTGGCCGAGGTGCTGCACGGCGCCGGCGGCGCGCTGTCCGTCGCCGACGCGCAGCGCATCGCCGGCCACTGACCGAACCGGCCAGGAGCCGCTGCGTCAGCTCACCTCGGCGGGTTCGCGCGGTGCGGGGGTCGGTGCGTGGTCGGGCTCGTCGCCGTGGCCGGGCCACCATGCCTTGTGACCGAGCAGCGCGGTGATGCTCGGCACCAGGAACATCGACATGACGAACGCCGAGATGAGGATGCCGATCGACACCGCGAAGCCCATCTCCATGAGGAACGCGATGCCGCCCAGCAGCATCGAGGCGAAGGTGCCCGCCAGGATCAGCCCGGCGGCGCCGACCGACGGGCCGCCGTGCTCGATGGCGAGGTCGGCCGCGGTGCGCGGGTCGTTGCCCTCGCGGGCCTCCTCGCGCAGCCTGGCGATCATCAGGATGTTGTAGTCGGTGCCGATCGCCACCACGAACAGGTACACCAGCATCGGCAGTGCGAACGACACGCCGGGCCGGTCGCCGATGCCCTGGAAGGCGATCACGGTGGCGCCCATCGTGCTGAAGAAGCCGAGCACGACGGCGGCCATCAGGTACAGCGGCGCGACGAGGCTGCGCAGCAGCAGCGCGAGCACGATCGCGATGAACAGGCCGGCCACCGGGAAGATCACCGACAGGTCGCGGTTGTTGGCGTCCCTGACGTCGGCGAACGCCGAGCTCGGCCCGCCGACCAGCACGGACGTGCCGGCCGGCGCGTTCTGGTGCGCCACGTCGCGCAGCGTGTCGCCGGCCAGGTCGAGCGCCTCGTTGCTGTACGGGCTGCTGGCCAGCAGCAGGTCGATCTTGGCGACGGTGCCGTCCTCGCTGAGCTGCGCCGTGCTGCCGTCGGGTCCGGCCGGCATCACGCCGCCGACGCCGGGCACCTCCTGCAGCTCGGTGGCCAACGCCTGCAGTGCGGCCGGGTCGAGGCGCTGGCCGCCGTCGCTGCGGACGAACACCGACGTCGGGCTGAGCGCGCCCACCGGGAAGCCGGACTGCAGGTCCTCGATGCCGCGCGCCGACTCGGTGCCGCCGGGGAGCTGGCCGGACTGGTCGTAGTCGGTACGGAAGCCCAGCATGCCGAGCGCGAGGGCGATCATCACGCCGCCGGACACCATGGCCACGACCGCGGGGCGACGCCCGGTGAACTTCCCCAACCGCTGGAAGACGGTGCCGCGCGGCGTGCGGCGCCACGACCTGGACGGCCAGAACACCTTGGTGCCCAGCAGCGACACGACCGCGGGGATCAGGGTCACCACGGCCAGCGCCATCAGCGCGACGGCGATCACCAGGCCCGGCCCGAAGCTGCGGAACCCGGCGAACACGGCCAGCAGCAGGGCGCTGAACGCGATCATGATGGCGGCCGCCGCCGAGGCGATCACCTCGCCGATCCTGGCTACCGACGTGATCAGCGCCTGCTTCGGCTCGTCGCCCGCGCGCAGCCGCTCGCGGTAGCGGAACAGCAGGAACACGATGTAGTCGGTGCCCACGCCGTACAGCACGATGGTCATCAGGATCTGCAGCGACTGGTCGACCTGGAAGTCGAACGCCTTCGCGCACAGCGCGATCAGACCGGGAGCGGTCGCGCTGACCAGACCGACGGTGAAGACCGGCAGCAGGGCCGCGACGGGGCTGCGGAACATGAGCAGCAGCAGCGTGATGATCAGCACGATGGTCGCGATGCCGACGATCACGAATGCGGTGTCGAACGCGTCCTGGTTGTCCAGGAACATCGCGACGTCACCCGTGACGGCATGCGTGAGCTGGCTGCCCGCGAGCGCCTCGTTGGTGGTGTCGCGGACCTTCTGCACGGCTTCGAGCAGCTTCGGGTCGTCGCCGATGCCGTTCAGCCCGACGTTGACGAGCTGCACCAGGCCGTTGGGTGACACCGCCTGCGGGCCGGTGACCACGCCGCCGACCCGCTCGATGCCCGCCGACTGCAGCTCGGTGGCGAGCTCACCGACCGCCGCCTGGTCGGCCTCGGTCAGCGGCTGCCCGTCGGTGCGCTTGACCACCACGGTCGCGCTCGACTCGCTGCCCTGGCCGAACGCCCGCTCGGCCAGCTCGAACGCCTGCACCGACTCGTAGCTCGACGGCAGGAACTCGGTCTGGTCCCGGTTGACCACGTCGCTCAGCGTCGGGGCGAAGGCCACGATCGCGACGGTGGCCAGCACCCACGTCGCGATGACCTTCCATGGGTTGTGTACGACGAAGCGCCCCAACCGCTCGAACATGGGTCTCCTCCTGCTGTGAGGGCCGCGCCAAGGCACCTACCTGCCGCACGGTAGGTAGGTGGATCGCGGGTACGGCACGTTGGATTCACGCTAAGTTCTGCACCCTGAGAACGTGCTGAGGAGGTGCTGCGGCGTGACCACCGACACCCGCGGCACGATCCGCGCGGTCGCGCTGGAGCTGTTCTCCGCCCACGGCTACGGGCAGACCAGCCTGCGCGAGATCGCCGAGCGGGTCGGCCTGACCAAGGCCTCGCTGTACTACCACTACCCGTCCAAGCAGGCGCTGCTGCAGGCGCTCATCGAGCCGCTGATCGACAACTGGCGGGCCGCCGTGGCGCACGCGGAGTCGCTGCCGCACACGCCGGACAACGTGCGGGCCGTGCTCGGCCAGGCCCTGGACGCACTGCTGGCCAACAGGGTCGCGGCCGGCCTGTTCGTGCGCGATGCCGCGGCCCTGATGGCGGCGCTGGCGCCGGTGTGGGAGGAACTGCTGGAGCTGAACGTGCGGCTGCACACCTGGCTCGCCGGCCCGGACCCGACGAGCGGCAACGCGATCAGGGCGATCGCGGCCATGGAGGTGCTCGGCGCCGCGATCAGCTCCTCCGCACTGCTGCCCGAGGTCGGCGACGCGGAGCTGCGGGCCACGCTGCTCGACGCCGTCAGCGCGGTGCTGCGCTCCTGACGTGTCCGCTCCTGACGTGTCCGCTCCTGACGTGTCCGCTCGCCCCGGCCCGCCGGTCAGCGGACCCGCCGTCCGTGCGGCTGCCGGCCCGTCGGCCAGTGGTCATCGCTGGTCGGCGGGCGCACCACACGGTCCTGCCGGCGAGCGGTTGCACCGGCCGAGAACGAGCGCGGCGAACAGTGGTGCGGCCAGCGCGAGGCTGCGTCTCATCGCCCCATCGTCGGCGGCGCCAGGCTGTCAGCCGTCGACAGACTCGCGGTGGTTCACCCGCCCGGCGGGCTGGTGGCTGTGCACCCACAGGTCGCGCAGCATGGCGATCTCCGCGCCGTGGTGGATCAGCTCGCGGTTGTTCCACCACAGGATGTCGCCGAACGGCAGGTCGGGGTCGAGCCCGTCGGGCAGCTGGCTCAGGCCAACCACGTCGAGCTGGTCGTCGGTCAGGGTGCCGAGGCCGTCGCGCCACTTGCGGAACGCGTCGTCGAACGCGGCGAGTCCCTCCGCAGCGGTGCCGAAGAACTCCCGGTGCTCGCGCATGCTGTGGCTGCCGAAGGTCCAGTCCCAGCGGCTGAGCAGGCAGCCGTTCGTCAGGTGGGCGAGCCGCCCGGCGATCGTGACGAACGGCGGCGGGTCGGCGTCGTGGCCTCCCGCGTCGAACGTCCAGCGGTCGCCATGGCGGCGCACGGTGACGCAGCCGGGCACCGGCTCCCACAGGTACTCGTCGTCGGTCATCCCCTCGCAGCGTTCGCGCAGGGCCTCGTAGCTGGTGTCGAGCTGGCGGACGAGCAGGTCGAGTCGGGTCGCGGTGGTCATGGGCAATCGATACCACCGCGGTCCGACAGCCCGCTCAGCCGCTCAGCCGGCGATCTCGCGCAGGCGTTCCAGCAGGCGCAGCCGCTCGGGGTGGGTGAAGGCCAGCGGGGTGACGGTCACGGTGGTGACGCCGGCCTTGGCCAGCGCGGCCACCTGCTCGCGCACGAAGCCCTCCGGCCCGACCAGCGAGATGCCCCTGGCCAGCTCCTGCGGCACGGCGGCGGCCGCCTCGTCCTTCTTGCCGTCGAGGTAGCGGTCCTGGATCGCCGCGGCCTCGGCCTCGTAGCCGTAGCGGCAGGCGAGGTCGAAGTAGAAGTTCTTGCCGCGCGCGCCCATGCCGCCGATGTAGAGGGCGAGCTGCGGCCGGACCAGGTCGAGCAGCTGGTCGGCGTCGTCGCCGATCGCCAGCGCCATCGGCACGATCACGTCCAGCTCGCCGAGCGACGGGTCGCGCAGCGCCCTGCCGGCGGCCAGCGACTCGCCCCACACCGAGTCGGCCCGCTGCGGGTGGAAGAAGATCGGCTGCCAGCCCTCGGCGATCTCGGCCGCGAGCGCCACGTTCTTCGGCCCGATGGCGGCCAGCGAGATCGGGATGCGCTCGCGCACCGGGTGGTTGATGAGCTTGAGCGGCTTGCCGAGCCCGGTGCCCTGGTCGGCGGGCAGCGGGATCTTGTAGTGCGTGCCGTCGTGCACCACGCGCTCGCGGCGCCACACCTGGCGGCAGATGTCGACGATCTCCCTGGTCCTGGCCAGCGGGGCGTCGTAGCGCACGCCGTGGAAGCCCTCGATCACCTGCGGCCCGGACGCGCCGAGGCCGAGCATGAAGCGCCCGTCCGACACGTAGTCCATGCCGGCCGCGGTCATCGCGGTCAGCGTCGGCGTGCGGGTGTAGATCTGCAGGATCCCCGAGGCGATCTGGATTCGCTCGGTGACCGCCGCGATGTAGCCGAGCTGGCTGATCGCGTCGAACGAGTATGCCTCCGGCACCGTGACGAGGTCGAGGCCGGCCTTCTCCAGCTCGGCCAGGTCGGCGACGGTCTCGCGGAAGCCGCCGCTGTAGTTCAGTGGCATGCCGATGCGCATTTTGGCCTCCTTCGTCGGGGCACGTAGTGCCATCCTGGCGAGGTGACCGTACAGCGCCTCGTGGTGGTCGGCGCGTCGCTGGCCGGGCTGCGAGCCGTCGAGGGCGCGCGCCGGGCCGGCCACGACGGGCCGATTACGCTGATCGGAGCGGAGCCGCACCTGCCGTACGACCGGCCGCCGCTGTCCAAGGCGTTCCTCGACGGCGGGCAGCCGGTTGCGCCGCCGCTGCGCACCGAGCGGGTGCTGCGCGAGGAGCTGGGCGTGGAGCTCGTGCTCGGTGTCGCGGCCACCGGGCTGGACCCGGCCGGCCGCACCGTGCTCGCCGGCGGAGTGCGATACCCGTACGACGCGCTCGTGCTGGCCACCGGCTCGAAGCCGAGGCGGCTGCCCGGCACCGAGCACCTGAGCGGGGTGCACACGCTGCGCACCGTGGACGACGCGATCGGCATCCGCGCCGCGCTCGACGACGGCGCCAGGGTAGTCGTGGTCGGCGCCGGGTTCATCGGCTCCGAGGTCGCCTCCGCGGCGCGCAAGCGCGGGCTGGACGTGACGGTGGTCGAGCTGCTCGCGACCCCGCTCGTGCACGCCGTCGGCGAGCTCGTCGGCGGGCTGTGCGCGGACCTGCACCTGCGCGCCGGCACCGACCTGCGGTGCGGCGTCGGCGTCCAGGCCGTGCTCGGCACCGGCGCGGTGCAGGGCGTGCTGCTGAGCGACGGCACCGAGCTGCCCGCCGACCTGGTCGTGGTGGGCACCGGCGCGGTGCCGGCCACCGGGTGGCTCGCCGACTCCGGGCTGACGATCGACAACGGCGTGCTGTGCGACGAGACGCTGTGCGCCGGCATGCCCGGTGTCTATGCGGCCGGCGACCTGGCCCGCTGGCACAACCCGGTGTTCGGCCGGCACTTGCGGGTGGAGCACTGGACCAACGCTGCCGAGCAGGGCATGCTCGCCGGCCGCAACGCGGCGGGCCGGGCCGCGGCCAGGCCGTACGCCGCCGTGCCGTACTTCTGGTCGGACTGCTACGACAGCCGCATCCAGTTCGTCGGCGTGCCGGCCGCCGACGAGGTGCGGCTGGTTGGCGGCGACCCGGGCGATGGCCGGTTCGTCGCGCTGTACCGCGAGGGCGACCGGCTGTCCGCGGCGTTCGCGCTGAACGCCCCGGCCGAGGTGATGCGGTACCGCGCGTTGATCGCGCGCGGCGCGCCGTGGCGGGAGGCGCTGGACCTGGCGCGGACGCGGCAAGCCGGCGGACCAGGGCCGTTACGGCAGGCTCACCGCGGGCGCGAGCCGTAGTCGCCGAACGGGTCGTCGCGCTCGCGCACCGCCTGGCGGAAGCCGGCCTCGCTCGCCCTGGCCACGAAGTCGCGGCCCTCCCGGGTGTGCCGCGCCACGCCGTCCAGGAACGTGCCGAGGGTGCGGCTGGAGGACAGGCCCATGTTCTCCGCCGTCTGGTTGCACAGCAACTTGATCATCTCCAGCTGGTTGCCCGGCAGCATGGCCATCCGCTGCGCCAGGCCCATCGCGTGGTCCAGCAGCGACGCGGCCGGCACGCACTCCAGGATCAGCCCGATGTCGGCGGCCGTGCGGGCCGGGATCTCGTCGCCGGTGAGCAGGTAGCGCTTGGCCCGCTCGAAGCCCATCCGGTACACCCACATCGCGGTCGTCGGGGTGCCCCACACGCGCGACGGCGGGTAGCCGAAGGTCGCGTCGTCCGCCGCGATCACGATGTCGGCGCACAGCACGAGGTCGGTGCCGCCGGCGATGCACCAGCCCTGGACGGCCGCGACGACGGGCTTCGCGGCGTACCAGAGCTTGAGGTAGGTGTCGACGAATGTGGACATCAGCCGCCGGTCCGCCGCCGAATCCCACACCCGGCCGCGCGCCTCCTCGGCGGCCTGGTGGTCCGTCGACCAGTCCAGCCCGTAGCCCGCGCAGAACGCCGGGCCCTCGGCGCGCAGCAGCATCACCCGGATCTCCGGGTCCGCGTCCGCCTGGTCGACCGCGTCCGCCAGCGCGTCCCGCAGCTCGGGGGTGATCGTGTTGTACTCCGCCGGCCGGTCCAGCACGATCGAGCGGACCCCGCCGTGCGTCTCGCAGCGCAGCTGACCGCTCATTGGGTCCGGACCCGGTCCAGGATCGCCGCGGTGTCCAGCCCGCGGGGCAGCGTGCCGAAGGCCACGCCCCAGTCCGACCCGAGCCGCGACGCGCAGAACGCGTCGGCGACGGCAGCCGGACCGTGGCGCACGAGCAGCGAGCCCTGCAGCGCCAGCGCCATCGTCTCGACCAGCCGCCGCGCCCGGTACTCCAGGTCGTCGAGGTCGGTGAACTCCTTGCGCAGCGCGTCGACCGTCTCGTCGAGCCGCCGGTCGCCGCCGGCCGCCAGGTCGAGCTCGGCGAAGAACGCCTCCACCGACTCCGGCTGCTTGGCCATGGCGCGCAGCGCGTCGAGCGCGGCGACGTTGCCCGAGCCCTCCCAGATGGACGGCAGTGGCGCCTCCCGGTACAGCCGCGGCATCCCGGACTCCTCGACGTAGCCGTTGCCGCCGAGGCACTCCAGGGCTTCGGCCGCGTGCGCCGGCGCGCGCTTGCACACCCAGTACTTGGTGACGGCGAGGCCCAGCCGGCGGAACATCGCCTCGCCGGCATCGCCCGCGACGGCCCGGTCCACCGCGCCGGCCAGCCGCAGCGCGACCGCCGTCGCGGCCTCGTACTCCACCGCGAGGTCGGCCAGCACATTGGCCATCGCCGGCTGGTCCGCCAGCCGCCTGCCGAACACGCGCCGGTGGGTGGCGTGGTGCGCGGCCTGCACGGCGCCGAGGCGCATGCCGGCGGCCGAGGCCAGCACGCAGTCCAGCCGGGTCATGTTGACCATCTCGACGATGGTCTGCACGCCGCGGCCCTCGGCGCCGACCAGCCAGCCCACCGCGCCGTCGTACTCGACCTCCGACGACGCGTTCGACCGGTTGCCGAGCTTGCTCTTGAGGCGCTGCAGGTGCATTCGGTTGCGGCTGCCGTCGGGCAGCACCCTCGGCAGCAGGAAGCAGGACAGCCCGGCCGGCGCCTGCGCCAGCGTGAGGAACACGTCGGACATCGGCGCCGAGGTGAACCACTTGTGGCCGGTGATCGAGTAGGTGCCGTCCGCGCCTGGCACGGCCGCCGTCGTGTTGGCCCTGACGTCCGAGCCGCCCTGCTTCTCCGTCATGGACATGCCCGCGATCAGCCCACGCTTGGAGCTCGGCTCGCGCAGCCCGTAGTCGTACACGGACGAGCACAGCAGCGGCTCCCAGGTCTGCGCCAGCTCGGGCGTGCAGCGCAGCGCGGGCACCGCGGCGTAGGTCATCGAGATCGGGCACAGGTGGCCGGGGTCGACCTGGGTGAGCAGGTACACCTTCGCGGCCCTCGCCACGTGGGCGCCCGGCTGCCGCTGCCGCCAGGGCGCGGCGTGCGCGCCGTGCTCGACCGCCACGGTCATCAGGTCGTGCCAGTGCGGGTGGAACTCCACCTCGTCGATGCGGTGGCCGTAGCGGTCGTGGGTGTGCAGGACCGGCGGGTACGCCTCGACGAGCCGGCCCCAGTCCTGCGCCGGTGCGCTGCCGGCCCACCGCCCGAGCTCGTGCAGCTCGGGCTCGGCCCAGCCGGCGCCCTCCCGGCGCAGCCCGTCCAGCAGGGCACGGTCGGCGGCCACGTCGTGGTCCACCAGCGGCGGTACCTGGTTGGTGACCTCATGCGTCGGTGGCATCGCAATCTCCCATGGCGCGCAGCGAAAAGGTGACGAGGGCGGGGATCGTGTCGGCGTCGGCCGCGCCGGCGGCCAGCGGGCCGACCAGCGCCTCGCCGACCGCCCCGACCAGGGCGGCGGCGGTGAGCTGCGGGTCCTGCGGCGGCAGCACCCCTTGCGCGACCGCGTCGGCGATGCGTGCCGCGATCACGTCCCGGAACGTCCTGCGGAACACCAGGCGCTCGGCGTCCACCGCGACGTCCACCGGCTCGACGAGCAGCGCGTAGGCCAGCCGCGGCGCCTTCATGGCCCGGCCCGCGAACGTCTCCACGAAGGCCACCACCCCATCGACGAGCCCGCCGGCCCGCTCGGCGGCGGCCACCACCGCGGCCACCTCGCGGCTGCACACCACCCGGAACAGCTCGGTGACCAGCGCGGACTTGGTGGGGAAGTGCCGGTAGACGGTGCCGGTGGCGACGCCGGCCCTGGCCGCGACGGCGGCCACCGAGCAGCCGGCGTACCCCTGCTCGGCGAGCAGCGCGACGGCGGCCCCGACGATCGCCTCGCGCGAGGCGTCGAGCCGGGCCTGCACTGCCGGCGTGCGGCGGTATGGCACACCAAGAAGTGAACCATTGATTCAAAGCTTGCGACACTGTTGGCTGGCAGCCATGCCGGTACGCAGCGAACGCAATGGCCCCGTCACCACCGTCGTGCTGTCCAGGCCCGAGGTGCGCAACGCCGTGGACGGTCCCACCGCCGAGGCGCTGGCCGATGAGTTCAGGGCATTCGAAGCGGACCCCGACGCCGCGGTCGCGGTGCTGTGGGGGGAGGGCGGCACGTTCTGCGCGGGCGCCGACCTCAAGGCCATCGCCACCGAGCGCGGCAACCGGGTCGGCGAGGACGGGGACGGCCCGATGGGGCCGACCAGGATGCGCCTGTCCAAGCCCGTGATCGCGGCGATCTCCGGCCACGCGGTCGCCGGCGGCCTGGAGCTCGCGCTGTGGTGCGACCTGCGGGTGGCCGACGAGAGCGCCGTGCTGGGCGTCTTCTGCCGGCGCTGGGGAGTGCCGCTCATCGACGGCGGCACCGTGCGGCTGCCGCGGCTGATCGGCACCGGCCGGGCGCTCGACCTGGTGCTCACCGGCCGCGCGGTGGACGCGGCGGAGGCGCTCGCGATCGGGCTGGTGAACCGGGTGGTGCCGGTGGGTCGGGCGCGGCGGGCCGCGGAGGAGCTGGCGGCGGAGCTGGCCGCGCTGCCGCAGACCTGCCTGCGCCACGACCGGCTCTCGGTGCTGGAGCAGGACGGGCTCGACGAGCAGGCGGCGATGGCCAACGAGCTGCGCCACGGCTACGAGTCGCTGTTCGACGCCGCGCAGGGTGCCGCGCGGTTTGCCGCGGGCGACCCGTGAGTGGCGATGGGTGCTATGGCACCTGTTGCCACTCACGGGCCGCTGGCGGCATCAGATGCCGCAGGAGCTTGCCGACCAGGTCCGGCTGGACTTGTGGGCGAGGTGGGTGTGGTCGCTGTGGCCGGGGAAGCCAGGGCCGAGGATCTCGCGCCAGCCGTGGTTGCGCGCCTGCTGGGCGAGCCGGCACAGCGAGGGCGAGCCGGTCAGGTCGACCGCGTCGCCGTAGAGGTGCCGGCTGGTCGACGAGCCGCCGGCCGCCGAGTTGCACGCGTAGCTACGGAAGCCGCTGCTCACGTAGATCGGCGCGCCGCCGAGCGCGCGCCGCAAGGCTTCCAGCTTCCACATGTTGATGCGCGCGTTGGCCTTTGCGGTGGCGGCGGAGACCGCACCACCGGACCAGGTGGAGTTGCACCGGTTCAGCTCGCCGTAGGTGAAGTGGATGGTCGTGCAGTCGTTGTCCTGCAGCTCGTAGATCTTGTTGTACGTCTGCGGTCCGGCGATGCCGTCGGCGCCCAGGCCCCAGGCCTGCTGGAACCGGATGACCGCTGAGCGCGTCGCGGGGCCGAACGCGCCGTCCAGCGCGAGGACGCCGCCGTAGCCCGGGTACCCGGAGACGCGGATCTGCAGCTGGCGGACGTCGTCACCCGACATGCCCTGGGAGAGCGTGCGCCCCCAGGTGTAGCAGCCGTCGGCTTGAGCGGGGCCCGCGGTGATCACCACGACCGTCAGACCGGTCGCGACGACGAGGGGGATTGCGGCGAGAAGTCTGGTGAGACGTTGCAGCATGGCGCCTCCATGACACCGAAGAGTGACGGTATGGAGACAAAGCGTGAGCTAAGTGCTCGGTCGGGTCAATAGTTGACGGATTGTGGTCGCTGGACGGTCACAATTTTCGGCCCATTAGCCGAATGGGTTGGCTACCACTGCAGTAATGAACCGCGCCGAACGATCAATTTCGGGGCCCCCGGTTCGTCGGGTGCCGGCAGTGACCGCAGCTCCTGGACCGCCTCGGTCAGGCCGCCGTCGAAGCGCCACACGATGCCGCCAGGGGCGTCTGGGGCGTCCATCACCAGCCGGGCCGCCCGGCAGTCGTGCCGGTCGAACACCTGCAGCACGTCGATCGTGCTCTCGCCGCTGCGCCGCAGGCCGGCGAACCCGATCAGCTCACCGGCCTCGTGCAGCGGCAGGAACTGCCAGCCGGCATCGCGCAGGGTCACCACCTCGGCCAGCTCCGGATACGTGCGCAGTGCATCGGACTTGCTGACGCTCGGCATTTCCGGGATGACCATGGCTTTGAGACGGTCGGGCCGCCGCCGCCTCGCGCGGAATCCGCGAAGCCGGCGCGGTTTTCGCCCGATCTGGCGTACCGCACCGGCTAACGTCACGCTGAGCCACCGGCGCCACGGAATGATCCGAGAGGTCAATTCGTCGATTCCGCGGCGGTGCCGGCAATTGGCGGCGGAATTGTTGGCATCCGCCGTCCAGGGCTGCTCGTCCGCGTTCTGGCGGGCGGCCCTTTGGGTGACTACCCGTGATTGAGCACCCTCGATCGAGTGATGATGGACGCGCCCTGCGTCTCCACCGGCGCATCCACGCAACGTCGCCGGCGGCGATTCCCTGCGCGGGGCAGCCAACGGAGGTATGTCGATGTCCGGCATGACCAACCGCGGGCGGCCGAGAACCCGGCTGGCCCGCCTGCTCACCGTCCTGGCCCTGGCCGTCGCGGGACTACCGGCGATCGCCGGCGCGGTGGCCGCGGACCAGGGCCCTGCCCGAGTGACGATCGAGCCACAGGTGCTGGCCGAGCTCGCGGCCGGTGGCGAGACCCGCTTCCTGGTGTACCTGAACGAGCGGGCCGACCTGACCGGCGCCGCCGCGCTGCACACCCACGCGGCCAAGGCGAGCCACGTGTACCAGCGCCTCACCGCGACGGCGCGGCGCAGCCAGGCCGGGCTCACCGAGGCGCTGAGGGCACGCGGCGCGTCCTTCCGCCCGTACTGGATCTCCAACGTGGTGCACGTGACGGGCGACCGCGCGCTGCTCGACGAGGTCGCGGCCCGGCCCGACGTGTGGCGGATCGAGGCCGATCGCGTCTACCGGGTGCCGGAGCTGACGCCGGCCGCCGAGCAGCCGGCCGTCGACGCGGTGGAGTGGGGCGTCAACAACATCGAGGCGCCGCGCGCCTGGTCCGAGCTCGGCGCGCGCGGGGACGGGATCGTGGTCGCCAACATCGACACCGGCGTGCGGTTCGACCACCCGGCGCTGGTGCGGCAGTACCGCGGCAACCTCGGCGGCGGCCAGTTCAACCACAATTACAGCTGGTTCGACCCGGCCAGGGTGTGCGGCAACCCGTCGGTGCAGCCGTGCGACAACAACAACCACGGAACCCACACGATGGGCACGATCCTGGGCGACGACGGCGCCGGCAACCAGATCGGCGTGGCCCCGGGCGCGAAGTGGATCGCCGCCAAGGGCTGCGAATCCGGCAGCTGCTCGTCGAACTCGCTGCTGGCGTCCGGGCAGTGGGTGATCGCTCCGACCGACCTGAACGGCGCCAACCCGCGGCCGGACCTCGCGGCCGACGTGGTGAACAACTCGTGGGGCGGCGGCCAGGGGAACACCTGGTTCCGCGACACCATCAATGCCTGGATCGCGGCCGGCACCTTCCCGGTGTTCTCCCAGGGCAACTCCGGCTCGGCGTGCGGCAGTGCGAACTCGCCGGGCGACAACGCCGAGGCGTACGGCGTCGGCGCGTACGACATCAACAACGCGCTCGCCAGCTTCTCCAGCCGTGGGCCGTCCACGTTCGGCGAGATCAAGCCGAACATCGCCGCGCCCGGTGTGAACGTGCGGTCCAGCGTGGCCGGCGGCGGCTACTCGTCGTTCAACGGCACCTCGATGGCCGCGCCGCACGTGGCCGGCGCGGTGGCGCTCGTGTGGTCGGCCTCGGACGTGCTGCGCGGCGACATCGACGGCACCCGCGCGCTGCTCGACGACACCGCGACCGACGTCAACGCCACCAGCTGCGGCGGAACGGTCGACGACAACAACATGTTCGGCGAGGGCCGGCTCAACGCGTTCGCCGCGGTCAACGCCGCCCCGCGCGGGCCGACCGGCACGCTGGCCGGCCGTGTCACGGACGCCGCGACCGGGGCCGGCATCGCCGGCGCGACCGTGCGGGCGACGAACGGGTCGGCCGAGCGATCGGCGACGACCGGCTCCGACGGCCGCTACACCATGGCGCTGGCCGCGGGCACCTACACCGTGACCGCGAGCCACGGGCTGTACCAGAGCCGGACCGTCACCGGCGTGGTGGTCACCGTCAACCAGACCACCACGCGGAACTTCGCGCTCACCAGGCTGCCGACCGGCACGCTGAC
>Ga0299913_10000913_pt1 | contig 20402 bp, 13 predicted proteins | sample RVTome_9_FD_201360 | JGI IMG/M metagenome (GOLD analysis project Ga0299913, IMG submission 201360) | Soil microbial communities from uranium-contaminated site in the Upper Colorado River Basin, Wyoming, United States - RVT155D38 (version 2) ... | reverse complement strand
ACGACGCGCGACGCCGCAGATGCGCCGTAACCCCCCTGCGCCCTTCGGGTTGCGGTCCGCGCGGGGCCGCCTGCGGCGTTGTCGGCGCTCGACGATGGCACCGCATCGCCTGCGCGCCGACGCTCACCACGGGCTGCTAGCCGTCGGCACCCCCGCCAGGAGTCGGGCGTCGGCCTGTGAAAGAAAATCGTGTTTCTTTGCGCAATCCAGGAATAGCATTATACTTGCAGGTTGCAGGATCCCCGGCGTAGGGTGGCTCCCGGGGCCGGAGGCCTACTCCATGGAAGAGTTCCTAGCCAGGAACCGCAATCCGCCCGACGACCGCGGCCTGTTCGAGGCGACGACACTGGCGCTCGCGGTCGTCGACGCGACCGGCGCGGTGCTGGCCGCGAACTCGGCGTTCCGGCGCCTGGTCGGCGACCCGCCCAACGGCGTCCGCGGCCAGGACCTCGCTGCCGTCCTCGGCGTCCCGACCGAGTTCCTCGAGCCGGTCGCCGGGGTGAGCCTGGGGGAGCGGGGCCAGTGCCATCTCGAAACACGGGTCTTCGGCCGGGGGGCCGAGCGGTTCTGGGGCGCCATCACCCTGGCGACCCTCGCCGCCGACGAGCCCGCGGCCCTGGTCCTGCTCGAGAACGTCACCGACCGCCGGCGGATCGAAGAGGAGCAGCTCGGTCTCCGGCTCGCACTCGGCAAGGCCGCCTCCGAGTGGCGCGCGACCTTCGACGCGATCGACATCCCGATCTTCATCCTGGGAGAGGACTCTCGGATCGTGCGCCTGAACCGAGCGGCGCGCGAGCTCGTCGACGCGCCGTTCCGCGACATCCTGGGTCACCGGCTCGAAGACCTGGGCCCGGGCGAGCCCTGGTCGAGCGCAGCGGCCTTGGTCACCCGTGTCCAGCGCGATCGCCGGGCCGCGCAGACGGAGATCCGCGGAGAGGGCGACGAGGCGTGGGCGCTGGGCGCGAGCCTCAGTTTCCCCGACCTCTCGACGAGCGGGTCCCTCATCCTGACGGTCCGCGACCACAGCGGGCTGGTGCGCCTTCAGGAGTCGCTTCGGCGGAGCGAGACGATGGCGGCGATGGGGTCGCTCGTCGCCGGCGTGGCCCACGAGGTGCGCAACCCGCTCTTCGGGATCTCGGCGGTCGTCGAGAGTCTCGAGCGGCGACTCCGGAAGAGCGACGGGCTGGCCCGGCACCTCGGGTTCCTCCGCCGGGAGCTCGATCGGCTCGAGTCGCTGATGGGCGATCTCCTCGAGTTCGGCCGCCCGGTGCGGCTCGAGGCCTCCCCGGACGACCTGGACGTCGCCGTCGCCGACGCGGTCCGCAGCTCCGCCGCGCTCTTCGAGCGGGCGGGCGTCGGGCTCGAGCTGGCTTCGACGGAGAGCGGTCTCCGGGTGCGGATGGATCGCGGCCGGGCCGTCCAGGCGCTCGTCAACGTCCTCGAGAACGCGGCGCATCACAGCGCACCGGGCCGGCAGGTCGTGGTCACCACGGGTCGCAACCGGGGGTGGTGCGAGGTCGTCGTCCACGACGCCGGCCTCGGGTTCGACCCGGCCGAGATCGATCGGGTCTTCGAGCCCTTCTACTCGCGCCGCCCCGGGGGCACCGGTCTCGGGCTGCCGATCGTCGCCCGCATCGTCGACCTCCACGGCGGCGAGGTCGAGGTCGGCAACCATCCCGACGGCGGCGGCCTGGTCGCGCTCCGCTTCCCGTCCCTCGAGGCGGGGGCCGAGGAGCCGTATCAGGCCGCGGAGCCTCCCGCGCGCGCGCTCCTGGACTTCCGCCGCACCGATGTCGGCGGTTCTTGCCAGGAGGTCTCTTGATGGCCCGTCCCAAGGTACTCGTCATCGACGACGATCCGGCGATCCGCTTCGCCGTCGGCGATTTCCTCGAGCACAAGGGGTACGCCGTCGAGTCGGCCGCGAGCCTCGCCGAGGCCCGCGAGGCGCTGCTCAAGACGCGCCCCGATGCCCTGATCCTCGACCAGAAGCTGCCGGACGGCAACTCGATCACGGTACTCGACGAGCTGCGTGCGGCGGACGCCGATCTCGTCGTGATCCTGCTCACCGGGCACGGCTCGATCGAGCTCGCCGTCGAGGCGGTCAAGGCCGGCGCGGAGCACTTCCTCACCAAGCCGGTCGAGCTCGCCGCCCTCGCCGCCGTTCTCGAACGCTCGCTCGAGAACCAGCGCAACCGCAAGAAGCAGCGGGCCTCGGCCGCCGGTCAGGGGCGCGACGAGATCGAACCGTTCCTCGGCACGAGCGCCGCGATCGGTCGTCTCCGCCGCGAGGCGACGATCGCGCTCGGCACCGAGAGCCCGGTGCTGATCCAGGGCGAGACGGGCAGCGGCAAAGGGATCCTGGCCCGCTGGCTCCACGCCCACGGGCCGCGTGCCGACGAGGCGTTCGTCGACCTCAACTGCGCCGGGCTGTCCCGTGAGTTCCTCGAGAGCGAGCTGTTCGGCCACGTTCGCGGCGCGTTCACCACCGCGGTCGCCGACAAGAAGGGCCTGCTCGAGATCGCTCACCGCGGCGTCGTCTTCCTCGACGAGATCGCCGACACCGACCCGCTGATCCAGGGGAAGCTCCTCAAGGTCCTCGAGGAGAAGTCGTTCCGGCGGCTCGGCGAGGTGCGCGACCGCCAGGTCGACGTCCAGCTCGTCGCGGCGACGAACCGCGACCTCACCAAGATGTGCCGGGAGGGGAGCTTCCGCTCCGATCTCTACTACCGGGTCAGCACGATCCCGATCACCGTCCCCGCCCTCCGCGAGCGTAGCGAGGACGTCCCGGCGCTCGCCGCCGACCTGCTCCGCCGCCTCGCCGCCGACCTCAAGCGCGGCCCGCTCGAGCTGACCGAGGAAGCGGCCGAGGAGCTGCAGAGCCACCGCTGGCCGGGCAACGTCCGCGAGCTGCGCAACGTGCTCGAGCGCGCGGCGCTGACGGTGCGCGACGGGCGGATCCGGCGGCGCGACCTGCGCTTCGACGCCGCGATCGCCGTCGTCGACCCGGTCGATCCCGAGCTCACCCTCGACCAGCTCGAGCAGCTCCAGATCCAGCGCGTCCTCGACGAGGAGCGCGGGCGGGTGATCGCCGCCGCCGAGCGGCTCGGCGTGCCGCGGAGCACCCTGTACATGAAGATCAAGACGTACGGGATCGACCTCGGCGCCTACCAGAGCTGACGCGGATGCTGCGCGAGGAGCCGGTCCTCCGCACGGCCTGAACGCTCCGGCGGGGCGCCCCCCGCGGCGGGCGGCCCGGCGGGTCGCCAGACGGCCGCGCCGCGGCGCGGCGTGGTATATCGTCGTCGCATGTCCGATCCCGGTCCCGAACCGACCGCCGCGGCCGCCGACGCGTCCGACGCCGCCCCCGCCCGCCCGCCCGCCCCGCTCCCGTCGGAGAACCGGGCCTCGGCCCTCGAAGAGGTGACGGCGCGCGCCGACACCGTGTGGACGCACCCGAACGGCGGCCCGTCGCTGCCGCCGATGGAGCGCCAGGAGCTCACCGGCCCCGGCGGCCGGGTGGCGATCGTCGCCGGCGCCCGCACCCCGTTCGTCAAGGCGGGTACCGTCTTCCGCGACATGGACGTCGTCGACCTGTCGGGCGTCGCCGCCTCGGCGCTCCTGGCCCGGAGCGGGGTCGACCCGGCCGAGGTCGACCTGTCGGTCTTCGGCGTCGTCATCCCGGCCCTCCACGCGCCGAACCTCGGCCGCGAGGTCGTGTTCCGCACCTCGCTCCCGGCGACGACCGTCGGCACCACCGTCAACCTCGCCTGCGCCTCGGCGAACCGGGCGATCACCTTCGGGGTCGAGGCGATCCTGGAGGGCGAGGCCGACGTCGTCCTCGCCGGCGGCGCCGAGTCGCTGTCCAACGTGCCGATCCGCTTCTCCGACGAGGCGTCGCACGTCTTCATGGGCCTGTCGAAGGCGAAGACCCTGCCGGCGAAGGCGAGGATGTTGGCCAGGCTCCGGCCGCAGGACCTCGCGCCGGTGGCCCCGGCGATCGCCGAGTACACGACCGGGATGACGATGGGCGAGTCGGCCGAGAAGATGGCCAAGGAGAACGACGTCTCGCGCCGCGCCCAGGACGAAGTGGCGCTGATGTCCCACCAGCGCGCCGCAGCGGCGCACGCCGAGGGGCGCTTCGCCGACCAGGTCGTCGCCACCTTCCCGCCGCCCGGGCACGACGAGGCGGTGACCTTCGACAACGGGGTGCGGAGCGACAGCTCGATGGCGGCCCTGGCCCAGCTGAAGCCGGTCTTCGACCGCCGCTACGGGACGCTGACCGCCGGCAACTCGAGCCCGCTGACCGACGGCGCGGCGGCGGTGCTGCTGATGAGCGAGGAGAAGGCGAAGGCGCTCGGCCACGAGCCGCTCGGTTACGTGCGCTCGTTCGCCTTCACCGGCGTCAACCCCGGCCACCAGCTGCTGCAGGGCCCGGCCTACGCCGCCCCGGTCGCTCTCGCCCGCGCCGGGCTCACCCTCGCCGACGTCGACCTCGTCGAGATGCACGAGGCCTTCGCGGCGCAGCTCCTCTCCAACCTCAAGGCCTTCGCCTCGCAGAAGTTCGCCCGCGAGGAGCTCGGCCGCGACGAGCCGGTCGGCGAGGTCGACTTCGACAAGATCAACGTCAACGGCGGCTCGATCGCCATCGGCCACCCGTTCGGCGCCACCGGCGCCCGGGTCACCATGCAGCTCCTCCACGAGCTCCGCCGCCGCGACCTGAGCCTCGGGCTGATCACCGTCTGCGCCGCCGGCGGCACCGGGTTTTCGATGGTCGTCGAGCGTCGGTAGAGAAGGCCGCTCCGCGCCGCCCCCGACCGCCGCCGGATGAGCGCGTCCCGCCCCCTCGCCGGCGTCACGGTCGTCGACCTGTCGCGGCACCTGCCGGGGCCGCTCGCCGCGAAGCTCCTCGCCGACCTCGGCGCGCGCGTCGTCAAGGTCGAGGAGCCGCGGGCGGGCGACCCGGTGCGGCTCGCACCGCCGCTCGTCCGCGGCCGGAGCGCGCTGGCCGCGGCGCTCCTCTCCGGCGTCGAGAGCGTCGCCCTCGACCTCAAGAACGAGCGGGCGCGGGAGGTCCTGGCAGCGCTGCTCGAGCGCGCCGACGCGCTGCTCGAGACCTTCCGGCCCGGCACCCTGGCGCGGCTCGGCTTCCCGCCCGCCGAGCTCGCCGAGCGGTTCCCGCGGCTCGTCGTCTGCTCGCTTTCGGGCTACGGCGAGGACGGCCCCGAGGCCGACCGCGCCGGCCACGACCTCACCTACCAGGCCCTCGCCGGCGCCCTCGCCCCGACCGCCCGGATGCCGGCGCTGCCGCTCGCCGACCTCGCCGGCGCGTGGAGCGCGGCGCTGGCCGTCGTCGCCGCCCTCCGCCGCCGCGACGCGACCGGCCGCGGCACGCGGATCGACGCTTCGCTCTACGACGCCGCCCTGCACGCGAACCTGGTCGACTGGGCCGAGGAGGCGGGCGGGGAGCGCGGGGTCGGCCAACCGCTGCCGCTCTCCGGCGCGCTCGCCTGCTACAACCTCTACCTGACCGCCGACCGCGGCTACGTCGCCGTCGCTTGCCTCGAGCGGCACTTCTGGGAGCGCTTCTGCGCCGCCGTGGGCCGAAACGACCTGGCCCGCCGTCATCTCGACACGCGGCCCGAGGCGAAGCGGGCGGTCCAGGCGGTCGTCGGCGCCCGGACCCGCGACGAGTGGGCGGCGCTGGCGCGCGAGCACGACCTGCCGATCGAGCCGGTGCTCTCGGCCTCCGAGGCGCGGGCGCACCCGCAGGCACGGCGCCGGGCGGTCGTCGGCGCCGGTAACGACGGGCTCGCCCGCGTCGCCTTCCCGGCCCGCTTCGAAGGTGAGCGCCCGGCCGCCTCCGACCGCGTCCCCGGCCTCGGCGAGGACACCGACGCCGTCCTCGCCGAGCTCGGGGTGCCGATGACCGGCCGCGAGAAGCGCGCCGCCGGGGTCGGCCGGCGGCGGGACGTCCGGAGGGTGGTGGCCGGGTGGGTGTCGAAGCGCCGGACGCCGAAGGTGTGAGGTAGAGAGGGAGATGGGCGAAACGAGACAGTGAAGGAGGGTAGTTTCGATGGCTCGGAACGCTGGCAGCGACAAGGCGCGGTGGGCGGCCGGAGCCGTCGTCCTCGTTTCCCTGATCTTTTCTCTGGTCCCGGCGGGGGGCACGGCCGCGGAGGACCCGCCCGTGCTTGACGAGTGGCTCACGGTCGCCGAGCGGTCCGGGTTCCGCGCGACCTCGAGCTACGAGGAGACGATGGACTTCCTCCGCCGGCTCGACGAGGCCTCGGAGGCGATCCGGCTCGAGACCTTCGGGACCTCGGCCCAGGGGCGGCCGCTGCCGCTCGTCGTGCTGTCGGCCGACGACGCCTTCACGCCCGAGGCCGCGGCCCGCCTGGCACGCGAGGACGGGAAGCCGGTCGTCCTGGTCCAGAACGGCATTCACGCCGGCGAGATCGACGGCAAGGACGCCTCGCTGATGTTGCTCCGCGACGTCGTCCTCGGGCGGCGGCCGGAGCTCCTCGCCGCGGCCACCCTGCTGGTGATCCCGATCTACAACGCCGACGGGCACGAGCGGGTCTCGCCCTGGAACCGGCCGAACCAGGACGGGCCGGAGGAGGGGATGGGCTTCCGCACCACGACGAGCGGGCTCGACCTCAACCGCGACCACCTCAAGGCCGTCTCGCCCGAGGCGCGCGCCGTGCTCGCGCTCTTCGACCGCTGGCGGCCGCACCTCCACGTCGACGACCACGTGACCGACGGCTCGGACCACGGCTGGGTGCTGACCTGGTCGTGGGCCGAGCCGCCCCAGATCCACGCGGCCATCGGTGCCTGGCTCGCCGAGCACATGCCGAAGGTGCTCGCGGCGACCGAGGCCAAGGGTCACCCGGCCGGTCCCTACATCGACCTCCTGGACCGCGGCGACCCGGCGCAGGGCTTCACCTCGCGGATCGGCGAGCCGAGGTACGCGACCGGCTACTACCCGCTACGCCACCGCCCGTCGATCCTCGTCGAGATGCACTCCTACAAGCCGTACCGCGAGCGGGTGCTCGCGAACCGCGACTTCCTCGCCGAGCTCGTCGTCGAGGCCGGGCGCGGCGGCCGCGGCCTGATCGAGGCCGTGGCGGCGGCCGAGGCGGCCACGGTCGCCGCCGGCCGCTCCGACGCGCCGCCGTCGACCGCCGTCCTCTCCTGGGTCGACGCGCCCGCGCCCGACCGCCTCGTCGTCCCCTTCCGCGAGTGGCGGCTCGAGCCCTCGGTCGCCCTCGGCGTGCCGATCCTCGTCTACGGCGAGGCGGTACGGCCGACCGAGGTCGACTGGTTCCACCGCCCGGTCCCGGAGACGACCGTCGCCCGCCCCCGCGGCTACCTCGTCGAGGCCGGCTGGCCGGAGATCGAGGAGCGGCTCGCCGCCCACGGCCTCCGGGTCGAGCGCCTCCTCCGCCCGGTCGACGCCACCGTCGAGACGATCCACGTCCCCGCCCCGGACTTCGCCGACGCCTCCTATCAGGGCCTCGTGCGGATCGCGGCCGAGGTCGAGCGACGGCCGGCCCGGATGCGGGTGCCCGCCGGCACCCTCTGGGTCCCCGCCGACCAGCCCGGCTTCGACGTCGCGATCCACCTCTTCGAGCCCGAGGCCCCCGACTCGCTCTTCGCCTGGGGTCTGCTCTCGACCGTCACCGAGCGCAAGGAGTACATCGACGCCCGCGTCCTCGAGCCGCTCGTCCGCGAGATGCTGGCGGGCGATCCCGCGCTCGCCGCCGAGTGGGCGGCCGCCCTCGAGGACGAGCCGTTCGCCGCCGACCCCCAGGCCCGCTGGGAGTGGTGGTACCGCCGCACGCCGTACTGGGACCCGACCGTCGGGCGGCTGCCGGTCGTGCGAGTGATGGAGCGGCCGGCCGGGCTGGTCACCGAGCCCTGGGAGCCGGGCGTCCCGTGGACCGCGCCGCCCGCCCCCGAGCTGCCGGTCACCGCGGTGCCCCTCGGCGAGCCGCCCCCGGATCGTCGCTGAAAGCCCGGTGCGGCCTCGCAGTCACCGCTCGGTCTCGGCTCCGCCTCTCGGAGCCAGCAGGTGCGCCACGGCGGCCGCGTCACAGCGCCGTATCGCGTCGCAGAGCCTCTGTCGTGTCTCCATGGTCTACGTTTTCGTCCGAACCTCCTGCTCCTCCGGCGAGTGGAGGAGGCGCTTCTCGAACTTGCCGACGGTCTCGTGGGTGTGGCCGTAGCTGACCACGCGGTAGACGCCGCGGGCGATGTTGCCGCCGCCGACGTTGCAGACGATCGTTCCGTTGTCGGACGTGGCACCGCCGCGGAGGTTCGTGCCGATCCAGTCGTGGTTCTCGATCGTCGTCTCGATGCGGCAGTCCTCGGGGATGTCGATCCGCATGCGCTCGAGGAAGCGGCGCGGGTCCTTCAGGTACTCGAAGAAATCGTCCGGCGTGCTCTCCCAGAAGTGCACGTGGAAGGGCTCCTCGTAGAGGATCTTCGAGCGGGCGGACAGGTCGACGATCTTCTGCGGCATGACGGCCTCCTTTCGTGGGTGGGTCAGCGGTAAAATAGCACCCGCGCGAAGGATCCCGCGTCACCCCGACCAGGGGTCGACGAGGTCCAGGCCGAGCCCCTCGAAATGGCGGAGGTTGCGGGTGGCCAGGGTGGCGCGGTCCGGGCAATCCCGGCGATCCGGACATCGCGGTCGAGACGGCTATCTCCCCAAAGCACGAGACTCTTCCTCTGCTCTTGCTTGATTTTCGCGAACCTCTTGATCGACAAGGGTCCTCACGCTGCGCAAGAGAAGCAGGCAAAGAAGTAACGCGGGCGTTCCATGAACGAATAGGACGTCCACCAAGGGGCGTTCCGCTAGATCCATCCATCGGGCGACGAACAGAGGATACAGGAGTGCGACAGAGCTGATGGCGACCGTGACCCAGTAGCTCTTTGCAGTCCGCGCCGACAAAAGATTGATCGCAGCAGCAATGGCAAAGATTGCCCCGGGATTCGCGGGCAGGTAACGAGGCGAGAAGATTGGCCAAACGACATACGCTCCGAAACCAGCGATGAACAAGCCGATTACGATCAGTCCATGTTTTCGCTGCATGGCGACGGTTTCCTTGTAGTTCGTCCTCAACACGCCGAGGTTGTGGTCACCTGAGCGTTTCCTTGAGCGAAAACCACATCTACGGCTTGAACTGTCCGGGTCGTTGTCACTACGTTGGCCATGTACCGAAGCACGTTACCATGTTGGTCGTGACGGTTGGCGGTAGCGTAGTCGAGTCTTATCTGATCCACGCCGGCCGTCGGTAGGCTCGTCAGCTCAGCCGGCTGTGAGATGCCATCGTGGTTGTCGTCGGTCCAGAGAACGAGCAGGCCGAAGACGCTGTCCTCGGCGCTGATACGTCCATCGGCGTTACCGCCCGCGGCAGGATCGTCAAAGAGCGCTAGTGCACGGAATCCGTTCCGTGGCCGACTCGCGCGACAGCCCGGTCGACACCAGGGCCACGGTCGCGATCCGGGTGATCAGGAGCGAGATCGCGATGACGGTGAGGAGCGTCGCGAGGGCGGTCATGCCGACCCGATCTTAGGCCGGGAGCCCTACGCCGGCGGCGCCTGCGCGCCCCGCCCGCCCTCCCCGCGCACCAGCTCGAAGCGGGCCTCGGCGCGGTCGGCCCGGCGGCGGTAGCTCGCGCCGCTCACCCGCTCGCGGAGGCGGTCGGAGACCGGCAGCACCATCGGCATCGACGGCATCTCGAACCGCGCGCCGGTCGCCGCGTCGACCAGGCGGCCCTCGTCGACGGCGCGGGTCGCCTGGCCCAGGGGGAGGTCGCCGACGGCGCGCTCGAGGGCGCGGAAGCGGGCCTCGTCCTCGGGCTCGACGAAGCGCAGGTAGCGGCGCGACTGGGTTGCGAGGTGGTAGTGGGAGGGGACGAAGAGGATGCCGTCGAGCTTGAGCCGCTCGCACATCAGGACGAGGACCGCGGTGACCTCGGCGAGCAGCCCCAGGCCCGGGTGGCGCTGGCCGGGGAGCGGCGGGCGGTCGCGGGAGAACGCGGCGCGCGGGTTCTGGAGCAGCAGCCACTCGACCCGGAGCACCTCGAAGCCGGGGAGCGAGTGGCGGTCGCGGGCGGCGCGCAGCTCGATCAGGAGCTCGCGCCGGCCCTCGCCGCCCCAGAGGCGCACGGTGTCGCCGGCCGCGCCGCCGAGTTCGAGGGTGACGGTCGGGCGCGGGTAGCCGAGCTCGCGGAGGCGGTCGAGGAGCCCGACCCGCTCGAGCGCCAGCTCGACCCCGTCGCGGCTGTAGAACCCGAGGAGCTTCCGCGGCGGCGCACCGGCGAGCGGGCCGAGGACGTCCTCCTCGTGCAGGTCCCAGCCGGCGTCGGCGGCGCCGTCCTCCCCGGTGAGCTCGGCGACGCGCAGGGCGGCGGCGGCGCGGCGGTAGCGGGCGAGCGTCAGCTCCTCGTCGCTCGGCGGCTCGATCTCGCGGCCGGTGGCGAGCCAGGCGGCGTAGCGGGCGGTGTGCCGCCAGGCGGCGCGGCCGTAGCCGCCGGCTGTCGCGACGACGAGCGGCACGCCGTGGCGCCGGCCCCTGCCCCCGCCGCGGCCGCCGCGGACCAGCTCGGTGACGAAGCGGTCGCGCTCGAGGAGACCGGCGCCGCTCATCCGCCAGTCGCCGAGCTCGTCGTCCTCGGCCGGGTCGGCGCCGGCGAGGTAGACGACCAGCGCCGGCCGCAGCCGCTCGACGAGCGGTGGCAGCGCCTCGGCGAGGGCGGCCAGGCAGGCCGCGTCGCCCACGCCGGAGCCGAGCTCGACCGAGGTCGACTCGACGGCGTCGGGGTCGGTGCCGGAGGACTGGTTGTGGATCGAGAAGGTGTGCACCGTCGGGTCGCGGGCGAAGACGGCGCGGGTGCCGTCGCCGTCGTGGAGGTCGCAGTCGACGACCAGCACCGTGCCGGAGAATCCCTCCCGCCGCGCCTCGACGACGGCGACCGCCACGTCGTTGAGCAGGCAGAAGCGCTCGCCGCGATCGGGGAAGGCGTGGTGGAGGCCGCCTCCGAGGTGGAGGACGATCCCGCGGCCGGCCAGCGCCCGGCCGACGGCGAGGCGGGTGCCGCCGGCCATCCGCCGCTGGAGCTCGAGGAAGCGCGCCCGCCCCCGCTCGTCGACCTCCATGCCGACGATGCGCGTGAGGGTCGCCGGGTCGGCGAGCGACTCGAGGTAGCCGACGTCGTGAACGCGGCGGAGCGAGCTCCACGAGGCGACCGGCGGCACCTCGACGCCGCCCCGGGCGACGAGCCGGTGGGCGGCGAGGAAGCCCAGGACCTTCTCGCCGCGGTGCGGGTCGTGGGCCACGCCGGAACCGCCGAGCCGGTAGCGCGGGCCGTAGACGAGGCCGAGCCGTGGCGCCGGCGCGCGCGACAGCAGGCGGCGCAGCCCCCGCGGCACGAGCGACGCCAGACCTCCCATCGGCCTACTCGAGCTCCACCCAGGTGGCGCCCCAGCCGCCCGCGCCGGGATCGGCGTCGCCGAAGTCGACGACCCGCGGGTCGCGCCCGAGGATCGTGCGCACGGTCTTCCGCTGCACCCCGACCCCGCGGCCGTGGACGATCCGCAGCCGCCGGTAGCCCGCCGCGTACGCCTCGTCGAGCCAGTCGCGCACCAGCGACGGCACCTCGCGCGGCGGGAACGAATGGAGGTCGAGGACGTCGGTGATCGGCAGCTCGACCGGCTCCGGGTCGGGCTCGGACCCGGTCGCCTCCGCACCGGCGTCCTGCCCGACGGGATCGTCGCTGTCTCCGGTCCGCATGGCCGCCAGCCTAGCGCGCCTCGCCCGGCGGCGATCGTCACCGGGTCGTCAGATCCGTCACCACGCCGTCCGCGTCTCGTCACCTCACGACAACGCTGCGGTCACACCCGGCCGATCCAATGGCCTCGTTCGCGCCGCCCCGGCTTTGTTTGCGGCGCGCGTGTGCCTGCGATCCAGGGGATTTCAGTGGACGTTCACCGAGAACCGAAGGAGGGGAACCCATGTACCAGCGCATCTCCACCGCGGTGCGTCAGGCGCTGATCGGCGCCGCCGCGCTCCTGCTCGCCGCGCCCGGCACGGCCCTCGCCGACGGGCGCGTCGCGGGCGCCGTGCTCAACGGCCTGACCGGGCAGCCGGTCCCCGGAGCCACCGTCACCGTCTCCGGCGGAGCGGCCGCGACGCCCGGCGTCGGGACGACCGATCCCGACGGGCTCTTCCGCGTCGTCCTGCCGGCCGGCACCTACACCGCCGAGGTCGCGAAGAACGGCTTCGAGACGCGGCAGGTGACGGGCATCGAGATCGTCGAAGGGTCGACGACCGACACGTCGGTCGTCCTGATCCCCCTCTCCGGCTCCGAGCCGGGCGGCGCCGAGGCGGCCTTCGGCGAGGAGATCACCGTCGCCGCCGAGGCCGACCGCTCGACCGAGGCGGCGCTGCTCGCCGAGCGCAAGCAGGCGGCGCAGATCTCCGACCTGATCGGCGCGACCGAGATGTCGAAGACGACCGGCGGCGACGCCGCGGGCGTGCTCAAGCGGGTCACCGGCATCTCGCTCCAGGACGACAAGTACGTGTTCGTCCGCGGGCTCGGCGACCGCTACAGCAACACTCTGCTCAACGGCGCGAAGATCCCGTCGACCGAGTTCGAGAAGAAGGTCGTCCCGCTCGACCTGTTCCCGACCGGCCTGCTCGAGAAGGTCCGGGTGTCGAAGTCGTACAGCGTCGACAAGCCGGGCGACTTCGCCGCCGGGTTCGTCGAGCTCGAGACGCTGCAGTTCCCGAGCGACGCGACCGCCTCGATCGGCCTCTCCGTCGGCCACGACGGCGCGGCGACCGGCGACCCCTACCTCGCCTACCCCGGCGGGCTCGACGTCTTCGGCGACGGCGGCCAGGCGCTGCCCTCGTCGATCCCGAGCGAGAACCTGATCCGCTTCTCCCCGTTCAGCGGCAAAGGGTTCACTCCCGCCGAGCTCGAGGCGTTCGGCGAGGCGCTGGTCGGCTCGTGGGAGCCGGCGACGGACGACGCCGACCTGAACCGCGGCTACAGGCTCTCCTACGGCGACACCTTCGGCCGGTTCGGGGTGATCGTCTCGGCGAACCACTCGAACGACTTCGACGACCGCGACGAGGACCGCACGATCTATCGGCTCAGCGGGGGTGTGCTCACCCCCGACAACGACTTCGACATCGCGGTCGGCGAGGAGCAGGTGCGCCAGAGCGCGCTGGCCAACCTCGCCTACCGCCTGTCGCCCGACCACAACCTCAAGCTGCGCTCGCTCTACACGAACCTGGCGACGACCGAGGCCCGCCGGCAGGAGGGCTTCTACAGCGACTTCGAGACCAACATCCGCGACTTCCGGCTGAGCTACCAGGAGCAGGAGGTGGTCAACCTCCAGCTCGCGGGCGACCACTTCTTCGACGCGGTCACCGCGGGCGGGAGCCTGGTCGAGTGGCAGGTGTCGACCTCGACCGCCGAGACCGCCGAGAACCGGCGCGAGACGATCTACCGCGAGCTCCTCCCGGGCCAGTTCTTCCTCACCTCGGACGCCCAGAGCGGGTTCATGTACTTCAACGACCTCGAGGACGACCTGACCGACTCGAGCCTCGACTGGACGAGCTTCGTCGCCGGGGAGCGGATCAACGGGTCGATCCAGGCGGGGCTCGCCTACACCACCCGCGACCGCGAGTTCAGCGGCCGCCGGCTGCGCTTCTTCCACCGCGACGTCCGCGGCCTCGACCTCACCCTGCCGCCGGACCAGATCTTCACCGTCGAGACGATCGGTCCGAACTTCGAGGTCGAGGAGATCACCCGGGCGACCGACGCCTACGACGGCGGCCACGACGTCGCCGCCGCCTACGCCCAGGCCGATTTCGGCTGGGGTAGGTGGCGGCTGATCGGCGGGCTGCGCTTCGAGCAGTCGGAGATCGAGCTCGTCACCCTCGACCGCAACGACCCCGATCTCTCCGAGGTCCAGACGACCCTCGACGAGGACGACTTCCTGCCGGCCTTGACCGCCGTCTACCAGCTCACCCCGAAGACCAACCTGCGGGCGGCGTTCAGCCAGACGGTGAACCGGCCCGAGTTCCGGGAGCTGGCGCCGTTCAAGTTCACCCACGTCGTCGGCGGCTTCTCGGTCACCGGCAACCCCGGCCTCGCGAGCGCCGAGATCTCCAGCTACGACGTGCGCTGGGAGTGGTTCCCGTCGGCCGACGAGGTCGTGGCGGTGTCCGCCTTCTACAAGGACTTCGAGCGCCCGATCGAGGCCGTCGTCGTCGGCGCCGCGGAGCTGCTGGAGACCTTCGAGAACGCCGAGGGCGCCGAGAACTACGGCGTCGAGCTCGAGCTGCGGCGCAACCTCGGGGTCGTCGCGCGGTCGCTCACCCCGTTCACGGCGATCCTCAACTACACCTGGGTCGAGTCCGAGATCTCGATCGACCCGGCGACGACCATCCTGACCAACGCCAGCCGGCCGCTCGTCGGCCAGCCCGACCAGGTGGTCAACGCGGTCGTCGAGTGGTCGCGGCCGGCGTCGGACACCAACGTCCGCCTGCTCTTCAACCTGCTCGGCGACAAGGTGGCGGCCGGCGGCGCCCTCGGGCTCCCCGACGTCCTCGAGGAGTCGCGCTCGACGCTCGACCTCGTGTGGTCGCAGGGGCTCGGCCCCTGGGCCCCCGGCCTGGCCGTGAAGCTCTCGGGCTCGAACCTGCTCGACGAGCCCCGCGAGTGGACGCAGGGAGGCGAGATCTTCCGCGCCTACGACCCCGGCCGCGAGATCGGCGTGTCGCTGTCCTACAGCCTGTTCTGACGTCGTGTTTCACCCACCCGAAACCCTAGGAGGCTTGCGCATGGGATCGAGAAGAAGGAGGAGCACCGCCACGGTCGCGCTGGTCGTGGCCGCCCTGGCGTCGACGCTGCCCGCGTCGGCGCAGACCCTGGAGGATCTGTTCCGGTCGGCGCGCGGCGCCGCGTTCACGCCGGTCGAGCCGCGGGTGGCGAACCGCCCCGGCGTCCTGCTGGAAACGGACTTCTACGTCTACGGTCCGCAGACCGGATTCGACGTGCCGGACGTGACGGTGTCCGTCGACTCGAACAACTACGCCGCGCCGGTCACCTTGTACCTCTACTGGGAGAACCGCAACAACGGCCAGCGCCAGTTCTACAACGTCGGGAGCGGCTTCGGGGCGCAGGAGCGCGACCTCTTCGGCACCGCGGCCTCGCCGGCGGCGGTGTTCGTCCCCGACCTCGACGAGCTCCGGCTCTTCGGGCCGGGTAGCGCGTTCGGCGCCCTGCCGGGGGCGATCCCGCGCGGCACCGGCCTCTACCAGTTCGTGCTCGAGCTCCGCGACGCCGACGGCGAGGACGTCGTCGCGCGCGGCAACGCGATGTACAACTTCGTCGACGGGGTGGTCCCGGTCAGCGGGAACATCAACGGCGGCAACTGGACGAACGACAACGCCTACTACCTGGCGACGCCGGTCAACGTCACCGGCGGCACCCTGAACATCCAGGCGGGCACGGTGATCCTCGGGTCGAAGGCCCAGGAGGGAACGCTCGTCGTGCGCCAGGGCGCGCGGATCCAGGCGGTCGGCGACGTGATGCGGCCGATCATCTTCACCTCCGAGCAGCAGGTCGGCCAGCGCGCCCCCGGCGACTGGGGCGGCCTGGTGATCAACGGCACGGCGCCGGTCAACATCGCCAACCCGCTCGGCGAGGGCGACTCCGGCCCGTACGGCGGCAACGACCCGAACAGCGACTCGGGGCGGCTGTCCTACGTGCGCGTCGAGTTCGCCGGCATCCGCTTCAGCGACCAGAACGAGCTCAACGGGATCGCGCTCCAGGGCGTCGGCAAGGGCACCCAGCTCGATCACCTCCAGATCCACTTCAACCAGGACGACGGGATCGAGTTCTTCGGCGGCACGGTCGACGCGAAGTACGTCCTGATCACCGACGCCGAGGACGACAGCCTCGACTGGACCTTCGGCTGGACCGGGCGGCTGCAGCACTTCGTCGCGGTCCAGCGGCACGGGCCGGCGGACAACGGCATCGAGGCCGACAATCAGGAGAACGCCGACGACGCGCTGCCGCGCTCGAACCCGATGATCTACAACGCCACCTGGGCCGGCGCCGACCCGCTGCCCGGGGTGAGCACCGGCCGCGGCATCCTGCTGCGCCGCGGCACCCACGCGACGATCAAGAACTTCATCGTCGAGAACTTCACCAACGTCGGCATCGAGGTCAACGGCACGGTGAGCGAGGGTGCGGTCGGCGCCGGGATCGACATCTCCCACGGCTTCATCTTCTCGAACGCCGGCGGGGCGAGCGACATCCAGGGCTACCTCCAGGGGCAGCCGAACGTCTTCTTCAGCGACCCGCGGCTGGTCGACCCGTTCGGGCTGTCGGCCGACGTCACCCCCCTCAGCCCGCAGGCACGCGGCGCGGGCAGCAACGCGACGCCCCCCGCGGACGGGTTCTTCGACAACGTGAACTACATCGGCGGCGTCAACCCGAACGATCCGTGGATCTTCGAGGGTTGGACGACGTTCTCCGACAACTGATCGCCGAAACGACGAGGGAGACATGAAAGAGATGACCATGAAGAGACTAGTCGGCCTCGCTGCGGCCCTCCTGCTCGTTCCGGCGGTCGCTGCGGCGGACGACTTCTTCGTCCAGCTCTCCGGGGCCGGCGGGGCGCAGGGTTTCGCCAGCGTCCGCACCGGCAGCGGGACGGTGACTTACGGCATCGTGACCAACGGCATCGGCTCGATCACCGGCGCCCAGATCCGTCAGGGCAATTCCACCTACGTCGACCTGAACGCGAGCTCGGCGGGCGGTAGCGCTGCCGGGAGTGCTTCGACCGGATCGAACCTGGCGGCCGTCAGTGCGAACCCGGGCAACTTCACCCTCCAGGTCAACGGCTCGAGCGGATCGGTCTCCGGGCCGCTCGAACTCGTCGCCCAGGACGGGCCGGGACCCGGTCCCGACCCGGTGCCGGGCACGATCGCGCTCACCGAGAGCGAGGTCTTCACCACCGAGTTCGAGGGCAGCGCGACCCTGACGGTCACCCGCACCGGCGGTTCGAGCGGCGAGGTCGGCGTCCAGTACACGACGACCCCCGGAACCGCCACCGCGGGCGACGACTACACCGCCGTCAACGGAACGATCACCTTCGCCGACGGAGACTCCTCGCCGAAGCAGATCCTCGTGCCGATCGACGACGACGCCGCCGAGGAGGGGCCGGAGACCCTGACGGTCACCCTCTCGAGCCCGACGGGCGGCGCCACCCTCGGCACTCCGACGTCGGCAGAGATCACCATCGGCGAGAGCGACACGCCGTGCGTCGAGGACGGGACCACGCTCTGCCTCCAGGACGACCGCTTCGAGGTCCGGGCCGCCTGGCGGACGAACCAGGGGACCAGCGGCGACGGCCTGGCCGTCGAGCTGACCGGCGACACCGGGTACTTCTGGTTCTTCAACCAGGCGAACGTCGAGATGGTCCTCAAGGTGCTGAACGGATGCCCGGTGAACGACCGCTTCTGGGTCTTCGCCGGCGGCCTGACCAACGTCGAGGTCGCGATCACGGTGCGCGACACCGTGTCCGACATCGTCAACACCTACGAGAACCCGATCGACACCCCCTTCCAGCCGATCCAGGACACGGGAGCCTTCGCGACCTGTCCGGACGGCGAGTAGCTGGCCTGGCAGCACCGGCCGGCGGGCGGGCGCCCGCCGGCCGTCCCCTGAGGTCTCCTTCCGCCCCGGCACCCCTCCGCCGGGGCGACTTTTTTTGGCTTCGGCGATTCCGATACCCTCCTTGACCAAGCCGTGGCGCGGGGGCCGGAGGACGGGCGGGACGCGAACCCTCGGCCGTACCGTCCGTAGAGGAGGCAAGGAGAATCCTCGGAGGCCTCTCGATGGAAGCGTTCGTCCAGGACCTGCGGTACGCGGCGCGCAAGCTCGCCGCGAGTCCCGGCTTCACCGCCGTCGCCGTCGTCACCCTGGCGCTGGCGATCGGCGCCTCGACCGCCGTCTTCTCGGTCGTCGACGGCGTGCTGCTCGCGCCCCTGCCCTACGCCCAGCCCGACCGGCTGGTGCTCCTGTGGAACCGGATGACCGCCTCGAGCTTCGAGCGGGCGCCGGTCTCCGCGCCCGACGTCGCCGAGTACCGCGAGCGGGCGCGGCGGTTCTCGGGCATCGCGGCGACGAACAACGTCCAGGAGGGGACGCTCACCGGCGGCGGCCCGCCCGAGCAGATCAAGATCGGCGGCGTCACCGCGAACTTCTTCGAGGTTCTCGGCGCCGACCCCCTCCACGGCCGCACCTTCCGGCCGGAGGACGAGGCGCCGCCCGCGCCGCCGCCGGCCGACCCCCAGGCCGCCCCGCCCCCGCCGGCGCCAACCGCGATGGTCCTCGCCCACGGCTTCTGGCAGCGGCGCTTCGGCGGCGATTCGGCGATCGTCGGGCAGACCGTCTCGATCAACGGCTTCCCGTCGCTCGTCGTCGGCGTCATGCGCCCCGACTTCCGCCTGCTCATGCCCGCCGACGCCGGCATGCCGACCGACATCGACGCCTGGCAGCCGCTGCGGTTCGACCTCGCGACCGGCGCCCGCGACCAGCAGTTCCTGCGCGTCGTCGCGCGGCTCGCGCCCGGGACGACCCTCGCCGCCGCCCAGCAGGAGATGGACTCGATCGCCGAGCGCCACCGCGCCGAGCACCCGTTCCACGAGAACATGGGGATCCACGTCGTCGTCCGGCCGATGGCGGCCGACGTCGTCGAGGGGGTGCGGTCGGTGCTCCTGGCGCTGCTGGGCGCGGTCGGCTTCGTCTTGCTGATCGCCTGCTTCAACGTCGCGAACCTGATGCTCGCGCGGTCGGCGGTGCGCGGGCGGGAGACGGCGGTGCGCGCGGCGCTCGGCGCGGGGCGGTGGCGGATCGCCCGGCAGGTGCTCGCCGAAGGGGTGGTGCTGGCCGTCGCGGGCGGGCTCGCGGGCGTCGGCCTCGCGTGGGCGGGGCTGCGCGCCCTGCTCGCGCTCCGCCCGCCGCACCTGCCGCGGGTCGACGAGGTCGGCCTCGACCCGGCGGTCCTCGCCTTCTCGTGCGCCGTGACCCTGGCGGCCGCGCTCCTCTCCTCGCTGCTGCCGGCGCTCGAGCTCTCCGGCACCCGCCCCTACCAGGCGCTCAAGGAGGGCGGCGCCGGAGCCTCGCGGCGGTTGCGGCTGCGCGGCGCGCTGGTCGTCGCCGAGGTCGCGCTGTCCCTCGTGCTGCTGGTCGGCGCCGGCCTCATGATGCGCAGCTTCCTCGAGCTCCAGCGGGTGCGGCCCGGCTTCGAGCCCGAGGGCGCCGTCGCCTACAACCTCTCCCTGCCGTTCGCCACCTACGGGACCCCCGACGACCGCGTCGGCTTCTTCCAGCGGATGGAGCGCGAGGTCGAGGCGCTCCCCGCGGTCGAGGCCGCCGGCGCGGTCTTCCCCATGCCGCTCGGCGGCCGCTTCTGGACCGGCCCCTACGGCCAGCCCGGCGAGAGCCCCGAGGAGTGGTCGAAGAACGAGGGCAACTTCCGGGTCGCCACCCCCGGCTTCTTCGAGGCGATGGGCGCCCGCCTCGTCGCCGGCCGCACCCTCGAGACGGCCGACCTCGAGCAGCGCCGCAACGTCGCGGTCGTCGACACCCGCATGGCCGCCCGCGCCTTCGGCGACCGCCCGGCCGTCGGCGAGCGGCTCGGCGTCGACCTCTTCGGCAACCCGCTCGAGCTCGAGGTGGTCGGCGTCGTCGAGCACATGCGCCACGAGAGCCTCGCCGAGGACGACCGCGAGACCGTCTACTTCCCCCACCACCTCTTCCCGTTCACCCCGCTGACCGTGGTCGCGCGCGCGAGCGGCGGCGACCCCACCGCCCTCGTCCCGGCCATCCGCCGCGAGATCGAGCGCCTCGACCCCGAGCTGCCGATCTACGCCGTCCGCCCGCTGACCGCCTACGTCGCCGAGGCGATGGCCCAGACCCGCTTCGCCACGGTCCTGATCGCGGTCTTCGCCGCAGTCGCTGTCGTCCTCGCCGCCGTCGGCCTCTTCGGCGTCGTCGCCTACGCCGTCCGCCAGCGCACCCGCGAGATCGGCATCCGCGTCGCCCTCGGCGCCGAGAAGGCGAGCATCCTCCGGCTGGTCGTGGGGCGGGGGCTGGGGCTGGTGGGGGCGGGGGTCGTCCTCGGCCTGATCGTCGCGTTCGCCCTCACCCGCACCCTGGCGAGTCTCCTCTACGGCGTCGGTCCGCGCGATCCCGCGACCTTCGCCGCGATCCCGCTGCTCCTGGCGGTGATCGCGCTGGCGGCCTCGTGGCTGCCGGCCCGGCGGGCCGCTGCGCTCGACCCGATGCGGACGTTGCGGGTGGAGTAGG
>Ga0299913_10000912_pt1 | contig 20411 bp, 14 predicted proteins | sample RVTome_9_FD_201360 | JGI IMG/M metagenome (GOLD analysis project Ga0299913, IMG submission 201360) | Soil microbial communities from uranium-contaminated site in the Upper Colorado River Basin, Wyoming, United States - RVT155D38 (version 2) ... | reverse complement strand
CGTTGACCGCCATCGTGCCGACCGGGAAGGCGGGGAACCGGCGGCCGAGCGCGACCGCGAGCCCCCAGCGGGCCAGCGCGCCCACCGCCCCGCCGATCGCCACACCCACCACGGTGCCCATCGGTCGTGATGGTAGCGGTTGCGCGTGTCCTCGCAGGTCACGGCGGGGGCCGCTCCGGTATCCTGCTGCGGTCCCGGCCGCGGGTACCGCGGCGGCGGGTTGGAAGAGGCTCCGCCCCACCACTCACAGGAGGTTCGATGGTCGGCTGGCTCGCGCAGGAAGGCGGTCCGATCAATGCCGTCTTCGGGTCCGGGGAGTCCCTGGCCCTGTGGATCATCCTCGGGGTATCGCTCGTCGCGCTGGCGTTCGCGTATTACCTCGTTCGCGAGGTGCTGGGCGCCCCCGAGGGCACCGAGAAGATGAAGGAGATCGCGGTCGCGATCCAGGAGGGCGCCAAGGCCTACCTGAGCAGGCAGTTCCGGACGGTGGGCATCTTCCTGGGACTGCTCACGATCGTGTTGTTCTTCGTGCTCCCGGTCTCCGATCACGCGACGCGGGGCGACCTGTACATCCGGGTCGGGCGCTCGATCGCCTTCATCCTGGGCGCCGGGTTCTCGGCCATCACCGGCTACACCGGCATGTGGCTCGCGGTGCGGGCCAACGTGCGCACCGCCAACGCCGCCAAGGAGTCGGGTCTGCGCCGGGCGCTGCGGATCGCGTTCCGGGCGGGTGGGGTCGCCGGCATGTTCACCGTGGGCCTGGGTCTGTTCGGCGCCACCGCGATCCTGATCCTCTACAAGGAGGACGCCACCGCCGTGCTGGTGGGCTTCGGGTTCGGCGGCGCGCTGCTCGCGATGTTCATGCGGGTGGGCGGCGGCATCTTCACGAAGGCGGCCGACGTGGGCGCCGACCTGGTGGGCAAGATCGAGCAGGGCATCCCCGAGGACGACCCGCGCAACGCCGCGACGATCGCCGACAACGTGGGCGACAACGTCGGTGACTGCGCCGGCATGGCGGCCGACCTGTTCGAGTCCTACGAGGTCACGCTCGTGGCCGCGCTGATCCTGGGCGCTGCCGCGTTCGAAGGCTCGGCGGTCGGCGCGATCGCGGGTGTCATGTTCCCCCTGTGGGTGCGAGCGATCGGGGTCATCACCTCGATCGTCGGCATCCTGATGGTCTCGCCGCGCTCCGAGGAGGAGCACGGCATGAAGTCGATCAACCGTGGCTTCTTCGCCTCGGCCGCGTTGTCGGCGGGCCTCACCCTCGTGGCGGCGCTGATCGTGACCGACAGCTACAAGCCCGCGATCGCCGTCGCGATCGGTCTGATCCTGGCCTCGGTGATCCAGATCCTCACGCAGTACTTCACCGACACGAAGTTCAAGCCGGTGCGGGAGATCGCCGAGTCGACCGTCACCGGCCCGGCCACCACGATCCTGTCCGGGTTCTCGGTCGGCCTCGAATCGACGGTGTGGTCGGCGCTCATCATCGGCGCCGCCGTCATCTCGTCGTTCTTCCTCGGCGACGGCCTGGCCGAGCAGCTGTACTACGTGTCGCTCACCGGCATGGGCATGTTGACCACCGTCGGCGTGATCGTGTCGATGGATACCTTCGGCCCGATCTCCGACAACGCACAGGGCATCGCCGAGATGTCGGGTGAGTTCGAGGGCCGGCCGGCCGAGATCCTCGGTGGCCTCGACGCGGTGGGCAACTCGACGAAGGCCATCACCAAAGGCATGGCGATCGCGACCGCGGTGCTGGCGGCGACGTCGCTGTTCGGGTCCTTCGAGGAAGCCCTCAAGGAGGCCGGTGCCTCGGTGCTGGACATCCGTATCAACCAGCCCGACGTGCTCGTCGGCCTGCTGATCGGTGGTTGCGTCGCGTTCCTGTTCTCATCGCTCGCGATCCGGGCGGTCGGACGCGCGGCGATGCAGGTCGTGGTCGAGGTGCGCAAGCAGTTCCGGGAACATCCGGGCATCATGGACTACAGCGAGAAGCCCGATTACGGCAGCGTGGTCGACATCTGCACGAGGACCTCGCTCCGTGAGCTGATGACGCCGGGTCTGCTCGCGGTGCTGAGCCCGGTCTTCGTCGGCTTCTTCCTCGGCGCCGAAGCGCTCGGCGCGTTCCTGGCCGGCTCGATCCTGACCGGCCAGCTGCTCGCGGTCATGCTCTCGAACGCCGGCGGCGCCTGGGACAACTCGAAGAAGTACATCGAGGAGGGCCACTTCGGCGGCAAAGGGAGCGACGCGCACAAGGCCGCGGTGATCGGCGACACGGTGGGCGACCCGTTCAAGGACACGGCGGGCCCCGCGCTGAACCCGATGATCAAGGTGATGAACCTGGTCGCGCTGCTGATCGCGCCGCTGGTGGTCTCGGTGGCCGACGACACGGCGCTGCGCTACGGCGTCGCGATCGTCGTGGCCGCCGTGCTCGCCGGGTCGATCTGGGTCTCGAAGTCGCGCAAGTCCGAGCTGGAGGCCGAACTGAAGGCGGCGGACACGATGGCGGGCGCCGGCGCCTGAGGCGGCTGCCTGGCCGCTAGGCTCGGTCCGTCATGGGTGCCCTGCGCCGCTTCCTCGATCGTCTCGCCGAGAGCGACGAGACGCGCCTGGCCGAGGAGACCCGCACGTGGGCATCCGGCGTGGCCGACGCGGTGCCGATCGCCGAGGCGCCGATGCGTGAGCGCGTGACGATCGCCGGGGTGATCAGGCGCCTCACCGTGTTCCCGATGGAGGGCGGCGAAGTGCTGGAAGCGCTGGTGGCCGACGGCACGGGTGAGGTGGTCGTCTCGTTCATGGGCCGTCGCTCGATCGGTGGCCTCGGCCTCGGCACGCGGGTGGTCGTCGAAGGGGTGCTCGGCGAGCAGCGGGGCACCGTGAAGATGCTGAACCCGCACCTCGAGTTCTCGATGTGACGGGACGACCCGGCGAGCGACTCAGCCGGCCAGGGTGTCGCGCAGCAGTTGCTCGGCCGCCTCGCCGGTGGCCAGGGCCACGACCTCGTCGCCGGCGGCGAGCACCGTCTCGGGCTGCGGGATCACGACGTGGCCCTCTCGCAGCACAGCCACGAGCGCCGAGTCGCTGGGCAACCGCAGCTCATAGAGCGCCTTGCCGATCGAGGGCGAGTCATCCGCGAGCTTCATCTCGACGATCGACACCTGCCCGCCCTCGAGGCGGAGCAGCCGCACCAGGTCGCCGGTGGTGACCGCCTCCTCGACCATCGCCGTGAGGATGTGGGGCGGTGAGACGGCCTGGTCGACGCCCCACTGTTCGTTGAACAACCACTCGTTCTTCGGGTGGTTGACCCGGGCGAGCACGCGGGGCACGGCGAACTCGGTCTTGGCCAGCAGCGACGTCACCAGGTTGTCTTCATCGTCGCCGGTCGCGGCCACCACCACGTCGGCCGTGGCCAGCGAGGCCTCCTCGAGGACCCAGGGTTCGCAGGCGTCCCCGAGCAGCAGGTGCACCCCCTGGGCTTCGGGTCGCACCGAGTCGACGACGTCGCGGTCCTGCTCGATCAGGGTCACGTCGTGCTCGCGGGCCGCGAGATCGGCGGCCAGGTGGCGGCCCACCGCGCCGGCGCCCGTGATGACGACCCGCATCAGTGCGTGGCCCCGGGGTCGGCGAGCAGCTCGTCCAGCTCGTCCATCGCGTCTTTGGCGACCATGACGATCAGGTAGTCGCCCTCCTGCAGCGTGCTGGCGTCGGTGGGGATGAAGCCCGACCCCCCCCGCGACACGCCGGCGACGAGGATCCGCCCTTCGACGTTGGTGGCCGTGGCCGACCGGCCGATCATGTGCGCGGCGACGGGCACCCGCACCCGCAGGAGGCTGCCGCCCCCCAGAGCTTCGCGGACCTCCTGGCGGTCGTGCAGCAGCATCAGCTGGATCTGCTTGATGCCCCACGTGACCGTGGCCACCGTCGGGATGTTGAGCCGCTGGTAGATCTCGGCACGGCGCGGGTCGTAGATGCGCGCGATCACCTTGGGCACGTGGTAGTGCTCGAGCGCCACGCGGGCCGACACGATGTTGGAGTTGTCGCCGGAGCTCACGGCGATGAACGCGTCGGCCCGCTCGATGCCGGCCTCCACGAGCACGTCGCGGTCGAAGCCGAGGCCCACGATCTGCCTGGCGTGCTCGCCCGGGGGGTATCGGTAGAAGGCGTCTGCCTTCTTGTCGATCACGACGACGTCGTGGCCCGTCGCGCCCAGCGTGTGGGACAGCTCCGACCCGACCCGCCCGCAACCCATGATGAGGACCCGCATACGGGGGGTGATGCTACGACCCGCCGCCGCCGGTGACATCGACCTGCGCGGCGAGGGATGCGGCGGACCCAGGAAAGCCTCGAGGCCGGCGGCTGGAGGGAGCCACCGGCCTCGCAGACGGGCTCGGAGGAAAGCGTCAGGGGTGCCTTCGCACCCAGCGTTCCGTTGGACCGTCGCCGCTCGGGGGTGACATCCGCTCGGCGCTGATCTTCCAGAAACCCTTTCCGCTGCCTAGGTTCGCTCCACGGGCGTGAGGGAGGCGTGAAGGAAGCGGGTTCTCGCGTGAAGAAGTCGTGAAGATGTGACCGTCGTGAACGGGCTCCGACGCCGGGGTAGCGTGTCCGTCGTGCGGGTCGAGCGACGGGAACCACGGTGGGGCCATCCGACGTTCCAAGCCGTGGCGGTGGGCCTCGTCACGACGATCGTCGCGGCGGCGCTGGCCTTCGCCGTGGCCACGCTCGGGGAAGCCAGCGCGGTGGCGGTGTTCATGCTGGCGGTCACCGTGGCGGCCGTCACCGGGGGCCTGTGGGCAGGGGTGGTCACGGCCGTGCTCTCGAGCGCCGCTCTGCCGCTGCTCGAGGAGCCGGAGCGCATGCTCGCCTTCGACGACCCTCGCGACGTGATCGCCGCGGTCGTGTTCCTCGCGATCGCGGTCGTGGTGGGCCTGGTGGTCGGCAACGCCGCCGACGAGCGGGCGAGGGCGTCACGGCGAGAGCGCGAAGCGCGCCTGCTCGGCTACCTGTCGGCGAAGCTGCTGTCGGGTGATGTCCCCGATCGCGTGCTCGACGAGTTCGTTCAGACATTGCTCGAGCCGTTCGGATTCGCCTCGTGCCGGGTGGACGTGACGCTCGACGGAACCGACGTGCACGCCGTGGCCGTCCGCGAGGGTGAGAGCCCCGGAGGGCCCACCGAGATCGTGCCGATCGTGGTGGCGAGCGTGCCCCTCGGGTCGTTGATCGCCGAACGGCCGGCCGGCCGGCGGCCGCTGACCCGGGACGAACGGCTGCTGCTCGAGGCGGCGACCCGCCAGGCCGCGGTCGCGCTTGACCGGGCGCGCCTCGACGCCCGTGCCCGCTTGGCCCAGCTCGACGCCGAGACGAGCCAGCTGCGCGCGGCGATGTTCTCCTCCGTCACCCACGATCTGCGCACGCCGCTCGCCTCGATCAAAGCCGGCGTGACGAGCCTGCTCGACGCCGAGGCGCACCACGACGTGGAGCAGCAGCGGGAGCTGCTGGTCACCGTGCTCGAGGAGACCGACCGTCTGAACCGGCTCGTGGGCAACATCCTGGACCTGGCCAAGATCCGTGCGGGCGCGCTGATCCCCCGGCGGGTGCGGGCCTCGATCGACGAGATCGCCGAAGCCGTCGTGACCCGGATCCGCCCGAGGGTGCCCGAGGGGATCGAGCTCGACCTGCAGTTCCCCTCGACGCTGCCGGAGGCACCCGTGGACCCGGTGCAGATCGACCAGGTGTTGACGAACCTGATCGAGAACGCGATCCGGCACTCGCCCCCCGATGGTGTGGTGCGGGTGCACCTGTCGCAAGCGGGTCGTGCCGTACGCGCCCGCGTGGCCGACGAGGGGCCCGGCGTGGCGCCCGAAGAGCGGGAGAAGGTCTTCGACGCCTTCTACCGTGGCAAGGAGGCGCCGGAGTCGGCCGGCAGCGGGCTGGGGCTCACGATCGCGAACGCGGTCGTGACCGCACACGGCGGCCGGATCTGGGTGGAGGAGACGACGGGCGGCGGCACGGCGTTCGTGTTCGACGTCCCGCTCGAGGAGAGCGCGTGAGAGGGTTCGCGTCGTGAAGGTGCTCGTGGTCGACGATGAGCCGCAGATCCGGCGGGCGCTGCGGGCGAGCCTCGAGGCGCACGGCTACGAGGTCGCCACGGTCGGCACCGGCGGGGAGGGTGTCGTCGGGGTGGCCGAGGGCGCGCCGGATCTCGTGTTGCTCGATCTGGGCCTGCCCGACATGGACGGCACGGAGGTGATCCGCCGCGTGCGAGGCTTCTCCGAGGTGCCGGTGATCGTGCTGTCGGTCCGCGAGGGACAAGCTGACAAGGTGGCGTCGCTCGACGCGGGGGCCGACGACTACGTCACGAAGCCCTTCGCGATGGAAGAGCTGCTCGCACGGGCCCGGGCCGCGCTGCGCCGGGCACAGCCGGATGAGCCGACGGCGCCTGCGCTGCGCTTCGGGGCCCTCGAGGTCGACCTGGGCCGGCGCCTCGTCACGCTGCACGACGACGCCGTGCACCTCACGCCGACCGAGTACTCGCTGCTGGAGGCGCTCGTGCGCAACCCCGGCAAGCTGCTCACGCATCAGTGGCTGCTGCGCAAGGTCTGGGGTCAGGGCTACGGCACCGAGACGACCTACCTGCGGACCTACATCCGGGCGCTCCGCAAGAAACTCGTCGACGATGCCTCGTCGCCCGCGCTGATCATCACGGAACCCGGCGTCGGCTACCGATGGGTCGCCGAGCCCGACGCCGCCGAGCCCGACCTCGCCGAGCCCGACGCCACCGAGCCTCCCGCGTAGGATTCGGCCTCGTGGCATCGAGCCCCCGCACCTCGTCGTCCTCGATGGACTTCCTGAAACGCCTGCTCGTCGGGCGAGCGCTCGCGACCCACAAGGCGGAGCATCAGCTGCTGCCCAAGTCCCTCGCCCTGCCGGTGTTCGCCTCGGACCAGCTCTCCTCGGTCGCCTACGCCACCGAGGAGATGATGCTCGTGCTCGTGCTCGTGGGCGCCTCAGGCCTGTCGCTGCTGTCGCCGCTCGCGCTGGGGGTCGCGGCACTGCTCGTGATCGTCATCGTTTCCTACCGCCAGACGGTGAGGGAATACCCGCGGGGTGGCGGCTCCTACATCGTGGCCCGCGACAACCTCGGCACCGTGCCCGGCCTCACCGCGGCGGCGGCGATCCAGACCTCCTACATCCTGACGGTGTCGGTGAGCATGACGGCCGGGTCGATCGCGGTGACCTCGGCGGTGCCGAGCCTGGCCCCGTACAAGGTGCCGCTCGCGATCGGCTTCATCGTGCTGGTGACGCTTGCCAACCTGCGGGGTGCCAAAGAAGCGGGGCGCTTGTTCGCGATCCCGACCTACGGGTTCGTCGTCGTGGTGCTGTCGACGCTGGCATGGGGGTTCTTCCGGTGCGCGGCCGACGGATGCCCCCGTGCCGCGACGTCGACGTTGCCGCTCGAGGAGACGGCGGGACTGTCGTTGTTCCTGATCCTGCGGGCGTTCTCGTCGGGTGCCACCGCGCTCACCGGCGTCGAGGCGATCGCGGACGGTGTGCAGGCCTTCCGCCGGCCGCAGTCGAAGAACGCCGCCGCGACGCTCGGGTTGATGGGGGCGATGAGCATCCCGATGTTCCTCGGGATCTCGGTGCTCGCAGGAGCGCTGCACGTTCGGGTCAACCACGAGATCGCGGCGTCGAAGTCGGTGCTCGCCCAGATCGGTGAGACGGTGTTCGCCTCGGGGCCGATGTTCATCGTGCTGCAGGTGTTCACCGCGCTGATCCTGATCCTGGCGGCCAACACCGCGTATCAGGACTTCCCGCGGCTCGCCTCGATCCTGGCGCGCGACCGCTTCATGCCCTCGCAGTTCCGCAACCGGGGGGACCGGCTCGTGTTCTCCAACGGCATCGCGGTGCTCTCGGTGCTCGCCGCGCTGCTCGTGTGGGCGTTCAACGCCGAGCTCAGCCGGCTGATCCAGCTCTACGTCGTCGGCGTGTTTACGGCGCTCACCCTGTCGCAGGCCGGCATGGTGCGCCGCTGGCAGACCAAGCGCACGGCGGGGTGGGCGCGCAAGGCGCTGCTGAACGCCGTGGGTGCGACCACCACCGGCCTCGTGTTCGTGATCGTGATCCTCACCCGCTTCACCCTGGGCGCCTGGATGGTGGTCGTGGCGGTGCCGCTCATCGTGCTGCTGTTCTGGTCCGTGCACCACCACTACGAGCGGGTGGGGCGGGAGCTGCGGCAGGCCCGGCTCACCGGCCGAACCCCGGCCCGGGGACAGATGGTGTTGCTGGTGCCCGATCTCGGCCCGGCGACGGCCGAAGCGATCGCCTACATGCGGGCGACCCGCCCCGACGACCTGGTGGCGATGTGGGTCGGTCCGGCCGATGCCTTCGAGCACGCGCGCGAGCGGTGGGGCGACGTCGCGCCGCGCCTGGGCGACCTCGAGATGCTCCAGGGCGCCGACCGGCATCTGGTCCGCGAGGTTCGCCACCTCCTGAAGGAGCGGCGAGGGGCTCCTGAAGACTTCCTGACGGTGGTGTTGCCCGAGGCGGTGCACGGCGGCATGTTCACGCAGTCGGTGCGTGGCCGTGGCCGAGCAGCGTTCCTGCTCAAGACCGCCCTGCTGTTCGAACCGGGGGTCGTGGTGACCGACATCCCGTACCTACCTGCGGAGCACGGGTTGACCCCCATGGCGGGCGATCGCCCGCTCGAGCCCTCACGCAGCGTCGTGCTCGTGCCGGTGTCGGCGGTGCACGACCCCGCGGTGCGCGCCGTGCTCTACGCCCGATCGCTGAACCCGACCCACGTCGAGGCGCTCTACATGGTCATGGATCCATCCGACGAGGAGGCCAACGTCGCCGACCAATGGCACGAGCGCGAGATGGGGGTGCCCCTCGTCATGGTCGAGGCACCGTTCCGTGACATCACCGAACCATTGCTGAACGAGGTCCGTCGGCACACCTCGCGCGGCGACACGATCGTGACCGTGGTGCTGCCCGAGCTGATCCCGCGTCACTGGTGGGAGAACGTGCTGCACAACCAGACGGGGCTGTTCATCAAGCGCCTGCTGCTGCTGGAACCGCGTGTGGTGCTCACGAGCGTGCCGTTCCATCTGCGGCATCCCGAAGTGGCCGCGGCCGCGCTCGCGGCGCCCTGAGCACCTCCGAGGCGTCGGCCCGGGCCCTGCGGTACGGTTCCCCTGCTCGAGCTTGCCACGGAGGGTCATGCCCACATGCACATCCGCCCGGTCACCCAGCACGACGTCGCGTTCCTGAAGAAGATGCTCTACGAGGCCGCTCGGTGGAACCCGGACTGGCCGCGTGAGCCGATCGAGGAGGTGCTCGCGGACCCGGTGCTCGTGCGCTACCACACCGGGTGGGGGCGCGAGGGCGACGGCGGCGTGATCGTCGAGGTCGAGGGCGGGCCGGCGGGCGCCTCGTGGTACCGGGTGTTCGCCGAGGACGAGCCCGGCTACGGCTTCATCGACGAGAAGACCCCCGAGCTGTCGATCGCCGTGCTGCCGCTGCACCGCCGCAAGGGCATCGGTCACGCGCTGTTGCACTCGGCGATGGTGCAGGCCAGGGAAGAGGGGTTCCAGGCGTTGTCGCTGTCGGTCGCCGTGCACAACCGCTCGCGGATGATGTATCAGCGTGCCGGCTTCCACAAGGTGGAGGAGCGCGTCGACAACTGGGTGATGGTCGCCAACCTCTAGGCGCCGAGCCCCTCGCGCCCGGCCGTATCGAGCAGCGCGTAGGCGGCCCGAACCTTCTTCCACCGGCGGGCCACGTACCAGATGCCCAACGCCACGATGACCGCGGCGATCCCCCAGCTCACCGGCTCCAGCGCGTGCTGGACGGCTTCCCACCGATCGCCGAAGGCGCGGCCCAGCCACGTGAGCATCAGGCACCAGGGCAGGCAGCCCGCGAACGTGTAGACGGTGAATCGCCAGAACCGCATCTGCGCCACCCCTGCCGGCAATGAGATGAAGGTGCGCACGACCGGCAGCAGCCTGCTCACGAACACGGCCACCTCTCCTCGGCGGTCGAACCATTCGTGGGCTCGATCCACCTCGTGGGGCAGGATCAGCAGGTAGCGGCCGAACCGGTCCACGAGCGGCCGCCCGCCCCACACGCCGGCCCAGTACGCGAGCCAGGACCCGATCAGGTTGCCGAAGGTGCCGGCCATCACGACGGCCCAGAAGTCGAGCTCGCCACCCGACCCGGCGAACGCGGTCGCCGTGAGGGCGCCGCCGAACAGCATCGTGACCTCGCTCGGGATCGGGATGCAGGCCGACTCGAGCAGCATCAGCACGAAGATGGCCACGAGCCCGTAGTCGGCCACGGAGTGGATCACCCACTCGTGGAGCAGTTCGAGCAACGGGACCTCCGGGTGGGCGTCGGGGAGCGGTTCGGGGCAACCCCTGCCGGGGCTCGTCGAGGGTACCAACCAGGGCGGGTTCGGTGCCGCACGACTCTTACCCCTGCTGAGCTGCGGTGATGCAAGGCCGGGCCGACGTCACCGCGCCCCCCGGGAATGTGTGGGCTCCCGGGCCGTTGTGTCGGGCGGTGGTACCGTCCGCCGCGGGAGCCGTCTCGAGGCGGTGATCCGAGACGGTGCCCCAGCGATGACCCCGTAGGAGCATGGAGCGATGACGAAGACCCTCGTCGTGGTCGAATCCCCGGCCAAGGCGAAGACGATCGAGAAGTACCTGGGCGGTGATTACACCGTCCGTGCTTCCTATGGGCACATCCGGGACCTGCCCAAGTCGAAGCTCGGGGTCGACGTCGAGGACGGCTTCAAGGTGACCTACGTGGTGCCGGAGGACTCCGAGCGCCACGTCTCGGAGCTCAAGCGTGCCCTCAAGGCCGCCGACGAGCTCGTGCTCGCCACCGACTACGACCGCGAGGGCGAGGCGATCGCGTACCACGTGGCCGAGCTGCTCGGGGCCGACCCCGCCCGGGCGAAGCGCGTGACCTTCACCGAGATCACCCGCGACGCGATCCTCGAGTCGTTCCAGCACCCACGGGCGATCGATCTGAAGCTGTTCGACGCTCAGGAGACCCGCCGTATCCTCGACCGGCTCGTGGGCTATCGCATCTCGCCCCTGCTGTGGAAGCGGGTGCGCCCGGGTCTGTCGGCAGGCCGGGTGCAGTCGGTCGCGGTCCGGCTGATCGTCGAGCGGGAGCGGGAGATCCGCGCGTTCGTGCCGGTGGAGTACTGGAGCGTCGAGGTACGCCTGACTCCCGAGCAGACCGAGCAGCCGTTCGTCGCCCGGCTCGTCGAGGTGCCCGAGGGCAAGGTGGCCAGCGCGCCCGACAAGAAGGGCATCCTGCTCGGCGCCGAGGCCGACACGCTGCAGCACGTCGAGCGTCTGGGGCGGGCGCGCTACCGCGTCACGAAGGTCGAGCAGAAGGAGCGCAAGCGCTCGCCGGCGCCGCCGTTCACGACCTCCACCCTGCAGCAGGAGGCCGCCCGCAAGCTCGGGTTCAGCGCCCGCAAGACGATGACCCTGGCCCAGCGCCTCTACGAAGGCATCGCCCTGCCGGGTGAAGGGTCGGTGGGTCTGATCACCTACATGCGGACCGACTCGGTCGCGATCTCCGACACCGCGCTGCGCGAGATCGCCGAGCTGGTGAAGACGGAGTACGGAGCCGACTACACGCTGGCGGAGTTCCGGCGGTACAAGACCCGGTCGCGCAACGCCCAGGAAGCCCACGAGGCGGTGCGGCCGACGAGCGTGATGCGCACCCCGGCTCGCGTCGCGAGCGCCCTGGAGCGCGATCAGCTGCGGCTGTACACGATGATCTGGCAGCGCACGATGGCAACGCAGATGGCCGACGCGAGGTTCAACCAGGTCGGCGTCGACATCGAGGCGCTCGCCGCGGATGAGGCGACGACCGCCACCTCCGACAGCGGCACCGAGCTGCGGTACGGACTGCGTGCCACGGGGCAGACGCTGCTGTTCGACGGGTTCCGGCGCGTGTACTTCGAGGGCAGGGACGAAGGACCCGACGAAGACGCCGAGTCGATGCTGCCGGTGCTCACCGCCGAGCAGCTGCTGCGGATGCTCGAGGTCCTGCCCGAGCAGCACTTCACCCAGCCGCCACCTCGGTTCTCGGAGGCCTCGCTCGTGAAGACGCTCGAGGAGCTCGGGATCGGCCGCCCCTCGACCTATGCCTCGATCATCGACACGATCCAGCGCCGCGAGTACGTGACGCTCGAGGACAAGCGGTTCCGTCCGACCGACACCGGCGAGGTGGTCACCGACAAGCTGGTGGAGCACTTCCCCGACGTCGTCGACGTGAGCTTCACGGCGTACATGGAGAAGGAGCTCGACGACATCGCCGAGGGCGACCTCGACAAGGTGACGATGCTGCACGAGTTCCACGGGCCGTTCGAGCGGGCGCTCGAGAAGGCGGAGCACTCGTTCGAGCGTTTCGAGGAGAACCTCGACGAGCTCTGTCCGCTGTGCCCGCAGGAGGGTCGGGAGCCCGGCAAGCTGCAGGTCAAGCTCGGTCGGTTCGGCAAGTTCATCGGGTGTCCCAACTATCCGGACTGCCGCTACATCCGCAACATGGACGGCACCGAGCGGCCCGAACCCGAGATGCTCGACGAGACCTGCCCGGAGTGCGGGCGGCAGCTCCAGCGCAAGGTGGGGCGCTTCGGCCCGTTCACTGGGTGTAGCGGCTACCCGGAGTGCCGCTACATCAAGAAGGACCCGCCGACCAGCACGGGTGTGACCTGCCCGCAGTGCGCCCAGGGTGAGATCGTCGAGAAGCGGACCCGCTTCGGCATGTTCTTCGGCTGCGAGCGGTACCCCGACTGCGACATGTCCTCGAGCAACCCTCCCGACGCCGATCACCCGTGCCCGGAGTGCGGCTCGGTGCTGCTGCGTCGACCGAAGTCGCTCCGCTGCTGGAACTGCGGCGCCGAGACCGATCTCGACCTCACCGTGACCAAGTCGGGTGACCCCGAGGCCGAGGCCGAGGCGCGCCGGGCCAAGGCGGAGGCACGCGCCGCGCGAGCCGCGGCCAAGGCCGCCAAGAAGCCTGCGGCGAAGAAGAAGGCCACCACGAAGAAGAAGGCCACCACGAAGAAGAAGGCCACGAAGAAGACGCCTGCGGCGAAGAAGAAGGCCTCGACGACCCCAGAGGCCTCGACGACCCAGGAGGCCGCGGCGCCCGAGGCTCCCGGGTCATCCACGGGAGAACCCGTCATGGCCGAGGGTGCCGTGACGGAGCCGTCGAACTAGGAGCCCCACCAGCGTGTCCTTCGCCGACGAGGTCGCCGAGCTCCGCGGCACGCACTCGGCAACCCTGAAGGACCTGCTGCGTCACCCGTCGTTCAAGCGGCTCCTGGCCGCCCAGTCGATCTCGTCGCTCGGCGACTGGGTCGGCTTCGTGGCGGTCACGTCGCTCGTCGCGCGCCTCGGTGGGGGTTCGGCGGGACTCGCGATCTCGGGCGTCATGCTCGCGCGCACGATGCCGGCGTTCCTGTTCGGCCCGCTCGCCGGCGTGCTCGTGGACCGGATGGATCGCAAGAAGTTGATGATCGCCGCCGACATCACCCGAGGGTCGCTGTACGCCTCGATGGTGTTCCTGAACGACCTGTGGGCGATCTACGCCGTGTCGTTCGTGATCGAGTGTATGTCGCTGCTGTGGACGCCGTCGCGCGACGCGTCGTTGCCGAACCTCGTGCCCCGGCGCCAGCTCGCCAACGCCAACTCCCTCGGCCTGATCAGCGCCTACGGAACCCTGCCCCTGGGCGGATTCATCTTCACCGTGCTCGTCGGCATCTCGGAATGGACCGGTGGGCGGGTCGCCTACTTCGGCGATCGACCGGAAGCCCTCGCGCTGTTCCTGGACGCGGGCACCTTCGCGTTCTCCGCCCTGATGGTGGCCGGCATCCCGATCAAGACCCCGGTGAGCGCCGTGCGCCAGCATCTGGACATATCGAGGGTCTGGCGCGACACGCTCGACGGCGTGAGGTTCCTGCGGGAGGACTCCGTGGCATCGGCGATGACCGGCGGCATCGTCGTGGCCTTCGCCGCCGTCGGCGCGGTGCTCGCGATCGGTCCGGTCTTCGTCGCCAACACGCTCGATGCGGGCGCCTCGGGCTGGGGCATCATCGTGACGGCCTTCGGGGTCGGCATGGCGATCGGCATGGCCACCTCGAACCAGGCCGCCAAGGTGGTGGAGCGCGAGCGGGTGTTCGTGGCCGCGCTGCTGGTCGCCGCCGGGGTGCTCTTCGTCCTGGCCTCGATGCCGAACCTGGCCTGGGTCGCGGTGTTCGCCGTCTGGCTCGGCGCGTTCTGCGGCCTCGCCTGGGTCAGTGGGTACACGCTGTTGCAGGAGAACGTGGCCGACGAGTTCCGAGGGCGCACCTTCGCGTCGCTCTCGGTGCTCTCCCGAGCGGTGCTGTTCCTGTCGCTGGCGGCGTTCCCGGCGTTGTCCGACGTGCTCGACCGGATCGTGCGCAGGTTCGTGGCCGGCGCCGAGTTCTTCGTCGGTGGGCAGCGTTTCGACCTGTCGGGCACCAGGCAGGGATTGTGGGTGGCGGGCGTCGGTGTCGTGGCGGCGGGCGTGACCACGCGCGCCCTGTTGAAGCGGTACCGTCTGTCCAAACCCGTCCCGCTCGATCTCGTGCCCAAGCTCAAGCGACCTCCCGCCACCGGCCTGTTCATCGCCTTCGAAGGTGTCGAAGGCGCTGGCAAGGGCACCCAGATCCGGATGGCCGAGACGTACCTGCGGGAGCAGGGTCTCGACGTGCTGGTGACGCGCGAGCCGGGCGGTACAGCGACCGGTGAGCGCATCCGCGAGGTGCTGCTCGATCCGGCGACGGGCACGCTGGATGCGCGGGCCGAGGCGCTGCTGTTCGCGGCGAGCCGTGCGCAGACCGTGACGGCGGTGATCCGGCCCGCCCTCGCCGAGGGCAAGGTCGTGATCTGCGATCGCTACGTCGATTCATCGATCGCCTACCAGGGTTGGGCACGGGGACTCGGCGAACAGGACGTGCTGACGCTGAACGTCTGGGCGACCCAAGGGTTGTTCCCCGATGTCGTGATCCTGCTGCACCTCGAGCCCGAGAAGGGGCTGCTGCGTTCGACGGAGGCCCCCGACCGGATGGAGATGGAGGGTGGCTCGTTCCACGCGCGGGTCGCCGACGCGTACCTGAAGATCGCCGAGGAACATCCGGAGCGCTTCATCGTGGTCGACGCCGACCGGGCTCACGACGACGTGCAGGCCGACGTACGTGTCGCCCTGGACCGGGTGATCCGTGAGCACGACGAGCAGCGCGCCGACGGCCGACCTGCCCCTGCCCGTGACCGAGACGCTGCCCCCGACGATGTCGCGACCGACGGGTAGCCTGCGGTCGTGACCGTCGCGGTGCTCGAACGTGTGCCCGGTCAATCGCGGGCGATGGCGTTCCTCGAGGGGGCGGCGACGCGGCCGCACCACGCCTACGTGCTCGGCGGGCCCGAGGGGTCGGGCAAGTCGCTGGCCGCCCGGGCATTCGCCGCTGCCCTGCTGTGCCACCGTGGCGGCTGCGGCGAGTGTCGTGACTGCCGCCTCGCGGTGGCCGACCAGCATCCCAACGAGTTCCTCGTCGAGCCCGAGGGGCGCGACATCCACGTCGACACGATCCGCGACGAGATCTGGCATCCCGCCTACCGCACCGCACCCGAGCCCGGGCGCAAGGTCTTCATGATCCGCGAGGCCGATCGGCTGTCACCCGCGGCGGCCGACACCCTGCTCAAGGTCCTCGAGGAGCCGCCTGCCGACACCGTGTTCCTGCTGCTGTCGGCGCGAGCGCACGAGCTGCCCGAGACGGTCTGGAGCCGGTGTCACGTCGTCACCTTCACCGCCCTCGCCGAGTCCTTCGTCGTGGGCCAGCTCGTCGGCGAGGGCGTGCCCGACATGCGTGCCCACCTGGCGGCCCGGCTGACCGGCGGCAACCTCGGGCGGGCGCGTCGGCTGGCCACGAGCGACGACGGCCTGGCGTTCCGTGACGCCGCCGAGCGAGCGGTGCAGCTCGCGGCCGAGGGGCCGGCCGGCGCCTTGGCGGCCGCCGGCGTCGTGCTCGAGGCCGCGACCACCTACAAGAAGGGCCTCAAGGCCGAGCTCGAGCACGAGCTGGCCCCGTTCGTCGACGCACGAGGCCGCCCCGAAGACATCTACCGCGGCGCGATCCGGCGTATCGAGACACGGTTCCAGCGCAAAGAGCGACGCGCCGAGCGCGACTACGTCGACTGGGTGCTGCTGGGGGTGTCGGCGTTGCTCCGTGACCGCATCGCCTCGGCGGTCGGTGGCGATCACTCCCTGCTGCTCAACCCGGATCTGCCCGTGGATGCCTCACTCTCCGTTCCTCGCGCTGCGGCCGGGCTGGCCGGCATCGAGGAAGCCCGGGCCGAGCTCGCCGAGGAGTTCAACCTGAACGTGCGGCTCGTGCTCGAGCGGGCGTTCCTGCGCCTGGCCCTCAGCGAGCCGGCGGGCTGACCAGGGCGTTCCGCCCGATGCCCCCGACACCCTGGCCTTCGGGCGGATGCGCGATGGACCTTCGCAGTAGTACCGTCTCGTTCCTGCAGAGCGGGAGGGAACACCCTGAGCAGATCGAGCTTGTACGACCGGTTCACACGTGACGAGGTCAGCCAGTGGATGTGGTGGCCGATCGCCATGGTGTTGCTCGTCCTGGTGGTGTTGACCCTTCCGGGGGAGAACCGGGCGATCGACGAGCGTCGCGCCGACGTCGCCGAACGTGCCGGCGCCTACACCGCCGGCAGGATCGCGCCGATCGTGTCGGGGCAGTCGATCGCCGATCCCTTCGACCGCAACGCCAGTTCCATGCTCCGCGACGCGGTTGACGGCGTGGTGGCGGACCCACACGTCGACATCGTGCGGATCTGGGCGAGCGACACGACGATGCTCCTGTGGTCGAGCGTGCCGGCCGACCCCGTCGGGTCCGCGGCGGGGTTGAACGACCCCGAGATCGAGGCCGCGGCCGCCGATCCGTCGGCGGTGCACGTCAGCGTCGTCGACCGGGATCTGGCGGGGCTCGAGGTCTCGCCGACGTATTCGGCCTACGCCCCCGTATCGATCGGGGGCGATGTCGCGCTCGCACAGTTCGAGGTGCCCGAGTCCACGTTGCTGGCCGACGTGCGCACGACGTGGCTCGGCTACCGCGTGACCGCCGGTGTCGCGTTCGTGCTCGTGCTCACCTTCGCGCTGGGCTCGATGCGTCGCCCCGTCGCCCGGATCGGTGCCGGCGTGCCCTTCTACCGGACGTCGGTGCCCGATGACGTGGACGTGCTCGAGGTGGACCGTCGGATCGAGCTCGAGCAGGCGGGCACCCACGCGCGTGAACGCGTCGCCAACATGGAGGCCCGGTTGAAGGAGAGCGAGGAGATCCGGCGGAAGCTCGAGGGGGACCTCCAGCGCACGCTGACCGAGCTCGCGACGAAGACCGGTGCGATGCGCCCCGCGATCGCGCGTACGGCGGTGCGGACCGAGCAGGTGGCCCCCGAGCCCGCGCTGGTTGAGCCGCAGGTGCCGCCGGCGCCGGTGGTGAGGCTCCCCGAGGCGACGTCGGAGCCCGAGCCGGCAGCGCCGCCACCCGAGGTCGTCCAGCCCCAGACCGTGGAACCCGAGGTCGTCCAGCCCCAGACGGTGGAGCCCGAGATCGTCGAGCCACAGATCGTGGAGCCGGGCGCCGTGGAGCCCCCGCCCACCGAGTCGGAGCCTGAACGACAGCGTGCCAAGGTGCGTCCCACCACGGTCAAACCGAAAGCGCCGCCTGCAGGTGACGGTCGCGCGAAGCGGCCGTCACCGGCCAGGCCCGAGCCGATCGCGAGGCCCGCCGAGCCGGACACGATCGTCGTGCCCGAGGCGGAGGTCCCGATGCCACTGCCGGCGTCCGACGTCGTCAGGGTGAGCGCTACGGACGAGAACGCCGTCGAGGTGCTCGAGCGGCTCGTCGAACCCGTCGGCGCGTCGCCCGTGCACCCGGGGGAGGACCCCAGCGTGCTCCGGGCAAAGCTCGCGCGAACCGCGGCGGTCAAGAAGCCCGGGTACCGGCGGGAAGAACGGATGCGCGAGGACGACAACGGGTCGGGCCACGACGGGTCCACCCGGGGGAGCTGAGCCCGGCACCCCGGACCACGCGAGAAGTGGTGCTGGCATCACTGTCGCTCGGCCTCGCCCCTGCCACGCTCGTGGTGGAGGAACAGGCCATGGATGTTCGGGTGCTCATCGTCGATGATCAGGAGCCGTTCCGGCTGGCCGCCCGCATGGTGGTGGAGGCGACGGACGGGTTCGAGGTGGTGGGCGAGGCTGAGACCGGTGAGGACAGCGTGACGATGGCCGCCGACCTGGCCCCCGATCTCGTCCTGATGGACGTGAACCTGCCCGGTATCGACGGCCTGGAGTCGACCCGCCGGATCCTGGCGGGCGAGGCGCCTCCGGTCGTCTTCCTCGTGTCGACCTACGAGGAGGCGGAATATGCGCCGCGGGCGGCGGAGTGTGGCGCTGCCACGTACATCCCGAAGGCCATGTTCGGCCCGGATCGCCTCGAGGAGGCCTGGTCGACGTTCGGACCCTCGGCGCCCCCGCTGCCGTAGCCGCTCAGGCGAGCGGTATGCGCCCTGCGATCTCGGTGCCTTCGCCCAGGGAACCGTTCACCTGCTGGCGGGCACCGTGCCGGTCACCGTCGTGCCTTCACCCGGCGCGCTCCGCACCGTGAGGGTGCCACCGACGGCATCCAGCCGGTCGGCCATGCCCTGCAATCCCGTGCCGTGTGTGGTCGATGTCTGGTCGAACCCGCGGCCGTGATCGACCACGCGGAACTCGAGCTGACCGTCGCGCGCGGTCAGCGTGATCTCGGCTGAGGGTGCCTCCGCGTACTTCGCGACGTTGTTCATGGCTTCCAGCACCGAGAAGTAGACGGCACCCTCGACCGCTTGCGCGTAGCGACCGACGCCGTCGGCCATGACCCGGGTCGGGATGGCGGCTTTCCTGGCCTGCGCCTCGATGGCCACGGCGAGCCCCTTGTCGGCGAGCAGCGGTGGATAGATGCCCCGGGCGAGGTCGCGGAGCTCCTCGAGGGCCGACGTGGCCTGCGCCTGCAGCGCACGCGCCGTCGCGGCGGCCTCGTCCGGGTCGGTCGTCGCGGTGCGCGCCAGCAACCCGAGCTGGATGTTCAAGGCCACCAGCTGTTGCTGGACGCCGTCATGGATGTTCCGCTCGATCCTGCGCCGCTCTTCGTCCTGAGCGGCGACCAGCCGCTGGCGGGAGGCACGGAGCTCCTCGATCAGCCGCACGTTGCGTACCACGAGCCCGGCTTGCGACGCCAGGTCGCGAACGAGTGTCGCCTTCGCGGGGTCCATCGGATCGTCAGGAGCCGGTTCGAGCGTGATCGCGCCGAGCAGCTCGCCTCGGTGACGGACCTCGATCGAATGCTCCGGTTCGAGCGTCGGCACGGCGTCGTGGACGACGGACCGTGGTGCAGGCAACGCAACGTTCGCCGGCCACGTGACCTCCGGACGCAGCGAACCGCCGACGCGGAGCCACAGATCGACCCGCGTCGCGCCCGTGGCGTCCGCGACGAGCTGCGCCATCCGCGGAAGCACGTCTTCGACCGAGAACGTCTCGCCGACACGCTCCGAGAACTCGGAGAGGACCTCGTACGGTGTCGCGCGCCGTCCGTACACGATCCGGTCCGCAAGTCGCGCCGCCCGCGGCCTGAGCCAGAGGAAGGCGCCGGCCAGGACGGCCGCAGTCAGCAGGACCGGGGCGGGATCGACCGCCGTCTGCGTGCGGAGCACCAGGGTCGGGATCGCCGCGACGCCGACCCCGGCGATCGCGAGCACCAGGACGAGGACGATCGCGTACTGGACCGTCTTTCGCATCACGAGGTCGAGTTCCCACAGGCCGTGGCGGAAGATGGCAACGAGGTACGCGGCAGGAACCCCGATCACGAGGATCATCGCCGTGAGGACGAACATGATGTCGAAGATCGGAACCGACTCGTCGCCGCCCGCGACCTCGAACACGGGGATCAGGACGAACTGGGTCGCCAGCGTGACCCCTGCCGCCGTCGCCACGAAGCGGAGCCACCGCATCCGCTGGCGCTCGTCTCCTGTCGCTCGCTTGAAACGCCGGCGTACGGCCACGACGGTCGAGCCGCCCGACAGCAGGGCGACGATGGCGCCCGCCGCGATCAGGCCCCCACCGACCGCCGCGAACCCGTCGACGCCCAGTGGGTTCACGTAGAGGATGCCGTTCTCCACCCAGTTGTTCAGCGGGCCCGGCCGGAGCAGGAACGCGACGAAGGCCAGCGTCACACCGCCGAGGAGCCCGCGGACCGCCCATCGCCACCGTGGGCTGGGCAAGGTGCCGTCCGGATAGAGCAGGAACAGCAG
>Ga0299913_10000911_pt1 | contig 20414 bp, 9 predicted proteins | sample RVTome_9_FD_201360 | JGI IMG/M metagenome (GOLD analysis project Ga0299913, IMG submission 201360) | Soil microbial communities from uranium-contaminated site in the Upper Colorado River Basin, Wyoming, United States - RVT155D38 (version 2) ... | reverse complement strand
GCATCACGTCATGGCTGCTGCGTCCTGCGGGCGAGGCGAGGGTGCCGTCGTGGCCGCGACGCGTCGCGCTCGCGCTGCTGGCACCAGCCTCCGTCGTTCTGATCGCGGGCGGGCTGGCGATGCTCGACGGGAAGCTGGTGACCACGCTCGCGACCCGCGGCGAGGAGGGAAGGTTCCTCGCGCCATTCCAGCGGTGGCCGATCTGCGAGCCCGCGCAGGAGGCGCAGTATGCGCTCCACCGATGCCATCCGGCGGACGGCGGGTTCGCCGAGACGCTCGTCGTGCTGCTCGGGCTGCTGGGGCTGGGGCTGGTCACCAGCCGGCTCGTGCCCGCCAACAAGTTCTCGCTGCACGACATGTATCACCATCGCCTGACGCGGGCGTATCTGGGCGCGTCGCGCGTGGAACGGCGGCCCAATGCCTTCACGGGATTCGACCCGGAGGACGACCTGGAGATCGCGGCGCTGGCGGGACAGCGGCCGTTCCACGTGGTGAACGCCACCCTGAACACCAAACTCGATCCGCGGCTGGGCCGGCAGGAGAGCCGGGCGCTGTCGTTCACGTTCTCGCCTCTGCACGCCGGGTCGCTGGCGCTCGGCGCCTATCGTCCGTCGGCGGAGTACGCCTTCAATCCCCTGCGGCAGCGCGGCATCACCCTGGGGTCGGCCATCACGATCTCCGGGGCCGCCGCCAGTCCGCAGATGGGCGAGTTCACGTCGCCGTCGCTGGCGGTCCTGCTCGCCCTGTTCAACGCGAGGCTCGGTGTCTGGCTGGGGAATCCGGGGCACGCCGGCCGTGACACCTGGCGCGTGCGCGATCCGAAGGGGGGCATTGCCCCGATCCTGCGCGAGATGCTCGGCTGGACGACCGACGCGAACCCGTACGTCTTCCTCTCGGACGGGGGCCATTTCGACAACCTGGGCCTGTGGGAGATGCTGCTGCGCCGCGTCCGCGATATCGTGGTCGTGGACAGCGGCTGCGACCCGGAGTACCGGTTCGAGGACCTGGCGAATGCGGTGCGCCACGCACGCGTGGATCACGGCGCGGAGATCACGTTCGACGCCGCGGCGATGAACGCCCTTCGCGATGACCCGGTTAAGCCGCACGTGGTGACGGGGACCATCCGGTACATCGAGGCGCCGGCAGGGGAGCTGGGATCCATCGTGTACATCAAGCCCGCGCTGTCCAACGACGAGCCTGTGGACATTGTGACGTATCGGAAGGCGTATCCCGCGTTTCCTCACCAGTCGACAGCGAACCAATGGTTTACCGAGGCGCAGTTCGAAAGTTACCGCGCACTCGGCTTCCACTCCGTGCACACCGCACTCGCCGACGAGTCGCCGCACGGGCTCGGGCGCGTGGCGGCCCGGTTGCTCACGAGGCAGATGCAGGTGTCCGGCGCCCCGCTCTGACGCACACGTGGCTGTGGCCGTAGGAGATCGAGGGAGCAGGAGATCTGGAGATTAGAGAGTAGGGCTGTTCCGCTCGCGAAACCGCCCTATTACGGCCGAGCTGGTATCGGCGCCGCGCTGACGAAATTGCCCTTGTCGCGCGGACGCCGATCGGGGATACTCCCGCCCAAGCCGATCAGTATGTCCGCTTCTTCGACCCTGGCCGCAGTGGCTGTGTGTCTGGCCTGCGTCGCGTGTGCGTCGCCGCGCACCGGCTACACGCTGCGCGTGACGATCGCACCCGACGCGAACGACCGCGCCCCCGTCCCGGTGGACGTGGTGTTCGTCTGGGACAAGAACACCGCCGGGAAAGTCGGCGGCCTGACGGCTGCCGACTGGTTCGCCAGCAAGCCGCAGTTCCGGCACGACGATCCCGATCACAAGGCCCTCACGATCTGCGAGTGGGAGTGGGTGCCCGGTCAGGCGGTGCCCGAGATCAACCTCGCCATCCCGGCCGCGGCACGCCGCTGGGCGCACGGCGTGTACGTGTTCACGAAGTACCGCACTGCCGGCACCCATCGCTCCAGTCTCGCGCCCGGCGTCACGTCGCTGCTCGAACTGGGCCGCGACGACGCGACGCTTCGCAGCGTCGGCAGCCGCACGTCTGACGCGTACGCCTGGGTCGACGAACGCTGTCCTGCGGTGCAGCCGCCGGACCAATTGCCGTCGTGACGCTCGTCCCCGATCGCATTCGCTGGTACGAGGACATGCTGGTGACGACCCGGCACGTCGAGGCGCTGACGGCGCGGCTCGAAGGGTTGATCCAGGCGCTGCCAGGCCGCCAGCCCTTCCCCTGGGGCGTGACTCACTGCGACGCCGCGCTGCACGATCGGGTCGTCGCGGTGAGGACGCTGGACGCCGTGATGCCCGACGGCAGCGTTGTCGCCATCGGAGAAGATCAGGCGCAGCTGGAGCTCGATCTTCGCGCCGTCCTGGCGACGAGATGCCCGCGCCGCTTGCTCGTGCACCTGGCGACGCCGCTCCGCGACGATGAGTCGGCAGCAGGTCCCCGGTTCGTCCTCGATGCCGCGGCGGGAATCGTCGGCGACGATGCGCTCCCGGCGGAACGGCGGCGGCGCCGGCCCGTCCTGATCGCGGGCGATGTCCCGTCTGCCTCGCAGTATGCGAGCGTCCCGCTCCTGGAAGTGAGCACGGATCAGCCGGCGCTCGCCATCACCGACTTCGTTCCCCCGCTGCTGCAGGTCGAGCCGCACTCCCCACTGGGTCAGCGGTGCGGCTCGCTGTCCGAACGACTGCGTCGCGAGGTCGCCTCGCTCGTCAACGGCGGGCACGAGGCGCAGCCGCCCTTCGCGGCGGAAATCCGTGCCCAGGTCAACCCCGTCATCGCGGCGCTGCCGTCCTTCGAGGTGCTGCTCGCGTCCGGCCCGCACCCGTTCGCGCTCTACGTCGAGCTGTGCCGCGTGGCCGCGGCGGTTGCCGCGCTGCGAAACCGTGCCGCGCCGCCGTCGTTTCCCGCATACCAGCACCACGATGCCCGTGCCGCGTTCGATCCGGTCCTTCGCTTCGCGCTCGGCCAGCGTGACGTGTCGGCGCGCGAGACCGCCGTGTCGTTTCCGTTCGAGCGCGACGGCCGATGGTTCCGGCTCCCACCTGACAGAGGGTGGACGGAAGCGCTCGCGGCCGATTCGCCGCGTGCGCTCATCGTGGCAGTGCAGGGTATTCCCGACGGCGCGCAGGCGCAGCAGTGGGGCGCACACTGCGTCATCGCCGGCCGCAGCGCGATCCAGTCACAGCTGGCGCGTCGGGTGCTCGGCCTCGGCCGCCGGCCCGTCGCGCCCGCCGGCGAGCTGCCGGCCGCACCCGACGTGCACCTGTTTCGGCTCGACCCGGATCCCGAGCTGGCGAGGCCCGGCGAGGACCTGCTGGTACTCGGCGATTTGCCAGGCCCCTCGCCGATTGCTCTGACGCTCTATGTCGTGAATCGTGAAGGGAAGGGTCCAGATGGCTCGACTTCCTGAGCTTCCTCCGGCCACCGCGATCTCCAGCTTCACGCGATTCCGGGCGTTCTGGCACGAAGTGGATGCGGCGCGGGCGGGACTCCCGGGCGGCGCTCCTGTGGCTGCTCCCGTCCCCGGTGCGCTCGTGCATGCGGAAAATCCCGTCCGCACGCGCCTGCTGGCAATCCTGAAGACACAGGACGCCGAGGTGGCACGCCTCGCCGGCGGATCGGCGCCGCCGACCTACCGTGAAGCGCACTACCTCATGGCTGCGCTCGCCGACGACGTGTTCCTCCGCCTGTCGTGGGACGGGGCGGCGTCCTGGATGTGGCGGCCCCTCGAGCTGGAGCTCTATGGCACGCGCTGTGCCGGCCGTCTGGTGTTCGAGCGCATCGACCGGCTCATGGCTGCGGCGGATCCCGATCGGGAGCTGGCCGCCATCTATCTCATCGCGCTGTCCCTCGGGTTCGAAGGCCAGTTCGCCGGGCGGAGCGATCGCACGCGGCTCCAGCAGTACCATCGTCAGTTGCGCGAACTGATTGCGGGCGAGCGCGACACGCTCGACCGGCCGCTCGTCCCGGACTGCTATGCGCACACCATGGTTCTGGGGCGCGGGCCGCTGCTGCAGGACGTTCGCGCCTGGGGGTGGGCCGCCGCGATTGTCGCGGCCGTGTGGCTGATCGGCTCGACCCTCGCCTGGCGGCACGTGTCGGCGCCGGTCGCGGCCGTGGCGTTCCGCGTCGACGCGGCGACAGGACAGGGCACTCGATGAGCGGATGGATCGCGATCGCGGCGGTCGCCGGCATGGTGGCGGTGGCGCTTGGCGTGGCGGTCTGGTTCTACCGGCGCACGTTGTACGGCGGTCCGTGGTTCCTCCTCCTTGGACCGGGGGACGCTGATCGGATGGGGCTGCTGGCTGGCGCACGTCAGACCGCGGTCCCGCGGGGCGCCCGCGCCTCCACGGGCACCACACCCGGACTCTCGTGGCACTACTTCGAATCGGGCGCCGTCATCGACGTCGCGGCGCACCTCGCGTTCCCTGACGGGGATCCGGACGCGCTCGGCTGGGAGCGTGCGCTGCACCTCCTCAAGCGATACAGGACCCGCCGGCCGGTGGATGGCATCGTGGTCGCCCTTCCGGCCGCCCTCTTCACGGACCCCGAGCGGCTCTCACGGGTGCACGAGGTCGGCGCCGTGGTCCGCGACCGGCTGCTCCAGGCGCAGCGCTACTTCGGGTTCGCGCTCCCGGTGTACGTGCTGGTGACAGGGTGCGAATCGGTGCGTGGCTTCACGGCGTTCGCCCGCGCGCTGCCGCCCGGACTCCTTGCGAACATGCTCGGCTGGTCCAATCCCCACGCGGTGCACGAGCTCTTCAGCGGCGAGTGGATCACCGAGGGCTTCGCGCACCTCCATCGCACGATCGCGCGGATACAGGTCGAGCTCTTCGCGATACGCCCGGACGTGCGCGACGACGCGTCCGACCTTCTGCTGTTCTCCCGGGACGTCACGCGGCTGATGCCGCCGCTACGGGCGTTCCTCGAAGAACTGTTCCGCCCGGGGCTGCGCCAGGAGTCGTTCTTCCTCCGGGGGTTCTACCTGTCGGGGGAAGGCGCACCCGCCCCCGGCGCCGCCAACGTGCTCGCCCGGGACCTGACCTCCCTCGTCACGGCGCCCGCGCGCCCGGTGGTGTTCGTCTCCGACCTGTTCGAGTGGAAGATCTTTCCGGAGCGCGGCGTCGCGCGGCCGCTGCCCGGCCGCGTGCGTACGACACGCCGGGCGCTGCTGGCTGCCCGGCTCGCCGTGGCGCTGCTGGCGCTCGTGCTCGCCGGTGGCACGGCCTACGCGTATGTCAAGGCGCGCCAGGTGCGCAACGCGTATGCCGCGCTGTTTACATCGGGAGGCGACCTGCTCGACGAGCGGCGGCAGCTCCGGCGCGACGAGCGGACCCTCAGGGGTCCCGAGCGGCTCGCGCAGAGCCGTCACTTTCTCGAGCAGCTCCAGCGCGTCGGCGGAGAGCGGGTCGGATCGTTGTTCATGCCTGCGTCGCTCGTGCGGTCGCTCGATACGCGCCTCTCGGCGCTGGTGACGGACGTCTTCGAGGAAGTGGTGCTCGGCGACGTCCGGGACGCGCTCAGGGACAGAGCGGTGCGCTGGCTTGGCGCCGGGGCCGCTGCCGCGGATCCGTCCGTCGTGGCCGGTCCCAGGCTCGAGGACAATGTGTTCTACCAGCGGCTCGAACAGTTCGCGGCCGACTACGAGTCGATCGCGACTGGTGTCCGCCGCTACGAGCAGCTGGCGGCTGGCGACGGCCCGCCGGACCTGTCAGGTGCGAGCGAGCTCCTCGGGGTTCTCACGGGATCACCGCTGGAGTCTCCTTCGGTCCCCCCCACGATCGGCCGCGCGGTGCAGGCGGCGCGGGGTGAGCCCGTCGGCTGTGACATCTTCGATGGCCAGCCGGGGACGGATGGCCCGGTGGGCGTGCGTGCGTCGCAGCTCCTGGACGCATTCGGCGAGGCGTCGTTCGGCGACGACAATCCGCTCCTGGTCGCGGCCACGGATTTCTCGACGGACTGGTCGGCGGTTCGTGAAGGACTCGAAGAGCCCGGACTCGTACTCGATCTGATGGACGACACCACGCACCTGTCCTCGGCGGCGGCTGCGTGGGGATCCATCGGAGCCCGGTCGCAGACGCTGACCCTCCCGGTGCTGGCCCGCCCGCCGTTCACGCGGATGCCGGAATCCGATCGCATCTGTACCGGGCTGCGGCCGGACCTGTCCGCTGCCATCTCCCGCGTCGCAGCGCTGCGCGACCGGCTGTCCGCCCGGCTCCTCGAGCTCGAGGTCGAGCCCTTCGGTCCGGTCGTCCTGACCGCCGGCAACGGGCTCGTGCTCAACGAGGCCATCGGCCATCTCAAGACGGATTTTGACGGCCTCAAAGGGGAGAGCTTCTGGGCGCCGCCTCCCATGGAATCGAGCGGCATGCTGCCGTCCAACCCGGTCTGGCGCCCCGAGCTCTTCGACGAGGTGGTGAAGGTCGCAGATGCGTATGACGCCTATCGTGGGCGCGCGTTCGGGCACCTGGCCGTTTCGGATCGGCAACGACTGCTCAATGCGGTCCGCGTGGAGGTCGCGCGGATCGTCTCTGCGCGGCTCGTCCTCACGGCGGCAGCCGGAGGCCCGCCATCCACAGATCCGCAGCAGCGGGTCGAGGAGGTGACCTCGCTCGGCGTGCAACTCGGGAGGGCCGGGCGCCTCGTGCCGTTGCTCGCACATGACTGGGTCTACGGCCAGGATGTGCTGCGGGCCCTCGACCAGCAGGCTCTCAGGGCCCTCCAGGACGTCGATCGGCTCGCCTCGTCGCGATACCCTGCGGTTTTCGCGCAGCAATATGGCGCCGTCTTCGCCCGGTGGAGTGACGTGCAGCGGGCGGCCGCCCTCCCGGAGGCGCTCAAGCAGTGGAGTGGCGCCGTGGACGAGCAGCGAGAGGGAACGCAGCAGCTCGCGCAGTTGGCGCGCCCCCTGGTGCAGTTCCTGGCGCCTCGACAGCCTGCTGCCCTCGTGCGGCGCTGGAGCGCAGTCGTCACGGACGTCGCGTACTACGACCAGAAGCGGCCCGAGAACGATCTGGGCGCGCTCCACGCGGTACTCCGCGACACGGTCCCGTCGATCGCGCCGGAAGATGGCTGCCGGGCGGCCGGGGTCGTCGGCGCGCCGGCAAGTGGAGCGGGATTCTTCGCGGGCGTCCGGAAGGAGATCGTCGACGAAGGTGTGAGGCGCTGCCGTGCGCTCGTGGAGGAGCGGTACCGGACGATCGCCGCGGGCTTCAATCGGCTGCTGGCCGGCCGCGCGCCGTTCAGGCACGACGCTGGCGACGGCCCGGAGGCCACGCCCGCGCAGCTCGCGGAGTTCCTGACGATCTACGAGGGCCACGCGGGACGCACCCTGCGGCCCGCGCTCGAGACGCGAGCCTGCTCCGCTGACGTGCTCTCGTTCGTCCGGGGCCTGGACTCGATCGACGCACTGCTTGGCGGCATGCGCACCGCGACACCGCCCGTGCTGACGGTGGACGTCCTGCCGGAGTTCCGCTTCATCTCGCCGCGGGATGTCGGGGCCGATCAGATTGCGCAATGGCAGATGCAGATCGGGTCGCACACGTTCCAGGACGGGGTCCCGGGCAAGCCCGCGCCCTGGAAATCCGGCGACCCGGTGGCGCTGACGCTCCGGTTTGCGCGTGATTCGCCCCATCGGCCGATCGCCGCCGCGGAGGGCGGTCGCGTGCAGGAGCGATCGGTCACGTACGAGTTCGCAGGTACCTGGGCGCTCCTTCAGCTGGTACGGGCCGGACGCGGCGCCGATACTGGCGCGCCAGTCGAGAATCCGGGGCCGACCGTGCTCCGGTTCGAGATTCCGGTCGCACGGGATCCGGCGACGCCTCCGCTGACCGCTGCGCCGGCATCGTCACCGTTCAGCGCGTCCATGCGGCTGCAGTTGTACGCGCCGGGCAAACCCGACGTGGTGGCCATCGGCGATCTGCCCACGCACGCGCCGGTCCGGCTCTCGTGTCCGGGCACCTAACCCCGGAGCTCACTCGGGTGACTACGTAGCGCAGACCTTGAGATCTGCCCGCGCGCGGAAGCAGGCCTAAAGGCCTGCGCTACGACAGGCGCGCGGTACCCGACCCAAGTGAGCTCCGGTTTAGTGCCGCCACGCTGGCCCCGCCCAGCGCGCCACCTCCCGCGTCGCGCGCAGAGCTCCAGGTCCGTCCCAACCTTCCAACTCCCAATGCCCAACTCCCAAAGGATGGTGGCGTTCAGCGCTCGCGGGTATCGTTTGGCGTCCCGGTTGCGCGTACGGTCGGCACTACCGCCTGAATCGCATCGCTCGTGAACGGCAGCATGCGCAGCTTGTAGCAGACCATCGGCAGGTACTTCGCGCCGGTCATGCTCGTCAGGTAGTTCAGCTGCGTCAGATCCAGATTGATCATCTCAAGCGACAGCCGCGTCACGGCGGGATCGAGCTGCGGGTCGGAATCCGGTGTGAACACCGGATGCTGCTGGAAGAAGCTGATCGTCCGCGACAGCATCTCCAGGCCGTCCGGATACCGCTCGTTCAGGAAGTTCGCGCAGAAGACGACCCACACGTTGATGAACCGCGTTGCAGGTACGGCGGTGTAGGCCCCGCCGGACCGCACCGTCGTCCGCCCGGGGGTGCTGAGCGCCGCTTCGTACTCGACGTTGCCGACGAACATGACGAGCTTGTTCTCGGCCCCGCCGAAGGGCCGCCCCTCGTGATCGACGAGGTTGGCCAGCACGACCCAGCTGGCGCCCGTCGGGTCGTCGGCGGCGAGAAATGCGTTCAGCCGCCGCCGAATCAGCTCGAGCACGTGTTTGATCATCGACGCAGGCCTCGCTATGCGGGGATACGCCCCTCTTTGTGCAGCTCGCGCTGGATCCCCTCGAACAGATCCTGGCGCTGAATCTCGGGGGGCTGCCGGACCACGGCTTTCAGACAGACGAACCGCAGCACGTTGACGATGCTGCCGCCTGCGAGCTCGTAGTCGTGGGCGAGCCGCGTCAGGTCCACGTCGGCGGCGAGGCGGTACGGCTTGTCGGCAAAGCTGTCCTTCCACAGGCGTTCGCGCAGCATCGGATCGGGCATCCGGAAGTGCACGACCGACTGGAAGCGGCGCGTGAACGCCTCGTCGAGGAACGTGCGCGCGTTGGTCGCCAGGATGACGATGCCCGGGAAGTCCTCGATCCGTTGCAGCAGGTACGACACCTGCTGGTTGGCGTAGCGATCGTTCGCCGTCCGGGAGTCGGTCCGCTTGCCGAACAGCGCATCGGCCTCGTCGAAGAACAGGATCCAGTCGTGGTTCTGCGCGCGGTCGAAGAGCCCGGCGAGGTTCTTTTCCGTTTCGCCGATGTATTTCGAGACGACGCGCGAGAGATCGACGCGGTAGACGGGCGCACCGATGCGCTGGCCGAGCAGGCTGGCCGTCAGCGTCTTCCCGGTGCCGGGCGGACCATGGAACAGCGTACGGAACCCGGGCTTCAGACGGCTGCGCAGCTCCCACCCGTTCATCAGCGCGTCCTGGTAGGTCGCCCACGTCACGATGTCATCGATCTCCTGCAGCGCCTGGCCGTCGAGGACCAGTTGGTCCCACGTATACGGCGTCGTGAGGCGTTGCGCGGGGAATTCGGTGCTGAACGGCGGCAGGTACGCCCTGCCTGTGGTCACCCATTCCAGGTACTCGACGGACAGGCCCAGCTCTGCCGACAACGATGGGTCGTCCGCGTGGCGCGAACCGAGGCGGAGGACACCCTGCCGGTAAAGTGGATGTTCCTCGCGAAACAGCGGCGAGTATCGCAGCCGTGCCGGTACGTTGTCCCCTGCGAGCAGGAACAACGCCGTCTGGCCGGTCGGCAGAAAGCCGCTGTGGGCGACGCCGGTGACCCCGCCGAATTCGGTGAACCGCCGCTGCAGCGCCTCGTTCTGGATCAGCAGCGGGTCGAGCACGTCGGGGCGGACGTGCGGCAGCAGGCTCAGGACGAGCACCAGGCGCTCGGCGGGCCCCAGGGCAAACTGCCGGACCAGATCGGCGTACGGCGCCGGAGCCGGCGGGAGCAGAGGCGCCGGATGCGCACCAACAAGGTCCGGCGCCCCGCCGCCCTGGGCGTGACGCTCGAGCCGGTCGTTCAGGACCGCGCGGAACCATTCGATCTCGCGTTCGATGCACAGGGCGTTGGCTGCGGCCTGCTCGGGTGTCATCGCGTTTACCAGCTGACGAAGATGGGCGCGGGCATCAGGCTGTGCACTACCGTGGAGACACTCCAGGGCAGATGATCGACGAGCACGTCAACCGTGCGGCGCTGCACCTGGAGCTTCCAGCCGTGCGCCACCCGTTCCAGGCGCCCCTCGCGCTGGAGAAACGTTTCCTGCAGGCCGGCGATTGACGTGTTGCTGACGATCGGCCAGTTCGTGAGGATCGACCGCAGCAGCGCCGTACCGGTCTCGATCTCCCGCGGCGTCGGCTCGATGCCGGGCTCGACGGGCGTGGCGGTCGGCACGCCGCACAGCAGCTTGTTGAGGCAGAGCAGCGGCTCGGGTGCCGACGTCCGGCCATCGACCATCCACTGCAGCAGGTGCACGGCACGCGAGATCTGCGGCAGGCGGATTCGCGACGACCCGGTGCCGGTCGACTCCAGCATGTCCAGTGATTGAAACAGTCGCGGGAGGAAAGGTGTTGTCAGCACCAGCCCTGCATTGCTGATGTAGATTGGCTCGCCTTCCACGCCTGGATCCGATTCGTCCATGCTGAAGGCCATGCGGCGGCCGTCCGTCCGCGGCGGCTGAATCGGACGTGATACGGCCGGCGCTTGCGGCGCTTGCGGCGTGGCGGATGCGCCGCTGGTACCGCGGGCGGCGGCGATCGCCGGGCCGGCGTGCGGCTCCGGATCGTGTGACAGCACCGTCCGAAGCGCGGCGTTGCCAGCATTGTCGGCAAGGCGGACGGCTTCCTGCCGGAGGCGTTCGCGCAGGCTGCTGTCCTCCGTCAGGGGTGTGGCGCTCCCGAAGATCGGCTGCGAGAGGTGCGCGAAGAAGAACGCCACGAGCCGACCGACGGTTCGATCCGCGCCGCCCGTGCTGGCGAGGAAGGCCAGGACGAGTCCCCAGAACGCGCGGCGCCGCACGAGGCGTGAGGAGCGGTCCGGCGCGGCGAAGGCCCATGCGGCGAACAGGAGCTCGGCCGCCTCGAGCAGCGCGGCGGAGTGACGCGGCTCGATGAGACCGGCGACCCGAGCGAGCTCCGACTCGCCGAGCGCCGACACCCAGCGCCAGCGTGCCCGCGGATCGGCAAGACGGTCAAGCAGCATGCTTCTCACCCGTCCCGGCGCGCGATCCATCGCCTGGTGAAGCGCGTGACGCTGCGCGTCCTGCGCGAGCGGAGTAGCAGACGGGGGCACGGACTCCGTGCCCGGCTCGCCGAGCCACGCCAGCACCGCCGCTGCCTGGTCGTCGTCTGTCGAACGGCCGGCCCCGCCGTCGTGCTGCGGCGCCGGGGTCACAGCCCGGGCATCCAGAGGCTCCAGGGGGTTGAGCATGGTCGACACGCTCTCGAGCGCCGAGGCGGTGATGCGGCCCGATGCGGCGAGGCGATCGGCCGTCGCCGCCATGAAGTCGAACACGCGGCGCGGCAGCGGCCGCCCGAACAGCTGCAAGAGGATCCGTGGCATAAGACTGCCGCTCGTCCTCGATTGGCGATGATCGAGGATCGCTCGCAGCAGCACGCGGCGGACGTCGTCGGCTGCTCCCGGCAGGTCGGCCGCGGGCATCGCGTCGAGCGCGTCGAGCAGGACGGTGAATGCGTCCGTATCGCCGGGCGGCAGCAGGGCTCCGGCGATGACCCGCAGGCCGGCGCCCGTGGGCGATTCGTCGACGAGCGCGGAGGCGCGCACGCCAGCGTCGCCGATTGCCGTCAGCCATCGCCGCGCGCCGCCGCCATCGGCCCGCGCCAGCGCCAGCAGCAGCGCGGTCGACGACGGCTCACGGGCGGACGCGGCGATTGCCGCCTTCGCACGAGTCGTCAGCACCGACGCCATCCAGGATGTGTCGTGCCCCTCCCTCTCGGAGGGCAGCGCCTCCGCGACATGGTGCGAGCCCCAGCCGCCGCCGTGGGGTCGCCGCTGATGACCGTACAGCAGCGTGACGATCTCCGTGGCATAGAACAGCCGCCGGTCGGGTTGAGACCCCGCGCGTGCCTCGAGGACCGCGCGCGTCGTCCGCTCCATGCCCGGTGCGGGCGGCAGCAGCACATCCAGCAGTCGGCGCAGCGTCTCTTCGGACATCGCGCGCGTCATGAGGAGCCATCCCCGCACCTGCTCCTCGGACGCGAGGTCCTGGGCCAGCGCCTGCAGCATCGGGAGCGTGAGATCCGGCAGACGGGTGACCGCCTCTTCAATCGTGAGATCGGGCTTTCGTACGAGCAGCGCCCACGGGAACGTGCCGTTGCGAAGATACGAGCGCAGCGCGTCGGTGTACTCGTAGTGGGACAGGGAACGTTCCACAGGTGTCAGGAGATCGGCCGTTGAAGCCTCCCACCGATCGTCCTGCCGTGACGCAGCCTCGCCGGCACCAAAGCCGGGATTGGATTGTCGCTCCTGTTCGATCAGCACTTGTACAGACGCGAGCAGCGTCGTTCCGATGGGCAGACGCCGGCCCATCTGCCGTACCGCCATGTCGAATACGTACAGCATGTCCTGGTATGACCACTGCTCGGCGCGGGCGAGGCCTTCGAGCAGCGCGCGGAGCAGGCTCGTGCGATTGAACTGCGTGCCAGGATCGCGAAGCACGTAGGTCAGCGCGACGACCCACAACGTGCGCGAGACGATGTCGTCGGAAGCCGGGATCAGCGACTCGACGGCATGATAGTCACGAACTTCGCTCAGGTACACGATGATCAAAGCCGCGTCGCCGGGTGCCAGGACGTGCAGGAGGCGGCGAAGTGTGTTCTCGCCCAGCCGGAACACTGCCCGGCGCACGAGGCGATCGGCGGATCCGCGCCTGCGGAACAGACGGGCGATCGCCCCGGGATCCGCCCGGAGCAGGACGTCGAGCTCGTCCTCGAGGTCGAAAGGCCGGTGCGACGCCCAGAAGGGGATCGTGCCGGTCAGCAGGTACTGCTCGACCGCCTCGAGCCGCGCAGCATCCGCCGATCGGACCGTGGCGCGCCTGTTCGCGTCGACGCGCCCGAGCGCGTGACGCAGCCGCTCGCGCAGCTCCCGCTCGAAGCGCTGCGGCAGGAGCCGCTCCAGATCACCGGCCGTCATCGATCCGAGGTCAACGTCGAGACGATCGATCCGGACGTACATGTCAGTCGTCCCGCACTCATCGAGCACGCGCTCGATGATGGGCAGGAGCGCAGTGCGATTGAGCTCCAGCACGGTCGTGCGGAGTGACAGCGCGACCGCCTCCGATGCGGTGGTGATGCGAAGCGATTCCCGCCGGACGCTGTGCGGCAGGTCCGCCATCAGTGCCGGCCGGCCTGCAGAAACGCGCGCATCCGGCGGCAGACGTCTACCCGTTCGCGTCCCGCGCCGCCGCCGAGCGCCCGCAGCCACTCGCGGTGTAGTGCCTCGAACGCTACCGCATCGCTGAGTCGCAGGAAGAGCACGTCGAGGACGATGTGAGCAGGCGTGTTGGCGCGGAGGACGTCGTGCACGGCCGTCCGGATGGATGTGTCGCTGGCTTCGCGCGCCGGAAGCGCGACGAGTGCCGTCGCCGTGAAGCGCTCCCCGCTGGAGGAGTAACCGGTCGCTGGCTCCGACGACCGTCCGAACCGGAGCAGCGTGTGCTCGACGATCGTGAGACGCCGCACGCGGCTCTCGATCCGGTCCACCGTCTCCAGCAGGCGTGAGACGTCCGTCAGCGCGGCTTCACGATCGAGGTACCGCCCCGCCAGCTGCCAGGTAGGCTGCGACGGTGCCCGGCAGACAACCGTGATGGATTCGTCGCCCGGGAGCGTGCCGATCCGGTAGTGCGCCTGGTCGCCTGCCGCGAGCAGCAGGTCTTCGCTGATCGGTCGCGGCTCGCTCCCGCGGCGCACCGAGGCCGGCACGTGGGCCACTGCTTCGAAGGACGCGTCGATGTGGCGCGCGTGCTGAATCATCGAGACGCGGTCCGCGTGAGGTGCCGTACCGATGATGGCGGCATCGCTGCTGCGCAGCAGATCGGCCAGCGGTTGCGGAACAGGGTCCATTCCAAGCTGGATTCTGCTCTTCACTTCGACGCAGACGAGCCGACCCCGCCGGGACCCGGCCAGGTAGTCCACGCCGCACCCACGGCGTCCCGCGATCCACGGGAGCCGTCGGAGCAGCGCCCGTTTGGCCCTCGCGCCGGTTCTGGCCGCAGACAGCGGCGTGCGAGCCGACAGCAGCGGCTGGCCGAGCGACTCGCCGTAGGTGGCGAGCATCAGATCCAGCGCCCGGTTCCAGCGCTCGAGCGTGCGTTCTCCACGCCGCGCCATGTCTCGCAGGCCAGCCCGGTACGACGGTGCCAGCAGGGGGGCGACGTCCGGCACCGAGCCCTCGAGGCTTGCGGGCCTCCGGGCGCGCAGCGGAGCGGCCGAGAACAAATCCCTCGCGGACGCCAGCCGCGCGACGCCGTCCGCCAGGATCTGCTCGAACACGAGCAGATAGCCTTTGAGCTGCCGTGCCTGGGCGCGGCGGCTCTCGCTGACGTCGGACGGAAGGCCGCGGGCGTTGATGCCGTACACGTCCGGAAAGTGGTGCTGGATGGAGTGGTACGTGGCGGCATCCGCCGGCGTGCCACAGGGCAGCGCGAGCAGCTGTCTGCACTCCGCGAGGACATCGTACCGACGCCGATGTTCGGACCAGAGCCGCTGCAGCTCCCGGCGGGTGAGCGCCGGATCCGGCCGGCACGCCGCGCCATCGCGAATGAGACGCACGGCGAACTCGCCTTCGATCGGACTCGTGTCGAGCCGGAGGACGCGGCGTCCGGGAATCGTGAGGGCGGACGCTGCCCGAGGCCCGATGTCGCCCACCGTCGTGCGCAGCTCGACGTCCCGCACCAGCGTCACACCCTCGAGCCGCGCCAGGTGGCCCGTCAGATCGGCCAGCGCGACCTGGGTCACCCTCGGCTGCAGCTGATCGTCGTCTATGAATCCTGAACGAAGAAGCGGGCCGGAGAAGGCGTCGGCAGGGGACGTCCCGGCAAGGCGGACTGCGAGCGGCTGTCGCCGCACTTCAGGCGCAAGGAAGCAGGCGGTCTGATACAGCACACCCGCGAGGATCGCTTCCGCCGTGGCAGAGGCGTCGATCGAGATGGTCGCGTGAAGGCGGGCAGGCGCCGCTGTCAGCACGTGGACGCCGACGACGTCCTCGCACAGACCGCGGTGGCACACATACACGCGTCTGGCGAGTCTTGCCGCGATGCGCCGCCAGTCCACGCCGCGGTCGGGTTCCGGGTCCGGGATGTACAGCTCAATCGCATGCAGCCCGTCCATCTCGTCGTGATGCGCCGTGCCTGCAACACTGAGCCAGGCGTTGCCCACACCTGGCACGCGATCGATCAGCAGCCGCCGATAATCGTTCTCCGTCACGGGAGCATTCGTCAGCACGGTTTCGGCGGAGAACAGTGCCGTGCGTCGCGGATCCAGGCAACCGGTGCCGGCCTCGCACAGGAGATCCTCGATAGGGAGCTCCGCGCGGTAGGCCAGCTCGGTGAGTGCGTAACAGAGCTGCTCGAGGATCGTGACACCCGGATCGTGTGCGTTGTAGTCCGTCCACTCGCTGCCCGCGAGCCGCTGCAGGATCTCCAGTCCCTGTTGTCGCAAGGCCTGGAAGTCCAGCCCGACGCTCGCTGGCCGTCCAGGGCTGATCGATTTGGGCGCGGGCATCATAGGCTTCTCTCCGGCGGTCCCGGCGGGTCAGTAGCCCTCGACGACCCCGACGCTCAGCGCCGCGGCAGAACGGATGTCGTGCGCCGGCGCCGACGTCAGCAGACACCGTTCGGGATCGGCGACTGCCGCATCGACGCGCTCGCAGGTGAGCGCAATCGCGTCGATCGCCGCCACCTCCGGCTGCGAGCGGATGAACTGAACGAGCCCGGGTTCCGTGCGGTCCACACGTTCGCGCCGCATGTCATGCCAGGGGGACAGGTACTCCACGATCGCGGCATGCAGCGCGCTCGCCGCCGCCTGCGGATCTTCCATGCCCCGCCATTGCACCGACGCCTTCACCCGCAGGCGAACATAAACGGGGTTCAGGACGTGGCAGCGAACGGTCCGGCCAGCGGCCTCGCTGACCGCTGCCTCGATCGCCGCGAGCCGCTCGCGGCCGACCAGGGGTGTCGTGGAATCCATGGCCTCCGGCCAGTCCGGTCCCGGCACAATCACGATGCGGACGTGCCCAGGGCCGACCGTCCCGTCAGCCTCTCCCGCGCGTCGACGACGGGCCGCAAGCACCCGCGCCTTCCAGATCATGGGGAACCGCTCCAGAACGAGGCGCTCGTAGTCCCATGCCGCGACCGCGCGATTTCGGTGGCGCAGCCGCTCGGACAAGCGGGTCTGGAATGCGCGATCGGACTCGGCCGGCCGTCCGCCAAACGACGGCATCGGCTGCGAGACGGCGGCGATCCCCTTGACGGGCGTCACGAGCCCCGTGATCCGGCGGGGCGGGAGCGGCCGTTCGAGATCACCAGCGGCGTCCGCAGCGAGGCGCTCGGCAGTCACGGCATGGAGCAGGATGGCCAGCGTCTGCGGACACGCGCCTCCGACGTCCCGGACGGCTGCGCGCAGCCACTGACAATCCGCTGGCAGGATCGTCGTTGCGTGAGCCGCCATCGCGGGCAGCCTCAGCGTCATGGTGCCTGATGTCCTGAGGCCGTACGTCGTGGCGTCACGTGACAGCGGTCCTCCGAACGCGACCCATCGGTCTCCGCTGAGGTACTCCCAGCCGACGGTCGGCGCCTCATCGTGCGCAGGCTCGCCGTGACACTGGCGCAGAAACAGGCTCAGCGTCTGCGGGGTCGTGAGTCCCGAGATGCCGAGATACAGATTCCCGGCGTGCGCGAACTGAGGAAGGAGCGTCGGTGCGTGGGTAACCGCCAGCGGCCGCTCCCGCCAGCCGCCGAACGGAAGAAGATGACAGAACTCGGCGCGGCCAGTGGCCGTGTAGTCGACGGACAGCCTGTCGATCTGCGGCAGAAATGGCGGGTTCGGCAGCGGGTGGCCCGCGCCGTGGCCCCCTTCCAGGCATGATTTCACGCTCGTCTCGTACAGCGCCTGCATCAATGAGATACATGCGCGGAGGTTCGCGCGAACCGAGCGGGTGTAGCGGCCCTCGAGCTGGTCGGTGTCGGTGTCGCAGTCCTGCACCCAGGACGCCGCCTGGAGCAGGGCGTCGCACTTCCTCAGGAGCCCCGAGAAACCGTCGATTCCGCTGCCGGGATCATCCAGTCGCATCTGGACGGCGCGGAGCGCAGCCAGCCGAGGCGGCGCACCACCGCCACCGGCATCATCGAGCCGTTCACGCCACCCTTGTATGTCGTCGCGCTCGGCGTGATCCTCCGCACGGCTGACGCACTCGGTGAGACACGCGGCAGCCGCATCGAGCAGCGAAGCCGCCGCGGACTGGATCGTCAGCTGGACCATGTGCCGGTACGTTTCGGTGTCGACCGGAGTGTCGACAGCGTCATCACCGGCATCCACAGAACGGCTGCGCACAATCCAGTCCGACGCGCTCTCGCGGCCGGCGTGCCGTCCGAGGTACGCACGCCAAGCCTCGGTGACGTTCAGATACGCACCGCGCAGATGGTCGCCGGCACGGCGCGGCCAGGACGCCGGCGAGATCGCCTGGAGGAGTCTCGATCGGCCGATCCGGCCGGCCTCGAGCAGCCCGTGGAGCTGCTGCCTCGCCTCCTCGAGGATGGCGAAGTCCGCGCGACAGGCGCCCTCACCGCTCGTCGTGCCGGGCAGCCCGTTGAGCACCGCGTGCACCGCGTTGGGCGCGTAGAGGGTGTGTCCGAACGCGTACGGCGGCTCCCGCAGCTCGATGCGGAGCGCGCCGTCAGAGGGCTGGTACGCTGCGGGACGTTCTCCCAGAGGCGACACCGGTATCTCGAACGCCGATTCCCGCAGGACCGGGGCGTGGGGCGCCGGATTCCCGTCCGGCTTCCCGGCGGTGCGGAACAGGTGCGGGCCGGCCTGATCCGCCGCCGGATGAACGGTCCATGAGCCGGGGCTTTCGACCGACACCGCTGCGCGGAACGAGCGGTTATCGAACAGCCGGTGACGGATGATCCCGTCAGCATCGACAACGTAGTGACGGTAGTACCCGGCGAAGCCGGAACGGCTCGCCGGGAGATCGAACCACCCAATCCGCACCGCAAGACGGTCCACGTGCTTGGCGAAGAGCTCGGCGTGTCGGATTCGGAGCGATGCGCCAACCGTGGGGACGGCCCCGAAGGCCGGGAACGGCCTCGAGGGATCGACCTGCGCGTCGGGGTTGAAGACCTGCGGGCGGGGAAGCCCGACGACCCTGACGTGTACGCGGACGTCCGTGACCCGCATCGAGGAGAGCACCGACAGCGGATACGCGGTGAACTGGCCGGAGGCGCCGTCCACGAGCATCGGCTGCTGCCGCAGGTGCATCCGCAGTACGGGCGCGCTGGCCGTACCGGGCGCTCCCGCGAGCGGAGCCACCGCCGGGGCGGTCGCGGGCAGCGTGAACTGCAGAAAGAAGGACGTCTGCCGCCGGTCCGCCGGGCGGGTCACCTCGTAACGAGGCACCTCCATCCACCCGCCGGCGGTGGAGACGCTCAGTGCGAACGCCGACGCCAGCACGCGGTCCATGAGAATGTCGCCGTTCACGCCGGCCCGGTCGCCGATCGCCGAGAGGACGTCGCGCGTGCCCTGCGGATGCGGCGCATGGCGGATCTCCACTCTGACGGTCCGCTCGCCGCCCGAGAGCTCCAGCGCGGGCGATCCGATCGCGAACCCGAGGTCCGCGGGAGCATCGCCCGTCGATCCGAAGGTGGCCCACGTGGTCTGTGCGTCCGCGTCGGCGGACAGCTCACGCGCGAGCACGCGCTCGGTCACCAGAGGTCCACCTGCGCCTCCAAACAGCGGCCCCGACACGACGCGCAGCGTCAAGACCCTCCTGAGCGCAGCGGGCGTGACGGTGATCGCGTCGCGCGAGGCGTAGACGACATCGCGTCCGGCTGTGTCCTTGCCGGCGGCGAGCCTCGCCCCAGTCGGAATGGTTACGCTGACTGGCTCCCGGCCAGGCGCCGGCTGGAACGCCACGTGAACCGCGTCGGCGACTGCCGGCCTCGGGTGTTCCCGCAGGATCGCGCGATAGTAGAACTCGGTGCGTCTGTCGCCGAGGGCGTTCAGCGCACCCTGCGCGGTGTCGTACAGCCTGGCGAACGCGATGAGCAGCGCGATGTGCGGCGGCACGGCGCGTCCGCTCGAAAGCGTGCGCGAGAGCTGCGGCCCTGCGGCCGCACCCCAGTCGGCCACGCGGTCGGCCATGCCGCGCCAGAGCGGCAGCATGCATGGCAGGCACCGGTCGATTCGTTCGAGCGCCGAGACTCCGACATAGATGGACGGCTCCGGCCGCACGTCCTGCAACCGCCAGCATGACGAGAACCCGGAGTAATCCAAACAGAGCGGCCCATCGAGCGCGCCAGGCTGCCCGGCGCCGAGATCGTACGCTCTCAGTTGCTGCACGCTGGCGCGCAGTGTCCCGTCGATGGCCGCGTCGATCCTCTCGTGCCAGGTGGCGCCGAGCACGTCCTGTCCGGGGACGCTCAGCCCTCGATGCCATCGATTGATCTGCCGCGGCAGGTCCAGCATGGCGTTGCACATCGCGACGAAATGCCTGCGCTTGCTGGCGAAGCGCCGCTCGACGCGCGTGCGGTGCTCCAGCGCCGCCAGCCGTCCTTCCATCTCCCGCAGATCGGTCGCGGCCACCGAGGCGAGCGTCACGACCGGCTCGCGCGTGAGGAACTCCACCCAGTCGCCGGCCATCCGGTTGTCGACGTCGTAGTAGTTCACCAGGCCAGCGAACCGGCACGTGAAATCCAGCAGCTCGGAGACGGATCGATCGTCGACCGGCGCCCAGCCGGGTTCGAACGCACGGGACCCGCGATCGGCCTGCCGTGTGCCGCCCATGATCGAGGCGATCGCGCCAGGAGACAGCATGGCGTACTACGGGGCGGGCGGCGCGATCGTGGCCTCGTGCAGGTAGAACGGATACACGAGGTTGTTGCGGGTGTTCGTCTTGCGGATCGTATAGTCGATGCTCACGCGGACCAGGCCGGCCTCGAGCGGATCGACCTCGGCGTCGATGTGATTGACGGCGATCCGCGGCTCCCAGTCGCGGATCGCGGCAGTCACCATGTCCCGCAGGTCCGTCAGGAACGTAACGGAGATCTCCTCGAACAGCAGCGGTGTCAGGGCGCACCCGTAGCCGGGGATCATGAT
>Ga0299913_10000910_pt1 | contig 20415 bp, 19 predicted proteins | sample RVTome_9_FD_201360 | JGI IMG/M metagenome (GOLD analysis project Ga0299913, IMG submission 201360) | Soil microbial communities from uranium-contaminated site in the Upper Colorado River Basin, Wyoming, United States - RVT155D38 (version 2) ... | reverse complement strand
GGCTTGTCGGTCACGCCGCGAGCCGCCGGCTGCGCGCCTATGAGATCCACCACGGCCGCTCGCACCTGATCGCCTACGAGCCCGAGCGTGCCGCGCCCATCGCCCGTGCCGCGGCGCTGCTCCGCGTAGCGGTACGGCGCCTCGCACATCGGCTGCGTGGAGGGACGGCGTGAGCGACAAAGGCGTCCCGCCGCCCGCGCCGGACCCGCTGGCGGAGGGCCCCACCACCCTCGACGACCCTCAGGCAATCGAGAAGCGCATCGCGCTCGGCGGCCGTTCGCTGCGCCAGCACACCGCCCGGGGCGCGATCATCAACGCCGCCTTCCAGGTCGGGTTCGCGTTGCTCAACCTGCTCAAGCGGGTGGCGGTCGCCGCCTACCTGACCACGAGCGAGTACGGCTTTTGGGGAATCCTGGTCACCACGCTGATCACGCTTGGCTGGCTGAAGCAGATCGGAATCTCCGACAAGTTCGTCCAGCAGGATGAGGATGACCAGGAGGTCGCGTTCCAGAAGGCGTTCACCCTGGAGCTCGTCTACACCCTCCTGTTCTTCGGACTGGTCGTGCTGGCGCTCCCGCTCTATGCCCTGCTCTTCGGCCGCGCGGACATCATTCTCCCGGGCTTCGTTTTGTCCCTGGCGCTGCTCGGCACCGCGTTACAGACCCCGATCTGGATCGCCTACCGGCAGATGCGCTTCGTGCGCCAGCGTGTCCTCGAGGGTCTGGACCCGGTCGTCTCGGCGATCCTGATGATCGGCCTCGCGGCTGCGGGGGCCGGCTACTGGAGCCTCGTCATCGGAGCCCTGGCCGGCAGCCTGGCGGCCGGGGTGGCTGCGATCGCCACTTCGCCCTACAGGCTGAAGTGGCGTTTTGACCGGGGAGCGCTGCGCGAGTACTTCGGCTTTTCCTGGCCGCTCTTCGTCGCCGGGGTCTCCGGCATCGTGACCGTTCAGGGCGCCGTCCTGATCGGCAACTACACGGTGGGGCTCGCGGGTTTGGGCGCGCTCGCGCTCGCGCAGACGTTCGCCGTCTTCGCCGACCGGGTCGATCAGGTGATCAGGGCGACGATCTATCCCGCTGTCTGCGCGGTAGTGGACCGGCGGGAGCTGCTCTACGAGGTGTTCGAGAAGTCCAATCGCCTCGCGCTCATGTGGGGATTGCCGTTCGGCGTTGCGCTCGCGCTTTTCGCTCCGGACATGATCACGTTCGTGCTGGGTGAGCGCTGGCACGAGGCGGAGATCCTCCTCCAGGCGTTCGGCTTGATAATCGGCTTTCGGCAAGTGGCCTTCAACTGGACCGTCTTCCTGCGGGCCATGGGATTGACCCGGCCGATCGCCCTCAACGGCTTCGTTCTCATGATTGCGTTCGCCGTGATCACGGCGCCCCTGATGTTCGCCTACGGGCTCAACGGATACGCGATCGGGATGGCGGCGGGGCTCGTCGTCGACCTCGGCATCAGGTCGTATTACCTCGGCCGCCTCTTCGCCGGTTTCAGCCTGATCCGGCACGTGATCAGGGCGGTGCTCCCGAGCCTTCCGGCGGTGGCGGCGGTGTTGGCGGTGCGCCAGTTCGACGTCGAGCGCACGGCGGGGATCGCCCTGGCGGAGCTCGCGCTCTACCTGGGGGTCACGATCGCGGCGACGCTCGTCTTCGAGCGAACCCTGATGCGGGAGCTGGTCGGCTACGTTCGCAGCGGCCGCGGAGCAGCCACGCCGGCCTGACCAGTCAAACGGCGCGCGTCAGCACGGCAACGTGAGGAACTCCCGCCATCCGGGTGACCAACCGCGTCGCGCCTCTGTAGGCCATCGACCCGAGCTTGCGGCCGTACTGCGGATGCCCCGGGCCGAGCGGAATCGCGTAGGGCTGCGCCGCCCGCTCGATCTCGAAACCCGAGGCGCTGAGGAGCTTGCGGTGGGCCGCCACATTCGGGATCCACCACTGGACGCGGTCGCCGCCGCGGAGCTGCGCCAGCGGGCGCCTCGGCCCGAGCACCGAAAGCTCGGGGTTGATCTGCTCCGCCGACAGGAAGTGCCCCCGGCACACGCTGTGGATCGCAGCGAGCGCTCCGACGGGATCGCGCAGGTGCAGGAGCAGGCTCCCGCAAACGACGACCTCGAACTCGCCGACCGTCTCCGGCGCGAGGTCGTACACGCTCACCTCGACGCGCTCGACGCTCGAGCCCACGGCGCGCTTGGCGATCTCGAACCCGCCTCCCGGCTCGCTGCCGGCCATCTGCAGCTGCGTCTCCGTGTTGCGCGCCCGCGATGCCGGCGCCCAGTCCCACTGGGAGGGATGGGCGATGTCGGCTGCGACCACCTCGGCGGCGCCGCGGCGCTCGAGCTCGAAGGCGAGGAAGCCGTCGTAGGGTCCCACGTCCAGGCAGCGTTTCCCGGCTACGTCAGGAAAGGGCATGCGGTCGAGGATGGGCCGCAGGTCGAACCAGCCCGGAGTCTCCACCCCTGGCGCGAGCTCGAGTGTGTGGTACCAGAGCCCGCGCGAGGCGATCTCCCGTCGCAGCGCGTCAACCTCGCCACCGTCCGCGGCGCTAGCCGTTTCAGTTCCATCCATCGCGGTGCGACCCTATCCCACGCAAACGGCGGCGGTCTCACGTTGAGCCGCGTTCGGCTGCATGTACACATGTCACACTTCCTCGCCATGGAGGGGCGGTCCACTGTCCATGACATCCCGATCTCGTTCAAGTCGACCCTGCTCGACTCAAAGGGCATCGCCTACCGGGACTTCCGGGCAACGCTTACGCCGCGCTGGTGGCTGGTCTGGACGCATCTGGGCCTGGCCTACCTCGCGATCGCCGGGCTGGTGGCCGGGCTTGCGGTCTGGGACCCGGGCGGTGCGGTGGGCGCCCTCGGTGCCCTTGGCGGGGGGCTCGCGGTCGGGTACGCGATCGCATTCATAAACAACTTCTTCCACGAGGCGGCGCACTACAACGTCATGCCTGATCGCAAGGCGAATGACGTCGTCACGAACATCCTCATGGGCCCGCTCTTCGCGAGCAGCATCGCCCTCTACCGGAAGATCCACTTCCAGCACCATCGCGCTCTGGGGACGACGATGGACAGCGAGAACTCGTACTTCGATCCGCTGCGCGTGCGCTACCTGGTCGAGGGGCTGATCGGGCTCAAGGTGCTGCGGACGCTGCGCCGCTACCGCGAGGTCGAGGCGACCAGCCCGAAAGCCGGCGCCGGAACGAATCGCCAGCGGCTCATTTGGCTGGGCGTCGCCGCGATCGTCAACGGCGCGATCCTGTTGGGGCTCGCACTGGCCGGCTTTTGGGCCGCGTCCGCTGCTTGGGTGCTGGGTGAGGCGTTCTTCTTTCCGTTCTTCGTCAGCTTGCGCCAGACGCTCGAGCATCGCGACGAGCATGCCGACCCCGATGTCGACTACCGCCAGGTCGACCACGGCGCGACCAATCGGTTGTTCGGCGACGGGCCGGTCGCCAGCACGCTCGGCAGCGCGGGTTTCAATCGGCACGCGCTTCATCACTGGGAGCCGCAGATCTCGTGCACCCGGCTGCGAGACCTCGAGCGCTACCTCGAGGGCACCGAGCTCGCGCCGTACATCGCCGAGCGCCAGACCACCTATCGCGACACCCTGCTGCGCCTGCTCGAGCCGTGAGCGCCCCAATCTGTCTCGTCTGCGGCGAGCCGCTCGCCGAACACTGGACGAGCGCTGTCGACGTGGAATACGAAACGACCGCGGAGAGCTTCGACTACTTCCGCTGCGCGGGCTGCGACTGCCTCGTGATCGATCCGGTCCCGCGCGAGCGCCTGGCGGAGATCTACCCGTCCACCTACTACTCCTTTGCCGCGGGCGAGGATGCCCTCACCGCTCGGCGCAGCCTCGTCGCTCGCATCAAGGAGCGACTCGACCGCCGAACTTTCAAACGGGTCCTGGAAATGAACGGCACGGACGCGCCCCGGATCCTCGACGTGGGCGGCGGCACCGGGGAGATCTGCGCCGGCCTGGTGCGGGCCGCCGGGCAAGGGGCCCGGGGCACCGTGGTGGATTTCGACTCGGAGTCCGCCGCGGTCGCGAGGCGGCGCGGTCTCACGGCGGAGGTCTGCCGCTTCGAGGAATACGCGACCGAGGAGCGGTTCGACGTCGTGCTGCTCCTCAACCTGATCGAGCACGTGGACGATCCGCTGGCCGTCATCCGCAAGGCCGGCGAGCTGCTCGCGCCGCACGGAGTTATCTGGATGCAGACGCCCAACTGGCGCTCGCTCGACGCTCGGCTGTTCCGGCGGCGCAATTGGGCGGGCCTTCACTGCCCACGGCATTGGGTGATCTTCAGCAAGCGGGCCCTGCGCTCGGCGCTCGGACGGGCCGGCGTGGAGCCGATCGAGCTGAGGGCGACGCAGGGCGGAGCCTTCTGGGCCGCGAGCATCCTCGGGGTTGCGCGTCGCCGCGTGCCCGGGCGCAACGGCCGGCCGTTGGTCCGGGATCCCTTCTTCCTGCCGCTCGCGGCCGTGGCGGCGGGATGCGACATCGTCAGCGCGCCCGTGCGCGATGCCTCCCAGGTCGTCTGCATCGCGCGACGCGCAGGCGAAGCGGGCTGATCGCGTGGATCCGGAACTCGAGCGCCGGACCCTCGCTGCCGAGGACGGACACTGGTGGTACCAGGGCCGCCGGGCGATCGTCATGGACGCGGCGCGCCGGGTGCTTGCCGGAGAGCCGCGCCCGGCTCGTGCCCTCGATGCAGGCTGCGGGGGTGGCGGCGTGATGGCCGAGCTCGCGACGCTTGCGGACGTGGTGGGGGTCGAGCCCGCGCCCGAGAGCCGCGGGCGGGCGCTCGCGCGCGGGGTGGGACCGGTCGTCGACGCCAAGCTGGAGCGGCTGCCGTTCGCCGACGGCGAGTTCGACTTCGCCGTCTCGCTGGATGTGCTCGAGCACCTTCCCGACGAGCGCCCAGGCCTGGCCGAGTTGCGCCGCGTGATTCGGCCCGGCGGCGCGCTCATCGCGACCGTTCCGGCGCACCCGCGCATGTGGAGTAAGCACGATGATCTCAACCACCACTTCCGCCGTTACACGCGGGAGACAATGGCCGCGGTCGCGGCCGCCGCCGGCTGGCGGGCAAGCACGATGTCGCACTTCAACACCATGCTGCTCCCGTTCGCGTTAGCGGCGCGGCGGTTCGACTCGGGCGATGGCCTTTCGATCCCGCCTGCCCCCGTGAACGCCGCGCTTCGCGGGATCTTGCAGCTCGAGCGCCTCGCGCTGCGTTCCGGCCTGCGCCTGCCGGTGGGGCTCTCGCTCCTGGTGGAGCTCAGGCGCTGAGCCCGCCCCGCGCGAGGACCTCGGCGGCCGCCGTCGCTCCGTCGCGCACGGCATAATTCGTGCCGCGGTCCTCGGGGTAGATCTGCGTGGTGTTGACGAGCAGGAGCTCCTGCACAGGCGTCTGGCGGCGCGGGATGCGCTGCGGATAGCCGACATCCACGATCGGCTGGCCTGCTGGCTCGCGGAAGAGCCAGCGGTTGCGGATCCGTGAGCGATCGAAAGCGGGATCGATCAGCTTCAGGCCGGGCTCGTAGCGCTCGAGCAACTCGTCGGGCCCGAGCAACAGGAGCTCGTCGTCGGCCGGCAGGTAGTTCGTGACGTGCGAGAAGACGCGTCCGCCGGTGTTGCGCCGGCCGACGAAGTTCGTGTGCTCGATCAACCCGACGAACGGCGAGCGGCGGTCGGCGACGTTCACCCAGAAGTGCTCGGTCAGGGGCCGGTCGATCTCGAGCAGCAGGTTGAGCGCGGTGAAGTACTCGATCGCATCCAGGCGCTCGAGGTAGTCTCCGCCCACCTCCTCGGCGAGCGCCGGGTCCAGCATGTCGCGAAAGACCTCGTTCGGGACGCATGCGACGATTGCGTCGTAGGGCTCAGGCGGGCCGTCCGCTTCGTAGGCGCGCGGATCCAGGCCCAGGCGGAACGATCCTGCCTTCGCGGGCACGACGGCCAGCCGCCCGTCCTGTCGGACGAGCTTCGCCGCCGGCCGGTCGATCATCACCCTGCCGCCGCGGGCGGTGATCCTCCGCTCGAGCTCGGCAAAGAGCGGCTCGAAGCTCCGCTTCGGGTGGACGAACACCTCCTGGCGCGCTTCGCCCGTCTTGACGTTGCGGCGGCGGGTCGCCTTGTCCCAGATCCATGCCATCGAGATCAACTCGGCTCGGTCGCCGAACTTCCCGCGCATGAGCGGCCCCCAAACCTCGGTCCAGGCGGCGCGACCCATGTTCCGCTCGATCCAGGCCTTCGCGGTCTCGGCTTCGTAGGCGTCGACTCCCTTGCCGCCGAGCTGCATGCGCAGCAGGGCCGCGCCCATGCGCAGTCGCGTAACGGGTGGGAGTGGCGTGAAGCGCAGCAGGTCGAGGGCGCCGTTGAAGGGCCAGACACGACCCGCGGTCACGATGGCCGAGCTCGACGGATGCTCCTCCAGATCCGCGGCGAGGCCGAGCTCGTGGAAGAGGTCGATCATGTGGCGGTCGCTCGTGAACAAGTAGTGGTAGTAGCGCTCGAGGCGCACGCCGTCGCCGACGTCGAGCGTCGCGGCCTGGCCGCCGAGGCCGGGCCAGCGCTCGTAGACGTCGCACTCCGCGCCGGCTTCAGCCGCTCGCAGGGCACACACGAGGCCCGCGACCCCGGCCCCGATCACGCCGATTCTCATTGGCCGCCGCCCCCTTCGCGGGCGCGCTTCGCGAGGCCATTCATCGCGGGGAGGGTACCGGCGGGGCATCGGGAGCACTCATATACTCGCGTCCTCATGAGGGGTCGACTTACGGGTTGGCGAGACGCTTGGAGCCGTTTCGTCGCGGAGATTCCGGCGCACGAGCGCTGGATCGTGGTGGGTGCGATGGCGCTTTGCGCCGTGCTCGTGCTCGTCTACGTCCTCGCCACGCGGTCGCGGGAACTCGCCGGCGACGAGGTGATCTACCACGAGTACGGCGTGCTCTTCACCCAGGGCGACTTCTGGTACAACAGCACGCCCTTCGGGGACGTTCACGCCTCCGCCTGGAAGCCGCCGGGCTACCCGGCGTGGGTCGGGTTTTGGTATGCGATTCTGGGCGATTCTCCGCTGCGGATCGAAGTGGTCCAGGCCGTGCTGCTGGCGCCGCTCACGGTGTTCCTCACGTGGCTGCTCGCTCGCCGCCTGCTGGGACCGCTCGTCGCCATGGCGGCCGCCGTGGTCGTGGCCATCTTCCCCCTGACCTGGGAGTACTTCGGGATGCTCTTCCCGGAGGCGCTGGCGATCCCGCTCGTGCTCGCCACGCTCGTCGTCGCACTCGGGCGCGAGCCGACGAATGGGCGCGTCGTCGCCACCGGTGTCCTGCTCGGCCTCAACCTCCTGGTACGCCCGACGGCGTTCTTTCTCGTCGCCGGCGTGCTCATGGCATGGTGGCTCAGCGCCGGGATGCGTCGCGGGGCGATCGCGACCGCGCTCGCTGTGCTGGTCGCCGCGTTGGTCGTGGTCCCGTGGACGATTCGCAACTGGGTCGTGCTCGACGGCTTCGTGCCGATCTCGGTTCAGGAGAGCGGTGCCTACGGGACCTTCAACGAGGACGCTGCCAATGATCCCGACGAGCCCTGGTCGTGGCGGCCGATTCCAGAGTCCCACGCGGCGGTGATCGCGTCGGCGCGCGAGCGCGGCCTCGACGAGCCCGAGCTGCGGTCCGAGCTGTACGACCTCGCGATCGACTACATCAAGGACAATCCGGCGTCGGTCCCGAAGGCGTTCGTCCACAACGGCGTCCTGCGCTTCTGGGAGATCAGGCCGCCTGGCGAGGCGCTCGACGAGGTGGACTTTCAGGGCCGCTCGCGCGCGGTCAGGGTGGTCGGGCTCGCCATGTACTACCTGCTGCTCCCGCTCGCGCTGGTGGGGCTCTGGCGCCTGCGCCGCCGCCGCGACATCGTCTTGCCCGTTGTCGCAATCGCAGTTGTCACCTCGCTCGCGTTCACGATCATCGCGGGCACTCGCTACCGCGCGCCGCTCGAGCCGATCATCGTGATCCTCGCGTGTTCGCTGCTGGCGCCCGCCGCATTGCGTGACCGTGCTCCGGCGGGAGGTCCGGGGGATACGCCCCCGAGGGCGCCGGCACCGACGAGGGCGTGAGACCGGCCTACATGTAGCCGAGGAGCTTCATCCGCTCCTCGAGCTCGTCGAGCTCCTGCTGGGTGGGTTCGGGCGTCACGTGCGCGGGGTCCCCTTGCATCGCAGCGGATTCGGCCCGATCGAGGGCAGCGCGCAGCGCGTCATCGCGACCGCCGGCGGGTGTCGACGGAAGCGGGTTCTCCTCGAGCGGATCGCCGGCGAGATCGAACAGCTGCTCGCGCTGGCCGCTGCGGATCAGCTTGAGCTTCCCGTCCGTGGCGCTGGCGCGCGGCTCGGTGAGCCGATCGATCGCCTCGGGAGCCGAGCCCCACAGGGCGCGCGCCTCCTCCCAGCGCTCGTCCCCGCGGGGGGCGGGAGGTTCGAACTGCGCGAGGGCGATGCCGTCCGGTTCCTCCCAGGGGTGGTCGCGCACCCCGACCGCGGCGGCGATCAGCGCTGGCAGGGCCGCGAGGCTGACGGGTCCCGCCAGGTCCGGCGCGCCCGGTCCGGCCGCGATCAGCGGGACGCGGGTGAGTCGCTCGTCCAGCGAGAACGCGTGGCCGATGAGGTGCTGCTCGCCGAAGTTCTCGCCATGGTCCGAGCAGACCAGGACCAGGGTGTCCTCCAGGATGCCTCGCCCCTCGAGGGCCTCGAGGACCCGGGCCACCCAGTCGTCGAGGGCGCGGATGGAGGCCTCGTAGAGGTACCGCATGCGCGCCAGCGACTCGGCGGGCACCTCGAGGGCGCCCGCGCATGCCTGCCAGATGGCCGCCATCGTCTGATAGCGCCGTGCGTCCTCGCCGGCGCGGAAGCGCTCAACCGGCGAGAGGTCGTTGTACGGGCGCGGCGGGAGGTAGGGGGAATGGCACTCGACGAGGTTCACGAACCAGAAGAACGGCTTTTCGCGCTGCTCCGCCGCCCACCGCTCAAGCGTCGCGGCCGCCGCGTCTGCCCCGTCGTCGACCCTGGCGCGGAGCGCCTCGACCGACCATGACACCCGGCTTCGGAGCGAGTCCGTCTGCAACTGCGCCTGGCGTTGCGAGCCCACCGTCTCGAAGCGGTCGAACCCGGTGGCGAACCCGCTCGCCTCGGTGATCCAGAAGTTGGTGCTGAGCGCACCGGTCTCGTATCCGGCGTTGCGCATGACCTCGGGAAGCAGCCTGTCGCGCTGCGCCTCGAGCACGGGACGACAGCTGTGGGGCGTGCCCTGTGGGGCCTTCACCAGGCCGGCCGAGCGGGGCAGGAGCCCGGTGAAGATCGACGCGTGCGAAGGCACCGTCCAGCAGGCCGTTGCCCGGCCCTCGAGGGCGGCGCCACGATCGGCGAGCTGAGCCAGCGCCGGGGTGTTGGCGGCCGTGGAGTAGGGCTCGACGACGTCGGCGCGCGCGGTGTCCAGGACGATCAGGAGCACATTCGGCGGCATCCCGAGAGCGTAGTGGCAGGAGTACGGCCGGCTGTCGCTAACGTGGCCGTCGATGGACTCGCAGCCAACTTCCCACGTCGCGGCGCCGCCTGGCGCGCGGAACTTCGTCATCGTCGTCCTCGACAGCCTGCGCTACGACTCCTGGACCGACGCGCAGCCGGGGAACCTCGCGCGGCTCGGCCCGGTGGAACGACGCTGGAGCTACGCGAGTTGGACGGCCCCCTCGCACTACAACCTGCTCATGGGGCTGCTACCGCACCAGAGTCCGCCGGAGGTCTACGCCTCCGAGTACTACAAGCAGGACTTTCTCCGCTACGGCGAGCGCCTGAACGTGGAGGGCATCGAGTTCAAGCGACTGCTGCCGTCGATCTTCCTGCCGACGTTCTTGCGACGGACCCTCGGCTACCGGACGGGGGCGATGGTCTCGATGCCGGTGCTGAATCCGCACACGGCGATCAACCGTGACTTCGACAGCTTCGAGCTGATGCCGAAGCACAACGACATGGCGGCGATGCTTCCGCAGCTGGAGTTTGCCGACGACCGGCCCAGCTTTTATCTGATGAACGTGGGGGAGACGCACTACCCGTACGCCCTGCCCGACGAGGACCCGAGCCGGTGGCCCCGGATTTCCGGCGTCCACGGCGTCTTCAAGCACCTCGATGAGGGCGGGCAGGACGCACCAACGGAGCCGCGTGAGTTCTTCGACCAGACGCGACTTCAGGAGCTGCGAGGGCGCCAGGTGAACGCCGTGGAGTACCTCGATGGGCTCTTCGCTCGCCTCTTTGACCTGCTGCCATCGAACACGTGGGTCGTGGTCACCTCCGACCACGGCGAGCTCTTCGGCGAGGACCGGTTCTTCGGCCACGGCCCGATCGTGCACGAGAAGGTGCTCGAGGTTCCCTACGTCGAGGGGCTTGTGCCATGAGTCAGATCAGGGGTACGCGATGCTCGATCGCGCCACGTGCCGACTGCGACAGCGCGAACCCGTCGTACGCGGCGAACCACAGCGCCCAGGCCGGGCCGGCGTTCGCCGCGCGGCATCGAGCGGCGAGGAGCCTGGCGTAGGGGAGGACGAGAAGCAGCCCTGCACGGTGCCGCGTTCCGATCGCCACGCCAAGGGCCGCGAGGGCGACGAGGCCGTGGTAGCCCTTGAACGCGCCCAGGCGGGTGACACTTCGGCGCAGCTCGGGGTGGCGCGCGAAGACAGCACCCAGCAGGCGCTCGCGCCGGGCGATCCGCAGCCAACCCGCGAAACCGATCTCCTCCACGGCATGGGCCGCCAAGGCGCCAGGTGCATAGGCCGGCCGCGCCCCGGCCGCGATCGCGCGCCAGCCGAGGTCGGTGTCTTCGCCAACGACCCGAAGGCGGATGTCGAAACCGTCGAGCTGCTCGAGCAGCGCGCGCGGGTAGGCGATGTTGCAGGTCTGAAACCAGGGGCCCGCGTCCTCGATCAGCTTCGTCCGGGTAAGGGGGCCGCTGCGTTCGAGCTCCCGCTCGATGGGGACGGTACGTCCCTGCACAAACGAGCCAGGGTTGCTTTCAGCCGCGGCCAAGAGCTCTGCGAGCCAGCCGGGCGCCGGCTCGCAGTCGTCGTCGATGAAGGCGACGACGGGGGCGGTCGCGGCGCGCCATCCCCGATTACGAAGTACCGCCAGACCCGGCCGGTCGTCGGCGCGGATCACTCGTAGCTCGTAGGGACCGCCCGCGGCCCGCTCGGCGAGCAGCGAGGGCGTCTGGTCGCCCGAGCCGTCGTCGACGGCGATGACCTCGAACCTGTCGGCGCTCTGACGCTCGAGTGAGGCGAGTAGCGCCGCCAAGCGTGGGGCGCGGTCGCGGGTGACGACGACGACGCTTGCGCGGGGGTAGGCATCCGGCGGCTTCACTGCGATCGCTCTCCCCTCAGCGCGGAGGTGCCGCGCAAAAGGCCGAATCCGCCGTAGCGAGTAATGACGAGGAGCAGGCCGACGGCCGTAACCGGCACTAGCAGCACGAAACGCAACAGGATCGCGTACGAGAGCGCCTCGCCGCCCTCGCCGCCGATTGCTCGGACGCCGAGCACGATCGCCGCGTCGAACGTGCCGATGTATCCGGGCCCCGACGGGATCAGCACGAACACGCTGGCCAGGCCAACGAGATAGAGAGATTCCACGATCGACAGGTCGACCTCGCTCGCGATGCCGACCGTGAAATATGCCAGGGCCTCGCAGATCCAGATTGCGGCGGTCATGGCCGCCATCGCAGCGCCGTGACGGCCGCGCAGGCGTCGCGTTGCCGCGGCCATGGGGGCGAGCCAGTCGAGGGCGGCGCGCACGCGGGGATGGTCGCGACTGAGCCGCAGGACGATAAATGCGACGACCGCAGCGGCGGCAACCGCGGCGAGGGCGATCCCCACCCGCGCCCCGCCCGGCGCGTCGATGCCGCGCAGGACGACGTACGCGAGCGTCACGAACAGCGTGATCAAGAACGCAGCATCCAGGACGCGTTCCGCGACCATCACACCGACCACGTTTCGTACTGACGTGCGGGCGCGGGGAGCCTGCAGGTAGGCGCGGATTGCATCGCCGCCGCGGGCCGGCAAGACCGCGTTACCCATGAAGTTGACCGCCGTGAGCGCGTACGAATCGCGGCGATCCGGCTCGGCCTCCGCACGGATCAGCAAGCGCTGGGTGCGTTCGCCGCGGAGGGCCATCGCGACAGCGACGATCGCGACGGCGCCCAGCAACGCCGCGATCTCAGCAGGAGATTGCGGGAAGGTGGGGGCATCCTGCCGGCTGGCCCAAATGATCACCCCGGCCAGCGACACGACGGAGATTCCAACGCCCACCCAGCGGATGAGCCGATCACGATCGCCGCGTTCGGGCTGCTCTGACTCGCTCACTGGCGCTCGGAGCCGGGCGGATCGAGACCGGCGGAGCGTTCTGCGTTGATGCGCTTGCGCACGACGTACAGGGGTCGCTGCTTCACTTCATCGTAGATTCGCCCGAGGTATTCGCCGATGATCCCGACGGTGATCAGCTGGACCCCACCGAGGAACAGGATCACGAAGAGGAGGGTGCTCACCCCCGGAACGTAGGCGCCCGCGAGCCGCGCCACGATCACCAGAGGCAGCCCGAACAGCGCCAGCGCCGATACGGCGAAGCCCAACCCCATCGAGAGTTGCAGGGGAACGTGGGAGAAGGACGCGATCGCATCGAGCGAGAACCGCATCAGGTTGCGCAGCGAATACTTTGTCTGCCCTGCGTAGCGTGCGTCCCGGTTGTAGGGCAGCCCGCGTTGTTCGAACCCGATCCAGGCGCTCATCCCCCGGATGAACCGGCGACGCTCGGGCATCGCCAGCAAGACGTCCAGCGCGCGACGGTCGAGTAGGCGGAAGTCACCCGCGTTCTGCGGTACGTCGAGCTCGGTCAGGCGGGCGAGGATCCTGTAGAACCAGCGCGCGGTGACCAGCTTGAACCGCGTCTCGCCGGCGCGCGCCGCACGCACCATGTAGACGACGTCGACGCCCGCGCGCCAGTGGGCCAGCATCTCCGGGATCAGCTCCGGTGGGTCCTGGAGGTCGCCGTCGAGCATCGCGATCGCGTTTCCCTGGGCGTGCTCGAGTCCCGCAGTCAGCGACGCTTGGTGACCGAAGTTGCGGGACAGCAGGACTACGCGCACCCGCTCGTCGCGATCCGCAAGGGCCACCAGGGCTTCGGCGGTTCCGTCCTCGCTCGCGTTGTCGGAGAAGACGATCTCGAACGGCAGCTCGCCGAGCGCGGAGACCAGGCGGCGATAGAGCTCGTCCAGTACCTCGATCTCGTTGTAGACGGGGATGACGACGCTCAGCAGCTCAAGGTGCCGCGGCGGGTCGGCGCCCGCTGGCGCCGGCTGCATCTGTCCGGGGGCTTTCACCGCGCGTATTCCAGCAGGGGCGACGTCTGCGTGCGGCAAGCATCGAACCGTTGGCAGTAGCCTTCCACGTCGCTCGGGCCGGACGGCCGGCGCCTGGACATCGCATGGCAATGACGCGCGTACTCGTCACAGGAGGCACTGGTTTCATCGGCCGCCAGGCCGTGCCGCTGCTGCGCGATCGCGGCCGCGAGGTCCATGTGGTCAGCTCGCGGTCCGACGCCGCCGTTCCCGAGGGCGTGCGATTGCACAGCGCGGACCTGCTTGATCCGGGCGCTCGCAGCGAGCTGGTCGCCGAGATCAAGCCGGATTTGCTGATGCACCTCGCCTGGTACTTGCAGCCGGGCCAAGTCTGGGACTCCGTTGAGAACGTCCGCTGGGTCGAGGCCAGTCTCGGGCTCCTGCGCGACTTCGCGGCCCACGGCGGGAAGCGCGCACTCGTGGCTGGTACGTGCTCCGAGTACGGCCCGGTCGCCGGCGTGTGCAACGAAGACACCACGCCGCTCGCGCCGAGCAACCTCTACGGCGTTGCCAAGGATTCGCTTCGCTCGATCGCCGCCGCGGCGGCCTCCGCGCTTGCGATCGAGCTCGCATGGGCGCGGATCTTCTTCGCGTACGGCCCCGGCGAGCACCCTGTCCGGCTCGTCGCCTCCGTGATCCGCCACCTGCTCGCGGGCGAGCCCGCTCCCTGCTCGCATGGCCGCCAGGTGCGCGACTACCTGTCGACAGTCGATATCGGCGATGCGCTCGTGGCGACCCTCGAGTCGGGATTCACGGGGACGCTCAACATCGGTTCGGGCGAGCGCCTTACGTTGCGTGAGATTGTTGGCGCGACCGCCGATCTCATCGGCAGGCCCGAGCTGGTGCGCTTCGGCGAGATCATCCCGCCTCCTGACGACCCGCCGCTGCTCGTAGCCGACACGACGCGCTTGCGATCGCAGGTCGGATGGCGGCCTCGATATCGCTTGGAGGAGGGCCTCGAGCTCACGATTGATTGGTGGCGGAAGGAGCTGGGTGCCCGCGCCTAGAGTCGCTGTCGTGATTCCCAGCCGGCGCGGTCCACGGCTTGCGTTTGCGCTGGAGGCGCTCGCAGCACAGACGCTCCCCACCGCCGAATACGAGGTCGTTGTGGTGCGTGATCCCGCCTCCGACCGCCACGAGCCGGTGCCCGCGGGCGAGCTCGAGGTTCGTTTCCTGCACGTCGAGCAGGAGTGTGGCCCAACCCGCAAGCGCAACGCGGGCTGGCGTTCCACGAACGCGCCCCTCGTCGCCTTCACGGACGACGACTGCCGTCCCCGCAACGACTGGCTCGAGCGCCTTCTGAGCGCGTGGGGAGAGCAGGCCGATGCGTTCGTCCAGGGCCGCACCGAGCCCGACGCCGACGAGCACCACCTGCTGCACGGGCTCGCGCGAAGCCAACTGGTGGCGGAGCCCTCGGTCTGGTTTCAGACCTGCAACATGGCTTATCCGCGCGCGCTGCTCGAGCGCCTTGGAGGTTTCGACGAGGGCTTCGTGTTCGGCGGCGAGGACACCGATTTCGGAGCGCGAGCGCTTCAGGTGGGCGCCCGGCGGGTCTGGGCGCGCGAGGCGCTCGTCTGGCACGCGGTGATCGCGCGACCGCTGCCGGCCGCCTTGCGGGAGGCCGTCCGGTGGCCGTCCCAGCCGCTTCTCCTCAAGCGCCACCCCGAGTACCGCCGGCATCTCTATCGCGGTTTCTTCTGGCGCCGCTCGCATGCACTGGTGACTCTGGCTCTGGCGGGGGCTCTGATCGCCCGTCGGCATCCGGCGCTGGCGGCGTTGGCGGTCGCGCCATACGTGGATTCGAACCTCGATCGGAAAGCGCTCACCGCGCGCGGGGTTGCGAGACAGCTGGCCGGCCTGCCTTCGCGCGCGGCCGTCGACGCGCTGGAGACGGCGGCGATGGCGCGCGCGGCGGCCCGTTTCCGCGTGCCGGTGCTTTGAGGTGCGCATCGCGCTCGTCCATCCGACGTTCTGGCCCGAGGTCCGCCGTGGCTCGGAGCGCCTGATCCACGATCTGGCGGTCACGCTCACCGGGCGTGGACATGAGGTCACGCTGCTCACGACTCACCCGGCCCGCGCCGACCGCGCCGCCGAAGACGGCTTCGCCGTCGATCGCGCCCGGCGCCTGCCGCAGCGCGGTCCGCTGCGCTGGTACGAGCACCACGTCACCGTGGCGCCGGCCGCGTTCGCGCGCATTGTGCGAGGCGGCTTCGATATCGCGCACGCGTTCTTCACGGTGGACTCGTGGGCGGCCGTTCACGCGCGGCGCTTCGGCGGGCCGCCGGTGGTCGCGTCCGTGCATGGCGTGCTCGACCGCCAGTGGCTCGTCAAGCGGCGCTACCGCCTGGAGATGCTGCGGGCGGCGGCCGAGCGCGCCGAGGTCGTGTCGGTTCTGAGCGAAGCTGCTGCCATCCCCTATGAGCGCTACCTCGGGCGCGCGCCGGAGATCCTGCCGGGCGGGATCATGCTCGACGACTTCGGACCGGGTGGCGAGCGCGATCAGCGCCCCACGCTGTTCTGCGCCGCCAGCCTGGGTGACCCGCGCAAGCGCGGGCCGCTCCTGTTGCGCGCGTTTGCGCAGTTGCGCGAGCGTGTCCCGGAGGCGCGGCTTCTGGTCGCTACGGTGGCCGACCCGGTTCTGAGCGGTGATGTCCCAGCGCTTCCCGAGGGAGCGGAATGGGTGACGGCCGACTCGACCGCCGCCGTGGCGGACCTCTACCGGCGCGCATGGGCGTCGGTGCTGCCGTCTGTCGACGAGGCTTTTGGCCTGGTGCTGCTCGAGTCGATGGCCGTCGGCACACCCGTCGTCGCTGCGCGTTCGGGAGCCGCGCCAGAGCTCCTGACGGATGAGCGTGCGGGCGTCCTGTTCGAGCCAGACGATCCCGAGGCGCTCGCCGGCGCGATGCAGCGGGCCCTGCAGCTGGCCGAGGCGCGCGCAACGACGGACGCCTGCCGGCAGCTGGCGGAGGAGTGGGAGTGGGGGCGCGTCGTCGAGCGCTACGAGCGCGCCTACGCCGCGGCCCTGGCGAGCGGCAGCTGATAGAGGACGAGCTCCTCCACACGTTCCTCGCGGAACGTCACGAACACCGCGCGGTCGCCCTCGACCCCGTTCGCCGTCGCCGAGACGATTGCGCCGTGCGTCGGGTGCGAGCGGAAGACGTCGCCCCGAACCTGTCGTCCGGAGAGGAGCTCGTCGTTCATGAGGGTGCGGGCGAGCAGCTCGCGCCCCGCCGCCGCGCGTGCCTCCTGCGTGCCGCCTGCCGAAACCACACGGACCAGGGCCGATTCGGTCAGCGTGCGCTCGAGCGCATCGAGGTCGCGCTCGCGGAGCAGGGTCAGGACGCGGTTGACGTCGCCGGCCTGCACGACGTCGGTCTCGCGAGCGCGCTCCGACCGCCGAGGAATGCGCTTGCGCAGAGCCCCGCCCAGCCCGCTGCCACCGCGTCGCCTGCCGAGCGCCGTCGCCTTGCGGTCGTAGCCGAGCTCCTCGAGGAGATCTCCGGCGACAGTGTCGAAGACCTCGAGATCGTCGGGTGAAAACGCCTCGCGCCATTTCGCGGTGCCCACGTTGCCGCTGCGCCAGTCGACGTTGACCTGCCGCTCGGCCTCCGCCACTGCTTCGCCCAGCGCCGCCGCCGAGGCCTGCAACCCCAGCCACTCGTAAAGCGCTGCGATCTCCTCGCGAGGCGACGCCAGCAGACGTTCGTAGCGAACCTCGCGGTAGATCGCCGGATCGAGGCTCGCCGTTTGCGCGGTGGCGACGCTGTCGCGCCACTCGGCCGCGGCCTCGGCGATGCTCTCGGGGCCCCAGTCCTGCGCCGCGATCGATCGCGCGACGTCGCGCCCGTCGCGGATGATGTGGACGTAACGCGCGTCCGGGTAGACCTCCGTGATCAGCGGCAGATGCCGTGCATGGTGCGGCGTGCGCTCGGCCACCCGATCCGCGCCGGCCTCGAGGTGCTCCATGAGCACGACGTCGCACAGGTCACGCGTCGCCTCCACCAGCGGCTCCCGATCGACGTAAACCGTTCCGACCTGCTGCGATGCCCGTGCCGAGTGTTGGAAGCGCTCGTACAGGGGCGCGATCCCGTGCGAGAACAGGTAGCTCTCCGTGGGAACGGCGGAGACGGCCGGGGTCGCCGTGACGATGCGCTGCAACCAGTAGGTCCCGCTGCGGCGCGACCCGAAATTGAAGATGACGCGTCCGCGCAAGGGGCTGTCGGCCCTGCTCATGGCCGCGACGATAGCCGCTCGACGGCGTCCCGATATGCGGCTCCGGCCTCGTAGGGGGCGCCGGTTGCGGGGTCCGCGAGCCCGAACCAATGCTCTTGATCCGTGGCGTCGGCGCTTTCGGACACCCAGGTATATGGAGCGAACTGCCGGATGTCGAGCCCGTCGCGCGCGGCGAAGACGCGCTCGGTCAGCTCGGCGATGGCACCCGCGCGCGTCGCCTCGTCCTCGACCGCCGTGAAGCCACCCTGCGAGCCCTGCGAGGGCCAGCCGGCCTCGTTCAGGACGATGGGTTTGTCCTCGAAGCCCGCCTGGTCGATCGCCGCCCGGGCCACGACGACGGCGGCGAACGCCGCCGTCGCGTCCTCTCCGTACGTGTGGATGCCGACGGCGTCGACGTAATCGGGGACGGTCTGATCCGCGGCGGTCAGGGCGTCGACGAAGTCCGCGAGCGACATGTACGCCGGCGCCGCGTCGGAATCGCTTTCGGGAAAGGGCGCCAGGCCACCGAGCACGATCCGGGCCCGGGGGTCGACGGCGCGGATCGCGGCTGCCGACCCCCGCAGAAGCTCGGCGTACGCCGGCGGATCGGGGGCCGGACACCAGAACGATCCGTAGTTCGGCTCGTTCCAGATCTCGTACTGCACCACCGGCAGCTCCGGCAGGGACGGGTGCTCCTGCCAAAAGGAACCGCCGCGGCCGTAGCGCTCGGCAAGCGCTGCGGCGAAGGCCGCATAGTCGGCGACGGCCGCAGGTGGCGAGCGGCTTTCGCAGGCGGCTGCGGCGTCGGGATCGGTCGCCCAGGGCGGCACCGGAAAGCCGAGGATGGTCGGGTCCCAGCGCAGATCGTGCTCGGCCAGCGCCGCGACCCACGTGTCGTGGGAGGAGAAGTTGTAGATGTGCGCGCCGCCCCCGGGGTCGGTGGGCTCTACGCGGCGCCAGTCGAGGCTTGCCCGGACGGAGCTGATGGGTGCCGCTGCGATTTGGGCGAGATGGGACTCCAGGAGCGGGGCACGTCCCTCGAGGAGCTGGGTGAAGAGCACGTTGCCGTTCACCGCGAAGAACGGTGAGCGCTGATCCGCCGACGGCGGCGCCGGCGCCGGGTCGGCGGGCTCCGTCGCCTCATCGCCGGCGCCGCAGCCTGCGAGCGTCCCGGCGACCATGGCTACCGCGATTCGTCGCCGCACCGGTCGCAGGCTAGCGAGCAAGCGGCATGGCCCCGTCGGTGTCGTATTGGAATGCGCTTTCGCCGTCTCGCGCCACTGTTATGTTGCCCCAGATTCCATGCCACGACAAGGAGGATCCGACTGTGACCAAGGCTGAGTTCGTCGAGCAGATCGCAGGCAGCTTCGATTCGAAGAAGGCGGCGGCGGACGCCGTCGACGCGGTGCTGTCCGGCATCGAGGACACCCTGGCCGGGGGTGGACAGATCAACTTCACCGGTTTCGGCAAGTTCAGCGTCGCCGAGCGCGGCCCGCGCCAGGGCGTGAATCCACGCACCGGTGAGCGCATCACGATCGCGGGCGGCAAGGTGCCGAAGTTCTCCGCGGGCGCCGGCCTGAAGTCCAAGGTCAAGGGCGGCTGACCGCGGCAACGCCGTTCGCAGACCGGCTTGCGGCGCTCGTCGAGGAGCGCCGCAGCCAGGTCTGCGTTGGCCTCGATCCCGACCCGGCGATCGCCGGCCGGGAGTTCCCGGACCCGAGCGGCGACACCGCGGCCGAGCGGGCGGGCGAGGCGGTCGCGCTCTGGTGCGAGCGCGTGATCGGGCTCGTCGCGCCCTCATGCGTCGCGGTCAAGCTCCAGCTCGCGTGCTTCGAGCGCCTCGGCGCTCCCGGCTGGGTCGCCCTGGAGCGCGCGGCCTCGGCGGCGCGAGGCGCGGGGTTGCTGGTGATCGCCGACGGCAAGCGGGGGGACGTCCCGGTGAGCGCCGCTGCCTATGCCGGCGGGCTGTTCGGCTCGACGCCCACGCCCTGGGGCGACGTCCAGGGCATTCGGGCCGATGCCGCCACCGTCAACGGCGTGCTCGGGGCTGACTCGCTCGCGCCGTTCGTCGACGTTGCGGCGGAGCGCGGTGCGGGCCTGTTCATCTTGGTCCGAACGTCAAACCCTGGAGCGGCCGACCTGCTCGACGCCGACGCAGACGGGGCGCCCGTGCACGAGCGCATCGCCGAGCTGGTCGCGAGCCTGGCGCCCAGGCTGGCAGGCGGAGGCGAGCTGTCCGGGGCCGGCGCTGTGGTGGGGGCCACCGAGCCGCGCCACATCTCCCGCCTGCGCGAGCTCATGCCCCGTGCGATCTTCCTGCTGCCGGGCGTCGGGGCCCAGGGCGGCAGCGCGCAGGAGCTCGGGCCCGCGTTCGCCTGCGGGCGCGCGGGGGCCCTCGTCACGGCGTCTCGCTCGATCGCCGGCGCCTCGGATCCCGCCACGGCGGCGGCGGGGCTGCGCAAACAGGTCTGGGACGTCGCTTGCCGCGGCGCTGCAGGCGCCTAGTCGAAGCGTGAACCCGGAGTACGATCGCCCCGGACCCCGCCGTACACCGGCCGATGCCAGCTCAAGCAACGATAAGAAGCCCGCAACATCAGTCCGGAAGCGCGATCGCGCGCATCCTGGCGCTCCTGGCGCTGGTCGCGTGCGCGGTCGCGCTGATCGTGGTGATCTCCGGCGGGCTCGCCGGCGACGACGGGGAGGATGGCGGCGGCGGGCGCGAGCGGCCGCGCGCGGATCAGCCGCGCCAGGAGCCGCAGCCGCAGAGCGACACGTACACCGTCGCT
>Ga0299913_10000909_pt1 | contig 20420 bp, 14 predicted proteins | sample RVTome_9_FD_201360 | JGI IMG/M metagenome (GOLD analysis project Ga0299913, IMG submission 201360) | Soil microbial communities from uranium-contaminated site in the Upper Colorado River Basin, Wyoming, United States - RVT155D38 (version 2) ... | reverse complement strand
TCGCAGACGGCTGCGGGCTGCCGAGACTCAGGTTGATCAGATCGGCGTCGTGCTCCGCGGCCAGCAGGTCGATTGCCTCGGCAATGTCGCCCTGATCAGCGGCACCATCGGGCGGGAAAACGCGGATAGCCATCACGTCCGCGCCGTCGGCGATCCCCGCGTAATCGCCCGACCCGTCTACCGGACGGGCGGCGATGATGCCGCAGACGTGGGTCCCGTGTTGCTGCACGTCAACACCGGCCTCGGGTGAGGGGTCGTACGCGGCTCCAGCCGTGGACCCGAGGCTCCTGACGTGGGAAAGATAGGGATGCGGGCCGACGCCGGTGTCGACTACGCCGATCTTGATGCCGTCGCCGCTGCGGTTTCTCGCATAGCGACCCATGCCCACGACTAGGTGCCACCAGCTGAGGGGGCCGACCTTAGGCAGAGCCGGCAGGTCGATCGTCATCCCGTGCCACGGGAAGAGCTGCCACCAATCCCAGAAGCCGCTACGGGACTCCACAAGGAGCTGAGTCGGCCACCACCGCGAGGGGTCATAGGCGTGCCCAACCTCGCCGCTCCGGTCCGATGTGCCCCGCACTCTGGTTCCCGGTCCTCTGCCGGTAAGGTCCGTCAGCAGCAGCGTGGTCTGAGCGCCGATCAGCGCCTTGCCGACGCCCCGGAGGTTGACCGCGAGGGTTCGGCCCACCCCAGCCGACTCGGGTTCGACGCCTTGCGCCGCAAGCTCGAGTTGCACAAGCCCGGGGTAAGAGAGGGCCGGGTGCCGCAGCACCCGGGGCTCGACGATGACGTCCTCAGGAAACTCCATGCGGGCGCGCTCAAGCTCGGCCGGGTCGGTTTCCAGGTAGATCCGCCGCCGCCCCCCCGGCTCGCTCGGCTTATTGTCGGCGCGAACGTCAAAATGCGCGCTGAGCGATGCCTCCATACCATCCAAAACGGCACGGGGAGCCTGCCTTTCGGCCACCCCCGCCAGACGGTTAGCGATGATGAAATGCGCCATACAGCTATTCCTCCGTTGAGCGCCTCGCTCAACCGGAGACGAACTCGCACCAAGCACCTCCCGGCTGACCTCGTCCGACGGCTACGTCAGTCGTCAGAGATTGAAACTTGCGAGTCCCCCCTTGCGAGTGCATCAACCCGCAACCCAGTTTGCCGGGCCCAACCCAGCAAACCGTCACACCGTCAACCCCTACCTTGCCGGATCGGCAAGACTTCCTTTCAGGTTGAGCAATCTCTGCAATTGCACAATCTGCCACACTCAGCTGCAGATGCAAGTCGGATTATCTTTAAACTCTTAATCGCCCTAGTTGTCAGTTTTGGAGCGGTGCATCTTCTTGGGTGGCGACAATCGGTAGAGCGCGTGTTGGTGGATGTAGTCCAGAATGGATCGGGGCACCAAGCCCTGAATGGATCGACCCAAGGCCACACGGTGGCGCACCTCACTGCTCGAGATCTCCGGGAGATTGATGGGCGCGGCCGCGCCGACGGCGTAGCCGCCGCGGGCGAGCGGGATGATCGGCGCTAAGCGCTTCACGTCTTCCCAGCGGTACCAGCCGCTCGCCTTCTCGAGGACGTCGCTGCCGAGGGCTAGTCGGAACAAAGCGTCGGGATGGCGCCGCCGCAGGTGGGTAAGGAGTTCATAGGTACGCCCCCCGCCGCTCAGTTCGCTCTCGATGTTCAGTACCTGGACGCGCCCGCTGAAGGGCGCGGCCAAGTGCCGGCACATCTCCAGGCGGTGCTCGAAGGGCGCCAGCGATTTGCCGCCCGGATGCGCACGAACGGGGACCAGCCATACGGCGCTGGTCTCGAATGCTTCGAGCAGGTAGAGACAGGCCAGCTGGTGCCCCATATGCGGAGGATCGAAGCTCCCGCCGAATATCGTCCGGCTTCCAGCGTCCATGACATCCAGAACTCCACGCATCGCGACGAAAGGCACGTCTCCCGAGAGATTCGGGTCCGACGAGCCCTGCATAGGGCAGGTTGGATCATCAGGGGAGCCGCCATAGTGCCGCGGGGCGGGTGGAGCGCTGCAGGATGCACGGCTGCCGTGATCAGGGCCTGGCGTCGGGGTTTGGTGCGAATTTGATTTACAACTGTGGCTCCCCCAAACACACTCTTCACAAACAGTTGTGCTCACGCCATCAGGCAGACGACGACATCAGCGCCTGCAAGTGGTAGCGGCTCGCCGCCTTCCTGCTCCTCGGCGCCTGCCACGGCGAACTCACCAGGATCGCTCATGTTGTTCCAGGTGGTCTCGATCCAGCCGTCGGAACGCTGGACGTGCGCGATGCGGAACTCGTCGATATGGCCGTTGAAGGGGTCCGCGATGCCGCTCACATGCCGGCCGATGCCAGGGGGCAGCTGACGCTACCCATCAGGAAGGTGACCACGCCCGTGCCGGTCGAGGGCGGCGTGGCGGGTGGCGCACTCCCCATGAGCGCAGGCACCTCGTTCCATGGGCGCAGGAAGCCGAACGGATCGGCGTGCCACCGCCGCACCATGGCGGGGGTCCAGGATGAGGCGAAGCACGCGATGAGCGCGATGTCGCCGTTGCTACTACGGTCACCGCGAGCTGGTGCCGGCCGACCTTCCGGGCGTTTCAGGTCCACCGGCCGGTACCAGCCCACCTGCATCGCGAACGCGATGTTGCGGGCATCGATCCGGTCGGTCTTGACCGGCATGGCGCTCACGGCCGCTTTCATGTGCCGGGCGTCGATGCAGATCACCGGCAGACCAGCCGTGGCCAGGCCATCGCACAACCAGGGCGCCAACGGCCCCGCCTCGATGCCAACCCGCTCGAAAGCCAGTCCGGTCGCGACCAGGAACGCGGCAATGGCTTCCGGTTCGCTCGCGGCTTTGCTTTCGCGCACGATCCGGCGCTCATCATCGACGATGCAGATCGCCGTCTCTTCCATCGCGACGTCAAGGCCGACATAGTACTTCATGGCTGCTGGCTTGGGGCGGATCTCCGACCCCGTACAAGCCAGCTTGGAGGGCAGCCACCTGCCCGTCACGCTGCTCCCGACCCGCAGCCCGATTACGCATCTCTGCCGCGTTTTCAACGACTTACGAACTACACCAACTGTTGTGGATGTTGCCTAGAGAATCCTGGGACTGTTGATGCGGGTCCTCCCGCTACAACGGCAGGCGCGCCGGTGGGTCAATCCTCAGTTATAATCTGGCGGGGCACTACGACATCGAGCCGGACGTTGCTATCGGTCATCTCGTCGACAATCGAGGGCAGTTCGTCGACCGGGACAATCGCCTCGACCGTCTGGCCCGTGATAGAAAGGCTGCCTTTAACGAGCTCGCCGCCGTGGGACGCGAGCTTGCGCTCGACGTCACGCTCCCAGGCCTGCAGGGCAGAGCGCCAGCTCTCCCGGCTATGGCCGGCAAGAGCGCCCCTGAACTGGGCAGTCACTCGGACCGCCTCAGCGCCAGCGGACGTCCGATCGGTCAGGCCTAGCCGCCGCATCTTCTCGATCTTGTCCAGCTCGACCATCCGTACCCCTCTGCCCGAGACCTCACGTGGCCGAAATGTTACCCCCCGAAACGGCCAAGGTCGATCCGCCCGCCGCCAACGACGTTTACTGGCAATGAAATAGGGCTGGCGGCCTCCCCGAGAAGGGCTTTGCGGATGGCGCTAGGGGAAAGACTGAGGCCCGCCTCGCGACGCGCCTGGAAAATGAGCGCCGCTGCGCCCGCAACGATTGGCGTGGCCATGGATGTGCCGCTGTCGCGGCCAAAGAGATCGGCCCGCTGTGGATGCGGAACGAGGTCACCGTTTGGTAGGCGGGTGACCGGGACCGTCGACATCACGTTGACGCCCGGGCCAGCAAGGTCGGGCTTCGAAAGACCGAAGGAGGTCGGGCCACGGCTCGAGAACTCGGCCGGAAGAAAGGTCCGCTTCGTAAGCGCGCCGGCGGTGATTGCGGAGCGCGCCTGTCCGGGGCAACCGAGCTCGGTGTCGAAGGAAGCGCCGTGGCCGAAACGCCTGAGCGCGTCGGCGCGTTCGTGCTCGTTGCCGGCGGCGACGCATACGACCGCGCCGAAAGCGACGGCGTTGTCTACCGCGGTACAGAGAGGGCAACGCCCATCCGGGCAGGTCCAGCCGTGGCCACGGTCCGACCAAGTCGGGAGGTGATTGAAGCCGAGACTCAGCGAGAGCAAATGAGCCTCAAGATCGAGCGCGGCATCGATGCCCTTCGTAACGTTGGTATGCTGTCCGCTTCCGTCGTGCTTGAGCACCTTGACATTGAGTAGTGTAACCTGAGGCGCGACGCCGGGAAAGATTGCGTCACGCGAGGCGAGCGAGCCCGCGCAATGGGTGCCGTGACGCCCAGGAATCGCGACATCCTCTCCGCAGGTCGCGACCGAGTCCGCGACCTGCAGAAACGGGTGGTGCAGGTCTATGCCGGAGTCGAGCACGGCGACACGGACGCCCTCGCCTGCCAGCGGGCTGTTTTGGTTGTGAAACTGCGCCAGACCGACGTCGACAATCGCGTCATCCATCAGCGTTGGGTCGACGACCGGGTCAAGCTCGATCATGTCGATCTCGTCGCGGTCGGCGAGCGGCCGGACCTGTTCGGGCCTGAAACGGCCGGCGAGCGCGTTGGCGAGGTAGAGAGGCTCCGCCTCGCCGCCGGAGATCGCCTCGCGCATTGGCGAGAGGTCGCGGCCGATGCGCTCCTTGAATTCAGGCCAGGTCTCGCCGCGGCGGGGACGTTTGCGCGCCAGCTGCAGCACCAGCGGCACCCGCTCATCGCCCTCCGCGCCGCCCACGTGAGTAGCCACCACGGCCATCTCGTGGGCGCGGAGTTCGGGCCCGGCGTTTTCCATCCGATCCATTACGTGCCGCAGGAGAGGTCCGATCTTGGCCATGCGTCGCCTCCGATTTTATTGTTGGCCAGCTGCGCCTCAAACCTCGCCGGGCGCGCCGGCGAAGGCTGCCAGGGAGGCCGCCGACGGGCAGAAGAAATAGCCGCCACCCGTCGGCGTAATCCAATCCTGGCGCGTCGCGATCCGCCGGAACGGTCCGCTCGCCGATCGCGCAAAGACGCATGCGCGGCCGTCCGCGTCGCGACCCGCCTGGCCGACCAGCACATCGTGCCCACGGTCGCCCTCCGGCTTCAGGTCCGAATTCATCCAGTCCTGAACCAGCTTCTCGAACTGCTCGCGGATGCTCCGCTGATAGCTCAGGAAGAAGAGACCGCGATCGACGCCGTCGTCGGCGTCGCCGGGGCCGGCGGGCGGCCCGTAGGGAATGCCGCGCCGGAGCAGGCGCAGCTTCTGCGTCTGGGAGGCAGGCCCGAGATTGGTGCCGACATCACGCGGGTTGACCTTGCGGATGTGGGCGTGCAGCGCCACCACGAGCCCGGACGGATCGGCGTCCGCACCGGAGATCGGCTCGCCCTCGCCGGTCGTCACCGCGGGCGTCGCATCGCGGAAGGCGAAGTGGTTGAAAGCGCCGAGGGAGCCCGGCGGCGGCCCCGGATCGCCATGGGGAAAGCGCAGGAGCGGCGCGCCGGACGGCCAGCGTCCGACTAGATGGGTGCGAAGCCAGTCATCGGACACGTGGGCGTACTCGGCGAACGCCCGCAGCTCCTCAGCCAGCGCGCGGGTTGCGCGGCGGAACGCACCGACGTGCTGGCGAAGCCGCCGGAAGACGAGGAAGGAACCATCGATCAGAAACGGATCGACCTCGCCCACCGGCGACGGGCGGCGGAAATGATGCGGGTCCTGTGTCGGATAGCCAAAGATGAACTCGCCGGGCCAGACCAGGACCTCACCGGGCGCCGCGAGCTCGGGCGCGTCCTCGTCCGCGGGCACGGGAAGCTTGCGCCTCGTCAGGAAGTTGTCCGGCGCTGCACTCACCCGGCCGCGCACCCCCGGCTGCGAGATGCCGTCGCGGAAGCCGAAGTGCTCGATGTCGCCGTCCAGCCGGGCGCCGTTCTCGGCGTGCAGGACCGTCGCGCCGGCAGCTCGGCAGACCGCCTCGATTTCGCCGCCAAAAGCCTCGAGCGACGCCAGCTCGTCCGAGCCGAGGATCAGGAGGAGCGCGATCGGGTTCGAGGGCGCTCCCACGATCCAGCCGTCCTTATGCCCGGCCTCGCCCGGCCGCTTAGGATCGCCGAGTGCGGCCGAGCGCGCGGGTAGCCCCGTCGCGAAGGAACGATCGGCGGCGGCCGGTCCGCCGAATCCCACCTCGAGAAGCGGCGCGGCGCCGATCGCGACGTTGAGCCAGCGCAGGCCGCTGGGGCCTCCGGCAATGCCGAAGCTCCTGCGGCCGAAGGCTCGAAGCTCCTTCGCGAGCTCGATGCGACGGCGGTGATAGGCGACCGCCTCGGCCATCGTCGTGAGGCGCGGCAGGAGCAGCCGCGCGACCTCCCGCGCGGTCGCCGCACCGGCGCCGAGCGCGACCACGCGTTGATGCGGCAGGCGGAACCCGGGCGCGACGTTCGCCTGGATCTGGTATACCGCGAGGATCGATTCCAACATGCCATCAGACCCGGCTCGCGCGGTCCGGCACCTGCCCAAGCGCCAGCGGCCCCTCGGGCACGCCGGTGAGCGAGGCGAGGACGCGCGGTGCCTCCGGCCCGGCGGCCGCAGTCGGGCCGATCGCCGGGCATTGCGCGTCGAGGTCGGCGAGCGTTAGCAGCGCCGGCGTCGCCGGGATCCGGCAGCACTTGCTGTCGCAGCCGGCCTGCGGCGCGGCGCCGGCCCGCTCCACACCGCGGCCGTGGATGACGATCGTGATCAGCTCTGCCAGCTGGCTGCCGAAGCGCAGCGGCTCGCCGCCGACCAGAACGTCCTCGAGATCGAAGCCGGCGCCCTCGGGCGGCGCGAACTCCGCCCGCAGGATCATGCGGTCGTCCTTGCGTCCGCGCACCACCGACCAGCAGTCGGCGGCGTCGACGCCGTCGGGCGGCTCGATCGGCTGGAGGTCGATGTCGCCGATATAGAGGCCGACCGGATCGCCGATCGTGACCGCGAGGCCGTTGCGCACGAGCTCGTTGATCTTGCCGCCGATCGTCGGATCGCTCGAGCGGTTGGGGCTGCCGTAGGCGGCGCAGCAGATCAGACGGGCGTCGTCGACCAGGACCTCGCCGGCCTCGTCGACGCGCACCAGCGTCGCATCCGCGGCGAGGTGGACCTCCGCCTGGAGCGAGTTCGCCGGGTGGGTCAGGTGAACGACGCCGTCGGTCGTGTTCCAGCGGTTGTAGGGATTGTAGCGGCCGCGCTGGTTCTCCATCACGGTGCCGCTCTGCGTGAATTCGGGGCGAAAGACAGCGGTCTGGAAGAACAGATCGTCGCGCGTGACCGCGGGATCCACGAGCGTCCGGTAGAGCTCGACAAGCCGCTCGGGATCGCTCGCGGCGAGGAAGCTCCAGTATTCCGGGTTCTCGCAGGTGAAGACCACGCGCTGCAGGCGCCCGCTCTGCGGATCCCGGTAGGCGCGCCATTCGCAATATTCGTCCTGGTCGCGGAATGGCAGATTCGCCGACGCCCAGCGGTCGCCGCCGGCTGGCACGTAGTAGGCCGCCGCCCGGCCGTTCATGTCGAGCGTCACGATCTCCTCGGCGGTCCGCCAGCGCCGCTCGACATCCTGCGGCCAACGCAACGTGAACTTCCGCGGGAAGGCATTCCACGGGATCACCGCGCTGGCGGCATCGGGGGCAGGAAGGTCAACCAGGTTGAAGAACCGATGACCCGCGGGAAGCCTGGTCTCTGCGGTGCGGAACCAGCCGAGCACGGCGGTGCTCCACGCGGCGCGGCCGGCCTCGTTCAGATCTTCCACGAAAGCGGGGGGCGAGAATGACTCGGGCATGGCGTGATGTCCTTGTTCTGATGCGTAACTCGACCGGGGATGCGCTTGCTTCCAATCCACGACTGTCAAGGCTGTTTGCCGTCGTCGATCCATTCCTTGAACTTGGCCACGCGCTCCGGCGGCCAGCTCATATCGCACGGCATGGTTCCATCGGACACCCGCGCCAGGATGGACGTGGCATGCTCCCTGACATCATCGAGGTTGTGCAAGTCGAAACCGGCAATCTGTCGCATAGCATTGCGGTCGCGGTCGCGAAACAGCCCCTTGATGTCGGCTTCGAAGCTGAGCGGTCGGGTGGGCGGCGGCTCGGGCGGCGCCGCGGTTTCCTCCCTCGGATCTCGCTCGCGCTCGAGCCCGAGTTGGCCTGGTGGGTCGTTATCGGAGCAGCCCTGCCCGATCCAGTCCCTGACGAACCCGATGCGCTCGGGCGGAATCGCCGGGCGATGGCGCGGCATGCGGGGCACCCCTGCGCCCTCGATCCGCCGGACCAGCGGCGAACCCGCGGGATCGAAGGTGCCGTCCGGGTTCTGCCTGATGACCGGCGTTCCGGAAACCGGGTGCGCGACGAACATGTCTCTGGTCTTGCGATCCCAGAAGTTTCGATGCACCCCGATCGTGAAACCACGCACCGCCTCCTCGAGAATCCGCACAACCTTTTGGAAGTCCGTGGAGCGGGCCTGGTCGGGCAGCGGCTCGCCGGCGGCGAGCGCGGCGATCACCCCCTCCGCGTTCTGGTCGAGCCGGACCAGATCGGCGAGGAACTCGTCCGCGCCATCCTGCGGGTCGGCGGCCTGAATCCTCCTCACCAGGGCCAGCGCTGCCTTCAAAACATCGAGATGGGCGCGCCAGCGATCGGCCTCCCGGTCAGGGAGCAGGAGCGTGTAGGGCAGCTCGAACGGCGGTCCCGCATGCAACTCGCCTGGCTCGGCGTCCTTCGGCAGCTGGACCAGCTTGCCTGCGATCTTCTTAAGGCGACGCATCTCGTCGAACGTCCAGATCAGGAGCAGTCCGCGCGCCGTGCGGTCGCCGCGGCGCGGTCCCGGCCCCTCATAGAGATCCTGCTCCAAGCGCAGGAAATGCGACAACATGCCGAGCAAGAGGCGGTAGCGCAGGTTGAACAGCTGCGCCCAGCTTCGGGCCCGCGGGTGGGTGATCCGGCCTTGCTCCTCGTGCGCCGCGATCATGGCCTCCGGCATGAGCTCGGAGGCGGCCGACGCGTCCGGCTGCGGGCTGGTGTTAGGATTGGTCGGCAGCAGCCAAGTCGGCTGCGCTCCCGCCGTGACCAACGCGCCGAAGTCTCTGTAAATTTTGAAGAAACGTTCGAAATGGGATTCCATGCCGGCTGGCGATGGATCGAAGCCTTCACCTTGCCCGCCGATCGCCTTGATCGCATTCGTTGCGGCGGTGCGCAGCGCGCCAACATCGGCTCCATCGAACGCGTCGATGATCAGCCGCTCGCCTTGCTGCTGGCCTTCGGCGTCGTAGCCCCAGTCGGCGTAGAGACCCTGGCGGCGGTCGCCGCCATGGATGAAGTCCGGGTCGCCGAGCCCGCTTACCGAGTCCCTGAACAGCATCTCGAGGCGCGCGAAGATCGGTCCGACGTGCTGCACCGGATGGCCGTCGTTGGCTGCGTCCGCCTCCGGCTCGATCGTCTCCTCGAGGAGACGCCGGTCGTCCTCGGTGAAATCCGGAGGTAGCTCGGCGGGGCTTTCGGCGACTACGTATTTCGCCAGGGAATGCGTCGTCACCGGCTCCAGTTTGAACCGAAACGGATAGATCTGGCTGGCGTAGGGCGAATGCTCGCGCCCGAAGTTGAGGGGGGCACCGATGAGCGTCAGCAGGTTTTGGACCGTGATGAGATGTCCCATCTCCTCGCGTGCGATCTGGATCAGTGTCTCCTGGATCGCCTTGATTCTGGCGAAATTGGGGTCGCCGGTGAGCGGTCTGAGCGAGAACGCGGCGTAGAGATACTGCACCATCAGCGCGTGCTCGATCTCTGCCGCGGCGGTGAGCAGGAAGGTCGCCTCGTCGCGCGGCTGGAGCGGCGGATCGTGGGTCGGGGCCCCGTCGATCGTCGCGACCGCGGCCTCGGCCATCACCTCGCCCGCACTGCGCCACGGCCGACGTACCAACAGGGAGCTTCGGATGTAGGGTCGGACGTTCACGAGTCACCTCCCTCGCCAGATCAGCGACGCCGCCATCCGCGGGCGGCCCCCTAGGAATGCGTCTTCAGCCGGACGATGCGGCTCTCGGCCTGTCCGTCGATGGTCAGGCGATAGATGTAAAAGCCATCTGTCAGGGGCGAGCCGGTATCGGAAGCGAAGTCCCAGGTCACCGAGCGATGACCGCTCGCCGGACCGGCCTCGTCGACCAGCCGGCGCACCGGCTCGCCGAAACGATCCCAGATGTCGATGGTGAGCCGCCTCGCGCCAGGCGGCGTGGTGAAACCGATCTCGATCGGCCGATTGACTTGAACCGGCGTCGCATCGTCGAGCATCCGCGGGCCGGCAGCAGCGGCTTCAGCGACTGCGGTCACCACGGGCTCGGCGGAATATTTGTAGACCGTGTCGCCAGAGGCGTAGCCCACCGTCACGGGATTGCCAAAGAAGCGGAAGCGATTGAGAAACCGGCCGATGTGATTGGCGTTCTGCCAGCTTGTGCCGCCGTCGAGGGTCTCGCTGCTGTAGCCGCCCTCGAAATTCTCGTCCCCCCAGCCGCCGACCCAGCCATGCTGCTCGTCGACGAAGCCGATGCCTTCGAGGTTGGCGTTGCCCTGGGGATCGTTGACCGGCTGGCGCTGCCAGGTGCGGCCCCCGTCGGTCGTCCTGAGGATCGCGCCAGCCGCGAAGTTCTCGAGGGCGACGAAGCCCACCTGGTCGTTCAGAAACTGGATCTTCCAGCCCCACTCGCCGAAGGGAAAAGCGTCCGCGAGATCGGCGACCCGGTTTTCCCAGGTCGCCCCGCCGTCGGTGGTGAACAGCACCACTGGCTTGACGTCACCCCGGGTCGGATTGGCGACGTCCGCCTTGCCGCCGACCACCCAGCCGCGCTCGGGCGTCGTGAAATAAGTGTCGACGAGCAACGACGCATGTGCCGCCATGCTCCAGCCGATCCAGGTTTCGCCGCCATCGATGGTCTTGACCATGGCCGCAGGACGGTTCGGATAGTTGGTGCCTGAACCGTAGACGACCTGCTCGTTCACGACCGACAGCCCGCAGATCGCCGACGGGGCGCTGGCCGGCAGTCGCGCTTCGATCAACTCCCAGGTGGCCCCACCATCGGTGGTCGCATACAGGCGCCGTCCCCCGGTCAGCGTGCCCGCCCAGCCGCGCTGCGCCGTGGCGAAGCCGATGCACCGCCAGTAGACGCTGTCCTGCAGCTGCTGACTCCAACTTGCGCCGCCGTCGGTCGTCTTGATGATCTGCCCGTTGCTATTGACCGCCCACCCGATCTGCGGATCAACGAACCAGATGTCGTCGGTTCGCGAGCTCGCCGGCGGAGCACCGGTGGGGCGCCACTGCAGGCTCGAATTCGGCTTGGCCATGACGAATACCACTCCATCACCCGTTTTGATGAGCATCCCGTCTGTCGTTCACAGCAGGTCTGCACCGCGGCCCGAGACCTGCATGATCCCTTTGCCGCTCAAGGTCCGCCAAAGCTCAGCCGTCGCCCGCGCCCCCAGCAGGTGCCGCCAGAAGGCATCGACCCGCATTGCGCTGGCCCCTCGGGCGACGGGCTCCAGTAAGGCACCGATCGGCACGCCTCCGACGAAGGCGATGTCCCGGGCGTGAGTCGGGTGTCTGAGTGCCGGCAGCTCCTCAACCAGGTCCCCGACCACCACCGGCACCGGCTCGAGGTGCGCCTCGGACGCGAGCCGCAGCCGACGATGGGGCAACCCGGCGGCCCGACCCTCGGGCGACCTCGCATCCCCAGCCGGGCGAGGAGCACGCCGGCATTCGGCGGCGCGAGACCGCCAGAACGAGTGGTTGCCGACGCTCCCCACGGCACCATAGGCCTCGCCGAGGAGGCGGAAGTGTGCGGCGATCCGCTCCTGGTGGCGGGATCGAAGGAACCTCTCGACCAGCGCGTGTCGCTCCGGCCGCACCATGTTGGTGTGGATCGCGATCGCGGCCTGCATGCCGCTGACCAGAGCCGCCTGAATACCCTGCGACGAGAGGGGATCGTGGGCGAGCGCTGCATCGCCAACCGCGAAGCAATCGACCCCGAGCACGGCAGCGCCGGTTCGGGGCGTCGCATCGAAACACCGTGGGCGGGGGTCCGGGACGGCTTGCAAGCCGCGAGCCAGCCGGCTGTCGCGCAGGCTCGCGTGCAGGAGGGCCGCGGGCCCGGATGCCGCGAGCGCTGCCGCATCGACGAAGAGCTGGACTGCCGCGCCTCGATCCCGGTGCGCGGGCGCCATCCATAGCCAGGCATCCGGCAGCGCCTCCACGGACATCTCGGCTGCCGGCCACGGTCGAGCCGGCAGGCGGGCAGATATCACGAGGCTCCGCACGCTCGTGCGGCCCAGTCCCCATGCCGCCCGGCCGGTCGCGACGAGCACGCAGCGGGCGCGGATCTGGCCCGTCCCGGTGGCAGCGCGCCAGGCCACCCGCCAGATCCCCTCGGGACCCTGTCGAGGCCGGCTCGCCCGTGCCGGGCGCAGCAACGCAATCCCCTCAGCGGTCAACGCGTTACGAAGGATCGCAGCCAGATCTGCCCGCTCGACGACATGCGCACCGGAGGCATCGAGCGTCAGCATGGGTGCCGGCCAAGCCACCCGCCGCACGGCGATCCGAACGGCTTCGCCGGGCAGCGTCAGCCCCAACGCCGACAACACGCTGAGGGCGCCCGGCGTCAGGACCTCGAGCCGCTCCTCGGCGCGGTTCGCACCGCGGTCGATGACCACGACGCGATGCCCGAGCGCCCTGAGTTTGAGCGCCGCCGCCACCCCCGCCGGGCCAGCCCCCAGAACGGCGCACTCGACGTCCGGCAGGTCGGGCATGGATCAGCCGCTTCCGGCCAGCCTCGGGAACAGATCGGGTCGCGCCGCGCCGAGCCGCACATAGGCGCCCAGACAGTAGTGCAACCAGCCGCGGATATAGTCGCAGGCGGGGCGGCCGCGATGGATGACCTCGTGATGGCACCCCCCGCCGCAGAGCTGGCGCGCCCAGCAGTCCCGGCACGGCGCCTGCGCCGCTAGGTGACGCTCGGTCAGCCACGCCTGACGGCGCGGCGGATCGATCCCGGCCGAGAGATCGCCCAGGCGGGCGGCGGGCTCGTCGACGAAGCGGTGGCAAGCGAAGAGCCCGCCCTCGGCCGAAACGCCGAGATAGGTGCCTCCGGCGCCGCAGGGATACGCGCGCGCGCTGCCTTTGTGGATCTCCTGCAGAGCCGTCGCCAGATTGGCGAAAGCGTAGCGCTCCCCGGCGATCGTCCGGCGCTCATACTCGCGCCCGCACGCGATCATCTGCTCCAGCATGACGTCAAAGTCCACGGGCGCCATCTCGCCGCGGCGCCCGGGCGAGCTCAGCATCGGCGAGAAGCCGACGCTCCAGAAGCCCATGCCCAGCAGGCCGTCGAGGGTTCGTGGAAGGTCGAGGTTCGCCGGCGTGACGGTGACCCGGGCCGAGACCTGCATGCGCCCTCGGAGGCCGAGGAAGGGCTCGAAGTTACGCCGGATGCGCGCGAAGCTGCCGCGCCCCGACTTGTAGGGCCGCTGCCGGTCGTGCGTCGCCCCGAGGCCGTCCAGGCTGATGCTGACAGCGAAGCCGTGGCGTTCGAAGAACCGCGCGTCCGCCGGCGAGAGCAGGGTGCCGTTGGTCGTAAGCGACAGACCGAGGCTGATGCCGAGCGCCGCCGCCCGCTCGCTCGCGTGCTCGGTCGCCGCATGGAGGACCTCGCGGTTGATCATCGGCTCGCCGCCCAGGAAGGCGAGATTGACCCGCCCGCCGCGCGGCGTCCCGTCGAGGAGCTGGTCGATCGCCTGCCTCGCGACCTCGAGCGGCATGTCCCTCGCCGGGCCGCCGAAGGCGCCGCCCTGGGCGTAGCAGTAGGTGCAGCCGAGGTTGCACTTCTGCGCCACGGCGAGCGAGAGCGCGCGGAGCGGCGGATCGACGGGTGGGGCGACGGTGGCGGGATCACGCGGCAGGTCGAGCCCATAGCGCACGAGCAGGGCGTCGGCACCGCGCCGACATCCCGGCGCGCCAGGGCATCATCGAAGTGTCTCGCGATGATCTCGTCGACTGCAAAAAGCCGCGAGCCTTCGACCAGGAACAGGTGCGGGCCGAACTCGGTCTCGACCAACTGCAGCTGTGGCAGTCGCGGTGATGTGTCCGCTGTGAGGACGTTCATTCCTGCTCCCGCCCGCCGATCACAAAGCGCAAAACCTGCTCCCACTCGCGGTACAGGTCCTCATAGGTCACGTGCCTGCCGCCTTGCGAGCCGTTGTCGGATCGGTAGCCGACGGTCGCATCGCGATCGCGCTGCAGCCACTGGAAGCGGCCCGGCGCGCCCTGCTCGTCCTCCGCCTCGACGTAGTCCGGCCGGCTCGCCGCCCAATAGAAGCAGCCGCATTCGCGATAGTCCGCCTGCCAGGGCGAGCACAGGCTCTGGGTCAGCGCGCCGGGTTCGGCGAGCTGCGCAGATACGCCAGCAGATCGAGCGGTCGTGCGAACAGGTCCGACAGCGTCTCGCCATCACCGGCATCGATGCCGAGATGGAACGTCGCGCCGGTGACGCTCAAGGTGTTGACGAGTGCAACCATGGCCCCCTCGGGCGTCTCGCCCGGGCCGGTCTCGCCCGGGAAAGTCTCGATCGCCTTGACGATCTTGTTGCGCATCCGCCGGGTCAGCGCGAGCAGCTCGCCGTCGCCGCCGCGCGTCAGCGCGGGCATGTGGCGGACGTTGTCCCTCGAGTAGTCGTTGACCCGGTCGTAGGCCCTGAGGATCGCAGCCATGCGCTGGAGCATGCCGTGCGCGCGCTGCCTCTCCGGGCTAGTCGCCGGCGCCTCAAGGCCCGCCATGCTCGCGACCATGGCGGCATGCAGCTGCATCGTGCCGGCGTAAGGGGCACCGTCGCGCTCCGGGTTGTCGGGATCGTCGAACGCGCCGATCGCGCCGGGCTCCCACCAGGGAATGTTGGTGTTGTAGTACTCGGTGTTCATCAGCCGGATGTTGTCGAGCGCGCGTCGCGTGATGTCGATGACCTCCGCCGCGGTTACGCTCTCGACCTGCGGCCCGTGGCGCAGCTGATCGAGCTCGTCGGCGACACTGCGCACCGGCAGGCTGTCGGGGGCATAATCCGGCGGCCCGACCGAGACGCGCGCCTTGGCGCTCAGCCTGCCGCCGGCCGCGAGCTGGAGCTCGGCCGTCAAGACGCCATCGCAACTGTCGTCGAGGTAGCCGAGACCGATGCCGTTCCGCTGCGCAAAAATCCCTGCCGGGCTGGTCGGCAGACGCGACCTCGGCGTCGGCGAGCTGACCTGCACCTGGTCCTGGTAGCCGTCCCAGCGACCTCGGGTCTGGTCATAGACGACGTTCTCCGGCGTGATCACGCCGTCGGCCCTGAAGCCGAAGACCTTGCCTACCGCCGGCGTGAAGCGGAAGCGGATCTCCGGGAACTCCGAGGTCGGCTTGATGTACTGGGCGAAGCCGAGCGCGATGTCCCGGCCGTCGAGGAAATTCGCCGCCCGAGCGCGCAATTGCGTGCGCTGATGGCCGGCGATCGTCCAGCTCCCTTCGATCCGATCGTTCGGATCGCCGGCGCGGCGGAACAGCTTGAGATTGCCAAGCGCGAGATGCCAGACCAGAGCCTCGGAACCCAGTCCCGCACTCTCCAGCAGGTCGAGCGTCAAAGGCTCGAGCTGCGGATTCTCTCCGGTGCGCGCCCAGACCTCGAAGAACGGACACACCGGTTTGACCCGCCCTTGGCCGTCCTTGAAACGCACCAAAGCGGGCGTGGTGGCCGCCACGATCTCCCCCGTCTCCGGGTTGACCGCCAGGGTCTCGCCGGGCTGGATCATGCTGAAGCCGCCATTGCTGTCCGGGACGAGGTTGTAGTTGTCTATGGCTTGGGGCGAGGAGCCGAAGCGCGCGATCGCGAGCGGCGGCAGAAGGCAGATCTCGTGGATCTCTTGCGCCGTAGTCATCAAGCGACCACCGCTTCGACGGTGACCTCCCGGACCGCTACGTTGTTGTCGAGGTGTGCGAGCCAGAGCGCATCGACCGGGTCCTGGACGAGGGTCGTGTTGCTCGGGTCGTCCGGGCTGTGAACCTCCGCCAGCAGCGCCGCTGGGCCGACCGCCTCCGGATTCCACTCGAAGGGGCCGACGGTCTGCTCGTCGCCCGGCAGCAGCGGCGGCAGCTCGATGGTCCCAGGCGCCAACGGCAGCCACTGGTTGGGCCAGGTTCGGTCACCCGGATCGGCTGTGCGGAAGGCGCGCACGCTGCCGCCCTCCGCGGGCTCCGAGCCCCGGTTGCGGACCGTCACGTAGATGAAGTTGTCCTGACCGAACACTGGCGCTTCATGAAGCGCGCCGCCATCTGCGCTGCGCCGGCACCGGATGGCGGGTGCCTCGCTGGCGAAGGTCGTCGCCTCCCGATAGTCGCCGCCGCGGCCGTCGTCGATGTAGAGGTCGACGGCCGGCGGTGCACCCGGTCCTGTGACCGGCACTGGCGCTCCCGTCGGCTGATACAGACCCTGCTGCTCGAACGCCCAGCGCACGACCTTGTGGGCGGTGCCGCCCGGATGGCCGTCGAATGGCACCATTGCCAGATTCGCCTCCGTCATGTTGTCAGCGAACTCGGCGGCAGTGCGCGGCGGAGCCACGAAGCTCAGCGAGCGGATGGTGTCGAATATCAGATAGAGGCTGAATCGGGAGGCGAACTCCCGCACCCCCTGGTCTGCGTGGCCGCCTCCGAAGGAGCGATAGAACCGGAACAGGCTCGAGGAGAGGATCTGTTCACGCCGGTAACCGGCTTGGTCGGGACCGAACTGCCCGACGGGCTGGGACGAATCCTCGGCGCCGCCCCAGGCGAACCCAGTCGCCGGAGCGTGGTCGTGCCGCCGGTTGATGATGGTCCACGGAAAGGTGCGGCCGCGCAGCCCGCCCGGCGCCGTGGACGCGGGGTCGAAGAAGATTGCGGCAAGGGTGTCGCCGATGCTGTGGGCGAAACGAAAATTGGCGGACCGCAGGTGGGGGTAGAGCACCGCATGGCCGAATTCGTGCCACGTCACGCGGGCCTCGACCGCCATGCCGATCGAAGCGTTGTTCGCCAGCATCGCGAAACGAAAGCCATCGGAGCCGACGCCGCCGGGAAGACCGGGAGCCTGCGCGTTCACGGTCGTCGAGGAGCCGCCGATCGTCGCCCGGTGGTCGACCCGCACCGGCAACGGTGTGCCGTTGAAGTAAGCCGGCACATCGAAGCCTAGATCAGCCAGAAGCCGGAAACAGCGATCGCAATGATAGTAGGCATTGACCGCCGCGAAGTCGTCGCTCGGGACAGCGTAGTCGAAGCTGCTGCCGGGCGGCTGGGTAGGCGGCGAGGTAGCTGGCGCCGACACGTTGACCAGCTGAACGAACTCCCCGCGCAGTTCCTGCACATTGCCGGGCGGATTGAGGCCGTCCAGGTCAACTCTCGAGCGCAGGCCATCAAGGACGTTGGTCGCCGAGGTCGGGACGATTGTGGTGTCGCCTGTCGCGGTGATCGGGTCACGCAACAGGACGAGGCCGTCCACGCAGCTGACGAATACGCGTAGGTTCAAGACCGCCCCCGTCTCCGGCTCAATGAAGGCGCTCCAGTTGAGTGGCTCCCAGCCCTGGGGCTGGAGCGCAAAAAGCACTTCTGTGACCACGTAGTGGCGGCCTGGCTCCAGACTATCGGGAAGCGGCGGCAGTTGGATGGTCGGCACTGCCGCGTGCATATTGGTCTCGTCGGGTGAGTCCGGCGGTCCGGCACCGTTGCCGCGATCGTCAGGATCGAAGGCGTAGATTAGGAGCCGAGTGTCGGTGATGGTTGGCGCCTTTGATGAGGGGTCCAGCTCGAGGAGGTGCACAAGTGCGTCGGCGTCGATAAGCTCCGGCATGTAGGCAGCGTCGGCGGGCGGCGGGAAGACGTCCAGGTCGTAGTGAACGGAATTCTGCGCACCGACAACCTGGGCCGGCGCTCCGCGCATCCGTACGCTGAGGCCGGCCTGCCAGACCGGCAGCCCCATGCTCGTCTGGGCGTAGGAGACCGTGGCCTGGTTCGTGCTCGCCTTCTCCTCCACGAACTGGAGCTTGGGGGCTTGATCCTGCCCGAGAGTCCGGGTCTCGACTGCCGCATCCAGGGCATCGGCCATGCCAGGATCGAGATTGAGGGTCGGCAGAACCTCACGCACGTACTCATCGGCGAGCGCGCGCGCACTGACCGGGGCCGCGCGGGCTTCCGCTCCGAGCGCGGCGGTCTGCGCGGCGCCGTAAGGCTGCAGGGGGTGGCTCAGCTGACGCACGATGCCGCGCTCGTCGCGCTTCACCTGGACATTGGCAGTGAGCTCAAAGGTCATGATGGACCCTCCTTGGACCGGTCGCAGGCATGCACTCGGGCTTTAATCGCCCGACGGAATCAGAACAGGAGCAGTTCCGCCTCACGCAGCGGCAGCTTGACCTCGTCGCCGAGCAGACCCTCGAGAACCACCTCGACCCTGCCGTTGTCGCCGGAGAGGGCGCTGGACGCCGCGGCGCTCGGCATCTCGATGGTCAGGGCGGTCTCGGCGAGCGCTGCAAGCTCGCTGGTAAGGAATGGAATCAAGTAATGCTCCGCCAGCAGCGTGGTGCTGCCGTCGGCGGATCGCGCGATCACTTTGAGCCGGGCGTGGCGGGTCGGCGCACTCATTCCGACAAGCCGCACCAGCGCCCGAGAGGGCGTCGCAGTCCCCGTTGTCAGTTCGGCGCCGGTGGCACCCGGCGCCGCGAACGTGATCGGCTTCTCCGAGAGAACACGTGCATCGCTGCGCAAAGCGAGGACGGGCTCCGAAGCGGTCGCGGCGGCGACGCCATCGCTAGGCGCCGGCCCCGGCAAACCGCGCAGCTGGTCGACCAGCTGCTGATCCTCAGCGCTCAGGCTCGTGCGATCGTAGACGTAGCTCACATCCTCGGTGGTTTCGCCGAAGGTTCCGTACTGCCGGAAGCTGAGGCTGCCGGGATCAGCGGTGTCGCCACTCGCCATCAGCAGCGCGCCACCCGACGCGTTCTGGAAAGTGAACTCCCGCGCCGCCCAACTCGGATCCTGCGGTGCAGGCGGCGAGCCCGCAGGCAGGGTCGCCTTCCACACCTCCCACAGCCGGTCGACGTTGGCGTGATGGGCGAAAAAGATCGGGTCCAGCCCGGCAGTGGTGAAGTCTTGCATATGCCCGGCGACGAACACGTGGCCCGCATTGTGCGGCATCGTCTCGAGCCGCCCTGGCCGCAGCTGCACTCGCTCTGTGTCGCCTACGGTGACCGGCACGAGCTGACCGCCGCCGAACTCGCCAAACGTTAAGGGCGCGACCACGAATCCTTCCCGATGCTGTTCCGGCGGCAGGTCCGGGCTCCCGGTCGGCGTAGGAGCGAACAGGCCGACCCGGCGCGTCGTATCGGCGAGGGGATTGAAGAATGCGTCTTCGCGGAACAGCGGCGGGATGTCCGGGTTGCGATACCAGTCCCAGTAGGGCAGCGCCAGCTCGGGCGTCGCCGTCAGGTCACGAAGCAGGTGCTCGACGGCCGCCAGGTAGGCGCGGTGCCAAGGCAGAAACCACCAGCTGAAGTGGACCTCGTTATCGAAGAACGCGCGCAAGGAGGGATCGCCCGCACGAACCACGGTGCGCACGCCGTTGGGACCGCAGATCTGAGCGTGGTACCGCGCCAGTTGCGTCAGGCCAGCCGGATGGAACACGATCTGCGCGCTGACTAGGTCATTCTGCTGGAGAATGGCAAATGCCAGCCTAAGGCGACGACCTTCCTCGCTATCCGGATCGATAGAGTGCGCATCCCGCCGGACTGGCATCGTCTGAGCCCGACTCCCTCTCAGGGTCCCGGCTCCTCCCACCCCGGCGAAACCACAGAAGCTTGCCAGCGCTACAAATCGACGGCGCGAGATTGTGTGGTTCATTGTCATAATCCTTATACCGGCTCATACCCTATTTATGAATGATCTTCTGTTGACCATTGAACATTGTCAAGGTGAACGAGTGATCCTCGTGCATATTGGCGCTCTGACGCCCGCCGGCTGCTGCACCGGCACTACCTTTCTAACATCGGCACGAAACGTGGACCCGAACCGCAGCGGCCAATTCTGTGCCACCCGAAACAGCTAAAGGTAGCGCCACTTCGAACCGTCCGAAACAAGAATCGTGATAATTTATGGTTGAATGAATCAAGGGATCTGGTTATTAGAGTTTAAATTTAACATTGCAATAATTGACTTTTTCTTGACTCGCATAATAAGTTATACTAGCTATCCATGAGGATCAGGTTTGGCTTGCTCTGGTGGTTGGTTGAGGTAGTCTGGCAGCTATGACGCGTGGGTTGGAGGACGCGATGCTGCCGAGCGACTTGCCGGACGATCTGCCGAGCTTT
>Ga0299913_10000908_pt1 | contig 20427 bp, 19 predicted proteins | sample RVTome_9_FD_201360 | JGI IMG/M metagenome (GOLD analysis project Ga0299913, IMG submission 201360) | Soil microbial communities from uranium-contaminated site in the Upper Colorado River Basin, Wyoming, United States - RVT155D38 (version 2) ... | reverse complement strand
CGTCGCAAGGCAGCGAATCGCGCCGTCTAAGATGTTACCGAGCGCGCGTCGTCGCGCCAGTTGCGAAGTTACCGCCGGCGGCCCAACGGCCGACGGAGGTGACGGGGTGCGGGCAGAGTCCAAGCAGGACTATCTGGCGAGGATCTACCGGCGGTACCGGCAAGCGCGGCGGTCAGAGAAGGGGCGGATCCTGGACGAGTTCTGTGCGGTGACGGGGTACCACCGGAAGTACGTGCTCCGGCGCCTCAACGGGGCCCCGCCGACAACCAGCCCGGCGCGGCCCCGCGTCCGGGGGGTCACCTACGGGGCGGCGGTCATCGCGGCGCTCACGGTGATCTGGAAGGCAGCCGGGTATCCGTGGTCGGTCCGGCTCAAGGCCGCACTGCCGCTGTGGGTGCCGTGGGCCCGCCGGCATCAACATCTCTCCGCCGCGGTGTGTGCGCAGGTGCTGCGGATCAGCGCCCGCCAGATCGACCGCCGGCTCGCCGGGGTCAAGCGCACGCTCAAGCGCCGGCAGTACGGGCGGACGCGGCCGGGCACGCTGCTCAAGCACCACATCGCCGTGAAGACGGACCACTGGGACGTCACTACGCCGGGCTTCACCGAACTCGACCTCGTCGCTCACAGCGGCAGTCGCGGCGACGGCGAGTTCGCCCACTCGCTCAACGTCACCGACATCCACACCACCTGGGTGGAGACGCGCGCCGTCCTCGGCAAGGGCGAGCGCGCGGTCCAGCAGGCCCTCGAGGCGATTCGCCAAGCGCTGCCCTTTCGGCTGCGCGGCATCGACTCCGACAACGGCTCGGAGTTCATCAACGACCACCTCTACCGCTACTGCCAAGCGCACGAGATCCAGTTCACGCGCGGCCGCCCCTACAACAAGGACGACAACGCCCACATCGAGCAGAAGAACTGGACCCACGTCCGCAAGCTCGTGGGGTACGACCGCTACGACACCGCGGCCGCGGTGGCCGCCCTCAACGCGCTCTACGCGCAGGAGCTCGGGCTGCTGCAGAACCTCTTCCTGCCGTCGGTCAAGCTCGTGCGCAAGGAGCGCGTGGGGGCCCGCCTCCGCCGCCGCTACGATGCCCCGCGGACCCCCCTGGAGCGCGTGCAGGCCTGCGCCGACGCCGATCCGGTCGCCGTGGGGCGTCTCCAGGCGCTCCGCGCCCGCCTTGATCCTTTCGCGCTCGCCGCGGCGGTCGACCGTCAGATCGAGCGGCTGCTGGACCTCGCGGCCCGCCCTGCCCGTCCGCTGCCTCCACCGGCGGCCCCCCGGCCGTCACGGCAGCCTCCGCGCCACGATTTCACGTTCGCCAACACCCTGCGGCGGCCCCTACCCCGTCGCACCCCGGTAACCTCCTGGATGGCTCGACGATCCCGCCCTTCGGCAACTTTCTCAGATGGCTTGACAGGGGCACGGGCGGCGGGCAGCGCACGAGGGTGGTGGACGAGCGCGAGGAGGTCTACCGGCGGGCGAATCGCTCGAGACGACGGGACGGCGCCGGCAGGAGGACGCCGCGGGGTTCCGGCGTTACGTGGCCGGGTCGGGTGTCGCCGCGGACGTCACCGGCTCGGTGGGTTTCCGCAGGAAGCGCTGGTGCTCGGCACGGAAGCGCGACAGGCAGCTGTCGCAGATACCGTCGGTGAAGCGGACGCTCCACCCACGCCACGACGAGACCCCGCTCAGCATGGGGTAGCCCCGGTAGCCTGGATGCCACGCGCATCGACAGATCAGCACGAGCGCCTCTCCCTTCCCGGTACCGACTTGCCGGACATAATGCAAACCGCGTGCCTCGCCAAATCTCCGGCGGGACGGTAATTTGCGGGGCAGCGACCCGCAAGCTGCGCAGCATATTCCACCACGCATGTAGAAAAGTCTTCACGCGGGCGCCCATCGGCCGTGACGGGCATAATTGGACCATGCGCTGGCCGCGCCTGACATTCCGGCCCTTCACACCGCGCTGGCGGCTGGTCGGCCTGGCGGCCGGCGGGGTGCTGCTCGCCATCGTGCTCGCCCTCGCCGCCTACTCCACGCTCGCGCTGTCGCGCTTTGCGCGCGTCGAGGCGCGCCGAGCGACCTACATGTATGCCGGGCCGCAGTTGCTCGAGCCCGGCATGCACGTGCGGCGGATCGACCTGGCCGGGACCCTGGCCCGGCTCAAGTACGTCGAGGCCCGCCGCCCGCCGGCAGCACCGGGTCAGTACCGGCGGGCAGGCAATGCCTGGGACATCTACCTGCGCGGCGGCGCCGGCGGCTCGGCCGAGCTCGTCCGGCTGGAGGTCCACGACGACCGCATCACGCGCGTGACGCGCAAGGGCGCCGACGTCGGGGCCGTCGTGCTGGAGCCCGAGATCCTCGCCAGCGCCGACGACCGCCGGGGCGAGGAGCATCGTCCGGTGCGCCTCGGCGACGTGCCGCTCGTGCTGCTGAACGCCGTGCTGGCGGCCGAGGACCACCGGTTCTTCGAGCACGGCGGCCTGGACGCCCGTGGCGTGCTCCGGGCCGCCTGGACCAACCTGCGGGCCGGGCGCGTGATGCAGGGTGGCTCGACGATCACCCAGCAGCTCGTCAAGAACCGCCTGGTCGGAGCCCGCCGCACCTACGCCCGCAAGGTGACCGAGGCGTGGCTGGCGACGCTCGTCGAGTGGCGCTATTCCAAGGAGCAGATCCTCGAGGCCTACCTCAACGAGATCTATCTCGGTCAGCGCGGCGGCCTTGCCGTGCGGGGTGTCGGCGCCGCTGCCCGGGCCTATTTCCGCAAGGAGATTCACCAGCTGACTCCGGCCGAGGCCGCGCTGCTGGCCGGGATGGTCCGCGCCCCGAACAGCTACTCGCCGGCCGTGAATCCCGCGCGCGCCCGGGCCCGTCGCGACGTGGTGCTGGGCCGGATGCACGAGCTGGGCATGCTGTCGGCGGCGGACTGGAAGGCCGCCCGGGCCCAGCCGGTGCGCGTGCCGCCGGCGGCCGCCACGGCGCACCCCGCCCCGTACTTCGTCGACTACGTCCGCCTCGATCTCGAGCAGCGCTACGACGACGTCGGCGACAGTGTCGGCGCCTCCGTCTACACGACGCTCGACCTGGCCCTGCAGCGGTTCGCCGAGGGGGCGGTGGTGCGCGGCCTCGACCGGCTGGAGACCCAGGTGCGGCGCCTGCGGCGCGCCGACCCGGCCCGGCGCCTGCAGGCCGCGCTGGTCGCGCTGGACCCGGTCACCGGCGAGATCCGCGCACTCGTCGGCGGCCGTGACTACCAGGCCAGCCAGTTCAACCGCGCCGCCCTCGCTTATCGCCAGCCCGGCTCGGCCTTCAAGCCGTTCGTCTACCTGGCCGCGCTCCGCGCGCGGGACGGGCCGCCGGCCCTCACGGCCGCCTCGATCGTGGAGGATTCGCCGATCACCCTGACGGTCGGCCGGAATACCTGGAGCCCGCGCAACTACGACGACCGCTACGAGGGGCCGGTGACCGTGCGCCGGGCACTGGAGCTGTCGCTGAACGCGGCCACCGTGCGCGTCGCCGAGAGCGTGGGCCTGCCGGCGGTCATCGAGACTGCCCGGGCGCTCGGCCTGGAGGGCGAGCTGGCCCCGGTGCCCGCGATGGCGCTGGGGTCGTTCGAGGTGACGCCGATCGAGCTGGCGCGCGCCTACCTGCCGATCGTCAACGGCGGCGTGCGGCCGCCGGGCGCCGTGGCCGTGCACGCGGTCCGCGATCGGGCGGGCGTGGTCGACCCCGAGGACGACGCCGCGCCGGCCAGCGTCATCACGGCGGCCGAGGCCTACCTCCTCACCTCGCTGCTGGAGGGCGCGATCACCTCGGGCACCGGCGCGCCCGCGCGCGCGCTGGGCGTGGTGGGGGCCGTGGCGGGCAAGACGGGGACCACCAACGACGGCCGCGATGCGTGGTTCGTCGGCTTCGCCCCGCGCCTGCTGGTGGCCGTGTGGGTCGGCTTCGACGGCGGCGACGCGCACGGGCTCAGCGGCGCTCAGGCCGCGCTGCCGATCTGGGCCGACTTCATGCGGCAGGCGCTGGAGGCGTATCCGCAGCCGGCGTTCAGCGTCCCGAGCGGCATCTCGTTCGCCGAGATCGACCCCTCGACCGGACGGCTCGCCAACCGATTCTGCCCGGTCGTCGCGCGCGAGACGTTCCTGGAGGGCACCGAGCCGGAGCCCTGCGAGGAGCACGGCGGTGTCGGCGATCACATCGTCGACTGGTGGAAGCGCCTGCGCGACTGGTGGCGGCGGTGAGCGGGCGGATCCGGCGCGCCTGGCGCGTGGCCGGACTGCTGCTCGCCCTGGCGGCCCCGGGATGCGCGACCACCCCGACGGCGCTTCCGGCCCCGGCGCCCCAGCCTCCGGGGACGACCCAGTCCGGGCCGGCCTCCTGGTACGGCGAGCGCTACCACGGCCGGCGCACCGCGAGCGGGGAGCGGTTCGACATGCACGCGCTGACCGCCGCGCACCCCACGTTGCCCTTCGGCACGCGACTGCGCGTGGTGAATCTGCGCAATGGCCGCCGCGTGGAGGTGCGGATCAACGACCGGGGCCCGACCGTGCCCGGCCGCATCATCGATCTTTCCTACGCCGCGGCCCGCGCGCTCGGCGCCGTCCAGGCCGGGATCGTGCCCGTGCAGGTCACGATCCTGCCGTAGTCGCGGCCGGACGGAGGTCAGGCGGAGAGGCTGAGCGGCACGATCCGCGCGCCGGCCAGGCGGCGCAGAGCCTCGGGCGAGACGCGCACCTTGGACGAGCGGCTGCCGCTGCCGAGGATCGCCCAGTCGAGCGCCATGACCTTGTCGTCGATGTAGATCGGCAGCCCGGGCGGCAGCGCGAAGACGGTGACGCCGCCGATCAGCATGCCAGTCAGCGCACGCGTCTCCTCGGCGGACGCGAACGACACCCGCGAGGCGTCCAGCAGGCGACGCACCGCGCGGTTGACGTCGAGCCGCGTGGTCGCCTTCACCACACACGCGGCGTACTGCCGCGGCTCCTTCTTGGCGACGACGATGATCGTGTTGGCCGCGTGCTCGAGCGGCACGCCGTAGCGCTCGCAGTACGCCGCGGTGTCGGCGAACGCCGGATCGATCGGTTGCAGCTCGTACGGCACCCCCAGCCCCTCGAGGACGGCGACGACCCGGCGCTCGATCTCGGCTCCGTCGTCGCTCACGAGGTGCTCCGGCGCCGGGCCGTGCCCAACACGGCGATCGCGAGGTGGTCGAACCGGATCTCGTTCATGTGCCTCCCCGACCGTCCGATAGTCTACGCGATCGGGCGGCGCGCTAGAATGCGGCGGTGCCGGTACCGCTCTTCTACGGCTGGATCGTCGTGGCCATCGCGTTCGTGACCATGGGCCTCGGCGTCAACGCGCGCACCGCCTTCTCGCTCCTGTTCCCGCCGATCCTCGAGGAGTTCGGCTGGGAGCGCGGTCTCACCGCCGGCGCCTTCTCGGTGGGGTTTTTGGTGTCGACGATCTTCACGCCGTGGATGGGCGCGGTGATGGACCGCCACGGGCCGCGCTGGGTCATCGGCGCCGGCGTGCTCGCCATCAGCGCCGGCCTGGCCCTGGCGCCGCTGGTGAGCGCGCCCTGGCATCTCTACGTGACGCTCGGCATCCTCGTATCGGGCGGCTCGCTGGCCGCCGGCTACACCGGCCACGCGCTCTTCCTGCCCAACTGGTTCGTGCGCAAGCGGGGGCTTGCCATCGGCGTCGCCTTCTCCGGCGTCGGCGTGGGCTCGATCCTCATGCTGCCCGGGATCCAGGCGCTGATCGCCCGGGCCGGCTGGCGGACGGCGTGCTACGCGACCGCGGGCCTGGTGCTGCTCACGCTGCTGCCCCTCAACCTGCTGCAGCGGCGGCGGCCCGAGGACCTGGGGTTGCGGCCCGACGGCGACACCGCGCCGCCGGCGGCGACGGGCCACGCGCATCCCGCCAACGTGGTGGATGCCGCGTGGGTGTCCATCGAGTGGACGCTGGCACGGGCGGTGCGGACCGCGCGGTTCTGGTGGATCGTCGTGGGCTTCCTCGGCGGCCTGTTCGCCTGGTACGCGGTGCAGGTCCACCAGACGAAGTAGCTGATCGAGATCGGCTTCTCGCCGGCCCAGGCGGCCTGGGCCCTGGGCCTCGTGGGCTTCGCCGGCATCGCCGGACAGATCGGTCTCGGCCACCTGTCCGATCGCATCGGGCGCGAGTGGGTGTGGACCGCGGCCTGTGCCGGCTACGTCGTGTGCTACGCCGTGCTGCTCGCGATGCGCACGCACCCGAGCCCCGCGCTGCTCTACCTGATGGTCGGCGCCCAGGGACTGCTCGGCTACGGCCTGGCCTCGGTGTACGGCGCGATCCCCGCCGAGATCTTCCAGGGGCGGCACTACGGCCGCATCTTCGGCACCCTCAGCCTGGCCTCGAGCAGTGGCGCCGCCCTGGGCCCCTGGGCCGCGGGGGCGCTCCACGACCGGACCGGTGACTACGCCGCCGCTTTCTGGCTGGCGATGGCCGCCGCGATCGTCTCCGCGACCGCCATCTGGCTGGCCGCGCCCCGTCGCGTGCGGGCGGTGGCGGGGAGGACTCCGCCCCCGGCCTAGCGCTGCAGCGTGGGGGCCCAGGCGGTGGTGCGGCCGGCGATCGTCTCCCAGCGGATCCGGGCACCGCTCGCCGTCCGCGCCAGCGGGTCGCGCGTCCAGCGCCGGTGGAACAGCCAGGCGCGCGGGAAGCGCTCGCCGTCGGCGCCGGCCCGGACCGCGGTGGTCAGCACGGCCCGGAGGCGGTTGCGCAGGCGCGCCGCCTCGTCGGCCGACAGCGTGCGCGCCGGGCGGCGGGGATCGATGCGGGCCTGGTAGAGCACCTCGTCGGCGATCCAGTTGCCCACGCCCGCGGCGAACGTCTGGTCGAGGAGCAGCGCCTTCACCGGCGCCACGCGCTCGCGCAGCAGCGCGAAGAAGGCCGCTGCGCCTGGCAGCTCGTGGAGGGCGTCGAAGCCGAGGTCGACCACCGGCGGCTCGTGGCGGGGATCGTCGCGAAGCCGGATGCGGCCGAGCCGCCGGGCGTCGGCCATCGCCAGGCGGCCGCCGTCGTCGAAGGTCAGGATCAGCTTGGCGAAGCGCGGAGGCCACCCCGGAGGCGACCAGCCGCGCGTGGACACCAGCCGCACCGCCGGACGCGCCGGGACGTGCAGGCCGCCGGTCATCCCGAAGTGCATCAGCAGGGCGGGGCCGCGATCCAGCTCGAGCCAGAGGTGCTTGCCGTGACGGCGGGCCGCCCGCACGCGCCGGCCGCGCAGGGTGGCAGCCGCCCGCGCCGGCGTCACGCCCTCGAAGACGATGCGGTCGTCCGCGCACCAGGCATCGGCGATGCGCCGGCCGACCGCGACCCGGGCGGCCAGGCGCCGGGCGGCCTCCACATCGGGCAGCTCGGGCACCCCGGGTTACTCGGGCACGATCTCGAGCAGCTCCACCTCGAACACGAGCGTCGCGCCCGGCTTGATCCGCGGCGGCGCGCCGCGATCCCCGTAGGCCAGCTCGGCCGGGCAGACCAGGCGGCTCTTGCCACCGACCTTCATGAGCTGCACGCCCTCGGTCCAGCACTTGATGACGCCGTTGAGCGGAAACGTCGCCGGCTGGCCGCGCTGCACCGAGCTGTCGAACACGCTGCCGTCCGTCAGCGTGCCGTGATAGTGGACCTTCACCTTGTCGGTCGCCTTGGGCGACGGGCCGGTGCCCGCCTTCAGCGTGGTCACCACCAGGCCGGAGTCGGTCTTGCGGGCGCCGGTCGCCGCCGCGGCCTTCGCCACGTAGGCGTCGCCGCTCTTCTTCTCGACGGCCGCCACCGTGGCCGCCCGCGCCGACCGGAGCCGATGGATCTGCGCCATCTGCCCGCGCGGGTCGACCTTGCGCTCGCGGCCAAGCACGGCGTCGGCCAGGCCGGCCTGGACGAGCTCCAGCTCGCCGGCGCTCAGGGCGAACGGCGCCAGCCGGTCGGCGAGCACGACCCCGATGGCGTAGAGCGTCTTGTCGTCGTCGCTCTTCAGCTCCTGGGCCACCGCCGGGACGGCCGTGGCGACGACGGCGAGCACGAACGAAACGAGCCAGTACATGCGCACTCCTCTCTGGCGGATGAGCCCGGTGAGCCCGGCTACGTCAGCACGGCAGTTTTCTGCCGCGCGATGAGGTCGAAGTCGATCGCCGCTCCCAGGCCGGGGCCGGCCGGCGCCCGCACGAGGCCCTGGGCGTCGACGTCGATGTCCTCTGCAAGGCCGTACTTCTGGGCGGCCGACGGCAGCAGCACCTCGAAGAACTCGCAGTTGCGGATCGCCATCGTGACGTGCAGGTGGGCGACGTTGTTGAGCGAGTTGCCGCCGTGGTGGATCTCGAAATTCATGTGGAAGGCCTCGGCCAGATGCGCCGACTTCACCAGCGGCGTGATCCCCCCCTTCACCGCCACGTCGCCGCGCAGGTAGTCGGTCGCCCGGGCGGTGATCCAGGGCGCCAGGGCGGTGAAGCCGCCGGGGGCGTACTCGGTGGCGAGGATGGGGATCGTGAGCTGCTGCTTGAGCTTCACGTAGTTGTACAGGTCGTCGTCGGCCAGCGGGTCCTCGTACCAGTGGAACCCCAGGGCCTCGGCGGCGCGGCCCACGCGCAGCGCCTCCGGGTACTGATAGGCCCACGTGGAGTCGAGCATGACGGTGTACTCGTCGCCGACCGCGCGGCGCACCGCCTCGCACACGCGGATGTCCGTGGCCGGCTCGGTCGGAGGGTGAATCTTGTAGGCCTTCCAGCCGGCGGCGCGGTACGAGGCCGCCTCCTCGGCATAGGCGTCCGTGGACGGCAGCACCGCCGACGACGCGTACGCCGGCGCCGTGTCCCGGTAGGCGCCCAGCAGCCGGCAGATCGGCAGCCCCGCCACCTTGCCGCCGATGTCCCAGAGGGCGACGTCCACGGCGCCGATGGCGCGCAGCGTGGTGGCCCGGTTACGCTGCCACATCGCCTGCCACAGCCGCTCGCGCTCGAGCGGGTCCTGGCCCAGCACCAGCGGCTTCAGGAAGCGAACGAGCGAGGCGCCGTCCATCGCCGCGCTGCGCATCGACGAGCCCAGGAACGCGTGGCCCTCCACCCCCTCGTCGGTGCGCAGCGTGAGCAGGCCGAGGTCGCTGCTGCCGCTGAAGCGGCCGCTGTGGCGACCGTAGGTGGTGGCGGGAATCCCGCTCCAGGTGAACAGGGTCAGCGTGACGTCGGTGATCTTCACGGCCAGCCTCCACGTCGTCCGGCGGCGACCGGCGGCGACCGGCGTAGCCTATCACGACCCTCCCGGCCGTCGAGGCGGCGGAGGGCCCGACGACGGAGGTCGGCCCGGGATCAGGGACGGCGGTGCAGCAGCCGATCGGCCGCCGCGGACGCCCCGGAGCGCAGCTCGCCCGCGTCGTCCAGCCGCCGGGCGATCCGCGCGAGCAGACGGCGCTGGCGCTCGGCGATCCGGCGCTGCGCGACGAGGACCCGCAACATCTCGCCCAGCACGATGAACGGCACGCCCGTGAGCGCGCCCGAGATGACCAGGAGCACGGCGGCCAGGACGCGCTCGAGGAGGGCCTGACCGGTGAGGCTGCCCCATGGCATGTCGAGCGCCACCGCGGCAACGGCGAGCAGGACTCCCCCGGCGAGCAGCAGCAGACCGAGGATCACGAGCACGGCCGCCCAGAACTCCGCGAACCGGTACCGGCGAGACATCGCGGTCCATCCTACCCCGGGGCGCGATCGGCCGACAGGCTTCCTGGATGACGCCGGCCGGGCGCGCTACCATGACGGCCCGGAGGGGGCATGCCCGACATCGACGTTCTCGTCGTGGGCGGCGGCATCGCCGGCGTCTCGACGGCCTATCACCTGGCGGCGCATGGGCGCCGCGTCACGCTCCTGGAGCGTGGCGAGATCGCCTCGGGTGCCTCGGGCGTCAACGCCGGCGCCATCGATTCCATCGGGTGGGGCGACCGTCCCGATCTGCAGGCGCACCTGACCGCCGGCAGCGTGGACATCTTCAAGGCCGTGCAGCTCGACCACGGCGAGGACATCGAATTCCGGCAGTCGGGCGCGCTGCAGGCCATCCACACGCCGGAGCAGTACGAGTTCGAGCGCGTGCGCATCGAGGCGCTGCGCGCGCGGGGTCACCGGCTCGAGCTGCTGGCCCCGCGCGAGGCGCGCAGCCTGGAGCCCGGCCTGTCGCCGGAGCTGCTCGGCGCCATGTACTCGCCGCTGCGCTCGCAGGCCGATCCACGCCGGGCCACCCGGGCCATGGCCACGCTGGCCCAGCGGCAGGGCGCCAGGATCCTGACCCACCACGAGGTGGCCGCGCTGGCGCCGCGGCCGGCCGGCGGCTACGCCGCTCGCACGCCGCACGGCGAACTCGTCGCCGCCGCGCTCGTGCTCGCCGCCGGCGCGTGGTGCGGCCCCCTCGGCGCGCTGCTGGGTCTCGACATCCCCATTGTCCCGGTCCGCGGCCAGATGTGGGCGACGCCGCCAGCGCCACCCACCATCTTCCAGACGATCTCCTCGGCGGAGTCGCAGCACGCCTGGCACGTCGATCCCGGCGGCGAGCCGCCGTTTCTGACGATCCGCAAGGGCGCCCGGGTGACGCGCCATCTCTACGGCCGCCAGCGGCGGGACGGCGAGATCATCTTCGGCGGGGACCGCGAGCAGGCCGGCTGGAGCGCCACGCCCGATCCGGCCGGGATCGCGGTGAACCGCGCGCACGCCGCCGAGGTCCTGCCGTTCCTGGCCGGGCTGGAGGTCGCGCGGACCTGGGCCGGGCTCATGCCCTTCCCGCTCGACGGCAGGCCGCTGATCGGCCGCGTCCCCGGCCGGCACGACCTCTGGATCGTCAGCGGTCTGGCCTCGTCCGGCTTCGGGCGGGGGCCGATGGCGGGCAAGCTGCTGGCCGACGCGCTGCACACGGGCACGCCCGCGCCGGTGCTGGCGGAGGCCGATCCGGCCGGCCGGATCAGGGAGCGCTGAATCCCCGCGAGTCCGACAGCAGGCGCGCGAGCGCCGTGACGCCGGCCTCGACGACGCCGAACGCCCCGCCCAGATCGAGCGCCCCGACGGCGGCCGGGGCGCCGAACGCCCGCTCGAGGGCCGCGCGATCCTCGACCAGCCGCGCGGCGAGGGTGGGATCGACCGTCGTCCGCCGCGCCTCGGCGCGCTGCAGCTCGCGCACGACCGCCTGCACCCGGTCGGGGTCCAGCATCGACAGCGGCGCGCGACAGTGGCCGCACGCCGACTCCCGGGCCAGGTCCACCGGCGCCCCGCAGGCCGAGCAGTTCACGGCTCGAGCGTAGCGACGCAGGTCGGCCAGCCGCTCGGGCGGCAGCGGACGCACGAAGTCCTTCTCGCGCAGGAAGTCGAAGAACGTCGTGAGCCGGCCGTGCTCGGTCGGGCACCGCCAGTACGAGAACGGCGTCGTCCGCTGCCGATCCCGGGTGATCTTCAGCTGCCGGCGGCAGCGCGGACAGGACATCACCTCCCGCTGCAGCGGGTGCCGCTGCTCGTGGTGCTCGTCGAGCGTCGTGAAGAGCCGGAGCACGGCGCCGGGCGTCAGCGCGATGCTCTCCCGGCTGTCGAACCAGATGAGCGCGCAGCCGTGGCAGAGATCCAGGTCGACCACCCGACCGTAGTGGGCGTCCAGGCGCCGCCTGTGCATCGGCTGGTCACAGCCGGGACAGTTCAGCGGCGTGGCGGTCGTCCCGCCGCTCACCGCAGCCGGGTGCGCACGCGCTCGACGGCCTCGGCCGTCTGCTCGCGCGAGCCGAACGCGGTGAGCCGGAAGAAGCCCTCGCCGCTGGGGCCGAACCCGGAGCCCGGCGCGCCGACCACGTGGGCCTCGGCCAGCAGCTTGTCGAAGAAGTCCCAGGAGCTCAGGTCGGCCGGCGTGCGGGCCCAGATGTAGGGCGCGCTGGTCCCGCCGTGGACCGTGAGCCCGGCCGCCGTCAGCCCCTGCCGGATGATCCGGGCGTTCTCCATGTAGAAGTCGGTCAGGGCCCGCACCTGCTTCTGTCCCTCCGGCGTGTAGACGGCCGCCGCGGCCCGCTGGACGACGTAGGGGGGGCCGTTGGACTTCGTCGAGGTCCGCCGCAGCCACAGCTCGTTGAGGCTCACCCGCCGCCCGTCGGCGGCGCGCCCGTGCAGCTCCCGGGGGACGACCGTGTAGGCCAGCCGCAGCCCCGTGAAGCCAGCGCTCTTGGAGAAGCTGCGGGACTCGACGGCGACCTCGCGCGCCCCCTCGATCTCGTAGATCGAGTGGGGCACCTCCGGATCGCGGATGTACGCCTCGTAGGCGGCGTCGTAGAAGATGACCGCCTCGTGCTCACGGGCGTAGTCGACCCAGCGCTGCAGCGCCGGGCGCGTCATGACGGCGCCGGTCGGGTTGTTCGGATAGCAGAGGTAGATCAGATCGACGTGGTCGGCCGGCAGCGCCGGCTGGAAGTCGTTCTCGGCCGTGCAAGGCAGATAGACGAAGCCCCGGTAGCGGCCGGTGGCGTCGGCCCGGCTTGCCCGGCCGGCCATCACGTTGCTGTCGGCGTAGACCGGATAGGCCGGATCCATCAGCGCGACGGTGCAGTCGGTGGCGAGGATCTCCTGGACATTGGCGCTGTCGCTCTTGCCGCCGTCGCTGACGAAGATCTCGTCGGCGCCGAGCCGCACGCCCCGGGCGCCGAAGTCGTGCATCGCGATGTCGGCCCGCAGCCACTCGTAGCCGGTGTAGGGCCCGTAGCCCCTGAGCGTCGCCGCGTGGGCCTGCTCGCGGGCGGCCTCCTGCAGCGCGTCGACGACCGCCGGCGGCAGCGGCCGGGTCACGTCGCCGATCCCCAGCGAGATGATCCGGGCGTCGGGCCGGGCGGCGGCGAACGCCTCCGTGCGCCGCTTGATCTCCGCGAAGAGATAGCTGGCGTTCAGGTCGAGATAGTGCTCGTTGATCCTGGGCACGCGCCCTCCGCCCCCGCCGGGTGTGGGGATTCTATCAGAAGGGATCCGGCCGCTATCGCGTGCGCGTCAGCCGGGCAGGGCCCTGCGGGCCCCAGGAGTACTGCGAGTCGCCCGACCCCTGCAGGTCGTCGCGGCCGGTCAGCCGCAGGGTGAGCCGCTGCTCTCCGGCCACCGAGTGGGCCCGGAGCGCGAGCACAAGGCCGGCGCCCGTCTGCCCGAGCTGCCCACGCACCTGGGTGGAGATCGGCTCGCCGCGGATGGTCGCGGTCATCACGCCCGTGACCGTCGGATAGCGCTCGCCCAGGATCTGCCAGTGTCCGAGCATCACCCCCGATTCACCCGGTCCGATCGTCTGCTCCGTGAGGAGCAGCCCGAACGGCTCGCCGCCCCAGGTCCCGCTCCACGAGCCGCGCAGATCGGGCGCCGAGGCCGCCGGAGCTCCGATGGGCGGGGCGGTGGCGCAGCCGGCAAGGGCCAGCACGATCACCAGCAGCAGACGTCCCATGCCTGCACTCTATCGCGGCCGTGTACCCTCTCCCTCCGTATGAGCGCGAACCGTCGCGCCACGGGGGTGGCCAAGGGAGGGAGGCATGGCTCATGAGCCTGACGATGTGCTCACGCGGCGCGCGGTACTCCGCCTGATGGCGGCGGCGGCGGCGGCGCCGGCGAGTGCCGGCGCGGCATCCCCCATGCTGCAGCGGCCCATTCCGTCCTCGGGCGAGACCATCCCCGCGGTCGGGCTCGGGACGTGGCGCACCTTCGACGTGGGCACCGCCCCGGCCGACCGGGCGCCGCTCGAGGAGGTGCTGCAGCGCTTCGTCGCCCTGGGCGGGCGCGTGGTCGACTCCTCGCCGATGTACGGCGCGGCCGAGTCGGTGCTCGGCGATCTCGGTGCCGCCCTCGGCCTCACCGACCGGCTCTTCCTGGCCACCAAGGTGTGGACGAGCGGGCGCGAGGCCGGCACCGCGCAGATGGAGCAGTCGTTGCGCCGGCTGCGCACCGCGCGCCTCGATCTGCTGCAGGTTCACAACCTGCTCGACTGGCGCACCCACCTGGGCACGCTGCGGGCGTGGAAGCAGGCCGGCCGCATCCGCTACCTCGGCGTCACGCACTACACCGCCAGCGCCTACGACGAGCTGGAGCGGGTCCTCCGCAGCGAGCCGCTGGATTTCGTCCAGGTCAACTACTCCCTCGGCGAGCGCGAGGCCGAGCGGCGCATCCTGCCACTCGCTCGCGAGCGCGGCATCGCCGTCCTCGTCAACCGGCCGTTCTCCGAGGGCGGACTGTTCCGCCGCGTGCGGGGTCAGGCGCTCCCGGCGTGGGCGCCCGAGGCGGGCTGCACGAGCTGGGCGCAGATCTTCCTCAAGTGGATCCTGGCGCACCCCGCCGTCACCTGCGTGATCCCGGCGACCAGCCGGCCGCGGCACCTCGTGGACAACATGACCGCCGGTACCGGGATCATGCCCGACGCCGCGATGCGGGACCGCATGGCCGCCCTCGTCGGACGCTGAGCCGACCACCGGGACAAGCCGGGCGTGGTGGACGCGCTGTTCCAGTCGCTTCCCTGGAGCATCGGCGTGTTCGCCGCCGCCACGCTGGCGATCCTGGGTCTCGGCACGGCGCTCTCGTCGACGGCGGATCGCCTGGCCGACCGTACCGGCTGGGGCGAGGCGGTCGTCGGGTCGATCTTCCTGGCGGGCGCCACCTCGCTGCCCGACTTCGCCGCGACGCTGACCGCCGCCGCCGACGGTCACGCCGAGCTGGCCATGAGCACCGTGCTGGGCAGCATGGCGGCCAACCTGGTGTTCCTCGTGATCGGGGACATCGCCTACCGCAGGGCCAACCTCGAGCACGCCGCGGCCTCCTCGACGAATCTGACCCTGGCGTCGCTCTCGGTCGCCTTGCTCACTCTGCCGCTGATCGCCATGGTCGGCCCGGACGTCGGCATCGCCGGGATCCATCCGGTGACGCCGGTGCTGCTGATCGCGTATGGCGCCGGCGTCCGCCTGGTCCGCCACGCCCACCTCCGGCCGATGTGGAGACCCCGGCGGACGCTGGAGACGGTCGAGGACCGGCCCGCGCCGGACGCCGGTGCCCGGCACTCCCTGGTGGGTCTCTGGCTGCGCTTCGCGGGACTGTCCGCGCTGGTCGCGGCCGCCGGCTGGGCGCTGATGCGCGGGGCGGAGACCATCGCGGAGCAGACCGCGCTCTCCGAGGGCATCGTCGGCGCCCTCCTCGCCGCGCTGGCCACGTCCTCTCCGGAGATCGTGACCACCATCGCCGCGGTGCGGCGCGGCGCGCTGACCCTGGCCGTGGCCGGCATCGTGGGCACCAACTGCTTCAACACGACGGCGATCGCCGCCGCCGACGTGCTCTACCGGGGCGGCTCGATCTACCACGCGGTCGGGCCCCAGCAGCTCCAGTGGGGGCTGCTGGCCATCCTCATGACCGCGGTCCTGCTGCTGGGGTTCGTCCGCCGGCAGATGCGCGGCCCCGGCAACATCGGCTTCGAGAGCACGCTCATCCTGCTGCTGTACGGCGCCGCCGTCGCCCTGATGCTCGCCACCGGCTGAGGGACGCGCGACGCCCGGGCCTTCGTGAATCCCCGGGCGGGCTCACCGCCGCCGGGCCGGCGCGCCCCGCTCCAGCTCGGCCAGCACCGCGGGCCAGAGGGCCTTCCAGCAGCAGCGATGATCGAAGCCGGGGATCACGACCAGCGCTGCCGGTGAGGCGCCGCGCCGTGTCACCTCGACCGGCACCGTGCGATCACGCCCGCCCGCGTAGTGCCGCTGGAAGAGGCGGGGCGGCAGCGGGGGCTGGCGTGCGGGATTCAGCGATCCGGCCAGTCGCCCCGATCGCTGGTGCTCCGCCCACGCGTCGACATCGAGGTTGGCGGCCACGGTGATCACGCCGGCGGTCTCCGGCAGGCGCGCGGCCAGCAGGACCGCGAGCGCGCCACCGCCGCTGTAGCCCAGCCACACGATCCGCTCGGCACCGCGGGCGGCGAGCACCCGCCGGGCGGCCGCAGCCATGCTGCTCACCACCGCCTCCGAGTAGCGCGCCGACGTCCACAGCGCCGGCGCGCACCCGGGGTCGCCGCCGAGTCCGTGGTAGCAAGGCCGACCGAGGTACACGGCGGGCGCCGGGTCGAGGGCCAGCAGGTCGAGCACGAGCGGGGCGCGCGGCGTCGGGTCCGATGCCGGATGGCCCCCGAGCCACGGCGTACCGTCGCCGTCGAGGTAGATGTGCAGCGTCGGCCCGGCCGCCCGGGCGGGCGCGAGCACCCGATGCCGGAAGCCCGCTCCGGTCACGACCTCCGCTCGTAGCCCGCGATCGGCGGCGAGACCCAGGAAGCGGTCGGAGGCCGAGCGGCATCCGCCGGCCAGGGCGAGCAGGCCGAGGATGCCGAGCACCGCCGCACAATGGGTCGTGGGAGCCGGGCCCCAGCGTGCCTTGCGAGCCCGAACCACGACGACGGCCCGCGCGCGCGTCACGACGGTATGATAGCGGAGATGGCCGGCACCGCTCGCTTCACGCTCCGCGGGTTCCTGGCCCGGTTCATCTTCGCGCTGCTCGTGGCCGGCGCCACCTACAACCCCACCGCTTACTCGTACTACGCGTGGGCGCGGGACAGCGGCTGGCAGTGGCGCCCGCCCATCGTGTTCGTCGGCGTCGTGCTGCTCATCGGCTGGGTCATCTGCCTGCGCATCACCCTGCGCTCGATCGGCGGCCTCGCGCTGCTGCTGGCCAACGCCTTCCTGGCCGCCCTCTTCTGGCTCGTCGCCGACTGGGGCTGGCTGCCCATCGACGACGTCGATGCCATCGCGTGGCTCGGGCTCTTCAGCGTCGCCACCATCCTGGCCGTCGGCATGTCGTGGTCGCAGCTGCGGCGGTCCCGGCGAAGCCGGGCGCGCTGAGCGCGGCGGCCGTGCTCAGCGGAAGCGCGGGATGACCTTGTCGGCGAACAGCTCGAGCGTCTTCAGGCAGCGGTCGCGCTCGAGGATACCCTGCCCGAAGAGCAGGAACATCTCGTCGAAGGGCACGTGGGTCGCGGCCTTCTCGATCATCCGCGTCACGGTGTCGGGGTCGCCGATCAGCAGCGGCGGCCGGTCCTGGCCGAACGGCGTGGACCAGGCATCCCACATCCACAGGCAGTCCTCCGCCCACGCCTCCGCCTCGCTCTTCGTCTCGGCCAGCACCAGGTAGCCGCCCCACGCCGCCTCGCCGCCCCGGGGGATCCGGCGGCCGCACGACTCTGCCACCTCGCGGTAGCGCCGCCACAGCAGCTCGCAGAAGTCCATCTCGCCGGCCATGACGATGGGCTTGCCGCCCTCGCGGGCCCAGTAGAGCGAGGTCTGCAGGCTGTGGGTGAAGCCCGAGTACACCGGGATCGGGTCCTGCAGCGGGCGGGGCGCGATGCCGACCTCGCGGATCGTGCCGTCGGCGTCCACCCCCCGGCCGTACTTCAGATAGACCGGGTGCGCGTGGGGCTGGCGCTGGCCCGGCGGCGGGAAGGACCAGTACTTGCCCCGGAAGGAGAACGTCTCGAGGGTCCACGCTGCCTTGATGACGGCCACGCACTCCTCGAACAGCTCCCGGTTCCGCGCGTCGTCGTCGGTCTTGCGGTTCCACGGCCCCGTCGCCTTCACCCCGGGCACGGCGGCGTAGTTCTCGAACCAGCGCGCCTGGTACCCGCGCACGAAGGCGACGTTGAGGCGTCCGCCGAGGAGGTGGTCGAGGGTGGCGGCGTGCTCGGCCACCCGGAGCGGGTTGTGCGTCGGCAGCACGTACCCGAACTGGTTGATGCGGAGGCGTGGGGCGTGCTGTCCCAGGAACATCGCCATCAGGCCGGGGTCCTGGCCGAGCTCGAAGCCCTCGACCTGCAGGTGATGCTCGGGGACGCCGATGCCCGACCAGCCGGTGGCGTCGCACGTGCGCGCGTACTCGGCGATCTCGTCGAGCATGCGGCGGTAGAGGACCGGATCCTGGCCGGCCATGCCGCGCTCCAGCTCGTGCCGGCGGCCGATGGTGACGTACATGAAGGCGTGGAAGTCCATCGCGAGGCGATTATACCGTCGCGCTCGCAGGCCTGGCCCGGCCCCTCGTCGAGCCGGAGGCGGACCTCAGCGGCGAATGACGCCGCAGGCCAGCGGGTCGCCGGCGTTGCCGGCCGGGTCGGACTTGTAGTCGTCGGCGCCCTCGTGGACGACGAGAGCGGCGCCGTCGGCATCGAGCAGGGGGTGGCGGTCACCGGCGATGGTGACGTCCTTGACGGTCACCTGGGTCTTCACGCGTCCGCTCGCCGGCACGTCGAGGTTGGGCAGGTCGCCCAGATGCGGCCCCTTCGGATTGTCCTTGCCGTGCTGCCTGCCGGTGGGATTGAAGTGCCCGCCTGCCGACTCGAACGGGGGATCGCACCGGCCGGTCTCGTGGATGTGAAAGGCGTGCTGGCCGGGGCGCAGCCCCGTGAACGTCACGGTGATGTCTACCCCGCCGTCGCGCTCCTCCAGAATCGCTTCGCCGACCGTCGTGCCGGTCGCGTCCTTGATGTCGGCGCTCGCCTTGGGCTGCGCCTCGGCGACGCCCGCCAGGAGCACGCACCCCAGCGCGAGGCCCGGAATCCAGCTCGTCATGCCGTCCTCCCCGAGAACCATCGGTGAGGCACACGGCATGCCACCCACTTCCGGCAGCCGGCCAGGCCCGCTCAGACGTCGAGCCAGTCGAACCATACCGGGTGATTGACCTTGTACCACTCGAGCACCCGGCGGACCGCGGCCTGCCTGTCGCGCGGCATGACCATCTCGTTGATCCGGTCGAAGTGCACGCGAATGCGGTCGCCGTCGTGCTCCAGGGCCTGCGGGAGCATCGTCTGCAGCTCGTTGCGGATGCGGCCCGAGTCCGAGATCTTGACGGGCCGCGTGGTGTGATCGACGCCCGAGAGGAACCGCACGAGGAGCGGGCTGAAGACCTGCCGGGTGGCCTCGAACGACTCCATCAGCCGCAAGGTGAACGTGATCCGGCTCGAGGCGTTGCGCGTCGCGAGCAGCGTGGCGACCCGGTACACGTTGTCGCCCACCCGCGTCACCCCGGGGGCGCCCGTGTAGGGGTCGTCGCACATGTAGGCCACGCTCGCCAGCACGTGCCAGTCCTTTTCCGGCAAGAAGTCGTCCGCCCGCAGCACCGGCCTGCCCAGGGGCATGTTGGAGGCGGCCGCCTCGCGGATGGCCTCCGCGTACGACCGCACCCGGCCGGCCTCGACGTCCCGGCCGCCGATCAGCTCGCCCAGCCGCCGCGCGAAATCAGGGGCCGAGGGATCCAGCTGCATCAGCCGGGCTTCCACGTCGCACGGCAGGCTGAAGGAGGGCGAGAACATGGCCATGGTGGAGCGGACGTCGAGGACGTCGGACAGGCTCGCCGCCTGCATGGCCTCGGCGGTCGCCGCGTAGCCGTCGCAGAGAAAGACGTGGGTGGCCTGGGCGGCGTCCTGCCAGCTGCCGACGAGGAAGGTGGGCGCGTACGTCCCCGAGTCGGTGAAGACCTCCAGCCCCGAGGGCGCCCGCCAGCCGTCCTCGACCAGGTGGACGCCGAGCTTCTCCCACTCCTCCCACAACCGCCCCAGGCGCCCCACCCGGCTCTTGCCGCGCAAGGTCCACACGTGAACGTGCTCGCGGCGCACCCCGGGATAGGCGGCCTCGATCGCCTCGACGACCTGCTGGCGCGGGGTCCGGTAGTCGAGCAGGACCGAGGCGCGCTCGGCCGTCTCGGCCACGCGGGCGGGCACGGTGAGGCAGCCCATGTACGATTCGTACGGTTTCGACAGCCTGAGCGGCGAGTCGAAGAGATGGAAGACCGCCATCGGCCCGGTGGGCTTGCCCTCCGCGAAGCGAGAGGTGTTCTCGAGCGTGTCGACGGCCGCGCCCCAGAGCGTGATGCCGCGGTTCAGCAGCCACCCGTGGAACTGCTCGAACGTGTGCCCCGGCTCGTTGAGCAGCCGTCGCACGCGGCGATCGACGGTCCGGGCGAGCTCGGGCCTCGCGTAGACCCGGCCGAAGCCGAGCATGGGGTTGGCGCCCATCTCCGGGGTCTCGCCGGCCTTGGGCATCAGGCCTTCCCCGAGGCAGACCATCATCGCGTGATTCTCCGGCAGCGTCCGGGTGAGGTGCCACAGCCCCTCGCTCATCACGTAGGCGCTGACCGCGTCCGCCGCCTTCTTGACCTGGTTGTACGTCGCCCTGTCCGGGCCCGCGCCGGCGCCGAACTCGCCGAAGAGGCGCGTGCCGAGCGCGGTCGCGGCCGAGGTCATGGCCAGGCACCGCGCGATGCCGCGCGGGGTGAACGTGAGGGCGGACACCGGCACGGGCTGCGCACGCTCGACCTGGACATCCTCCAGCCAGAGGTGGAACCGGAGCAACACGGGGCGCGTGTCGAACGCCCACTGCGCGACGAGATTCCGCCTGTCCGTCTCGGTCATCG
>Ga0299913_10000907_pt1 | contig 20443 bp, 18 predicted proteins | sample RVTome_9_FD_201360 | JGI IMG/M metagenome (GOLD analysis project Ga0299913, IMG submission 201360) | Soil microbial communities from uranium-contaminated site in the Upper Colorado River Basin, Wyoming, United States - RVT155D38 (version 2) ... | reverse complement strand
GTGCACCGGTTGCGGCATCGCCTAGACCCCGAACTCCGCCAGTGCCGTCGCGTCGTCGTCTGTATAGGGCTCCCGGGTCAGCCGCGCCACGAACCGCTCGTGGTTCCACACGTCGAGCCGGTCGTACTGGCCGAGCACATCGACTTCGCCGTTCATGCTCGCCGCCTCACGCAGGCGTGTCGGGATGAGCACGCGCCCCTGCACATCGATCTCCGCCGTCTGGCCGAAGTAGTTGACCCGGTCGAGGAATCGCAGCCGAGCCGGATGAGTGGACGGCATCCGTGCGAGCCGCTCCTCGAGGGCGATCCAGACAGGCATGGGGTAGATGCGCACTTCCTCCCCCGTGAGGCTCGTCACGAAGACGTCCGCGCCATGCTCCTTCTCGATGATCGAGCGGAACGCATTCGGGATCTTGAGTCTCCCCTTGTCATCGATTTTCGCAGTATGATTGCCGCGAAACACGGCATTGGTTCCACTTGGCTCCACAAAAATCCACCGCGATAGTAGAGAACACCCTGCGTGATGTCAACCGCAAAATGCACATCTAGTTAGAGTTACGCCTTAGTTTCGCCGGAAGGCGACACCGCAGGGCTAACGGCTTTCGGCGGTCCGAGGCTGTGCTAGGATGTGCAGTTCTGATTCAGGCGGGAGAGCGCACGGCCAGCGCCGCTCGATCACCCCTGCGCTGGCCTTCGCGAGCTCTTGGTATGCTGTCGGCGGCCGCGCGCTTGCCACAGGCACGGCCTGGCTGGGGTTCGGTCTTCCTGGCATCTTGGCATTTTTGGCAATCGGTCATTCCGTCGATGCTCCGTGCAGGCTTGATAGGCTTTCCGTCCGCAGGAAAAACGGCACTATTCCAGCTCCTCACCAACGTCCGTGATGCGCCGCCCCGTGGCGGACGCACCGAGGCGAACGTCGGCGTCGCGCGCGTGCCGGATGAGCGGCTCGATCGGCTGACGGCCCTCTTCAACCCGCGCAAACACGTGCCTGCGACGGTGGAGTTCGCGGACATCGCCGGGACGGGCGGAGGGAAATCCGGTGCCCAGGCGCTGCTCGATGTCGCGGCGTTCCGCAATGCCGACGCGCTCCTGCACGTGGTCCGCATGTTCCGCGACCCGGCAGTCGCGCATCCAGCGGGCTCGGTCGACGCCGCGCGCGACGTCCGGACGATGGCAGACGAGCTGATCCTCGCGGACCTCGGGGTCGTGGAGCGGCGGCTCGAGCGGCTCGAGCGGGACCTGAAGAAGGGGCAGAGCGCGGACCTGCGCGCGGAACAGGAGATCCTGGCGCGGTGCCGCGAGGCGCTGGAGAGCGGGCGTCCCCTGCGGGCGCTGGAGCTCCCACCTGACGCCGCGAAGCGATTGAAGGGCTTTCAGTTCCTCTCGGCCAAGCCGCTCCTCATCGTCCTGAACCTGGACGAGGCGGACCTCGCGCAGGCGGGCGATGCCGTCCGGCTTGCCGGGCTCGACGACTTTCTGGCTGGCGCCGCCACGCGTGCGGTGCCGATCTGCGCCCGCATCGAGCTCGAGATCGCGCAGCTGGACGAAGGCGACCGCGCCGCGTTCATGGCGGACCTCGGGCTCTCCGAGTCGGGACTCGATCGCGTGATCCGCGCCAGCTACGATCTGCTCGGCTACATCTCCTTCTTTACCGTCGGCGAGGACGAATGCCGCGCATGGTCGATTCCGCGGGACACACCAGCCGTGCTGGCCGCAGGAGAGATCCACTCGGACATCTCGCGCGGCTTCATCCGCGCGGAGGTCGTGCGCTACGAGCACCTGCTCGCCCGCCGGACGCTCGCCGCGTGCCGCGAGCACGGCGAGCTGCGGCTCGAGGGCAAGGAGTACCTCGTGCTCGACGGCGACGTGATCAACTTTCGCCACGCCACCTGATCCCGGAGTTCACGATGTTGGTGACCCGTGCCGCAGTCTGGGGGCGCTCCGCGCTCCACGAGCCCTCCGGCATGGGTGCCTTCGGACTCGGGAACGGGAGGTCGCGCGCTGGCGTGCTCGCCCACGTGCCGTCATCCATATGAGCATCCGGACGGTCCTGGTCTGCGAAGCGCAGGTGCCGTTCGTGCACGGGGGCGCCGAGATCCACGTGCGGGAGCTCGTGCGCGAGCTGCGCGCGCGCGGCTACGACACCGAGCGCGTGAGCGTGCCCTTCAAGTGGTATCCGAAGGAGGAGATCCTGCCGCACGCGGCCGCATGGCGGCTGCTGGATCTGAGCGAGAGCAACGGGCGCGCCATCGACCTGGTCATCGCGTCCAAGTTCCCGAGCTACTTCGCGCGTCATCCGAACAAGGTCACCTGGCTCATTCACCAGTACCGCGCCGCGTACGAGCTTTGCGGTACGAAGTACAGTGACTTCAGTCACGTCGAATCGGATGTAGGGCTGCGGAACACGCTGATCCGGCTGGACACCGAGATGCTGCGCGAATCGCGGCGACTGTTCACGAACGCGAGGAACACCGCCGGACGCCTGCTGAAGTTCAACGGCCTCGAGGCCGAGCCCCTCTATCACCCGCCGCGGCTGGCGCCGCGCCTGGCGCCGGGGCCGTACGGCGACTACGTGCTGTCGGTGGGACGGCTGGAGTCGGTCAAACGCGTGGACCTCGCGATCGCGGCCATGGCGTGCTCCGACCCGCGGCTCCGGCTCGTGATCGCGGGCGACGGCACGCAGCGCGCCAACAGCGAGCGCGCCGCGGAGCAGGCCGGCGTGGGCGATCGCGTCACCTTTCTCGGCACGGTCGGCGACGATCAGCTTGTGGAGCTGTATCGGGGCGCCCTCGCGGTGGTCTATCCCCCGTACGACGAGGACTTCGGATACGTTACGCTGGAAGCGTTCCTGGCCCGCAAGCCGGTCGTCACCTGTTCGGACTCCGGCGGGCCGAACGAGTTCGTCGTCCACGGCGAGAACGGGTTCGTCTGCGAGCCCACGGCGGCGTCGCTCGGCGAGGCGTTCGTCGCGCTCGACGCCGACCGGCGGCGCGCCGCGGCGATGGGAGACGCCGGCTTCGCGGTCGCCAGCCGCATCACGTGGGACGGCGTCATCGAGAAGCTGGTCGGGCCGTGATTGGTCAAAAGTGCCAGAATGGCGTCGACCCGCGGCCAGCCCTGCGCGCGGGGACTGGCGACTTCTGGCAATCGTGACCGTGACAGTCCCTTGAAGCTCATCATCCAGATCCCCTGCCTCAACGAGGCCGCCACCCTGCCGGCGACGATCGCGGACCTGCCCCGATCCGTTGCCGGTTTCGACGTCGTCGAGTTCCTCGTCATCGACGATGGGTCGCGGGACGGGACCGCGGATGTCGCGCGCGCGTGCGGTGTGGACCACGTCGTCCGGCTACGGCGCAACAAGGGGCTGGCCGCGGCCTTCATGGCGGGCATCGACGCCGCGCTCAAGCGGGGCGCGGACGTCATCGTCAACACGGATGCCGACAATCAGTACGCCGGCGGAGACATCCCGACACTGGTCGCCCCGCTGCTCAGAGGAGAGGCGGAGATCGTGATCGGCGACCGCAACATCGCCGATCTCGAGCACATGTCGTGGCGCAAGCGGCAACTGCAGCGGCTGGGGAGCTGGGTCGTGCGTCAGGTGTCCAACACGTCGGTGCCCGACACCACGAGCGGCTTCCGCGCCTATACGCGCGAGGCCGCGCTGCGGATGACGATCGTCTCGGAGTTCTCGTACACGCTGGAGTCCATCATCCAGGCGGGCAAGAAGCGCATGGCGATCGCGCACGTCCCGATCGCGACGAACGCGCGCACGCGTGAGTCGCGCCTGTTCGACAGCGCGTTCTCGTACATCAAGCGATCAGCTGCGACGATCGTCCGCATCTACGCGATGTACGAGCCGCTCAAGATCTTCACGTATATCGGCCTCGTCATCTTCGCGGCCGGGCTCATCCTGCCCATCCAGTTCGTCTACACGGAGCTGACCGAGACCCGCTACGGACCCCGGAACATCCAGGGGCTGATTCTGTCGGCGGTCCTGATGATCGTCGGGTTTCAGGTGCTGCTCATCGGACTGCTGGCCGACGTCATCTCCGCCAATCGCAAGCTCCTCGAGGATCTGGTCTATCGCGTTCGGACGCTGGAACTGCCGGTCCGCGAACGCGACGCTGAGCCCGCGGCGCGCGGACGACGCGCCGAGCAGGGCTGGGAGCGCTGATTGGCGCAGACGCGCGACGTGTCGGTCGTCATCCCCGCGTTCAACGAGGCCGGCGCGATTGGCCACGTCGTCGGCGCCATCGCCGCCGCCGGCCCCTGGCGCGAGATCATCGTCGTGGACGACGGATCGAGCGACGGCACGTGCACGCGGGCGGGATCGGCAGGCGCGATCGTCGTGCGGCATCCCTACAACAAGGGGAATGGTGCGGCCGTCAAGAGCGGGATCCGCCGCGCGACTGGTGAGTACGTGCTCATCCTCGACGGCGATGGCCAGCACCAGGCCGCCGACGCGCACCGGATCGTCGCGCGCCTGGGCGAGTACGACCTGGTCATCGGCGCCAGGCCGCAGGGGACGCAGGCCACCCATGCACGCCGCGCCGGCAACCACCTGCTGAACCGTTTTGCCAGCTACCTGACCGGCCGCACGATCCCGGACCTCACGTCGGGATTCCGGGCGGCGCGGCGCGAATACCTGCTGGAGTTCCTCCACCTGCTGCCGAACGGCTTCTCCACCCCGACGACCACGACGCTTGCCTTCATCAAGGCGGGCTACAACGTGGCGTTCGAGCCGGCCGAGGCGCGGCAGCGGATCGGCGAGTCGAAGATCAAGCTCGCGCGCGACGGCGCCAAGTTCCTCATGATCATCCTGAAGATCGTCACGATCTTCAGCCCGCTCCGCGTCTTCGTGCCGGTTGCGGGCGCGGCCTTCCTGGTCGGTGCCGCCTACGGCGTCTGGAACGTCGTGATGCACGACCGCATTCCCAACGGATCGGTGCTGCTGATCCTCTTTTCGGTGCTGGTGTTTCTCGTGGGGCTCGTCTCGGAACAGATCTCAGCGCTCCGGTTCGAGAGCGGCGGGCGATACCGCGGATGACACCGGGCACGGGCCGGACGCGGCGCCGGCTGCTGGCGGCGGCCGCCGTGGCGCTCGTCCTGCGCGGAGCATTCGGGCTGTTCTACTGGGTCGGCAAGCCCCTCACGCACGACGAGCGTGAGTACCTGGGCATCGCGCGGAGCCTGTCGGAGGGCCGCGGCTTCGTGCACGACGAGTCGGTGGACGTCGGCACAGGCCAGCGGTTCGGCCGCGCGCCGGGGTACCCGCTCTTCCTTGCGGTCATCGGCGCCGGCCGTGTGCCCGCGGAGCCGGCGCCCGGGTCCGGCGCGGCCGCGCGCGGCGACGCCGGCAGCGTGGCGCCGCCCGAGGGTGGGGTGCCGGCTCGCGTCAAGATCGCCCAGGCCGTGGTCGGCGCGCTGACCGTGTACCTGATCGGCGTGATCGCCTGGCGTGCCGCGGGCCCGCGCGCCGGCGTGGCGGCCGCATGGCTCGCCGCCTGGTATCCGCCCCTGGTCTGGATCCACGCCTACGCGCTCAGCGAATCGCTCTATGCCGCCTGCGCACTACTGACGGCGCACGTCGTCCAGCGCGCCTACGAGGCCGATCCGGCCAGACGCCCGTCGGATCGGCTCGCGCTCGCGGCCGGCGTGCTCGCGGGCCTCTCGACGCTCGTCCGCCCCGCGATGGTGTTCTTCCTGCCGCTCGTGCTCGTCTGGTTCGCCAGGCACGGCCGCACGCGCGCGGCCGTCCTGGTGCTCGCCGCGTCGCTGGCGACCCTCGGCCCGTGGACTGTTCGGAACGCACGCGTCTATGACCGCTTCATCCTGGTGGCCTCGGAAGGCGGCGTGACGTTCTGGACGGGCAATCATCCGCTGGCGCGCGGTGAAGGGGATCTGGCGGCCAACCCGGCGCTGAAGGCCGCGGAGCTGGAGTTCCGCCGGGCGCATGCGGAGCTCACGCCCGAACAGCTCGAGCCCCTCTACTACCGCGACGCCCTGAGGTACATCGCGTCCGACCCGCTCGGCTGGGTCGCGCTGTTGGTGCAGAAGGGCTTCTACACCGTCATCCCCGCAGGGCCGTCGTATACGCTACACTCGACGAGGTACCGGGCTGCCTCGGTGATCCCGTACGTCCTGCTCTTGCCGTGGGGGGTCATGGGCGTATGGCGGGTGTGGCGAAGCCCAGGACGGCCCACGGCTGTGCTGCTGCTGGGATTATCCGCCGTGCTGACAGGGCTCGTGTTCTTCCCGCAGGAGAGGTTCCGTATTCCCGTGATCGATCCCGTGCTCGTGATCGGTGCGGCCGTGTCGATGACCGCGTCGAGGCAGACACGCCGGGCGGGCGACACCGGAGCGCAGTCGTGACGCCTGCCCGCGACATCGTCGTCGTGGTGCCGACCTACAACGAGCGCGAGAATCTGCCGATCCTCGCGCAGGGCATCCTCGCCTATCCGGAATTCCGGCTGCTCGTGGTGGACGACGCGTCGCCCGATGGCACCGGGCAGGTTGCCGACGAGCTCGCCGCCCGGCACCCGGGGAGGGTCGAGGTGATGCACCGCACCGGCCCCCGGGGGCTGGGCCTCTCGTACATCGACGGGTTGCAGCGCGCGCTCCGTTCAGGCGCGGATCTGATCTTCCAGATGGACGCGGACCTGTCGCACAACCCGGAGCACCTGCCGAGCATCGCCGCCGCGGCGGCCGACTACGACGTCGTCGTCGGCTCGCGCTATCTGACGGGCGTCAGCGTCGTGAACTGGCCCCTGCACCGGCTCTTCCTGAGCGCGTTCGCCAACCGGTACGTGCGTGCCGTCACGCGCATTTCGGTCACGGACTGCACCAGTGGGTTCCGCTGCTGGCGGCGCGAGGCGCTCGAGCGGCTGCCGCTCGGCAGGATGGTCTCCAACGGCTACGCGTTCATCGTCGAGATGCTCTACGAGGCGTCGCGTCGCGGCTGCCGCATCGGGGAGGTGCCCATCATTTTCATCGAGCGGCGGCAGGGACAGAGCAAGGTGTCGGCGCGGGTGCTCGCGGAATCCCTGGTCGTGCCGTGGCGCCTCGTGCTGCGGCGCAGCAGCGGCTAGCGTTGGGCCGTGCGCCACACCGTGGTGATGGTGGCCAGCTCGTACCCGCGGTTTCCGGGTGACAGTGTCGGCACGTTCATGGAGCCGATCGCCACCGGCGTGGCAGCATTGGGGCACGAGGTGCACGTGGTCGCCCCCTGGCATCCGCTGGTCGCACGCGCGCACACGGAGCAGGGCGTCAGCTTCCACTTCTACAAGTATGCGCCGCTGCGGTCGATGAACGTGTTCGGCTACGCGGCGTCGCTCCGGGCCGACGTCTCGCTCCGCCCGGCGGCGATCGCCGTGACGCCGCTGGCCCTCGCGCAGGGGTGGCGCACGGCGCGGAAGATCGCGCGGCGGCATCGTGCAACGATCATGCACGGGCACTGGGTCGTGCCGGGAGGGATCACCGCGGCCCTCGCCGCTCCCGCGCTCCCGCTCGTCGTGAGCGTGCACGGATCCGACATGTATCTCGCCGAGACGCTCATGCCGGCGCGGATGGCCGCCCGCACCGCGTTCCGTCGCGCCGGAGCGACGACGGCGTGCAGCGACGATCTCGCGCGGCGCGCCGTCGCGCTTGGCGCCGATGCCGCGCGGGTGGACGTCGTCCCCTACGGCGTCGACGTGGACCGGTTCCGACCCGATCCGGCGGCGCGGGCGTCGTGCCGGCGCGAGCTCGGCCTCGCCGCCGACGTGCCGCTGCTGTTTGCCGCCGGGCGGCTGGTTCGCAAGAAGGGGTTCGAGTACCTGATCGACTCGCTTGGCCGCCTGGAGCACGAGGGGCCGCTGCTGCTCGCGATCGGCGGCGAGGGGACGCTCGATGGCGAGCTGCGAGCGGTCGCGTCACGCTCCTCGCGCGCGGAGTCGGTGCGCTTCCTCGGGCGTCTCGATCAGGACGACGTGGCACGCTGCCTCGCCGCCGCGGACGTCGTGCTCGTGCCCTCCGTGAGGGACGACGCGGGTAATGTGGACGGGCTGCCGAACGTGGTGCTGGAGGCCCTGGCGAGCGGCACCCCGCTCGTCGCCACGGCGGCGGGCGGCATCGGTGCCGTGGCGCACCACGAGCGCACCGCGCTCCTGGTGCCGGAACGCGATCCGCAGGCCCTCGCGGGGGCGATCGACCGGCTGCTGCGCGATCCGGCGCTCGGCGCCGCGCTGGGCGCTGCCGGCCGGCTGCTCGTCAGCGAGCGGTTCGGGTGGAACCGCGCCGCCACCGCGTTCGAGGCGGCATACGGCCGCGCGGTTGCCTTGAAGTCGCCCGGCCGCTAATATTTACGGTCGCCCGATGCCGCCGCCGCCCACCAGACGACCCGGGCTCAGTGTGTTCTTTCCCGCGTACAACGACAGCGGGACGATCGCGAGCCTCGTGATCACGGCCATCAAGACCGCCGAGCGCCTGACGTCGGACTTCGAGGTCATCGTCGTCGACGACGGCAGCCGAGATGCGACGGCTGATATCGCAGACGAGCTCGCCAGGACGTATCCGCAGGTGCGGGTCGTCCACCACGAGCGGAACCGCGGCTACGGCGGCGCGCTGCGCAGCGGGTTCGCCGCCGCCACGCGCGAACTCGTGTTCTATACCGACGGGGACGCCCAGTACGACCCGGCGGAGATGGAATCGCTCTGGAACGCGCTGAGCGACCAGGTGGACCTCGTCAACGGCTACAAGATCAGCCGCTCGGATCCGCCGCACCGCATCGTCATCGGCCGCGTCTATCACCACACCGTGAAGCTCCTCTTCGGGCTGCGCGTCCGGGACGTCGACTGCGACTTCCGGCTGATGCGGCGGGCGATCTTCGACCGGGTGGTGCTCGAGAAGAACAGCGGCGTCATCTGCCTGGAGATGATGAAGAAGATCCAGGATGCCGGGTTCCGGATCGCGGAAGTGCCGGTGCATCACTATCACCGCGCGTTCGGCAGGTCGCAGTTCTTCAACTTCCGCAGGCTGTTCCGCACGGGCGTGGACGTGCTGCGGCTCTGGATGGCGCTCGTCGTGCGGGGCGAGCACCGGCGCCACGCGTCCGGGCGGCAGCGCGCTCCCGCGATCCCGCCTCGCTCCGGAGGCCGAATTTGATCGGATCGGCTGCGCAGCCTCCAAGCAGCGGCTACGCGGATTTCTACAGCGGCCGGAAGGTGATGATTACCGGAGGCGCCGGATTCATCGGCAGCAACCTCGCGCGCCGGCTCACCGCGCTCGGGGCCGACGTGCTCATTGTCGACTCGCTGATTCCGGATTACGGCGGAAACCTCTTCAACCTGCACGGCATCACCGACCGGGTGCGGCTGAACATCGCCGACGTGCGCATGCAGCCGACCATGGAGGTGCTCGTCCGCGATCGCGACGTGATCTTCAACCTGGCGGGGCAGGTCAGCCACATCGATTCGATGCGCGATCCGTACACGGACCTCGAGATCAACTGCCGGGCGCAGCTGTCGATTCTCGAGGCGTGCCGCAGATACAACCATCAGGTGCGTGTCGTGTTCGCGGGCACACGTCAGGTCTACGGCCGGCCGGAGTACCTCCCCGTGGACGAGAAGCACCTGGTGCGTCCGGCGGACATCAACGGGATCAACAAGGCCGCCGGCGAGTGCTACCACCTGCTCTACAACAACGTGTTCGGGATCCGCGCGTGCTCCCTGCGGCTCACCAACGTGTACGGCCCGCGCCAGCTGATCCGCCACAACCGCCAGGGCTTCATCGGCTGGTTCATCCGTCTCGCGCTCGAGGGCGCGGAGATACAGGTATTCGGCGACGGGTCGCAGCTGCGGGACTTCGTCTACGTGGACGATGCCACGGAGGCGTTCCTGCTGGCGGGCGCGTGCAGCGGCTGCGATGGCCAGGTCTTCAACGTGGGTGGCGACCAGCCGGTGAGCCACCGCGAGCTCGTGGACCTCCTGGTGACCATCGCGGGGCGCGGCTCCGTGCGGTTCGTGGAGTGGCCGCCGGAGAAGAAGCGCATCGACATCGGCAGCTTCTACTCGGATTCGACTCTGTTCCGGCACACCACGGGCTGGCGCCCGGTCCTCGCGCTCGAAGACGGCCTTCGCCGGACGCTGGAGTTCTATCGTGCGCACTTCGCCGAGTACGTGAACGAACCCGCGGCGGACGAGATGCTCCGGTGATTCCGTTCATGAAGCTCACGCCGGGCGCGGATACGCCGGCGGTCGAGGCCGCGATCCGCCGCGTCGTGGAGCGTGGCTGGTTCGTGCTCGGCCCCGAGCTCGAGGCCTTCGAGCGCGAGTTCGCCGCGGCCTGCGGCTCGCCGTTCGCCGCGGGCACCGGCACAGGGACCGACGCACTCGCCATCGCGCTGCGGGCGCTGGGGATCGGTCCTGGCGACGAGGTGATCACGACGCCGCTCTCGGCCGCCTACACCGCACTGGCCATCATGATGGCGGGTGCGCGTCCGGTGTTCGCCGACATCGACCCGGTGCGTCTGACCCTGGATCCGGCGGCGGCGGCGGCCGCGGTGGGCGCGCGCAGCGCGGCCATCGTTCCCGTCCACCTGTACGGCCAGCCCGCTGACATGGCGGCGCTGACGGCCGTCGCCGAGCGCCACGGCCTGGCGATCGTCGAGGACTGCTGCCAGGCGCACCTGGCCACGTGCGAAGGACGTACGGTCGGCACGTTCGGCGCCGCCGCTGCGTACAGCTTCTATCCCACGAAGAACCTCGGCGCGCTCGGAGACGGCGGAGCCCTCACGACCGGCGATGCAGCCGTCGCGGACCGCGCCAGACGCCTGCGGAACGGGGGGCAGACGAGTCGGTACCATCACGCGGAGTTCGGCGTGAACTCGCGGCTCGACGAGATCCAGGCGGCCGTCCTCCGCGCCCGTCTCCCGCTCCTGCCGGCCTGGACGGCGGCACGACGCGCGCTCGCAGCCGCGTACCGGCGCGAGCTCACCGGCATCCCCGTGCTCACCGTGCCGCCCGAGTGCGACAGCGGCCATGTCTATCATCTGTTCCCGGTTCTCGCGCAGGCGCGCGACCGCGTGATGCAGCGTCTGCGCGAGGCGGGCATCGAGACGCTCATCCACTATCCCGTGCCGATTCCACGGCAGCCCGCGCTGGCCGCTGCCGATCCTCGCGAGTGCCCGATCGCCGGTCGCATCTGCGCCGAGGTGCTCTCGCTCCCCCTGTATCCCGGGCTGCCGACCGAGACGGCAGCGGCCGCGGCCGCAGCGCTCCGTGACTCGTAGATGCGCATGATCACGCGCGGACCGCGGCGCGGCCGCCTGCAACGGATTGAGCTGGCTGTGACGATTGTCCTGGTGCAGTTCGCCGCGTTCGAGGCGGCACTGCACCGGTGGCGCTCCCCCTGCTATTCGGCAACTTCGGCGGGGCGGGGTTCATCTACTTCCGGTTCTGAAGTGGTGCAGCACCACATCTTCGTACCCGCCCGGACAGGGTGCACGGCGTGCCGACCCGATGACCGACGCTGCGCGCTGAGGTACTCACGGTCGCCGAACACAACGCGAGGCAGGCGGTGACGCAGGTCCTCGCCACGCTCCTGGTCGGCTGGCTGCCCGGGGCGGTCCTCTTTCGCCTGCCCTGGATGGAGCGCGATCGCCGCGCAGCGCTGCCGGCCGAGGAGCGCCTGTTCTGGGCCGTCGTGATCAGCGTGTCGGTGTCGCTCGGCGTGGTACTCGTCCTCGCGGCGGCCGGACGATACAGCTTCGAGCGGCTGCTGCTCGCGAACGCCGCCATCGCGGCCTGTGCCGCGCTCGCAGTGCGGCTCAATCTTCGGCTGGGGCCGGCCGCCAGGCGTCCGGGGCCCGCAATCCTGCTCCCGATGGCGCTCATCGCGCTCGGCGTCTGGCGGTTCTTCCCGCCGGCCGAGTACGTGATCGGCGGGAAGGATCCGGGTGTGTACGTGTCCCAGGGCATCCAGATCGCGCAGCGCGGCACCTTGATCTACGACGATCCCGTCGTGGCCTCGGTGCCCGCCTTCGCGCGCGACCTGTTCTTTCCCTCGCACGAGCGCCCCGAGTACTACGGCCTGCGGTTCATGGGGTACTACGTGAAGGACCCGGAGCGGGGCACCGTCGTCGGTCAGTTCCCGCACCTCTTTCCTGCGTCGATCGCAGTCGGCTACGGGCTCGACGGGCTGACTGGCGCTCGGCAGGCGGTCGGCGTCTGGGCCATCCTGGGGCTGCTCGCTGTGTATTTCGCCGGCGCGCACCTTGCAGGACGGATGGCCGCGTGGGCGGCATGCGTGCTGCTGGCGCTGCACGTGATCGAAGGATGGTTCGCGCGCTATCCGAACGCGGAGGTCGCGATGCAGGCGTTGCTATTCGCGGGGCTCCTGGCGATCGCCCGGGCATACGAAGAGCGGTGTGGGCAGCACTTCTTCGGGGTGCTCGCAGGGGTGCTGCTCGGCCTGCTCCTGTTCCTCAGGATCGACGCGGCGCTCGCCGTCCTCGCCGCGAGTGCCGGCCTCGCGCTGCACGTCGCGACGGGGAAACGGTGGTTGTGGAGCTTCCTGCTCGTCGTCTCGGGCCTCGGGGCCGTCGCGGTTCTGTACCTGCTCGGCCCGATGCGCGCCTACGCCGAGCGCCCCATTCTGTTCCTCACCCACAACGTCCCGTGGTGGCATTACTTCGTGGCGGCCGGCGCGGGCGCTGTATGTCTGGGGGCGGTGATCGCGAGTTCCCGGCGTCCAGCGGTCTCGTCACGCGTTGCGGCCTTGGCCCCGATCGCAATCGCCGGTCTCCTCGCTGCCGCGGCACTGTATGCGTTGTACTTGCGGGTGCCAGCGGGAAAGCTCGCCGACTACGACGCGTATGCGCTTCGGCACTTCACGGCGTTCTATCTGACATTCCCTGCGCTGATCGCGGCGCTCGCCGGCTACGCGCTGCTGGCGCGCCAGGCCTTCTGGCGCTCGCCGGCGCTCCTCGTCACGGTTGCAGCGTTCTCGCTCTTCTTCTTCTACAAGATCCGCATCGTCCCCGAGCACTTCTGGGCCGCGCGGCGCTTTCTGCCGGTGATCCTGCCGGGCGCGCTGCTCGCGGCCTCGACGGCCGCGTGCTGGGGGCTGAGGCAGCGGGGCTGGCGGCGGGTTCCGAGCGTGGCGCTCGGGGCCGTGTTTCTGGTGCTGCTCGGGGGCCAGTACGCGCGCGCCTCCAGGCCCGTCCTGGAGCACATCGAGTATGCCGGTGTCATTCCAGAGCTCGAGCGCCTTGCGGCGCATGTGGGAGACGAGGATCTGCTGATCGTCGAGGCGCGGGACGCGGGGTCCGACGCGCATGTGTTCGGCCTGCCGCTGGCCTACATCTACGGCCGCAACGTGCTCGTCCTTGCATCCGCACGGCCGGAGCGCGCCGCGTTCGGACCATTCCTCGAATGGGCGCGCTCGCGGTACGGGTCGGTGTTCTTTCTGGGAGGGGGTGGCACCGATCTGCTGTCGCGCGCCTGGAGCGCGAGGAGCGTCGCCAGCCACCGTTTCCAGGTGCCGGAGTACGAGTCGGCCTGGAGTGCGTACCCGCGCGGCGTACGCCGCAAGGAATTCGACTTCGGCGTGTACGAGCTGCTGCCGGAGCCCGCCGGCGAAGGCGGCGGGTTCGATCTCGACATCGGCATCCACGACGACCTTCACGTCGTCCGCTTTCACGCGAAGGAAAAGGCTGACGGACGGTCGATGCGCTGGTCGCAGCGTCAGTCCTTCGTCACCGTGCCGGCCATGCCTGCAGACGCGCGCGAGGTCGTCCTCGAGATGAGTGCGGGCGGACGCCCCGATACGGCCCGGCCCGCGCGGGTCGAGGTGTATCTGGAGGACACGCTGCTCGGCGCCGCCGAGGTTGCGGACGGCTTCCAGCCCTATCAGTTCGCGGTTCCGGCAGCAGTGGTTCGCTCCTCGCTCGACGCGGACGACCCACCGCGCCTGCGCCTCGTCAGCTCGGTCTGGAATCCGCGGGAGGCGCTCGGTACGGCCGACGACCGGGAGCTCGGGGTGATGGTCGATCGCGTGCAGGTAAGATAGCGCTGGAGCAGATGTTCGAACACCTCCAGATCTACGATCGGCGCGAGCGGATGATCGTCGGCGCCGCAGACGCGGGGCTGCGGATCGCCGGGGCCGTGCTGCGCACGGCGCGCCGCCCCCTGATCCAGGTTCCTCGACGCATTCTCCTGCTGCGCCTGGAGCGGATCGGCGACCTGCTCATGGCGCTCGAGGCCATCGCGGATGTCCGGCAGGCTGCCCCCGCAGCGGAGATTGATCTGGTCGTGGGCAGCTGGAACGCAGACCTCGCCCGCCGCATCCCGGGGGTTCGGGTAGAGACGCTCGATGCGGCGTGGCTCGCGCGGGGCGAGGCTGGCTTGCGGGTCCCCGCCCTCCTCCGACGTGCGGCCGCATGGCGGGCTCGCCGCTACGACCTCGCCCTGAACTTCGAGCCGGACATCCGCAGCAACCTGCTCCTCTCGATGTCCCGTGCCGCTCGCACGGCGGGCTTCGGCAGCGGCGGCGGGGGTGCACTGCTGGATGTGGCGCTGAACTATGAGCCGGGCGCGCACACCACCGCCAACGCACAGCGGCTCGTGGCGGCGGTCCTGGACGTTCCGCCACGCACCGCGCCCGCGAGGCTGTCGCTGACGGCCGCGGATCGCCGCGCCGGCGCCGCCCCTGTCGCCGGACGCGGGCGGCCGCTCGTCGCCGTCCACGTGAGCGGCGGCCGACTCGTCAAGCAGTGGCCGCCCGAGCGCTTCGCGGCGCTGGCGTCGCACCTCGCCGCCTCGCGGGGCGCCAGCATCGTGGTGACCGGGGGCCCGGCGGATCGCTCGCTCGTGGACGGGGTGGTGCGCGCGGTCGGGCCGCGCGTGATCGACGCAGCCGGCGATCTCGATCTTCCCGCGCTGGCCGGGCTGCTCGAACGAGTCGACGTCCTCGTGACCGGCGACACCGGCCCCATGCACCTTGCAGCGGCCGTCGGGACGCCGGTGGTCGCGATCTTCGGTCCCTCCGATCCCGCGCGATATGCACCCGCCGATCCCATCCACCGCATCGTCCGCATCGAGCTTCCCTGCAGCCCGTGCAACCGCATCCGCCGTCCGCCGGACCGCTGCACCGGGATCATCCCTGACTGCCTGACGGGCATCGACGTCGAACGAGTGCAGGCCGCCGTGGAACGGACGCTCGACCAGATGCAGCCGGGCGCCCGTGCAGGCGGGGGCCGAAGGTAGGCGCTCTGGACGCCGAGATTCGACTCGGCGCTGGCGTAAACGCACGCCGCGTACGACTGTTCGACTACCTCGATCCGGCCGGTGTGGAAGCGGCCGCCGCACAGGCGAACGCCTGGATCAAGTCGCTCCGTCTCGCACGCGTCGACGGGGTGACCTTCCGGGAACGCTTCACGTACGCAGGCGACAGCCTGTGGTGGTTCGCGGAGCTCTATCTCCACAAAGAGCGATCCGTCCTCTCGATCTTCCGCACCCTCGCAGCCGCGGCCGCCATGTTCGACCGCGAGGCGCCCGCCAGCGTACGGCTCACGTCGCGCGACCCGGTCGCGGAGCTGGTCGTCCGGCATCTCGCGCATCAGCGGCGAGTGCCCTATGACGGATCGACCCCTCCACCCGTGCCGGCCCATCCGCTCGGCATGGACCTGCGCAGCACCGCGCTCATGGCCGCGGCGATCGCATCGCCCGCGCGGCCGATCCGCCAACGGCCCGGACGGCAGCCCACGGTTGCGGCATTCGTGCATCGCGCCTTCTGGCAGGGCGCGGCATCCGATGGCGGCGCGGAGGCCTATATCGGTCCGGCGCTGCGGCGCCTCGAGCACAGCCTGCCCGCGCGCGGTGTCGCGTACGTCGGTGTCGGACCGGCCTCGAACTTCAGAGCGCGACGGTGGTGGACCCGCGTGGCGGCGACACGGCCGCACGTGACGCCGATAGAGGCGCTGGCGCCCCGATCGGCGATGGCTGGATCCCTGGGGCTCTGGGCGGCCCGCCACGCCATGCGGCGGTCTCTCGAACAGAGCCCCGACCTGCGGGCTGCCGCCGTGGTTGGCGGCTGCGACTGCTGGCCCGTAATTTCGCGTCTGCTGGCGGGTATCGCGCTGCTGCAGTTTCCCTGGTCAGCGCGTGCGATGGACGAGGCCCGCGCGGCGCTCGAGACCTGCCATGCGAGCGTCGCCGTCACGTATGCGGAGGCGGGCGGCTGGGGCCGCGCCATCGCGCTCGAAGCGCGGCGCGTGCAGATCCCGCTCGTCGGTCTGCAGCACGGCTTCATCTATCGCCACTGGCTCAATTACCTGCACGAGCCGGACGAGATGGCCGCGCACCCGCGCAACGCGCACGATCGTGGTTTTCCGCGTCCCACCTCCACCCTCGTTTTCGACGCCTATGCGGCGAGGCACCTCGTCGGCGCGGGCCGATTTCCGTCCGAGGCGGTGACCGTCACCGGCAGCCCGCGCCTCGATCAGCTCGCGGCCCGGTACCGTTCGCTGTCGGAGGCTGACGTGGACGCTGCCCGGGCGTCGGCCGGCGTACCCCTTGATGCAGCCCTGCTGCTCCTGGTGACCAAGTACTCGGAAGCCCGCGGCGTGCTCGCCGACCTCCTCGACGCCGTGCGAGGCCTGCCCGGAGTGCATCTGGCGATCAAGGCGCATCCGGCAGAGACGCCCGAGCCGTACGTGCGGGCCGCGGTGGGCGCTCCACGCGTCCGAGTCCTCTCGCCGTCAACAGACCTGGCACCGCTCATCCGCGCGAGCCGCGCGGTCGTGACGGTGAATTCGACGGTCGCGCTCGACGCCATGACCCTTGGCGTGCCAGGACTCAGCATCGGGCTGCCGAACAACCTGAGCCCGTTCGTCGCGGCCGGGGCGCTGGCCGGTGCCCGCACGCGCGACGAGGTCGCGGCCATGCTGAGGCGGCTCCTGTATGATGAGGAGTTCCGTCAGCAGCTGTCTGCCGCGTCTGGGGCGGTGTGCGCCGAGTACCGCATGCTGCCGGACGGCCGTGCCGCCGGGCGCCAGGCGGCAGCAATCTTGAGCCTCGCCGCCGCCCGCGGCGAGCCGCGCGGCCGCGATTCGCAAGACCTGATCTGAACAACGTGGCAGACCGGAACGAGCGGTCGCTGGCAGCGGCAGCCGGCGCAGCGATATGGAGGCAGTCGTGCGCGTACTGATCACTGGAGGCGCCGGATTCGTCGGCTCACACCTCGCGGAGACGTTCCTCGAGCGCGACGACGAGGTCTTCGTGCTCGACAACCTCTCGACCGGCTCGATCGACAACATCCAGCATCTGAAGTCGCATCCGCGCTTCCACTACACGATCGACACGGTCACGAACGAGCCGCTCCTTGCCGAGATGATCGACCGGTGCGACGTGGTGGTCCACCTGGCGGCCGCCGTGGGCGTCAAGCTGATCGTGGAGGCGCCGGTGCACACGATCGAGACCAACGTGCATGGCACCGAGGTCGTGCTGAAGCTGGCGAACAAGAAAAAGAAGCTGGTCCTCATCGCGTCGACCTCGGAGGTTTACGGCAAGAGCGGCGCCGTGCCGTTCACCGAGGACGCTGACCTGGTGCTCGGACCCACGGAGAAGCACCGCTGGGCCTACGCGTGCAGCAAGCTGATCGACGAGTTCCTGGCGCTGGCCTACTGGAAAGAACGCAAGCTGCCCGTCATCATCGTCCGGCTCTTCAATACCGTCGGCCCGCGGCAGACGGGGCAATATGGCATGGTCATCCCGACCTTCGTGCGCCAGGCACTCGCCGGGCATCCGATCACGGTGTACGGCGATGGCACCCAGAGCCGCAGCTTCACCTACGTAGGCGACGTCGTCCGCGCTATGGTAGCCTTGATCAGCGAACCTGCCGCCGTCGGCCACGTCTTCAACATTGGCAACCGAGAGGAAATCACCATCAACGCGCTCGCGGAGCGGGTGAAAGCGTTGACGGGCAGCGGCTCGCCGATCGTGCACGTGCCGTACGATCAGGCCTACGAGGCCGGTTTCGAGGACATGCCGCGGCGGGTGCCGAATCTCGCCAAGATCGGCGCACTTTTAGGGTACGAGCCCACCGTCGGGCTGGATGAGATCCTCGGCCGCGTCATCGAGTTCTTCCGTCAGCAGTAATGATGTCTCCCTCCTTCAGGATCAGGACGCGGGCGCGGCGAGCCGCCGAGGCGGTGCTCCGCAGCCAGGCGAAGCCCATCCGGCGGCTCATGCTCGCTGCCGGACGCGATCGCTCGCCGGTCCTCCCTGAGATCGTGCAGATCGAGAGCACCAACATCTGCAACGCGAAGTGCGTGTTCTGCCCGCGCGACGACATGCACCGGCGGCAGGGCATCATGCGGCTCGATCTGTTCAAGAAGATCGTCGACGAGTGCGCGGAGCTGGGGATTACCCACGTCCGCGTGCACAACTACGGCGAGCCGTTCGTCGACCGTCAGCTCGTCGAGAAGGTCCGCTACGCGAAGGCGAAGGGGATCAGGGAGGTCGGCATGATCAGCAACGGCTCGCTGATCACCGAACCCGTGGCGCGCGGCATGATCGACGCGGGGCTCGACGCCATCAACATCAGCGTCGATGCGTCGGGCCGGGAGGTCTTCGAGACCACGCGGGTGGGGCTCAAATACGACAAGGTCATCGCCAACATCGAGCGCCTCGTGCGGATCCGCGCCGAGATGGGGCGGCGGCGCCCCAAGCTCATTCTGTCTTTCGTGCGGCAGAACAACTCGACCGACGAGCAGGCATTCATCGAGCACTGGAAGCACATCGCGGACAAGATCCACGTGACCGACCTCCACAACTGGGCCGGTACGCTCCATCAGAAGTCCGACGTCAACTATCCCTGCTACCGGCAGTGGCTCACCTTCACCGTCTTGTGGGACGGGCGCGTGTCACTCTGCTGCGCGGATTTCGACGGCCGGCACGTGCTTGGCGATCTCAACACGTCCACCATCGCCGAGGTCTGGAACGCGGAGCCCTATGTGGCCGCGCGGCGGCAGCACCTGGAAAGCGGCGGTCCGGAGATCTGCCGATCGTGCGACCTGCCCCGCAAGGACTCCCCGCTGTGGGTGACGAAGCTCGCGTGAGCGCTCCGCCTCGCCGGCGGCTGCCCCGCGGCGTATACTTGAATGGGACATGTGAGAAAGGCTGAGTCACTACGATGCAGAAGCTCTTCCGCTCCACGCTGCTCGTCGCTGCCGTCTGCGCCATCGGAGCGCACGCCGCCTCAGCCGGCGAGCTCGTCGTCAAGGTCGGCGATGGACGCGCGACGGTCATCGCGAAGGACGTGCCGCTCCCGCAAGTGCTCGCCGAGTGGGCACGTGTCGGCAACACGCGCATCGTCAACGGCGAGAAGGTGGTCGGCGGGCCCGTGACGCTCGAGCTCGTGAATCTCCCCGAGAAGGAGGCGCTCGACATCCTGCTGCGCTCCGCGGCGGGTTACATGGCGGCACCGCGCGCACAGCTGCTCCCGGGGGCCTCCCTGTACGATCGCGTCGTGATCCTGGCAACGAGCAACCCGCCGGCGAATCCGCCGCCGATCGCGACACCGCTCGGCCGCCCGATCACGCGGGAGGTCATGCCGCAGCCCCTTCCCGAGGACGACGACGACGGCGAGCCGGGAGATCAGGGGCCGGTGCCGCCGCCCGGGATGACACCGTTCCCGCCCCCCGAGGGTCCGGTTCCGGCCGATCCGGCGCAGACTCCGGCGGCACCCGTCACGTCGCCCCGTCCCGGCATGTTGCCCCAGCAGCCCCAGCCGACGCCGATCATGCCGTACACCCCAGGGGGCGTTCCCCGTCCCGCAGCGCCGCCCCCGTCGTCGTGGCCCGGCGCGCAAGGCGCGCAACAAGAGGACGGCGGACCGGAGTAGATCGGCCGCCGTACAATCCCCTGCATGGCAGGCTCAGAGGTCGTCCGGCAGGGGGAGTACGCCTCGCGCGGTGACTATCACCGGACGCCCGATCCCGACTGGGATTACTACCCCACCTATATCGCGAAGCTCGAGGCCGTCCGTGCCTGGCTCGGAGCCCTCCCGTCCGGCACCCGCGTGCTCGATGCCGGCTGCGGGGAAGGCATCCTCGTCGAGGAGTTCCAGGGGCGTCTGCTGATCGAAGGTATCGACCCGAACTACGGGTCCCGAACCGTGCGGACCGGATCGCTGCTCGCGCTGCCGTATGAGGCGTCCCGCTTCGACCGCGCGCTGTGCCTCGACGTGCTGGAGCATCTGACGTTCGAGCAGCAGCCGGTCGCGCTTGCGGAGTTGTTCCGCGTGCTCGGTCCCGGCGGCGAGCTCCTGGTGTCGGTTCCCAACCTGGCGCACCTCCAGTCACGCGTCCACTTCCTGTTGCGCGGAAGGCTGATTCGCACCGCCTCGGAGGCCAAGCACCCCGGCGACCGTCCCGCGGAGGAGTATGTGCGGCTCGCCGAACGTGC
>Ga0299913_10000906_pt1 | contig 20449 bp, 17 predicted proteins | sample RVTome_9_FD_201360 | JGI IMG/M metagenome (GOLD analysis project Ga0299913, IMG submission 201360) | Soil microbial communities from uranium-contaminated site in the Upper Colorado River Basin, Wyoming, United States - RVT155D38 (version 2) ... | reverse complement strand
CCCGAGGCGGCCCGGCTTCGACACGGTCGAGGCGATCCACGCCCTGATCGACGGGGACGCCAGGGTGTTCCTGGCGCTCGGCGGGAACTTCCTGCACGCCGCTCCGGACACCGCGCTGACCGCGACTGCGCTTCGGCGTACGACGCTGAGCGTCCAGGTGTCGACCAAGCTGAACCGTTCGCACCTCGTCACCGGCGACACCGCGCTGATCCTGCCGACCCTGGGGCGCACCGAGAGGGACGTCCAGGCGACCGGGCCGCAGCTGGTGACGGTCGAGGACTCCATGTCCGCGGTGCACGCGTCGCGAGGCAGGCTGGCACCGGCGAGCGACCACCTGCTGTCGGAGGTCGCCATCGTCACGAGGCTGGCCGAGGCGACGCTGGGGCGCGAGGGACCCGTCGACTGGACCGCCCTGCGCGACGACTACCGACGGATCCGGCGACACATCGAACGGGTGGTCCCGGGGTTCGAGGGTTACGAGAGCCGAGTCGCGCAGCCGGGCGGGTTCGTGCTCCCGCACCCACCTCGGGACACCCGCACGTTCGCCACGGCGAGCGGCCGGGCGCACTTCACGGTGTCGCACGTCGAGACGATCGACGTGCCGCCCGGTCATCTCCTGCTGCAGACCCTGCGCAGCCACGACCAGTTCAACACCACCATCTACGGGCTCAGCGACCGCTACCGCGGCATCGAGGGCGGGCGGAACGTGGTGATGCTCAGCGCGGCCGACATCCAGGGCCTGGGTCTGCGCTCCGGCGACCTGGTCGACATCATCGCCCACTGGGCCGGCGACGACGTGGACCGCCGGGTGCACGGCTTCCGGGTGGTGGAGTACGCCACCCCACCCGGCACCGCGGCGGCGTACTACCCCGAGACCAACCCACTGGTGCCGCTGGGATCCACGGCCGAGCACAGCAACACCCCGACGTCGAAGTCGGTCGTGGTCCGGCTGGAGCCGAGCCGACGCGGCGAAGGCGCCTCATGAGTCCCGGGACGGCGCCGTGTCGGCCGCTGGTCGTGGACCACTACGACTCCTACACCGGCAGTCTGGTCGACCTGGTCGCGCGGGCCGCCGGCACCGAACCGGCGGTCATGCAGCACGACCGCGCCGATCTCGACGATCTGCTGACGGCCGGCTACACGCACGTCGTGCTCTCGCCTGGCCCTGGAAACCCCGACGACCCACGGGACTTCCGCATCGGCAAGCAGATCCTCGCGCGCGCCGAGGTGCCGGTGCTCGGCGTGTGCCTCGGCCATCAGGGCATCGTCAGCGCCTTCGGCGGGACGGTCTCCCGCGTCGCTCCGGCCCATGGCGTGGTGTCGCCGGTCCACCATGATGCGAGCGCGCTCTTCCGCGGGCTCCCGTCGCCGTTCCCGGCCGTGCGCTACCACTCGCTCGCCGCGACCGCGTTGCCCGGATGCCTGCGCGCCACGGCCTGGTGCGACTGGGGAGACGGGGTGTCCGTGATGGCAGTGCAGCACAGGAGCAGACCCGTCTTCGGGGTCCAGTTCCACCCGGAGTCGGTCCTGACCGACCACGGTGCCCGGCTGATCCGGAACTTCCTCGACGTTCCCCTCGCAAAGGGGGACGACAGGAAGGAGCAACGATGGACGGCGTACGTGCCCCCGGCGACGACACCCCCGGCTCCGACAGTGCGGACCCTGCCGTGGGTCGACCCGGAGGACTTCTTCCGCCGGGTGGAGGACCGCGAGCGCGTGTTCTGGCTCGACGGCGAGGGTAGGTCCGAACCGGGCGAGCGGTTCAGCTACATCGGCTGGCTGCGCCCCGAGGAGCCGAGTCTCACCTTCGACGCGAGCACCGGCACCGTCCGCGAGCACCGCGGGCGCGAATCCCGGCCCGTCGGCGCGGACATCTTCGAGGTTCTCGACAGCGCCTCCGCAGCCGGCCGGGCAGAAGCTGGCCTGCCGTTCCCGTTCGCCGGAGGCTGGGTCGGCTACCTCGGCTACGCCTGCCGCGCGGATCTCCCGGCACGGACCCGGGCCGAGGCTCCTGCGCCGGACGCGTGCCTGCTGCGCGTACAGCGCTTTGTCGCCTTCGACCACCAGAACCGGATCCTGTACGCCGCCAGCTCGGACCACGCTCCCGCGGACTGGTTCGCCGAGGTCGAGGACCTCCTCGCTCGGGCTCCGGTCCCGCGGAAAGGAAGCGCGGCCCCGAGCCTTCCTCGGGTGACCACCGACGTGGACCGGGAGGACTACGCAACGGCGTTCGACAAGGTGCGCCGGGCGCTGCTCGCCGGCGACAGCTACGAGACGAACCTGACCTACCGCGTCGAGGTGCGCGCCGACGTCGACCCGCCGGATGCCTTCCGACGGCTTCGCGCCGGGGGCCCGGCGCCGTACGCCGCACTGGTTCGCCACCATGACGTCCACGTCGTCTCGATGTCGCCGGAACGCTTCATCGCCGTCGACGCCAAAGGCCAGGTGGAGAGCCGTCCGATCAAGGGGACCACGCCACGCAGCCCCGACCCGGTCGAGGACGCGGCGCAGGCGAGGTTGCTGGCTACCGAGCCACGCTTTCTCGCCGAGAACCTGATGGTCACGGATCTGGTGCGGCACGACCTGGCAGGCGTCTGCGAGCGGGGGTCGGTCGAGGTGCCCGCCCTGATGGGCGTCGAGCCCCATCAGGGCGTCCACCAGCTCGTGACGGCGGTGCGTGGCAGGCTCCGCGATGACGTGTCAACGGTGCGCGCCATCGAGTCGGTGTTCCCGCCCGCATCCATGACGGGAGCTCCCAAGCGCCGCACCATGGAGCTCATCGCCGAGGTCGAGTCGTCACCGCGGGGCATCTACTCCGGGGCCGTCGGCTGGATCGGTCTCGATGGGCGCGCCGATCTCGGCGTCATCATCCGCACGGCCACGGTCGTAGGTGACTCGGTCCGGCTCGGTACCGGCGGGGCGGTGACGGTGCAGTCGGACGCCGCCACGGAGTTCGACGAGACCCGCTGGAAGATCGCCCACCTGCTCTGGGTGCTCCTCGAGGGCAGGGATCCGGCACCCGTCGCGTCGTGCCCGGCCGGGCTCGCACCATTCGCAACGCATCACTAACCAGGAGGAATGCAGATGAGTCAGTCAGTGCAAGCCGTCGTCGCCCGTGCGGTCGGCGAACCAGTGTCCGTCGAGACGATTCTCATCCCCGATCCAGGACCCGGGGAGGCCGTGGTGCAGGTGCAGGCCTGCGGCGTCTGCCACACGGACCTCCACTATCGGGAAGGCGGCATCGGCCAGGACTTCCCCTACCTCCTCGGCCATGAGGCGGCGGGTGTCGTGGAGGCCGTGGGGGAGGACGTGGAGGACCTGGCGCCCGGAGACTTCGTCATCCTGAACTGGCGAGCTGTGTGTGGTCGCTGCCGTGCCTGCCTGCGTGGGCGGCCGTGGTACTGCTTCGACACCCACAACGCCCGTCAGTCCATGACGCTGGAGGACGGCACCGCGCTGTCGCCCGCCCTGGGGATCGGCGCCTTCGCCGAGAAGACCCTCGTGGCCGCGGGGCAGTGCACCAAGGTGGACCCCTCGGCGTCCGCGGTGGCCGTGGGGCTGCTGGGATGCGGAGTCATGGCCGGTCTCGGGGCAGCCCTCAACACCGGCTCCGTGAGCAGGGGTGACTCGGTCGCGGTGATCGGCTGCGGCGGCGTCGGCGACGCCGCCATCGCCGGCGCCCGCCTGGCCGGTGCCGGCCGGATCATCGCCATCGACACCGATGCCAAGAAGCTGGACTGGGCGCGCGGCTTCGGAGCCACCGACACGATCGACGCGAGCGCGACGGATCCGGTCGAGGCGGCCCGGGAGCTCACCGGGGGCCACGGGCCCGACGTCGTCATCGATGCCGTCGGGAGACCCGAGACCTATCGGCAGGCCTTCTACATGCGCGACCTCGCTGGAACCGTCGTACTCGTCGGCGTGCCGAGCCCGGAGATGAAGCTCGAGCTCCCCCTGCTCGACGTGTTCGGGCGCGGTGGGGCGCTGAAGAGCAGCTGGTACGGCGACTGCCTGCCCAGCCGCGACTTCCCCATGCTGGTGGACCTGTACCAGCAGGGACGCCTGGACCTCGACGCGTTCGTGACCGAGACCATCGCGCTCGACGACGTCGAGAAGGCGTTCGCGAGGATGCACCACGGCGAGGTGCTCCGCTCGGTGGTCACGCTGTGACCGGCGAGGCGGGCATGCGCGTGGAGCGGGTGGTCACCTCCGGCCAATTCACCCTGGACGGCGAGTCGTGGGACGTCGACAACAACGTGTGGCTCCTCGGTGACGACGAGGAAGTCGTCATCATCGACGCAGCGCACGACGCCGCGACCATCGCCGCGGCCGTGGCGGGGCGGCGGGTGAGCGCCATCGTCTGCACCCACGCCCACGACGACCACATCGGGGCCGCCCCGGAGCTGGCCGCTCTGACGGGGGCGCCGGTCCTCGCCCATCCTGACGACGCCGTTCTGTGGAAGATGACCCACCCGGGACGGGAGCCCGACGGCGAGCTGCGGGACGGACAGTCCATCGAGGTGGCGGGCTCGCTCCTGAGGGTGGTGCACACGCCGGGCCACGCGCCCGGGGCGGTCTGCCTGCACGTGCCCGAGGCGGGCCTGGTGTTCTCGGGGGACACCCTGTTCCGGGGCGGCCCGGGCGCCACGGGTCGGTCGTTCAGCGACTTCGGGACCATCATCGAGTCGATCAGCGCGCGGCTGCTGCGCCTGCCCGAGGAGACCGTCGTCCACACGGGGCACGGCCCCGATACGACGATCGGCGCCGAGCGGCCGAACCTCGACGACTGGATCGCCCGCGGCCATTAGGGCGTGCCGGGCGGGGTGACGGCCCCGCCCGGTAGGTGCCCTCAGCGGAACACGACGGTCCGGTGTCCGTTGAGCAGGATCCGGCTCTGGGCGTGCCAGGCGAGGGCCCTGGACAGCACCTGCGACTCCACGTCCCGCCCGGCCGCGACGAGCTCGGGAGCGGTGGCCCGGTGGTCGACGCGGACGACGTCCTGCTCGATGATCGGGCCCTCGTCGAGGTCGGCGGTGACGTAGTGGGCGGTCGCGCCGACGAGCTTGACGCCGCGGTCGAAGGCCTGGTGGTAGGGGCGGGCGCCCTTGAAGCTGGGCAGGAACGAGTGGTGGATGTTGATCGCCCGGCCCTCGAGCTGCTTGCACAGGTTGTCCGACAGCACCTGCATGTAGCGGGCCAGCACCACGAGGTCGATGTCGAGAGTCTTGACCAGCTCGAGCAGCTGCTCCTCGGCTGCGAACTTCGTGTCCGGCGTGACCGGAATGTGGTGGAACTCCACTCCGTACGCCGCTGCCAGCGGCTCCAGGTCGGGATGATTGGAGACGATCGCCGGGATCTCCACTTGCAGCCCGCCTGACTGCCAGCGGAACAGCAGGTCGTTCAGGCAGTGGCCGAACCTGGAGACCATGATGAGCGTCCGGTAGGGCGCGTCTGCGTCCCACAGCTGCCAGTTCATCCCGTGTCGGATCGCCACGTCACGGAACCCGTGACGTAGGGCGTCGATGGTGAGCGCGGGGTCCAGCACCTCGAAGTGGACCCTCAGGAAGAACCGACCGCTCAGCCGGTCGTCGAACTGCTGGCTCTCGAGGATGCTTCCGCAATGGTTCATCACGAACCCGGACAGGGCGTGGACGAGTCCGGGACCGTCGGGACAGTCGACGGTCAGGACGTACTCCCGGGACCTCGTCTGATGGATGTTCGTCATGACATTGAAGTCTGCTCCAAAGACGCGGAGAGCGCAACAGATAGCACTATACGCAACTTCCGAGTAGCGAGATTTGTCGCCGAGAGGTCTTGACTCGGTGACACAGGCGCCGCAATTCTGTTGCGCAGGCCGCACTGAGTTGCGATATAAGCAACACCGCGGAAGGTCGATCGAAGCCGGAGAACCGAGATCATGACGACAAACGACACGACCGAGTACGGGCCCTCGACGCCCGTCCTGACCAGTCTCGAGGCCGCAGCCACGACGCCCACACCGGAGGTGATCCCGCACCCGGCACTCGACGTACCAGTCGACGACGAGGCCCGGGCGACCCACCGCGGGCTGGACAAGGTGGTCTTCGGAGTGACCGCCGCGATCGCGGTCGCCTTCCTGGCGTGGGGCTTCGTGAGCACCGCGTCCCTGGCCGACGTGTCCGGCTCCGCGCTGGAGTGGACCATGATCAACACCGGCTGGCTGTTCGTCGTCACCGCGTCGGCATTCGTCGTCTTCGTGATCTGGCTTGCGGTGGGGCGGTTCGGGAACATCCCGCTCGGCCGCGACGACGAGCGGCCGGAGTTCCGCACCATCTCGTGGGTGGCGATGATGTTCAGCGCCGGCATGGGCATCGGCTTGATGTTCTACGGCGTGAGCGAGCCGGTCAGCCACTTCGCCTCCCCGCCGCCGGGCACGGTGGACCCCGGTGATGCCGAGGCCGCCCAGACTGCGATGGCGACGACCCTGTTCCACTGGAGCCTGCACCCGTGGGCGATGTATGCCGTCGTCGGTCTGGCGATCGCCTACGGCGTCTACCGCAAGGGAAGGCTGCAGCTGATCAGCTCCGCCTTCGAGCCCCTCCTCGGCAGCCGCGCGCACGGCCCGTGGGGCAAGGTGATCGACATGCTGGCGATCTTCGCCACCCTCTTCGGCTCGGCTGCCTCGCTGGGTCTCGGTGCCCTCCAGATCAAGTCCGGTCTCCAGATCGTCGCCGGGATCGGCGAGGCCGGTAACACCTTGCTGATCGGGATCATCGCGGTCCTCACGGTTGCCTTCGTGATCTCGGCCGTATCAGGGGTGGCCAAGGGCATCCAGTGGCTGTCGAACATCAACATGGTGCTGGCCATCACGCTCGCACTCTTCGTGTTCGTCGTCGGCCCGACCGTGTTCATCCTGAACCTCGTGCCGACGTCGATCGGCAGCTACTTCCAGGAGCTGGCGATGATGTCCGCGCGCACCGGCGCCGAGGGCGGCGACGTCAACGCTTGGCTCTCCGGCTGGACGGTCTTCTACTGGGCCTGGTGGCTGTCGTGGACGCCGTTCGTCGGCATGTTCATCGCTCGGATCTCCCGGGGCCGCACCATTCGTCAGTTCGTCACCGGCGTCCTGCTGGTGCCGAGCCTGGTCTCGGTGGTCTGGTTCTGCGTCTTCGGCGGGGCGGCCATCGACTTGCAGCAGGGCGGCGTCGACATCGCCGGCGCGGGCGGAGTGGAGACGCAGCTGTTCACCACGCTCGACCAGTTCCCCGTGGCCACCGCCGCCAGCGTGCTGGTGATGGTGCTCGTCGCGATCTTCTTCGTCTCCGGTGCGGACGCGGCGTCGATCGTGATGGGCTCGCTCTCCGAGCGCGGCGCCCTCGAGCCGAGCCGCCCGACGGTCATCTTCTGGGGCGTCGCCACCGGGGCGGTCGCGGCCGTGATGCTGCTGGTGGGAGGCGCGAACGCACTCACCGGTCTGCAGACCATCACGATCGTCGCCGCTCTGCCCTTCGTCGTGGTGATGGTCGCGCTGTCCGTGGCGCTGGTGAAGGACCTGCGGGCCGATCCGCTCGTCGTGCGACGCCAGTACGGCGCCGAGGCCGTCGAGCAGGCCGTGATCGCCGGCGTCACCGAGCATGGGGACGACTTCGTGCTCGCTGTCGAGAAGGACCCCGCCTGCTCCGCGGTGCCGGCGGAGCAGAACGGGTCGCCGCATGCCTGAACGCGGCGGCTGCCTCGGACCGGCAGCGTTCGCGGGCTGACATGATCCGGGCCTCCGGACTGGAGGGCGACTAGCTGCTCGCGGTTCCCGAACGGGTCGGTGAATGGATCTATCGCGAACTGCGGCGGCGGATTCTCATGGGGCATCTGCCGCCCGGTTCCCGGTTGTCGGTGCCCGCGCTGGCACGTGAGTTCGGGGTCAGCCGCAGCCCGATACGCGATGCGGTTCTGCACCTGGTGCGCGACGGTCTGGGGGAGGAGACGCTCAATCGGGGCGCCATCGTGCGCACATTCAGCCCTGCGCACCTCCTCAGCCTGTACGAGGGAATGGAGGCCCTCGAGGGGATGGCCGCACGTCTAGCGGCTGACCGGTCCGACGCGGCAGTGCACAAGCGGCTGACTGACATGGTTCGTGAGCACCACCACGACATCGCTGGGACGGGTTCCCGTTGGCCCGTCGACGCGGCCGATGCCTTCCACGGTGAGATCTGGGCCGCTGCCGCCAGCCCGGTGCTGGCGCGCATGCTCGAGGACCTCCAAGGGCAGGTCAGGTTGGCGATGTGCTCGGCGAGTCTGGGTGGCGGCAACGCGCACGCCATCGAGGATCATCGGGAACTACTCGACGCGATCGCTGCCGGCGATGCCGATGCCAGCGAGGCGGCTGCGCGTCGCCATGTCGTGCGGCTGAGGGCGATGCTGTGGGACGTTGTCTAGCCAGGCCAGGGCCTGCCCAGGTCGGCAGTGGCGATCGAGCGGTTCCACCGGGCGGCACCGGTAGTAGATAGCAGTTGCACGCCTGAATTGCGACACTGGCCTCGGCCAGGAGGCGAATGGACGCTGAAGTGGCGTTCATGGCAGATGGTGGTTTTCAGCGCGAGATGCGGACGATCGACCCATCGCGAGACCGGATGTCGGGTTGCAGCTCGGTCCCGAGTCCGAAGCCCTCCGGGGGTCGGATGGTCCCGTTCTCGATGGTGGGAAGCTCAGTGACGAGGTCGCCGTACGAGCCGCCGTACGTTCGCTGCCGGCCATGACGGGACAGCAGTGGTGACGGCGCCCTTCGCGTTGAAGAGCCCCGATGACACGGCCTATGACGCGGTGTCGTTGGGAGAGGTGATGCTCAGGCTGGACCCCGGTGACGGGCGCGTGCGAACGGCTCGCAGCTTCCGGGTGTGGGAGGGCGGCGGCGAGTACAACGTGGCACGCGGCCTGAGGCGCTGCTTCGGATTGCGCACAGCGGTCGTCACTGCACTGGTCGACAACGACATCGGACGACTGGTGGAAGACCTGATGCTGCAAGGCGGCGTCGACGTCTCCATAGTGCGCTGGCTCGAGCACGACGGCGTTGGACGGTCCGTGCGCAACGGCCTGAACTTCACCGAGCGCGGCTACGGGGTGCGCGGAGCTTCGGGCACCTCGGATCGAGGACACACTGCCGCCGCGGCCATGAAACCCGAGGACATCGACTGGGACCACCTGTTCACTTCGCTCGGCGTGCGGTGGTTCCACACCGGCGGCATCTTCGCCGCTCTGTCGGACACGGCCGCCGCGGTCGCCGAGGAAGCCATGGCCGCAGCCAACAAGGCCGGCACGATCGTCTCCTACGATCTGAATTACCGCCCGAGCCTCTGGTCGGGCGCGGATGGCCGGGATCGAGCCCGGGATGTGAATCGACGGCTCGCGTCGTACGTCGACGTGATGATCGGGAACGAGGAAGACTTCACGGCCTGCCTGGGGCTCCGGGTCCCGGGCGTCAGCGAGGAGCTCGACATCCTGCCTACCGCCGGATTCCGCACCATGATCGAGCAGGCGACACGGGAGTTCAGCAACCTCAGCGTGGTGGCGACGACCCTGCGAGGGGTGCACAGTGCGAACTCCAACGACTGGGGCGCCATCGCATGGTCCGTCGAGGAAGGGTTCGTGGAAGCGACGAACCGCCCCCTGATGGCGGTCCACGACCGCGTCGGCGGCGGCGACAGCTTTGCCGCCGGGCTGATCTACGGGATTCTCGCCGGGGCGGGCCTGCAGCGGGCGGTGGAGCTCGGCGCCGCCCACGGTGCACTCGCGATGACCACACCCGGCGACACATCCATGGCGAGCCTGTCCGAGGTGACCAGACTCGCCGACGGAGCCGGGGCAAGGGTCGTGCGGTGAGCGAAATGCTGCGGGTGATCAGCGAGGAGAGGTTCGAGCTGGCTGAGAGTCCACGTTGGAGCCCATCGCGGCACGCTCTGATGTTCGTCGATCTCCTCGCCGGACGCGTTCACGAGCACGACTGGGGAGGCGCCGAGACCAGTCGGACCCGCGTGCATGAGTTCGCACAACCAGTCGGAGTGATTGCGGAGACCCCGACCGGGCTTATCGCCGGAGTCGGCTCGACACTCGTCTCTATCAAGGAGGGCCACTCGAGCGAAGAACTGATCGATCTAGGGCACGGCGACCGATTGCGGACGAACGACGGTGCGTGCGACCCGCAGGGCCGCCTCGTCTTCGGTCTGATGGCCCACGACGCCACTCCTGGCGCCGGCCTCCTGGTGCGACTGGAGTGGTGCGACAACCGCTGGACAACCCGCCCGCTCCTGCAGCACACCACCATCAGCAACGGCCTCGCATGGTCGCCCGACGGCACCACGATGTACCACGTCGACAGCGCGACCCGCGAGATTCGGGCGTACAGCTACGGCGAGACGATAGGTGACCGTGAAACCCTCGCCCGCATCGATGCAGGGGGCGGAGAACCCGACGGCATCTGTGTCGATGCCCGCGGCCACATCTGCGTCGCCCTCTGGGACGGGGGCGAGGTGCGTCGCTACGACACGGACGGCGAGCTGTGTGGCCGCATCCCGGTTCCTGCCCGCAGACCAACTGCCGTGTGCCTCGGCGGTCACGACCTCCGCACGCTCTTCATCACAAGCGCGACGTACGGTTTGGCCGATCCCACCAGCGACGACGGCGCGCTCTTCGCCGTGAGAGTCGATACGGCCGGACTTTCGCCAGTTCAATGGATCGAGCCCACCACCCGGGGCGTGTAGGGACTTCGATACACCAATCAGCAGTTCAAGGCAGGCGCAGCAGCTTCGTAGGTGCATTCCGCAACGAGGAGGTGTTCTGAGTCGCGCAGCCTGACGGTGTCCCCGGAGTCGTCCCATCGCCATCCCCAGTCAGCGAAGAAGTCCTGCTGTGTGTCGGCGCCTGGCCCGGAGTGGATCGAGATAACGACGTAGCGGCAGATGCTGCTTCCATTCGGGAACTTGAAGGACACCCCTTCGCCGTCCTCGACAGTCCAGCCGGTCAGGTCGATTGTGTGCTCCGAGGTGGAGGTGAGGGTGACGACTTCGTTGTTGAGCGTTGCTGCGGTGTCGGGTCCCCGTGGATTTCGTGTCACCGTACCCACGGTCACGAGCGAACCTGCATCTCTTGCACCTTTGGTCTCCCCGGACTCCCCGGCTTTACAGAGCTTGTGGCCAGTGTCGCTCGTGGGGGTCGTGTGCGGCGGCTCAGTGGGCTTGACGGGCGTCGGACCGCCGGCGTCCTCGGCTGCTCCGCAGCCAACGGCGGACACGGCCACTGCCCCGAGGACGACCGATACCCAAGGAACGGTCTTCGGTTGGATCCGCTTCACGAGCTGCCTTGTCCTTCTGGTGTCTGCAGTGGGGAATGCTCGTGCAGCATGGTGCCCCGCAGCCGGCCGAATGAACCACATCGGCGGAGCAGAAGTGGATGGCTCGAGGTGAGCAGCCACTTGGACGACCACGGGACCCACGCCCAAGAACAGAAACCCGGACCCGAGTTCCGGGTCCGGACTGTCCGGGATCTCCTGGGAGACCACCTGGTACGCCAGCAGGGACTCGAACCCCGAACCCGCTGATTAGTGGCAGCGCGTCCGTGAATGTCCAGAAAACCTCATGGTTGAGCCAGATTCGTCCAAAGACGTCCACGGCAATCCGCCGAACATGGCTACAACTTGGCTACACTTCAGCGGTATCCTTTGGCAGGTGACAACGAAGCGACGCGGCTGGGGCGAGGGTTCGGTCTACCAGCGCAACACCGACGGCCAGTGGGTCGGCACCGTTGAGCTCGGACGCGACCACCGAGGCCGACGACGTCGCCGGGTCGTCTACGGCCGGACCAAGCGAGAGGTCTTGGGCAAGCTCGACGAAGCTCGCAGCGATACGCGCAGCGGTCTGGAGCCGATCGATCAACGACTCACCACAGGGCGATGGCTTGACGTCTGGCTCGCCGAGCATTGTTCCGGCCTCAGCGCGGGCTCATTTACCACCTACCGACACGCAGTCGAGTCCTACATCCGCCCCGAGGTCGGGCACATCCAGCTCGTCAAGCTGACCCCCGCCTACGTAGAGAAGATGGGCCGCGAACTACGGGGAAGAGGACTCTCGGCGAACACCGCCAAGCTCGCGCACCGCGTCCTGCGCGCCGCACTCTCGGTTGCCGAGCGCCACGGCGTCGTCCACCGCAACGTCGCCGCCATCGCCGCGGGTCCCCGACGCGACGACCGCGCCAAGACCGACGATGTGCTGACCGGTGAGGACGCCGAGGCCGTATTGCAGGCCGCCGCCAAGGACAGACTTGGCGCCCTCGCCACGGTGCTGCTCACCCTTGGACTCCGGAAAGGGGAGGCGCTGGCGCTCCGCTGGGACAAAGTCGAACTCGACGGTCCCGAGCCGAGCCTCACCGTCGCCACGACGTTGTCCCGCGTCACCGGCAAGGGCCTCACCCTTGGCCCGACCAAGACCACGGGCAGTGAGGGCACCATCCCGCTCGTCGAGCCCGCCCTGTCAGCGTTGAGACAGCACCGCAGCCGCCAGGCCACAGAAAGGCTCGCCGCGGCAGTCTGGGTCGACTCCGGCATCGTCTTCGCGTCGCCAATCGGCACCTGGACCGACCCTCGCAACGCCTTGCGCTCGTGGCACTCCTGGACCCAGGCCGCCGGCCTAGGCAAACGCCGCATGCACGCCTCCCGGCATACCTGTGCCACGGTCATGCTCGCGAACGGTGCTCCCCTCGAGGTGGTGTCCGCTGTGCTTAGGCACTCCAGCATCCGCATCACGGCCGACACGTACGCACGAGTCGCCGCGGACGCCAAGCGAAGGGCGCTCAGTAGTCCCCATAGCACGTAGCGAGTTCACGAGGAGCAGCCACGCGCTCCCGGCACTCGTGCCGACCAGCCTTCCCGAAATGATGCGATTGTCCGCAGACGTCGCGGCGGGCGAACAGGTCCGCCACGCACGTGGCGGGCACGTCATGGCAGATGGCCGCAGATTTTGACGTGCCATCGGACTGGTGAGCGCGGTGATGAGTGCGGTAGTGAGCGCACGTGCACGGCGTTCTCGGCGCTCACCAGCCCGCGCATGTCCGATGTCGTCCACGCCCGGTTGCCTCTTCACGTCGAGGACCGCACGCGCGGTCGCGTAGCAGAAGGGGTGAGCATGGCGCGCTGCTGATCAAGATCCCGGAGGCTGCCGCGCTCTTGGGTATCAGCCGGGCCAAGCTCTACGAACTCATTGCCTCGGGTGCACTGCCGTCGGTCAAGGTCGACGGCTGCCGCAGGGTTCGGACCGAGGACCTGGTGGCCTACGTCAACGGGCTGTCTCCCAGCAGCTGACCCGTTCCGGACCGACGGTGGGTGCTCGCCTCAGCCCGTCCGCAAGTCGCCCCACGTCGCTGCCTTTGCTGCTCGGATGCGCGCCGTCCCGCTGCCATAAGGGTCGCGGTGTTGGTCGCAAGTGTCCTTTCGTCCGTACGAATCGTTGCCTCTGAGGAGCATGGACGATGCTGAGGCCACCGCCCGGACGGTGACGCCAGGCCTGTGTCCCCGGTGCTCTGAGCCACTCCCTCAACGCTGGACTGGTCGACCGACCAAGTGGTGCTCCCAACGGTGCCGTCGCGCCGCATACGAGGAGCGCCGGGCGGCGGCCAGCGGTGCCGTAGCCCTGCAGTTCGTCGAGGTTGCGGGTGCTGAGGTCGACCACGATCTCAGCGAGTGTGCCCAGCGGGTCGCCGTCTCGCCGGCCGCGTGTCGACGCGTCCTTCGCGCGCTGACCAAGTCAGCCAGGGCCGGGAACCTCCAGTACGACGCGAAGTGGCAAGGGACCCTCGAGGCCGTGGCAGGTCTCGCCGACGCCCTAGTGAACCAGCGCTCAGGCGCCCGCCGCCGCGGCTGACGACTCACACCAGAACGCTCAACTTTCGTACGGACGAAACGGCTCACACCGAAAGTGCATGAGGTGCGAGGCAGGTGAGCGGTCTTGCGGGGCGGGTTGGTGAGCGGGTGGCGTTTCGTCGGTCGTGATGCGTCAATCGGGGGACGGTGATGTCCGATTAGGATCGGTCGTGGTTGCTTCTGATGCATGAGGCGAGTCGCGGCCTCGTTGCCGCGACAACACGGACGACGAGGAGGCCACCAGTGACCACAGCAGCGCGTGCTCAAACCGGGCGGAACCGCGCACGGGACAACAGGCTGAAGGCGGCCCGCGAGCGTCGGCTCCGCTTGGATCCGGAGCAAGTGGCGCGGGACAAGCGCATCGACGAGGCGACCGTTGACGTCGAGGTGGCGTTAGAGGCTCGGGCCGAGGCACAGCGAGAGGTCGCAGCCGCAGAGGTAGCCGCGGCGACCGCCGTTGAGCGCCTGCTGCGCGAGCGGCTCTCAGTCCGGGACGTTGTGAGACTGACCGGCCTGGACCAGGCGAGCGTGCGGCGGCTTCGGCAGGCCAGGGCAGCTGTCGAGGTTGACGACCGACCAGTTCCCCGGGAATCGAAGGAGGCAGGGCACTGAACGACCCGGTCGCGAGCAACCCGGGCGAGTGGGCTCTCAGGGTCGAGGAGGCGCGCGACATGCTCTGGGAACGCATGCGCCCCGTGTGCGGGACGAGCCCCTGGCGGTCGCCGCTGAACCACGTCGCGCGCAGGCACCCGACTGCGCGCGTGCTCGGCGACTCACCGACGAGTGCAGGTCTCCAGTAACAGCGGGGAGACCCTTGCTCGCTGGGAGGAGGAGACATCTGTGGCCTGACGACGATCGACAAGCGGTAGAGGCAGCCCAGCGGGTCAGTTCGAAAGCAGCGGCGAAAGCAGCGCTGGAAACCCGAAGCGGCCCACGCCGCCCGCATCGCCGCCGCACGGGCCAATAGGTCTCCAGAGGCGCTTGGGAAGCACTCGGAGACATTCCGGGCCGGCGCCAATGCACTCTGAATGCCATCGCTTCCGGCGCAACTCTGCTGCTCTATCGGCCCAATCGCCGCCAATCAACGCACGGTGCGCACACACCCACACGTGCGCACGCGAGGCAGGAGCCCTGCTCCCGACGGCGAATCGACTTGGGCGATCACGAAGGTGGCCGTGCGCCGGTATCGCGGCACGAGGATGGCAGCGAGAACGGCCAAGTGGATGCGCTCATCGAGCACGAGGGTGTTGCGCCCCCTCGACGCCAGCGTCGCCACATTCTGCCCTCGTGATGGTGGCGAGACGTTCGCTCAGGCGTTCTTGATCGCCGATACGTCGAACTCGAGCTTGATCTTCTCGGAGACAAGCACGCCGCCAGTCTCGAGTAGGGCGTTGAAGGTGAGGCCCCAGTCGGAGCGGACAATCGCGGTCGTACCTTCGAAGCCCACGCGGACGTTGCCGAACGGGTCCCTGGCGGAGCCGGTGGGCTCGAAGGGAACGGTGACCGGCTTGGTGACGCCCTTGATGGTGAGGTCGCCGGTGATCTCCCAGGTCTCACCGTCGAAGTCCACGGCGGTCGATTCGAAGGTGATGTACGGGTGGGCGGCGTTCTCGAAGAAGTCGCCACTGAGGAGGTGGCCGTCACGGTCGGCGCTGCCGGTGTCGACCGACGCGGTGTCGATCTTCAGGGACACCTTGGACTTGGCCGGGGTGGCGGTGTCGATGATCGCGGTGCCCTCGAACTGCTTGAACGCGCCACGGACGGTGGTGACCATTGCATGGCGGGCAGAGAAGCCGATGCGGGTGTGGGCGGCGTCGAGCGTGTAGTCGCCCGAGATGTCCTCTAGGACGGCGGTCGGCGCGTCGAAGACGTCGACGGTGGTGACCTTGTCGTTGCGGTTGAAGAGGCCCATGGTCCTGCTCCTGGTCTCGTGAGATGACGTTGACATTGCGTCCACCGCAACCCAGTCCGTTCCGGCAGAAGCGGCGTATGTCCGGGGTGTTGGTCTTAGTGGCGTGAGCCCATCCAGTGCTTACGCGTCAACTCGCTGAATCGTCCAGGGATTCACCGCTGCTCCAGGTGTCCGGACGTGGGCGCCGCCGTGAGGTGGCTCTCGGCGCGTGTACGCGGACAGTCTGGCGAGTGGTCCTCGGCCGGCCATGAATCAGATTCCGTCCGATCACCGAGGTAAGACGTCGGGGTTCACCGGCGCTAATGCTTCTGACCCACGTGCGCCCGACAGATCCTGAGGAGACCTGCGATGCCATTGCTCAACCCCGGAGACCCGTTCCCGGCCTTGACCCTGACGCAGCCAGGCGGTCAGACCTTGACCCTTCCGGATGCCTTCGCCGGCAGCTTCGGCGTGGTGCTGTTCAACCGTGGCTCCTGGTGCCCCTACTGCAACACACAGCTGCAAGCCTTTCAGAAGGCTCGCGAGCGGCTGGAGGACAACGGCATCAGGGTCGCCGCATTGTCCGTTGACGACGAGACCAAGACAGAGGAGCTGATCGCGGAACTCGGTCTCACCTTCCCGGTTGGTCACAGCGCCGACGCTTTGGCTGTCTCGGCCTCGACTGGAGCATTCGTCAACCCAGAGCCGGTCTACCTGCAGTCGACCGGCTTCGTGTTCGACCCGTTCGGGAAGGTGGTGGTCAGCGTCTACTCCAGCGGTGCCATCGGGCGACTGGTACCGGAAGAGGTCACCGGGTTGGTCCGCCACCTCGGTGACAGGCCCGCGTAACAGTGCGAAGGTCGCCACAGGCCGCCAGCGCTTCGCAACGTCCACCCGACCGCCCGCGCTGTCGCGCCCAAGAATCTCGCATCGACCTGCGAGGTAAGACGCCGACGTCTGGTGTCGCTAACGCTGTGAACCCCGAAGTGCCGTGCAGGCGAGGACTGGATACAGGAGGTGCCGGATGAAGGCGGTTGTGGTGACGGATCAGGCTGCGGGGACGGCCGGGATGACCTTGGCGGAGCGTCCCGAGCCGGAGGCGGCGGGGAACGACGTCCTCGTTGAGGTGCATGCGTCGGGGTTCACGCCGGGCGAGCTGGACTGGCCGTCGAACTGGACCGACCGCCTCGGCCGTGACAGGACTCCTTCGATCCCCGGCCACGAGCTGTCCGGAGTGGTCAGCGCGCTGGGGTACGGCACGCGGGGGCTGTCGGTGGGCCAGCGGGTGTTCGGCCTCACCGACTGGACTCGTGACGGCACGCTGGCGGAGTACGCAGCTGTCGAGGCGCGCAACCTCGCGCCGCTCCCGGGCGACGTCGACTTCACGGTGGGCGCCAGCCTGCCGATCTCGGGCCTGACGGCGTGGCAGGGTCTGTTCGTGCACGGCCGCTTCGAGGCTGGCCAAAGCGTCCTTGTGCACGGTGCGGCCGGCGGAGTCGGATCGATGGTGACGCAGCTCGCACACGAGGGAGGCGCCTTCGTCATCGGTACGGGACGTGCCGCCGACCGACAGGCGGCGCTCGACTTCGGTGCCCAGGAGTTCGTCGACCTCGACAATGACGCCCTGGAGGACGTCGGTGGGGTGGACCTGGTCTTCGATGTCATCGGTGGAGACATCCAGAAGCGTTCCGCGGACTTGATCCGAGCCGGAGGCACGTTGGTGACCATCGCTGGCCCACCCGAGGCTCGGCCCGCCGACGGCCCGGCCATCGACTTCGTCGTGGAGTCTGATCGTGCCCAACTGGGTGAGATCGTCAAGCGGGTCCGTGACGGGCGGCTACGGACCAACATCGGCAACGTGGCGACCCTCGAGGAGGCTGTCGCTGCCTTCAACCCGACCGAGCGGGTCAAGGGGAAAACAATCATCAACGTTCGTCCGTGAGCACTCGAGGACGATGAGCGCCTCACACGGTGCTCACGGATCGGCGTCACCGGGCCAGGGCTAGTCCGCGGGCGTTGCGTCACACGCCGGCGAGCCGGCGTTGCCGATGGGTTGAAAACGCTGTGAGCCTGTCGAACGGGGCTCGGCGAATCTGAGGCGAGCGGTCTGGCGTGGCGTGCAGTCAGTGGTCAACACCACAGATCTGGCGACGCGAACCGCCGGGTCGATCCGGCCGGGCCGCACAGATGGGCGGTGGTCGTACGACAAGGTTCCCGTCCGGATCATTGAACGTCTCCGTGCCGCACGACTTGTTTGCACGACGGAGGTCTGACGCTTTCCGGCGTGACCGATGAATCTGAGTAGGCTGGCTGGCGTCGTCGAGGCGGTCGATCGCGGGGTCGGCCCGTATCCCGGAGGAGTTGGCCGCGCGCATGGGTAGTGGAGGGGCGCCGGGGCCTGGCCAGGTGTCTCGCCTGACCACCGAATGGGACGCGCATCGACCCGCCGTGTTCGGTGTGGCATACCGCCTGTTGGGGTCGGTGGCTGATGCCGAGGATGTGACCCAGGATGTGTGGCTGCGAGCCTCGGGGACCGACCTGGAGCAGGTTGAGGACTTGAGGGCGTGGTTGGTCACGGTCTCGGCCCGACGTGCGTACGACATCTTGAAGAGCGCTCGGGTCCGTCGGGAGGCGTACGTCGGCCCCTGGTTACCGGAACCGTTGATGACTGGCCCTGATGCCTCGGAGCCGGTGTTGATTGATGAGTCGGTGAGCTCGGCCATGTTGCTGGTCATGGACGAGTTGTCTCCGGCCGAGCGGGTCGCGTTCGTCCTTCATGACGTGTTCGAGCTGAAATTCGAGCTGATCGCCGAACTACTTGGGATCACTGTGGCGACAGCTCGCCAGCATGCGTCGCGGGCTCGCCGTCGAGTCGCTAAGGCTCGAGGGAACTCGTCCCAATCGAGCCCGACCGAGCGTGCGCGGCTCTTGGCCACGTTCAAGGCCGCGTACGAGGCCGGTGATCTGGCCGGGTTGGTCAGGCTGCTGCACCCGGATGTGGTGTACGTGACCGACGGTGGCGGGAAGGCGCTGGCTATGCGAAAGCCTGTCTTCGGTGGCCAGCGGGTCGCCGAGGTCATGGTCCGGGTGGGTCGCCAGTGGAGGCCGGACCGCATTGATCTGGTCGAGGTCGGCGGCGAGCTCGCGCTCAAGTTCTACCGGGAGGGGCGGGTGTACTCGGTGGACACCGTGCAGATCATGGATGGCCAGATCAGCGAGTATCGACGGGTCATCAACCCCGACAAACTCGAACACGTCTAGTTGTCACGCTCGGGCTGGCTACGTCGTCTCCCTGCTGAGAACGCAGAGCAAGAGACGAAGGAGTCAGCTGGATGAAGGCCATCACGGTTCAAGACCATGCTGCTGGGCTGGCTGGCCTGTCGCTGTCTGACGTGCCCTACCCGCACGTGGCGGAGAACGATGTCATCGTTCGTGTCCACGCGGCCGGATTCACCCCGGGCGAGCTGGACTGGCCCGCAACCTGGACGGATCGTGCCGGCCGTGTCCGGACCCCCAGTGTGCCTGGTCACGAGCTATCCGGTGTCGTGACCAAACTCGGCTTCGGCACGACCGGGCTCAGCGTCGGCCAGCGCGTCTTCGGCATGGCCGACTGGGCACGCAACGGTTCGCTGGCCGAATTCGTAGCAGTCGAGGCACGCAACCTGGCACCGCTACCGGCCGACGTGGACCACATCACCGCGGCCGCGCTCCCGATCTCGGGGTTGACGGCCTGGCAGGGCCTGTTCGACCACGGGAACCTGACCGCCGGCCAGACCGTGCTCATTCACGGCGTCGGCGGCGCGGTGGGATCGCTCGCGGCCCAGCTCGCACGTGAGGCTGGTGCGCGTGTCATCGGGGCCGGCCGGGCAAAGGATCGAGAGCCAGCAGCGGACCTCGGTGTTGACATCTTCGTCGACCTCGAAAACGAGATCCTGGAGGATGCCGGCCAGGTTGACCTCGTGTTCGACGCGATCGGTGGCGAGATCCTCCTCCAGCGGTCGGCAGCGCTGGTCCGAGTTGGCGGCACCATCGTGACCATCTCGCTCCCGACGAACGTACGTCCAACCGATGGACGATCCGTCTTCTTCGTCGTTGAACCCGACCGCAATCGCCTCGCCTACCTCATGCAGCGCGTTCGAGACGGCCGCCTCAAGCCGGTGGTGGGGGCTGTGCACTTGCTGTCCGAAGCCGCGGCCGCGCTCAGTCCGGACAGCGGTGCTCGAGGGAAGACGATCATTCGCCCTTTCAGTCACTGAAGAAGGAGCACCGAAAGAGCTTCTGGGGCTTCGATGCCCCGGTGTTGCCCGTCTTGAGACACTGCTCGACGATTCACGCGGAGCGCGCAGTTGGACGTGGAGCTGGGTCTTCATGCACTGACGGTCGTTATCGCGGGTTGTGTGTCGCCCTCGGTGGCGAGGGAGCGGGGACTGGGCCACATTGTCTGCGGACGCCGCCCGACCGGGGTTCGGTCGCGCCCAGGTCAGAGACGAGGCGGCACATGGGGGTTGGCTGTCACAGCTGCGCGAAGGCTGCCCCGACCGCCCGGTGAAAGGTCGGGTAGGCGTAGATCATCGATTGGAGAGTCTCAATCGGGATCTCGGCGTGCACAGCTAGGGTCAGCATGGAGAGCACCTCACCTGCGGCGGGTCCGACGACGGTGGCTCCCACGAGCACTTCTC
>Ga0299913_10000905_pt1 | contig 20449 bp, 14 predicted proteins | sample RVTome_9_FD_201360 | JGI IMG/M metagenome (GOLD analysis project Ga0299913, IMG submission 201360) | Soil microbial communities from uranium-contaminated site in the Upper Colorado River Basin, Wyoming, United States - RVT155D38 (version 2) ... | reverse complement strand
CCACCTGCGCGACGGCGTCGCCACGACGCCGCGTCGAGTCCGGCGAAAGGAGCCGACCGCCCGATGCCCCGCCGTTCCTTCCTTGCCGCCTTCACGCTCTTCGCCCTAAGCGCAGCGGCTCCCCTGTTTGCTCACCTCGCGGTCGTGAAGACCGCACCCGCCGACGGCGCGAACGTGGCCGCCTCGCCGGCACGGGTGCAGGTCTGGTTCAACCAGCCGCCGTCCGAGCGGCTCAGCCACCTGGAGTTGCAGGGACCCGGCGGCGAGGTGACGCTCGTCGAGCTGCAGGTGAAGCGCGACGAGCGCTCCATCTCGGCTGCCGTGCCGTCCTCGCTTGGTGCGGGCCGCTACGAGGTGAAATGGCGGACGGCCGGCAACGACGGGCACGTCATGCGCGGCAGCTTCGCGTTCACGATCGCCCCGAAGGAGTAGGCGTCCCGGATGGCCGGCGACGCGTTCGCACAGCTCCTGCTCGCCGCCTCACGCCTGCTCTGGTACGCCGGCATCATCGGTGTCATCGGCGCCTGCTCGCTTCGTGTCCTCGTCCGGCGCGTGACGGCGGCGGCGCCCCTTTCGCCCGAGACGAGCCTGCGTGCGCTCGGCCTCGCCGCCGGCGCCGTTCTGCTCGCGGGCACGCTCGCCCGGCTGTACGCGCAGGCGTACGTCTCGTTCGGCCTCGAAGCACCGCTGACCCTGCCGCTGCTCTGGATCGTGGCGACGGATCTGCCGCCGTGGAGCACCGGCTGGCTTGCGCAGCTCGCCGCGGCCGTCTTCGCCGTGGCGGCGCTCGCGCTCGCCCCGCGGGTCCGGTCGGCGTGGGGCGCGGCATCCATCGGCGCCGCCGCCGTGGCCGCCTCCGCGCCGCTCACCGGACATGCCGTGGCGCAGGCGGACTGGCCGGTTCTGCCGGTCGTGCTGCAGGCCGGACACGTGCTCGGCGCCGGCATGTGGATCGGCGCCCTCTTCGCGATGGCGATGACGGCGCTGCGGCGCGGCCCGAACGCTGGGGACGGCGCGGGGGTGGCCGGTCTCGTGCAGGCGTTCTCGCCGCTGGCGCTCGCCGCGGCGGCCGTCCTGACGCTGACGGGACTTGCGACCCTGTTGATCTATCTCACCGCCGTCTCCGACCTGTGGTCGACGGCCTACGGCCGCACGCTCTCCCTGAAGCTCCTGCTGTTCGCCGCGGTCGCCGCGATGGGCTTCGTGAACTGGCGCCTCGTGCGCCCGCGGCTGGCCGCCGGGTCGGGCGCCGGCCTCCTGCGGCGCAGCGCGGGCGTGGAGCTGGCGCTCGCCGCCGCCGTGCTGGCGGCGACGGCAGTGCTGGTCGGGCTTCCCCAACCGGGCGAGCCCTGATCCATCACGCAGCGCCTGGGGAATGCCACTGGGCCTTCATTCGAGGACAGCTCGATGAGCGAAAGACGACCGGCTCCTCACGGGCCGCCGCGCCCTTCGCGGAGGACGTTCGTGAAGGGACTGGCGGCGGGAGGCGTCGTCGCAGGCCTTGGATGGTGGCCCGAGGGGGCATCGGCGCAGGGCGTGCCGCGGCGGCCGACCGGCTCGCTCTCCGGGACGGAGTTCCAGCTCGACCTGCTCGAGACGCTGGTGAACTTCACCGGGGCACCCCGGTATGCGCACGCGATCAACGGCTCGCTGCCGGCGCCGATCCTCCGGTGGAAGGAAGGGGACACGGTCACGCTGCGCGTCTCGAACCGGCTGGCAGACGACTACGCGTCCATCCACTGGCACGGCATCCTGCTGCCGGCCAACATGGATGGCGTTCCGGGCCTGAGCTTCAACGGCATCGCGCCGGGCGAGACGTACGTCTACCGCTTCGAGGTGAAGCAGGGCGGCACCTACTGGTATCACAGCCACTCGGCGTTTCAGGAGCAGGTCGGCCTGTACGGAGCGCTGATTATCGAGCCGCGGAATCCCCCGCCATTCACCTACGATCGCGAGCACGTGGTGCTGCTGTCCGACTGGACGGACGAACAGCCGGAACGCGTCTTCGCGAAGCTGAAGAAACAGGCCGACTACTACAACTTCCACAAGCGCACGGTCGGCGACTTCTTCCGGGACGTGAGGCTGCGCGGGCTCGGACCCACGCTGGCCGAGCGCGCCGCGTGGGGTGAGATGCGGATGACGCCGACCGACCTGGCCGATGTCTCCGGCTACACGTACACGTATCTCATGAACGGCATGACGCCCGCCGGCAACTGGACGGGACTGTTCGGGCCCGGCGAGCGCGTGCGGCTTCGATTCATCAACGCGTCCTCGATGACGTACTTCGACGTCCGAATCCCTGGACTGAAGATGACCGTCGTCGAGGCGGACGGCCAGTACGTGCACCCCGTCACGGTCGACGAGCTCCGCATCGCCGTCGCGGAAACGATGGACGTCATCGTCGAGCCCTCGGGACAGGAGGCGTTCACGATCTTCGCGCAGTCGATGGACCGCACGGGCTACGCGCGGGGCACGCTGGCGGTTCGTGAAGGGCTGAGCGCCCCCGTGCCTGCGACCGATCCGCGGCCGCTGCTCACGATGGCGGACATGGGCCACGGCATGGACCACGGCGCCGGCGACGGCATGCATGGCGACGCCGCGCCCGGCGATCCGCTCGCGGGGCACGATGCGCCGCCAAAGCCCGCCGCGGATCCGCACGCCGGGCACACGATGCCGGCGCAGGAGTCGCCGCCGCCGGATCCGCATGCCGGCCATGGCGCGAACGGCAGCCGGATGCAGGAGCACCCGCCAACCGAGGAGGGCAATCCGCTCGTCGATATGCAGACGATGATGCCTGCGTCGCGCCTCGACGATCCCGGCATCGGCCTGCGGAACAACGGGCGGAGGGTCCTGACGTACGCGGATCTCAGGAGCCTGTTCGAGGATCCGGACGGGCGCGAGCCGGCGCGCACGATCGAACTGCATCTCACCGGACACATGGAGCGGTTCGTCTGGTCGTTCGACGGCCTCAAGTTCTCCGATGCCGCGCCGATCCGGCTCGTGTACGGCGAGCGCCTGCGCATCGTGCTCGTGAACGACACGATGATGACGCACCCCATCCACCTCCACGGCATGTGGAGCGATCTCGAAGACGACCACGGGCGCTTTCACGTGCGGAAGCACACGATCGACATGCCGCCGGGCACGAGGCGGACGTACCGGGTGCGGGCCGACGCGCTCGGGCGGTGGGCCTATCACTGCCATCTCCTCTACCACATGGAAGCGGGCATGTTCAGGGAAGTAAGCGTGGAGGAATGAGGCGGGTTCCGGGTCCGGCGGCGCTCGCGGCCGCGGCGGTGCTGTGGCTGGGGGGCTTGGGGGTTCACGCACAGACCACCCACGAGGGTCACGACTCCGGCGGCCACGCCGGACACGGGGAGACGCAGGAGCCCTCGCCGCCCGAACCCATGCACGACGAGCACATGGACCACCAGGAAGCGCCCTCCCCGGCCGGCGTCCCTCCGCTCACCGACGACGACCGCCGGGCCGCCTTCCCGCAGCTGGACGGGCAGCATCCGGTGCACGACTCGACGATCCAGTACTTCGTGCTCTTCGATCAGATGGAGTGGCAGGGCGGGGACGGCGGGCAGAACGGCGGGTGGGAGAGCAAGGGCTGGGTCGGCGGCGATCTGAACCGCTTCTGGTTCAGGACGGAAGGCGAGGCCGAAGACGGCGAGCTCGCAGCCGCACAGGCGCATGCCCTGTACGGGCGTGCGATTCACCGCTGGTGGGATCTGGTCGTCGGCGTCCGGGAGGACTTCAGACCGGGCCCCTCGCGGACGTGGGCCGCCATCGGCATCCAGGGGCTCGCACCCTACTGGTTCGAGGTCGAGGCCACGGCCTACATCGGCGAAGCCGGACGGACGCACTTCCGCGTGGAGACCGAGTACGAGCTGCTCCTCACGAACCGGCTGATCCTGCAGCCGCTCGCCGAGGTGGAGATCTTCGGCAAGGCGGATCGGGATCGCCGAATCGGCGCGGGCCTGAGCTCGGTGGACGCGGGGCTGCGCCTGCGGTACGAGATCCGGCGCGAGCTCGCGCCGTACATCGGCATGACGTGGAACCGGAAGTTCTTCGGGACCGCCGACCTGGCCAGAGCGGCCGGCGACGAGGTGGGCGAGGCGCGAGTGGCCGCGGGCGTGCGCGTCTGGTTCTGATACGACGACGGCGAACCGCCGATGCACCGATACACTTGACGGACCTGCCTCACGATGCGGCGGGGACGCTGACGGCGCACTCGCGCACCCCGTAGCGTTCGACCGCCGTCACCTCGAACTCGAGGCCGGCGTAGTGGACCCGATCGCCCACCCGCGGCGGCCGACCGAGCAGCGTCAGCACCAGGCCGCTCACGCTGTTCACATCCTCGTGGCGCAGCTCGAGCGCCAGCCGCTCACCGATCTCGTCGAGCCGGGCGGTGCCGGGCACGCGCAGTCGGCCCGCCTCGTCGTGCCGGATGTCTTCCGCTCCCCCCGCCGGTGCATCGCCGACGCGGCCCACGACCTCCTCGAAGAGATCCTGCAGGGTCACGATGCCGGCCGTACCGCCGTACTCGTCCACGACCAGCGTCATCTGCGTCCGCTCGCGCTGCATGACGGCGAGCACCACGTCGAGCGACGCCGTCTCGGGCACGGTCGGGATCGGCCGCGCGTCCTCGCGCTCGAGCCCGCGGCCCGCGATGATCAGGCGCAGCAGGTCCTTGATGTGCACCATGCCGAGCACGTGGTCGAGATCCTGCTCGTAGACCGGATAGCGCGTGTGCGGCGCGCTGGTCAGGATCTCCTCGATCCCGGCCGGCGAGCTCCCGACGGGGACCCCGGTCACGTGGACGCGCGGCGCCATGACGTGCGCGGCGGTCAGCTCGCCGAACTCGAAGATCTCGCGCAGGAGGCGCCCCGATTCCGCCGAGAGTGCGCCGGCCACTTCGCTCTCCTGGACGACGAGCTCCAGCTCCTCCGGCGTGTAGTACTTCTCGTGCGTGGCCACCTGGCGATCGAGCCCGAGCAGCCTCAGCACACCGTTGCCAATCGCGTTCAGGCCGATCACGAGCGGATACAGGACGCCCTTCGTCCAGAGCATCGGCGGCGTGATCCAGAGCACGGTCCGCTCGGCGTGCTGCAGCGCGAGCGACTTCGGCACCATCTCTCCCACGACGATGTGGAAGTACGTGAGCACGGCGACCGCGATGACGGTCGCGGCCGCGTGCGCGGCGATCCATCGCGCCGCGCCCCAGGCTTCCAGCCCGCCGGCGATCCAGGCGGCGAGGGCGTGCTCACCGTACATGCCCAGGCCGAGGCTCGCGAGGGTGATGCCCAGCTGCGCGGTCGCGATGAAGCGATCCTGCTCGCGCGGCTGCTCGAGAATCCGCTGGACCCGGCCGGCCAGGCGCTCGCCCGCGCGGGCCCGGCGCTCGATCGCCAGCCGGGGAGCCCCGACGATGGCGAACTCGGCGGCGACGTACACGCCGTTCAGCAGGATCAGCACGGCGATGACCAGGATGGTGACGACGCTATCCACGGGACCCGTCCTTCGGCGCCCCGCGCGGCGTGACCAGCAGCGTCGCGGGCACGTGGCCGCCCAGCCGCTCCACCTCGATGCGGACGCCGTCCACGGTGATCCGATCTCCCTCCAGCGGCATCCGTCCGAGCACCTGCATCACGTGCCCGCCGATCGTGCCGGCGTCGCTGACCCACTCGAGGCCGAGCCACCGCTGCGCCTCCTCCAGCGGCAGCCCGCCAGGCATCCGGATGCGGCCGTCGGGGAGCCGCTCGGGCTCGTCGGGCGCGCCGTGGAACTCGTCGCCGACCTCGCCGAGCAGCTCCGAGAGCACGTCCTCGAGCGTCACCAGGCCTTCGATCGTGCCGAACTCGTCGATGACCAGCGCCAGATGCGTTCGCTTCTCCCGCAGGAGCCGCAGCACCTGGTTCGCCGGCATCATTTCGGGCACGACGACGGCCGGCCGGACCAGCTCGCGCAGCGTCGCGGGCATCGTGCGCTGCACCCGCGCCATGACGAGATCCCGCGTGTGGAGGATGCCCACGACGCGATCCAGCGAACCGTCGTACACGGGCAGGCGGCTGAACGGCGTGTCCAGCACGACCTCGAGCACCCGCGCGGGCGGCCACTGGAGATCGATCGCTTCGATGGATCCGCGAGGCACCATGAGGTGGCGTGCCCGGCGCAGCCCCAGGCGCAGCGCCTGGTGCAGCCGGCGCTGTTCGTCGGGCTCGAGCAGGCCGCCGTCGCGGCTCTCGGCGATGAGCAGCTCGAGCTCTTCGGGGCTGTGGACGTGCCGGTGTCCGTGCGCCGCCATGCCGATCGCGCGCAGGATCAGCACGCCGCTGCCGTTGAGCACGGCGATGAACCAGTGGAACAGCCACTGGGACCATCGCATGGGCAACGTGGTATAGAGCGCGAACGCGGTGGAATTGCGCAGCGCCAGCGACTTCGGAAGCAGCTCGCCGAACACCACCTGCAGCGTCGTCAGGCCGATCAGGACGATGGCGGCCGCGGTCGACTGCGCCACCACCGGCTGCAGCTGCCCCCAGTCGGCGGCGAGCGGGGTCAGCAGGACCGCCAGCGAGGCCTGCCCGTAGGCCCCGAGCACCAGGCTCGACAGGGTGATGCCGATCTGGCAGGTCGCGACGTAGCGATCGAGCGCCGCCGCATCCTGCACGACGGGAAGGAGCAGGCCTGCGAGCCAGTTCCCCTGCTTCGCCAGCTCCTGGATCCGGCTGCGCCGCGCGCTCACCACGCCGAACTCGGCGGCGACATAGAACGCGTTGACCAGGATCAGGAACGCGACGACGGTGACGACCAGAACGAGTTCCGCCGCCATGGAGAAGGGCATCTTATCCCGGCGGAGCGTCAGGATCCGGCCGCTCCCGCCAATCTGCGTCACCTTCGCACCGCGGAGCGCCGGACCATCGGCTCTCAGCCGGAGGCGATGCCGAGGAATCTGCTCGATCCAGCCTGAGAGCGCCCGCGAGGACGGGCGGCAGCAGGTGGCGTGCTGATCGCTCCGATACCGTTCAGGTCGTCTGATATCATGCGCCCCAGCTCAGGAGGTCACCGACGATGAAGGTCGCACGCCCCTTCGCCCTGCTTTCGGCACTCATCCTGGCCACGGCCCCCGCAAGCGCCCAGAACCTGGTGACGAACCCCGGCTTCGACGGGGACCTCAGCGGCTGGTCCACCGCGGCTGCCACATTCGACGGAACCCTGGACGACACCGGTACTGCGGGCTCCGGCTCCGCGCGGCACATGTTCATCAACGCCGGGCCGGGCAGCGTAACGTCGCTCGCGCTGTCACAGTGCATTCCCGTCACGGCCGGGACGGACTACACGTTCGGGGGCAAGGTCTTCATCGCCAGCGGTCAAGCGGTTCCCGTCACGGGCTTCGTGACGGTGACGTTCATGAGCTCGATTGACTGTACGCTGGGGGGACTCGACTCCGCCGTGCTGTCGACGGGTCTGACCGACGGGTGGATCCCGCTCAGCAGCGGGCCTGTTACCGCATCGCCTGGCGCGATTCGCGCGTGGATCACGGGACAGAACGCGGCGGGGGCCGCCGGCACCAGCGCCGTCAACTGGGACGATTTCTTCCTGATGGAGGCCACGGGCGTACCCGCGCTGCCATCGGCGGCGACGACGGCGCTGCTGGCCGCGCTGCTGGCGGCGGCCGGGTGGTTCGCTCTCCGTCGCACCACCTCGGGCGCGGCCTGATCGTCCCGCCGCTGCACGGTCCTTCCCGGCCTCACGTCCGGCGGCGTCCGCCGGACGCCGAGCGGCGATTCGACCGCGACATTTCGGCCAGTCCCTTTCTCAAGATGCGGCGGCCTGCCGCCGATGAGTTGGGGGGACGCCCGCCGCCGAACCCCCGGCACCGGCACAGCGTGGCACACATTTTCACCGTGGCCAGCGAATCACTCGCGTCGCCAGCTCTCCGCGCTCCGGCAACCGCCCCGGCTCCGGCGGCCGCCCGTGCATCGCTCGTCGACGCCTTCCTGGTCGCGCTCGCGAAGACCGTCCACCGGCAGCGGAACTACGCGGCCGGCAATCCCCTGTGCCTCAAGGCCGTGGCCGCCAGCCACCAGGCGCTGGTGGAGCTCGGGATCGACGAGCTCGTCCTCCGCGTCACGCCCGGCGCGCTGCTCCTGCCCGACAACACGCGTGCGGGCGAGTCCTCCGTCGTCCGCACCGAGCTCACCAGACGCCTCCATCGCGCATCGGTGGGCGCCCTGTCGATCTCGGGAGCCGCCTCGCCCTGGGAGCTGTCCCAGTTCTGCCGCGCCCTCGTCGATCAGCCCGCCGAGGGCGCCATCGAGACGCTCGGCGACGTGCTGCTCCGCCTGGGCATCGAGCACATCCGCGTCACGACGATGGCCGCGCCAGAGTTCCTCGAGATGGGCGCGCCGGCGGAGGCACGGCTCAAGTGCGTCCACGACCAGCAGGCGTGGCGCGAGCGCGACATCGCCGCGCGAGGCGCGGGTGGACACCTGTACACGCCCAACAAGGGCTGGATCCGCGTGGATCCCGCCTGCCGGCTCGAGAACGTCTCGCTCGGCGATCTCGCCCTGCTCGCAGACGACGGGCTGCAGCTCGCCGGCATGCTCGTGCGGCTCTCCGACTCGCCGCAGGCCGGAGAGGCAGAGGACGCGTTCGAGCAGCAGCTCGAGCAGATCTCGTACATCGTGCGCTCGCTCAACCCGGCCTTCGTCGAGCCGATGTTCGCGCGCCTGGCACAGACGCTGGTCTCGCTCGACGAGGGGCGCCGGAAGCATCTGCTGACCACTATCCTGCTGCCCGGTCTGCTCGACGGGCGGCTCGACGGCGCGCTGCTGCGGCAGCTGCCCGACACGGAGATCGCCAGCGGACTGGATGCCCTGGGCGACGTCCAGGTCGCCGCACCCGCGCTGGTCGTGTTCGCGCTCGATCGCCTCGGTCTCGCCGACGACCGGCGCCACCGCATCGAGTCGCTGCTGCTCGGCGCATCGTCAGACGGCCCGGCCGCGGGGGAAGGCGACGCCGCCCCCGGCCGGATCGGGGGCTACGCCGACGGCCGCATCGAGGTCGACCACAGCGATACCAAGCGCTTCGACGAGTTCGCGAGCTACGACGTGGCGCTCGGCGAGAACGCCGCGGAGGCGCTCGAGGACATCCGCGCGCGGATCGACTCGAGCCAGCGGGACCTCGAGCAGCTCCGCTGCATGCTGAACCTGCTGCGACTCGAAGCCAACCCGGGGACGGCGGCGCAGATCGCGCCGCAGGCCGCGGCACTCTGCGGCGGCTTCCAGGCGGCGGGTGCCTGGGAGGAGTTCGCGCAGTGGATCGGCAGCTTCCGCCTCCTCGCCGAATCGGCGCGCGCCGATCGGCCCGAAGTCGCCGAGCAGATCCAGTCCATCGTCGCGAGTCAGGCGACGACGACGCTCGTCGAGGCGCTGATCGATCTGGCGGTCGACGACCGGGGGCGCGAGAGGGCGGCGCTGGTCCTCGAGGCGCTCGGTGCTGCCGCCGCGGCGCCGGCGGCGGCCGTCCTGGAGCAGGAGGCCTCGCGAGGCCGGCGCCGGGTGCTGCTCGCGCTGATGAGCGCGCGAGCCGCCGCGCTGGCCGAAGGGCTGCTCCCCTTTCTCACCCGGCCGCAGTGGTTCGTCGTGCGGAACGCGCTGCACGTGCTCGGCCACGCGGGAGCGGGCCACGAAGCATCGATTGCGGCGAGGACCGGCCATCCCGATCAGCGGGTGGCCCGCGAGGCGTTCCGCGCGCTCGCGCAGATCGGCACGCCACAGGCGCTGGCCCACGTCGTCGACGCGCTGGGGCAGACGCGCCGCACCTCAACGCTGGCGCTCGAAGCGCTCTGGCGCTTCCCGGCCCCGACCGCGCGTGCCGGCGCGAAGACGTTTCTCTCCCGCACGGATCTCGTCGTGAAGCATCCGGCGCTGGCGCGCGGACTGCTCGAGACGCTCGCACGGGGCGGATGCGCCGACCTCCGGGGCGTGCTCGGCCAGCTGCGCCCGCTTCGCATCAGGGTCTGGAGCCCCGGCGCGATGCGCGTGGGCTTCAAGGCGGCCGCCCTCGCGAGGCAGGCCTGATGCAGACCGTTACGGCGGCAGGCGGAGCGGCTCCGGCTTCGCGGGACGAACGCGCGGGTGCGACCGATCCGATCCCGATTCTGAAGGCGTTGACCAGCCTGCGGCAGGTCACCGCGCTGTATCCCCACAACCACACGATCGTCCAGCAGGCGGCCGCGACGCTGCACGACCTGCTGCAGCCGCACCTGGCCGAGCGGGGCGCCATCCGCCTGGACGTCATCGAGGGCGAGGTGCACGTGGACGCCGAGCCGTGCCGGCTCGAGAGCGCGGCCAATCCACAGGTCGTCACCGACTTCCTCGAGATGGGGCTCGACAGCGTCCACATCACCCGCGGCGTCGATCGGGAGGAGCTGCAGGCGACGGCGAAGGTCCTGCTCGAGCACCGGGAACGGCCGGTCGAGGGATCGCTGAACGCGACGCTCGCCCAACGCGGCGTCAGCCACGTCGACCTCGGGCGGCTGATCGCGCTCGACACCCGCTGGCGTGCGTACGACTGGCCCGAGGCGCCGGAGAACGTGCTCGATCCGGCCTACGCCGAATCGCTGCGCCTGGCGCAGGACGCGTTTCAGGCGCTCGGACAGGGACGCGGCCCGGCGTCGGGCGTCATCCGCGAGATCCTGCACCTGCTCGTCTCCAAGGTCATCAAGAGCAACGCGGCGCTCGGCCAGATCCTCGCGCTGAAGGAGTACGAGAACCACACCTACTGCCACTCGGTGAACGTGGCGATCCTCAGCCTGCTGCTCGGAAGGCAGATCGGTCTCAATGACGCCATGCTCGAAGCGCTCGTCGAGGGCGCCCTGCTGCACGACGTGGGGAAGACGCGCGTGCCGGTGGAGATCCTGAAGAAGCCCGGGGCGCTCGACCGGCGCGAATGGGAGGTGGTGAGACGCCATCCCGTCGCCGGCGCCGCGCTCCTGCTGGAGATCGAGACGCTGAGCCCCTTCTCCGCCACCATGGCGCTCGAGCACCATCGCCATTACGGCGGTGGGGGATATCCGGATCTGGGCGACCAGGAGCCGCACCCGCTCAGCCAGATCGTGGCGGTCGCGGACGTGTACGAGGCGTTGACGGGCGCACGTTCGTACCGGCCCCCCGCGCTGCCCGAGCACGCCTGCCTGATCCTCGCGCGCATCGCGGGCCGCCAGCTGAATCCGTTTCTCGTGAAGGCGTTCATCGGCGTGGTCACGTTCTTTCCCGTCGGCACGCTGGTCCGGACGAGCCGCGGCGAGCGCGGCGTCGTCGTCCGGACCAACCCGGCGGATCCGCTGCATCCCGTCATCGTCCTCGGCGCGGACGGGATGGCGCCCGCCGGCAGCGAAATCGACACGAGCCTGCGCGGCCCTGACGGCGCGTACGAGCGGCACATCGTCGAGACGCTCAGGTCCGGGCCGAGATCCTGACGCCGGCGCAGGACAGATCCTGCGGGTGCGGTGCCCGGGATGGCGAGTGTGAGATCCGGCAGCTGTACGATGCCGACACGCCGCTCGAGGCCTAGCAGGCCGTAGGACATGGGGCCGGATCCCGGCGCGCCTTCCCCGCGCGATCGAGATCCGGCCCCCCAAGCCGCCTAAGGCAGCGGCTCACCCGTGTCGACGACGACCGTGAACGACTCCACTTCGACGGTCTTGACGGTGTTGTTGAGCGGCGTGATCGCAAAGACGCCGGCCACCAGATCCGCCGCGCCGCCCAGGAAGTCCGGCGGCGTGAGCGGATTCCACTCCGCCTCGTCGACGAAGTAGCGCCAGACACCCTCCTGCCGCGTGATCGTCACGGTCATCCCGTCGCCGACGTCGAGGCCAAAGCCAAAGAAGCGGCCGCTGTGGTCGCTGCCGTTCTCCGAGTGCACCGAATACCGCTCCGGTGCGCCGAAGACGATGGTACCGGCGCGCGTGACCGCGTCGCTGCTCGTGCCGACGTAGAGGCCGACCTGATCGATCAACTGCAGACCGACGAGCGGCCGGAAGGCGACGGTCACCGCGAAGTCCTCGTTCCCGGTGACACCGAGATCCGCCAGGGACACGCCCGGTGCGCTCATCACGTCCAGTCCGTTCGCGAAATTGATGTCGGACTGCGTGGTCTTCAGCTGCAGCACGCCGCTGGCAGTGTCGAGTACGAGATTGGGATCGAACGCCGGGAGCGCGCCGCCGGTGCCGGGCAGGCGCGTCGTGAAGCCCGTGAAGACCCCGTTCACGTCCTGGACGCCAGAGGCGCCGGGCGAGGAGAAGTCGATGTCGACGCGCTCGACGAGGGTGGTGGACACGGCCGTCACCGTGAAGCGGTACTCGACCTGATCGGGATCGCCGGCCTGTGTCTTCACCGCGCGAATGACGACCTCGAACGGGACCTCGGCCTGCAGCAGCGTGGGCTCCCAGCTGACCACGCCCGCCCCGCCGACCGTCAGCCCGCCGGGGCCCTCGAGCACCTCGTAGCTGTAGGCGTCCGCCGGGTTCCCGGGAGGCGCCGGCAGCTCGAAGGTGAACGTCTCGCCGTACACCGCCTCCTGCGGCGAGAGCGGGACGATCCGCGCGCCGTGCTTCGAGACGACGGTCCGGCTGCCCCAGAGCGACACGCCGTCCTCGGAGAGCGCCGAGAACGCATGGACCCACGTGCCGTTCTCGTCGTCCCACTGCGTCGAGAAGATGCCGCGGTAGGTCTCGCCGTCGAGGGCGATGGTGAGGTCGTTGTCGTGGCGGAACCGCCACGTTCCCGTGCCCGCGCCGGTGATCCGGCCGTCCGGCTCGAACGTCATCAGCTGCGAGTTCCGGATCTGGCCGCTGATGATCTTGTCGTGGCGGATCACCTTGTAGTCGCCGGGCACCTGGTTGCGGTGCTGGAGGATGAGCGTCTCGCCGGCGTAGCGGTGCGGCGCGGCCACGAGCCAGCCGTCCGCGTTCATGTACATCTGGTGCACGCGCACCTGGTGCTGCTCGCCCGTGCCGGCAAAGCGCGTGTGGAACACCAGGAAGTACTTGCCGCTCTCCGGGTCGTAGTAGGCGGAGTTGTGGCCCGGCGAACGGTAGCCGGTCACCGACTGCGCCGGCTCACCCTCGACGGGCACGAACCGCCAGTTGCCCATGACCTTCACGCCGAACGGCTGGATCGACTCGTCGTCGAACAGCGTGTCGGGCGCGCCCGAGACGTTGGTGAGGTCGTTGCCGGCGGCGTCGAGATAAGGGCCGTCGGGCTGCCGCGAGCGGCCCAGGCGGATGTTGTAGCCGTCGTTGGCGCCGAGGCCGCCGAAGGAGACGAACATGTAGTAGTAGTCCGTCTCCGGGCTGTAGACGATGAACGCGCCCTCGATGCGCGAGTGCTGCCCGCCGATCAGCTTCTTCCCGTAGCCCTGTCCCGGCAGCGGAAAGCCGGTGGCGGGATCCATCTCGAGGATGAAGATGCCGCCCGAGTACGATCCGTACACCATCCAGTACTTCCCGTCCTGGTCGAAGAACACGTCGGGATCGACGGTGTTGGGGTGAATGCGCGCGTCGTAGCTCGGGATGCCGTCGGGCTGGCCGCCGGGCCCGGACCGCAGCATGATGCCGAGGTCCGTATAGGGCCCGTCGATGTCGTCGGCGACTGCGAGCCCCAGCGCGGCGCGCGGCTGGTCGAGACGCCCGATGCAGTAGTAGTAGTAATAGCGTCCGTCGGGAAGCTGGATGACGTCGGGCGCCCAGAAGGCGCCGCCCGCGCCGACCCAGGCGAGCGCCTCGGCGAGCTCGACCTGGGGGTTGGGAACGAGCGCGTTGCCGCCGGTGGGCGGCGTATCGGTGGTCACCTGCGTCCAGCGCAGCCAGTCGGACGTACGCGCCGATGCGAGGTGCGACCCGAACACGTAGAACAGGGACCCGACCTTCAGCACGGACGGGTCGTGCACCGTGACGTCGGTGAACGACGGGTTCTCGGGTGGCTCCGGCTGCGCCGACGCCGTGATCGTGGCGGCGACGAGCGCCGTGACGCCCAGCACCCACCGACGACGGGCCCTGCCCGTCATGCGTGATGATTGGGGAGTCTCATTCGAAGAGCCGCTCGCGAATCGCATGTGGACCTCACCGTGAAATCCGCGATTTCTCGCACCGTGAACGTTACCGGGAAGGTCCGGCGATGTTAGACACGGGGGGCGGCGCTGTCAACGCAATCCGAACGGCCGGCGAACGGTCGCGCTACGACCTCGGCCGTGCCGGACGCGCGGCGCGAGCGCGAGCCCGCTGTGGGAGTTGGGAGCTGCAAGTTGGGAGTTGACGATCGAAAGCCATCCCCCCGTTTCACGCCGCGCACGATCGCGTTCCTCCGATCGCTGAAGCGGAACAACGATCGCGAATGGTTCAGGGCACGCAAGGCCGAGTACGAGGCGCACGTGCGCGGTCCGATGCTGGCCGTCATCGAGCGCCTCGCGGAGGACCTCCCCTCCTTTGCCCCCGATCTCGCGGCGTCCCGGCACTCGATGTTCCGCATCTACCGGGACACCCGCTTCAGCAGCGACAAGCGGCCCCTCAAGACGCACGTGGCCGCCTCGTTCACCTCGCGCCGCCTGCCGCGCGGCGCCGGCGCCGGGCTGTACTTCCACATCGACCCGAACACGGATCGCGAGGTCTGGATCGGCGGAGGGATCTACGCGCCGGAGCCGCGGGAGCTCGCACGGATCCGCGAGCACATCGCCGCGCGTCACCGCCGTTTGCGCGCGCTGGTCGAGACGCCGGCGTTCAAACGCGTGGTCGGCCGGCTCGAGGGCTCCGCGCTCACGCGGACGCCCCGCGGCTACGCTTCGGATCATCCGGCCGCCGCGTACCTCCGGCTGAAGCAGCTGTATGCGGGCCGGAGTTATGACGTGGAACTCGCGATCAGCCCCCGTTTCTACGGAGAGCTCCTGCGGGTCTTCCGGCAGGTCGCGCCGGTCGTCGCGTTCCTGAACGCACCGCTGGCGGGCGCGTACCCTGAGCCAGCGCCGGATCCGATCGCCGCGCTCCTCGGAGGCGGGCGGGCGCTGCGCGACTCACGGAACGGCCGGCGCTGACGTCCCCTCCGCCGGTGCGATGTAGAAGTCGTCGGCCGCGGCATAGCCGCCCGCGCCCGCCTGCGGCCGCGCGCGAATGCCGACGGTGACCGGCGCATCGCTGCCGCGGACGGTGAACGGCACGGTCACCGCCGTCCAGCCCTCGCCTGCCGGCTGCACTGAGGGCTCCCCGGCCCCCGCGCCCTCGACGAACACGAGTGTGCCCGCATCGGCGCTCCGCACGCGCGCATGAAGGACGTAGCCGCCGGGCGCGAGCCCGCTCACCACCTGCCGTGCCTCTCCCTCCCCTCCCGCGATGAGCAGCCGCCTGCCTCCCGAGTACGCGCAGCAGGCGTTCAGACGCGCCGCGCCCGAGAACTGCCAGGCGTTCCCCTGCGCGGGCTTGCCACCCGACCACTGCTCCGACTCGAACCCGCCATCGAGCAGCAGGTTGTGCGTCACCACCAGCCGCTTCATCCGCGCATCGTCGAAATCGGCGCGCACGCCTTCGGTGAAGAGGCCGGGGCGTGACGGCGCCAGCGGAACGCGCACCGCGGCGACCGGCGCACCGTCCAGGAAGAACGTGAACGCATCGTCCTGCCTCACGACGCGCAGCGTGTGGAACTCGTCGTAGCGGAAGCCGCGCGGCAGGTCGATCTCGATGGCGGACTTCACCTCCGAAGACGTCACGTGCCTGACGATGAAGCGCGAGAACGGCCAGAGATCGCGATTGAAGCCCGCGAGCAGCAGGTCGCCGCCGGCCGTCGCGCCGGCCACGACACCCGCCAGCGACGAGATCGCGTCTCCCTCGGCCCAGCGGACGCCCGTGGAGAATTCGTAGCGGCGTCCGGCCTCGCCCTTCACCGCGACGGCGCGGCCCGCGCCGCCCGCCACCTGCTGGAAGAGCCCCTCGCCGGTGAGCCAGGTTCCCGACACCGCGTCCCAGCCCTGCGCCGGCCGGTCGAAGGCGTCCTCGTACGCGGCGGTGAGCGCGACGGCGTCGAATTCCACGCCGGGCCCGGTGGCGAGCAGCGCAGCCGCGCCGGCGCGGCCATCCAGTGCGAAGGCGCGCTGCTGCACGCGGACGCCGTCGAGCTCCACGGTGATGTGGTCTTCGTTCCGCGTGGTCAGGATCTGGTGGTATGCGCCGCAGTCGAAGTCCGGCGCCAGCGGAGTTGCCTGCTCCGGCTGCTCGCCGCCGGCGACGCGGCCGCGCGTGATCACGGTCCTGCGGGAGCAGTCGACGAGGACGTCCACGCGTTCCGTGTCCGAGACGAAGGGCGACACGCCGGCCTGCCCGGCGCCGCCTGCCGGATCGATCCTCACGTTGGCCTCGAAGACGTGGTTCACCAGCGGCTCGGTGCGAGGCATGGCGGCCGCGATTCCGGCGACGCGGCCGGACTGGCGCGCGCGGCCGCCGGCTACGCGCCACTCGCCGCCGGCCGTGTCCCACGACTCCCCCAGCGGTCCGTCTCCGCGGTTGAACAGGTCCTCGAACACGGGACGGTCCGGCGGCGGCCGGTGACCGCGCGTCGGTGTTTCCATGAACAGGCGATCGTGATGCCAGTACAGCCGGTCGGCGAACGGCAGGCGCGTGCCGGGATGAGGGAAAGGCACCGGCCGGGCGTGATACAGCACGATGTCGTCAAGATTGTTCGGCGCCTTGACGATGGCGTTGTGCCCGGGGGCATCCACGAGCGGCGTGCTGCGCAGGATCGGCGGCAGGACCTTCCGCCATCCGGGGCCGTCCAGTCCACCCCGCATCACCTGGTCGCTGACGGCGTAGGACATGGCGTACGTGGGCAGATCCCACGATCCGCCGCTGTACATCATGTAGAAGCGTCTGCCGCGCTTCACGACCGTCGGCGCCTCGTTCGTGTACCGCAGCGTGCCGTTGTTCGGATCGCCGTCCTTGTCCTCCCATGCCTCGCTGCCGCGCGTCACGTGCGACGGTGTTCCGGCGACCTGGTCCCATCGCTCCAGCCGGTCGACGACGATGCCGGCGCCCGGCAGGCGCGGCTCGTAGAGATAGCTGTAGAAGAGAAACTCCTCGCCGGTGTCCGGGTCCTTGAAGACATGCCCGTCAATCGCCCACCCCGGGGTCAACGGGCGTCCCATGTCGACGAACGGGCCGCGCGGACTGTCGCTCACCGCCACGCCGAGGCGCCGGGCCATCTCGCCGACACGCCAGTCGGGCGACCGCTGCGAGGCCGTGTAATACATGTAGAAACGGCCGTTCCGGTAGACGACTTCCGGCGCCCACACGTCGGCGCCGTTCCACGCACCCGGCTCGCCGGACGAGGACAGCACCGGCCCGATGAACTCCCATTGCACGAGGTCGGTGGAGTGATACGCCGTGATCGGGTCGCCGCTGGTGTACAGGTAGTACTCGCCGTTCCATTTCAGGACGAACGGATCCGCCACTTCGGAGTGCTGGGCGGGCCGTGGAATGACGGGGTTCGTGAACGGCGCCTGCGCGCGGGCGAGCGTCAGTCCGGCGAAGCACAGACATCCGGCAAGAAATGTGGTTCCGCGGAGCGTGGGGAGCGGCATCGAATCGGATCTCGATTCTCGGCACATGGCCGGGACGACACGTCGGAATCAGGGATGGAGATCTGACCCCACCGGCACGCGCGCCGTCAATCGACGCCTGTTCCTGTCGTCCTTGGACGTGGGCGTCCGGAACGGCGCCGGCCGGCGGGTCAGAGTGGAGAGACTTCGACTGGTGTGCCGGCGCTCCGCTCGACACGGACGATGTTCCGCAGGGCGCGCCCGAAGCCCTCGAACGCGACGCCCGGAACGTCGCCGTCCCGCAGGACGATTCCGTCTCCGAAGCTCAGCGAGTGCGCGCCCAGGAAATGGACGTGCACATCCCCGGGACGCCGGTGTCCCTCGAACTTGAAGTGGTGGTGCTCGATGTTGCGCAGCGAGTGGCACATCGCATCCTCGCCGGTCTCGATCCGCTTCTCCCAGATTCGACGGCCGGCGCGCTCGATCCAGACATCGCCCGGCACCGAGCCGAACGACGGCGCGAGGGCGATTTCGGGACCGAGGGCGCACGTCCGCAGCTTGGATGCCGCCAGGTGCAGGTAGTTGCGGCGCTCGTACGCATGGTCCGAGAACTCGTTGCCGGGCGCCATCCCGACGCGGCGCGGGCGCCCCTCGAGGTCGATCACGTACAAGCCGGCGATCTCCGCCTCTTCCCCGCCGTCCTCCGCATAGTCCGGCACGAGCAGCGGCTCGCCGTGCGCACGAAGAATCGACCCGGTGCCCTTGTAGAACCATTCGGGCGCGATGCCGGCGGCGCCCGGCCGCGGCCGTCCTCCCTCGAGGCCCGCGCGGAACATCCGCATGCTGTCGGTCAGCGCCCCGTCGTCAGGACCGTGCATCGCGTCGCGATCTCGCGCGCTGCCGATGTGCGTCAGCCCCGTGCCCGAGACCAGGCACCGGGATGGCTCGGCCGGATGATCGAGCGGCGGCAGCAGCCGCCACGGCGATGCCCCGTGGTAGACCGCCTCGTAGTCGAGCCGCTCGCCGGTCGCCTGCCGCGCGGCGAGCACCGCCAGCGGGACGGCGTCGGCCGCCGCGCGCATCGCCAGCGCGTACACCGACCCGGCCGGTGCGAGCAGGCGCAGGTCCGGCTCGTCGACCAGCGCGACGCGCCTCGCGGATCCGTCGGTGATCTGCACGAGGCGGACGGGCGCGGCGGAACCGCTCATTCCGTGACCTCGAACTCGCGCAGCGCGTCCTCGTCGATCGTCAGCCCAAAGCCGGCCACGCGCTCGTCGAGATCCACGAACCCGTCGCGCGCCTTCGGCTCGCCCCTGAAGATGTACCAGAACAGCTCGTTGCCGACCTCGACGTCCACCATCGGGAAGTGCTCCGCCATCGGCGCGTTCAGGCTGGCCATCACGACGTGATAGTTGTGCATCTGGCCCGCGTGGGGGACGACGGGCACCCCGTGCGCCTCGGCGAGCGCCGCGATCTTGCGCGCCTGCGTGACGCCGCCCACCCGATTGGTGTCGAACTGGATATAGTCCAGCGCGCGCGCCTGGAGCAGCTCGCGGAACCCGTACAGCGTGTGCTCGTGCTCCCCGCCGGCAATCGGGATGCGGCCGCAGGCCTTCAGCTCCGCGTACCCCTGGATGTCGTCGGGAATCACCGGCTCCTCGAGCCACCGGAGATAGAACGGCTCGAGCAGCGGCAGCATCCGCTTCGCGTAGTCGAGCGTCCAGCCCATGTACGCGTCGGCCATGACATCGATGCCGTCGCCGACGGCCTCCCTGACGGTGCGCACGAGAGCCACGTTCCGCTGCATGCCCTCCGCGCCGTCAACGGGCCCCCAGCCGAACCGCAGCTTCATGGCCTTGTAGCCCTGCTCCTTGTAGCCGCGCGCCTCCGCCGCCAGCTCGTCGAGCGGTGTGCTGTACAGCCGGCTCGCGTACACGGGAATCCGCGGCTTCGTGCGCCCGCCGAGCAGCCGGTACACCGGCTGCTTCGCCGCCTTCCCCAGCACGTCCCACAGCGCGATGTCGAGGGCGCTGATCGCCACCATCGCGATTCCCTTCCGTCCGAACGCCATCGTGCGGCGGTACATGTGCTGCCAGAGGTGCTCGAGATCCCACGGGTCGGCGCCGATGACGAGCGGCGCGAGGTAGCGATCGATGGTCTCCTTGGTGACGTGCGGCGCCAGCGCGGCGTTCCCGATGCCGACAATCCCGTCGTCGGTGAACACCTCGACGATGAGCCAGCCGTGGAAGGTGAAGGTCTGCATCGACGCCGGCGCCAGCGCGAGCAGGTCCATGGGGTTCGTGCAGAAGTGCGGCGGCAGCGGCACGGTGGTGCCCTTCCACTGGACGACGCGGGTGCGGATGCGGGTGATCTTCATGCGACGCGAATCTCCTTGACCGGGATTCTTCGGGGAACGCCGGGGACAGCATCCGTATTCAGCCCGGAGCGCGGGCTCCGCACGTCGGAAAAACGCTGCTCCAGCCTATCGTCCCTTGCACGGCGTGGGGGCCCCCAGCCCCACGCCTGTCGTGGGCCTGCGCAGCGTCTTTCATGCGATCGGAACGACGTGCTCCGCACGCGTTCCGGGCTGAACACGGATGCTGTCCGATCGTTCATGGGAGCGCCCGGCCCGCCTCTCTCAGGACGCCGTAAGCTCCGGCGTAGACGCGCCGGGCGCCAGCGGCGTGATGCGGGGGATGACGATGCAGATCACGCCGAACGCGATCACGTGGAACGATCCCGCCAGCGCGAACACCACGCCGTAGCCGTACCCGTGATCCAGCAGGTAGCCGACCGCCTGCCCGAAGACGATGCCGCCCATCGCGCCGCCGAAGCCGACGAGGCCCGCCACGGCGCCCACGGC
>Ga0299913_10000904_pt1 | contig 20450 bp, 22 predicted proteins | sample RVTome_9_FD_201360 | JGI IMG/M metagenome (GOLD analysis project Ga0299913, IMG submission 201360) | Soil microbial communities from uranium-contaminated site in the Upper Colorado River Basin, Wyoming, United States - RVT155D38 (version 2) ... | reverse complement strand
CGTCGTCACCAGTCGAGATCGTCGCCATCAAGCTGGATCTGAGCCGCTCTCGCTGCCGGTCGTCGAGTGAGCCCACGTAGGTTCCCGCCGGCCCGATGCCGTTGAGAAAAGGGGTCCAGAAGTCGTCGAAGTCGACGAACCTCGTTTCGGTCTCCACACTCCCGGTGCCCACGTCTGAGAACCCTGCCTCCTCGAAAGCGGACTGCAGTGCATCCGGGCGACAGATCGCAAACCGCTCGGCCTGGTCGAACCGGTGCGAGCCCGGGTCCAGCGATCGGGCCACATCCCAAAAGGCGCGCAGGAACCCCATGCGCCCGGCGTAGTCCCAGACATAGACCGAGACCACACCGCCCTGACCAATCAGGCGGCGCCACTCCGACAACGCTCGGGTCGGGTCGGGCATGAAGTTGAGAGCGAGCCCGCTCACGACGAAGTCGAACTCACCATCGTCGAAGGGCAAATCGTCACCGCCGGCCACGTGTAGCTCAGCCCTGTCCTCCAGCCGCTGACCCGCCATTTGGATGAAATCCGCGGAGGTATCGACCCCGACCATCCGGGAAGGTCTAGCCAGGTCGAGAACTGTATCGGTGAGGGCACCGGTGCCACACCCGACGTCCAGCCAGCGCTGATCGGGTTGCGGATCGAGACCTTCGACGAAGCGACGGGCCACGAGGCGGCTCCACCGCCCCATGAACGATTCGTATGCCGATCCAGAGTCCCACCCGATCACCGGGGCAGGTTAATGCTGGGACGTGGTCTTGCTGCTGCGCCGGCGCTCCGGCTCGCTCAAGTGTCTCTTTCGCACCCGGATGGATTCGGGAGTCACCTCCACCAGCTCGTCGTCCTCGATCCACTCGATCGCCGTCTCCAGTGTCAGGCGCCGTGGTGGCTTGAGTTTGATCGCCTCGTCGGCCCCCGCCGCGCGTATGTTGGTCAGTTGCTTGGCCTTGGCGGGATTGGCCAGCATCACATCGGGCCGGGAGCTCTCGCCGATGATCATCCCCTCGTACACCGGGTCTCCGGGCTCGACGAATAGCTCGCCCCGGTTCTGGAGGTTGTCGAGGGCGAACCCGGTCGCAGTGCCGGCGCGATCCGAGATCATCGCCCCACCGTTGCGCCCGGCAATGGGCCCTGCCCACGCCATCCAACCTTCGTGCTGTTGGTTGATGAGAGCGGTACCCCGCGTGGCGGTCATGAGCTCCGATCTGAACCCGATGAGACCGCGGGCCGGCCCGGTGGCGCTGACGATGGTCCGTCCCCGCTCCCCCGGCCTCATGTCGTCCACCTGGCCGCGCCGGGCGGCGACCGACTGGGTGACGGCACCGACATATTCGTCGGGGACGTCGACGACTGCCCTCTCCATCGGCTCGTTTCGGGTGCCTTCGATCTCCTTGGTTATGACCTCGGGCCGGCTCACCTGAAGCTCGAACCCTTCCCGTCGCATCGATTCGATGAGCACGGCGAGCTGCAACTCCCCTCGACCCGCCACCTCGATGGCGTCGGGGCTGGAGGTGTCGGCGATCTGGATCGAGACATTGCCCAAGACCTCGCGCTCCAGTCTCGCCCTGATCTGACGGGAGGTGAGGAGGTTGCCCGACCTGCCCGCCATGGGCGAGGTGTTGAGACCGAATGTCATCCGCAGCACGGGCTCGTCGACCTGGAGACGCGGCAGTGGCATTGGCCCTTCCGGGTCGGTGATCGTGTCCCCTATCTCCACTTCGGGAAAGCCTGACACCACGAAGAGGTCCCCGGCAGCACGCTCGTCCACCTCGACCCGGCCCAGACCGGAGAAGCCGAGCAGCGAGGTGAGCCGCTGCTTCAAGACCGTTCCGTCCGCCTGGACCAGGGCGACCTGACTCCCCGTCCTCAACGTGCCTTGCTCGACCCGCCCGATGGCGAGTCGACCGAGGTAGTCCGAGCCATCGAGGTTGGTGACCATGGCTTGCAGCGGCCCATCCGGGTCACCCGACGGCGCCGGGATGGCTTCCACGATTGCATCGAGGATCGGTGAGAGATCGCTGTCCTCCGGCGGGATGCCGATGCCCGGCACCGCTCGGCCGTGCCGGGCGATGGATGAGATGATCGGGAACTCGATGTGGTGGTCCGCGGCCTCGAGGTCGAAGAAGAGCTGATAGATCTCGTCGGCCACGGCATGGAGGCGGGCGTCGGGACGATCCACCTTGTTGATGACCACGACCGCGGGCAGGCCGCGTCCGAGGGCTTTGGACAGGACATACCGGGTCTGGGGCATCGGGCCTTCGGCGGCGTCGACGAGGAGAAGGACCCCGTCGACCAGGGCCAGGGCCCGCTCGACCTCACCACCGAAGTCGGAGTGCCCAGGGGTGTCGACCAGGTTGATACGGGTCCCGTCCCATTCGATTGAGGCCGCCTTGGCCAGGATTGTGATGCCCCGCTCGCGCTCTTGGTCGTCGGAGTCCATGACCCGCTCCACCTGCTTCTCATGGGCGGCGAAGACACCGGCGGCGTTGAGCATGGCATCGACGAGGGTCGTCTTGCCATGGTCCACGTGCGCGATGAGAGCCACGTTGCGGATCGAGGGGGGTCCCGGCATGGGGAAGCCATTCTATCTGCGAGCCTTGGGCTGAGAATCCTGAGCGGCGGTGCTTGCGACGGCAAGACATCGCGGTCGCCGAGACGCCGGTCAGGCGAGAGCGACCAGGTCGAGTAGCTCCTGGTCGAAGAACTTCATCTCCCCATCAGGCATGAGAACCGCCCGGTCAGGCATCAGCTCGGCCACGAAGTCGGTGTCGTGGCTGACCATGACGATCGTCCCTTCGTAGATCATGAGGGCATCGAGCAAAGCTTCCTTGGCCTGCGGGTCGAGGTTGTTGGTGGGCTCGTCCAACAGCAGCACGTTGGGACGCGACGCAACCAGCATGGCGAGGGCGAGCTTGGTCTTCTCACCGCCGGAAAGTGTGCCGGCGTCCTGGTCGACCTTGTCGGCGAGCAGGAAGTGACCGAGCAGCCCCCGCAGTGTGGAGTCGGGCAGACGGGCTGCCTTTCGCATATGGTCGAAGACACTGACCCCTTTGAAGATCTGCTCGTGCTCCTGCGCGTAGTAACCCAGGGTTGCCTGATGGCCGAGTGAGACCTCGCCGAGATCTGACGTCTCCACCCCGGCGAGGATGCGGAGGAGCGTGGTCTTGCCGGCACCGTTGAGCCCGATCAGCAGCATGCGCTCTCCGCGCTCGACGGCGAACTCGATGTCCACGAACACGAGATTGTCGCCGAAGGACTTGGCCAGGTTGGAGGCGGCGAGGGGAACCTTCCCCGAGCGCTCCGGCTGTGGGAAGGCGAGCCTGACCCGTTTGCCACTCTTCTGAACCTCGACGAGGTCGCGCTTCATCCGCTCGACCCGGGTCTCCCAGGATCGGGCGGTCTTGGCCATCTTCTCGGTCGTGCCCTTGAACCGGCGGATGTTCTCCTCGAGCCGGGCGATGGCCTGGTCCTGATGCCGGCGCTCTCGCTCCTTGCGCTCCCGGCGTAGCTCGCGCTCCTCCAGATAGTGGGTGTAGTTGCCCCGATAAGGCTCCATCTCCCCGTTCTCGAGCGCGAGGACCGAGGTGATCGCCTCGTCGAGGAGGGGAAGGTCGTGGGAGACCACCAGCATCCCACCCTTGTAGGTGCTCAGGTACTCGATGAGCCATGCCTTGGCGTCGAGGTCGAGATGGTTGGTGGGCTCGTCGAGCAGCATCACGTCGGTCTCGGCGAAGAGAAGCCTGGCCAACTCGACACGTCGTCTCTGACCACCGGACATCGTCTTCACAGACTGTTCGAGCTCGTCGTTGCCGATTCCCACGTTCGAGGCGATCCGCTTGGCCTCGGCTTCGGCGACGAACCCGCCCTTGGCCTCGAACTCGTCATGGAGCCGCGAGAACCGGGTGATTCCCCTGTCCCGCTCCTCCCCGTCGAGCCGTTCGAGACGTGCCCGGGAATGCTCGATGCGACGCTGCATCGCTCCGATCTCACGGGCCATGAGAATGCGCTCGAGGGCGGTGGCGTCCGGATGCTCCAGCTCGGGAAGGGCTGCCTCCTGTGAGAAGTACCCGAGGTTGCCGGAGCGCAGAATGGTGCCCTCGGCAGGCTGGAGCTCGCCGGTGAGAGTGCGCATGAGAGTGGTCTTGCCGGCGCCGTTACGCCCGACGAGGCCGATGCGGTCCCCGGACTGCACACTGAACGAGACATCCCGGATCAGGGTCCGGATGCCGGCATCGATTCGGACGTCGCGCGCTATCAGCATGAGAGTGGTGAGGGAACGCCCCTGGCGGGCACGCGCTCAGTCTATGAAGCCGCCCGACGCTGGGCGAGGTGATTATTCGAGGCCGGCCGGCAACGCCGAGGGAGCAAGGATGGTGTCCACCAGCCCGTACACCACCGCCTGGTCGGCGGTGAGCCAGCGGTCGCGGTCGGTGTCCTGACGGATCTTCTCGATGTCCTGGCCGGTGTGCCGGGCCAGGAGGTCGTTGGCCTGCTCCCGCTGACGCAGGATCTCGTTGGCGTGGATCTCGATGTCCGAAGCCTGCCCGCCCACGTTCTGCACCCAGGGCTGGTGGATCATCACCCGGCCATGGGGCAGGATCGACCGCTGCCCCTCCTCTCCCCCGGCGAGGATGAGCGATGCCGCCGAAGCGGCCATCCCGATGCAGGTGGTGTGCACCTCGGGCCTGATGTGCTGCATCGAGTCGTAGATGGCGAACATCGAGTCCATGGAGCCACCGGGAGAGTTGATGTAGAGCGAGATCGGCTTGTCCGGGTCTTCCGACTCCAGGTGCAGCAATTGGGCCACGATCAGGTTGGCGATCTCGTCGTCGACAGCACGGCCGAGGAAGATCACGCGATGGCCCAGCAGCCGGGAGTAGATGTCGAAGGCCCGCTCACCGCGGGAGGTCTGCTCGATGACTGTTGGCACCAGCATGATGCTCCTTTCTTCGCAACCAATTGGTTGCAGGTAGCCTAACACATATCCGCAACTGCTAAGTTGCACATCATGGACGAGCTGCCCGAGATCGAGAGAAGCATCGAAGTTCCCGCCGACCCCGACGAGGTCTGGGAGCGAATCGCCCAGGGCGACCTAGCCGAGGAGTGGATGGGAGTCCGGGTCGAGCCGCGTCGGGGCGGAGCGGTGACCGTCCCCGATCGGCACGTCATCGGGACAGTCGAAGACGTCAATCCTGGTCAGTCGATCACCTGGTCGTGGCGAGAGATCGACGGGGAGCCCTCCCAGGTCGTCATAGACATCGCTCCCTCCGACGGCGGGAGCAGAGTGACCATCACCGAGCGCCTCCTAGAGTACCGAATAACCGGAGTGCCGCCGGTGTTCCTCAGCAAGGCGGCATGAGCGACCCACAGCCGCTCTTGGCCGCTCTGGCCGACCCCACCCGACGCGCCGTCTTCGAACGCCTCAACTCCGAGGGCCCCGCATCTGCGTCGAAGCTGGCGTCGGAGCTTCCCGTGTCCCGGCAGGCGATCGCCAAACACCTCCACCTCCTCGACGCCGTCGGGCTCGTCGACCGGAGAGAGGAGGGGCGTCAGGTGGTCTACACGGCGCGGGTCGCGCCATTGCAGGACATGGCGACCTGGCTGGAGACGGTCGGCGAAGAGTGGGATGCCCGACTCGAGAAGTTGAAGAGCTCCTTCGATCGGTGAGTCAGACCGGGCGGTCTCCGACGGCCATGGTTCCGGTGTAACGGGCGCAATGCTTGCCGTCGGCCCACACGTCGGCCTGAGCCACGATCAACGTCCTGCCCGCTCTCACGACCTCGCCGCGCGACCTCAGGATGGAGCCCGCTCCGGGTCGCAGGAGGTGGATGGTGTAGTCGGCGGTCAAGACCGACCGACCATCCTCGATGGCGGTCGTGGCCGCAGCACCTGCAGAGTGGTCGGCCAGTGTCGAGACGACACCGGCGTGGGCGAAACCGTGTTGCTGTCTCAACTGCTCGGAAATGGTGAGCTCGGTCTCGACCCACCCGTCGCCGACGTCGAGGAGCCGCACGCCGAGCAGCTCCATGAAGGGGGCCTTCGTGAATATGCCCTCGATGCGGTTTCTGAGATCCGGCATGGAAAAGACGGTACCTGCGTGACCTTGCCGAGAGTTCCTCCGATCGCCTTCCGCCGTTAACTATCCGGTCACTTCACCCCGTTACAACAGGGGTTGTCGAGCTCTTCCAAGGAATTCGACACGACTACAAACCCTCCTCCCAGGGGCATTCGGGGCGACGGAAACGTCGCCCCGAATTCGTCGCTGGCTATCTTGCCGGCGTGCCCTCGCAGACCTTCACCCATCAGGCGAAGACGACCGCGTCGGTGGACGAGGTGTGGGCGGCCCTCGACCAGCCCAGGACATGGGAGGCCATCGGCGGCGTCGACCGTATCGTCGACCCGAGGATCGACGACCAGGGCCGACTCATCGGATTCTCGTTCGAGACGATCGCGGCGGGAAGACGGTATGTCGGTGAGGCCACGCCCGACGAGCGAGTCGAAGGGGAGACGATGGCCTGGGCCATCCGAAACCAGGAGGTGCGCGGAATCACCAGGGTGGACCTCGAGAGGGGTGAAGAGGGCACCGCCATCACCGTCACGTTGCAGGTGGAGAGCGCCGGGCTGCTCTCCTCGATGTTCTTTCCAGTGATCGCCACCGCCATCGGCCACGGCCTCCCCCGCTCCGTCGACGCCTTCGCCGCCAGCCTCGCCGCTTGAGCGTTCTTGAGGAACCGGGACCGGCGCGGGTCAGGTGGGCTCGTTGACGTCGTCGACCTGTTCGGCCTCGGCCAACTCTGCAGCCACCTCGCGGGCTTCCGCCGCGCCGGTGGTCACCTGGGCCCGGTCGGTGATCAGGGTCACCTGGTTGTTGAGCACCTGGATGAACCCTCCGTGGACTCCGATCGTCGTGCGTTGGCCCGTCTCGGACTCGATCTCTACCGGCCCGGTGGCGAGGGCGCCCATCAGCGGCTCGTGGTCAGCCATGATCCCGAGCTCTCCCTCGGGGGTGCGGGCAACGACGATCGTTGCCTGGCCGCTCCAAACCGTCGCCTCGGGTGACACCACGTCGACCTGGAAGGGCTTAGCCAACGTCGAAACCTCCGGCGTGCGCAGTAGCCGTTGCTCTCATGCCGCGGCACCCTCGATCTCCGAGGTCCGCTTCTCCACGTCCTCGCGACCCCCGACCATGTAGAACGCCTGCTCGGGGAAGCGGTCCATCTCGCCGTCGATGACGGCCTTGAAAGATGCGATTGTCTCCTCGAGCGGGGTGTAGATGCCTTCCTGACCGGTGAATTGCTCGGCCACGAACATCGGCTGGGCGAGGAACCGCTGGATCTTGCGCGCCCGGGACACCAGGAGCTTGTCCTCCTCGGATAGCTCGTCGATGCCGAGGATGGCGATGATGTCCTGGAGGTCCTTGTAGCGCTGCAGGATCCTCTGCACCTCCACGGCCACGCCATAGTGCTCTTCGCCCACGATCTGGGGGTCGAGGGCGCGACTGGTCGAGTCGAGAGGATCGACGGCGGGGTAGATGCCGAGAGCGGTGAGGGGGCGGGACAGCACCGTGGTGGCGTCGAGGTGGGCGAACGCCGTGTGAGGTGCCGGGTCGGTGATGTCGTCGGCGGGCACGTAGATGGCCTGCAGCGACGTGATCGAGCGACCCTTCAGCGAGGTGATTCGCTCCTGGAGGAAACCCATCTCGTCGGCGAGGTTGGGCTGGTAGCCCACCTCCGAAGGCATGCGGCCGAGCAGCGTCGACACCTCGGAGCCGGCTTGGGTGAAGCGGAAGATGTTGTCGATGAACAACAGCACGTCCTGGCCTTGCACGTCGCGGAAGTACTCGGCCATGGTCAGTGCCGAGAGGGCGACGCGGAGACGCACGCCCGGTGGCTCGTCCATCTGACCGAACACGAGGGCGGCCTTGTCGATGACTCCCGACTCCTGCATCTCGAGGAAGAGGTCGTTGCCCTCACGGGTGCGCTCGCCCACCCCGGCGAACACCGACACACCGCCGTGCTGGGTGGCGACCCGGTTGATCATCTCCTGGATCAGCACTGTCTTGCCGACACCGGCACCGCCGAACAGGCCGATCTTCCCACCCTCGAGATAAGGACAGATGAGATCGAGGACCTTGATGCCGGTCTCGAAGACGTTCTTCTGGGGCTCCACGTCCTCGAACTTCGGCGGAGTGCGGTGGATCGGCCAGCGCGGATCGGAGAAGTCCTGGTCCGGGGCGTCGAGTGAGTCGCCCCAGACGTTGAAGATGTGACCGAGGGTCTGGTCGCCCACCGGGACGGTCATCGGGGACCCGGTGTCGTGGACTTCGGCACCACGGGTCATGCCGTCGGTTGGGGCCATGGCGATGGCCCGCACCTTCGATCCGCCGAGATGCTGTGCCACTTCGGCGATGACCCTGTTCTCATCCCCGCCCAGGGAGAAGAAGATCTCGATGGCGTTGAGGATCTCGGGCAGCTCGTCGGGGGGGAACTCCACGTCCACGACGGGTCCGGCCACCTTGACTATCCGGCCTATCGCCCCGCTGTATTCACTCATCGGTCTCCTCCATGTTCTGTAGCCGTCAACGGTCTCACTTCCTTGCGTCTTCGAGGGCCTGGGCGCCGCCCACGATCTCGGTGATGGCGGTGGTGATCTCGGCCTGGCGGGCCCGGTTGGCCTGCACGGTGAGGGTCTTGATCAGGTCCTCTGCGTTGTCCGTCGCCGCCTTCATGGCGCGTCGCCTGGCACTGTGCTCCGACGCCGAGGCCTCGAGGAGCACGTTGAAGATGAATGCCTCGACATACCGGGGAAGAAGGCGGTTGAGGATCTCTTCAGGGGAGGGCTCGAACTCATAGGAGACCGCAGGGCCCTCTCTCTCCTCCCCGGTCGGAGGTGTGATCGGAAGTACCTCTGCCGCCGTTGGCATCTGGGTCATCGCCGACTGGAAGCGTGTGTAGAACGTCTCGAGGCTGTCGATGCGACGGGACGCGTAGGCCTCCATGATGGTGTTGGCGACCGCACGGGCATTGGAGTACCCGGGCGTGTCGGTGACCCCTAGGTATGCCTGCTCGATCCGATAGCCCCTGTAACGGAAGTAGGCCTGCGCCTTCTTGCCCACCGCGTAGATCAAGACGTCCTTGCCCGACCTCTCCAGCTCCGCGATGCGGTGCTCGGCGAGGCGGATGACGTTGGAGGCATAGGCGCCGGCCATACCGCGGTCTGAGGAGATGACGAGGATCCCGACGGTCGAGACCTCGCGGCGTTCCAGGAGCATGTGTGAGGCTCCTCCACTGGCGCCACCGACATTCTCGATGACCTCCACCAGCTTGGCTGTGTAGGGCTTGGAGCCCTCTACCCGGGCTGTCGCCTTCGGGATGCGACTGGCCGCGATCAACTCCATGGCACGGGTGATCTTCTTGATCGCCTCGACGCTGGTGATGCGGCGTCGGGTGTCCCGGAGCGCGGCGCTGGCCATCTATCTCCTACTCCGCCGTCTCGCTCGTCTCGAAGTTCTGCTTGAAGGAGGTGATGGCTTCGACCAGGTCGTCGCCTTCGGGCATCTTGCCGGTGTCACGGATCGTCTCCAGCACATTGCTGTGCCGACTTCTGACGTAGTCGCGCAACTCACGCTCGAACCGCTTGACATCCTCAGTGGGGATGTCATCCATGTGACCTTCGGTGACTGCGAACAGCACCAGGACCTGCTCCTCGACGGGCACCGGATCGAACTGGGGCTGTTTGAGGACCTCGACCACACGTCGACCACGCTCGAGCTGCGCCAGGGAGGCGGCGTCCAGCTCAGAGCCGAACTCGGCGAAGGCGGCCAGCTCCCGGAACTGCGCCAGGTTGAGACGCAGCGGCCCGGCGATCTTGCGCATGGCGTTGATCTGAGCATTGCCACCCACCCGGGACACCGACTGGCCGGCGTCCACCGCGGGTCGGATGCCCTGGAAGAACAGGTCGGTCTTCAGGAAACACTGCCCATCGGTGATCGATATGACATTGGTCGGGATGTAGGCCGAGATGTCGTCGGCTTTGGTCTCGATCACCGGCAAGCCGGTCAGCGACCCGGCGCCGAGCTCGTCGGAGAGCTTGGCGCAACGCTCGAGAAGCCGGCTGTGCAGGTAGAAGACGTCCCCGGGGTAGGCCTCACGCCCGGGCGGGCGGCGCAGCAGGAGCGAGATCTCCCGGTAGGCGACCGCCTGCTTCGACAGGTCGTCGAACATGACGAGAGCGTGCTCCCCGTTGTACATCCAGTGCTGGCCGATGGCCGACCCGGAGTACGGGGCGTACATCTGGAGAGCGGGCGCATCAGAAGCGGCCGCGTGCACCACGACCGTATACTCCATCGCGCCGTGTTCCTCGAGGGTGGAGACCACTTCGGCAACGGTCGAGGCCTTTTGCCCGATGGCGACATAGATGCACTTGACGGCTCTCTCGGTCCCCCAGAACTGCTTCTGATTGATGATCGTGTCGACGAGGAGTGCGGTCTTGCCCGTCTGGCGGTCACCGATGATGAGCTGACGCTGGCCACGACCGATCGGGGTCATCGAATCGATGGTCTTGATACCGGTTTGCAACGGTTCGTGGACGGGCTGACGCTGCACCACCGAGGGAGCCTGGGTCTCGAGCAGACGGCGCGCGGAAGTGTCGACTGGCCCCTTCCCGTCGATGGGACTTCCCAGCGGGTCGATGACACGGCCGAGGAGCGCGTCTCCCACCGGCACCGAGAGCACCGTCCCGGTCTGCTTGACCGGGTCACCCTCCTCGATGTGGTGGTATTCGCCGAGGAAGACGACACCGATATCGGTCTCGTCGATGTTGAGAGCCACCCCGACGAGCCCTTCCGGGAACTCGAGCAGCTCCGATGCCATGACCCCCGGCAGACCCTCGACTCGGGCCACGCCGTCGGCGATGGATGTGACATATCCGACCGTCTCCCTGGTCGTGTCCGGCTCCCAACCCGAGAGCTGGGAACGCAGCGACTCGGTGATCTGATCGGCGGTGATGGTCAAGTCGGTCATTGTCTACTTACTCCTTACGGCCTGGCGCACAGACTCGAAACGCTTGGCGATCGTGCCGTCGATGACGGTGTCGCCCACGGTGGCCACGATGCCGCCGATAACGGATGGATCGACGACGACCCTGACCTCGACGTCCTGGCCGGTGGTCCGGCTCAAGGCGCCGGTGAGACGTTGCACGGTCTCATCGTCGAGAGGGACGGCCGACCGGACTTCGGCAAGCGCCTTGTCTCGGGAAGATGCCGCGGCACCGGCGACGGCTTTGGCGATGGCGGGCAGGTCGGAGACACGGTTCTGACTCACAACGAGCTGAACCAGACCCACGGCGAGGGATGAGGCCCGAGCGCCGATGAGCTCGTCGACGATGGCCTGCTTCTTGTCGAGAGGCAACTGGGGATCGGTGAGGCTCGACCTCAGGTCTGGCGAGGTCTCGAAGGCTCTGGCGATGGCGAGGAGCTCGCCCTCCACTCTCTCCAGCTCGTCGTCTGCCCGGGCCATCTCGAAGATGCCCCTGGCATAGCCGTTGATCCAGTCGTCAGCCATCACAGCTTCTCTAGATCCGCCAAGTACCTGTCGATGAGGGCTTGGTGGGCTTTCTGGTCGAGCGACTCGCCCACGATCTTGCCGGCGAGGTCGACGGAAATGTCACCCACCTGGCTCCGGGCCTCGGCGAGGGCACGGGACCGCTCCCCGGCCGCCTCCTCACGGGCGCGGGCGCGAATCTGCTCCCCGTCCGCTTCTGCCTTGGCGATGATGTCGGCCCTCATCTGCTCGGCGGCCTGCCGGGCCTCTTCGATGATCTTGTTGCCTTCGGCGCGTGCCTCGGCGAGCTGTCCCTTGTAGTCGGCCAACAGGCTCTCGGCGTCGGCCTTGGCTCTCTCCGCGTCTTCGATTTGGCCGGCGATGGCCGCCTGACGCTGCTCGAGCATCCGGTTCATGGCCGGCGCGCCGACCCGCCAGATGAAGAAGAAGACGATCGCAAAGGCGATGATCCCGGCGACCAACTCGTTGAGTGGCGGGAGGAGGATCTCCAGGCCCCCGCTGTCCTCGCCCTCTTCGGCGGCGATCAAAAGGGTCTGAGCGAGAATCATGGCTAGCCGATGAAGAACAGCAAGAGGCCGAAGAGCGCCAATGCTTCGGTGAAAGCGATTCCCAGGAACATCGTCACACGCAACATCCCGGCCACCTCCGGCTGGCGTGCCATCGCCTGTACGGCATTTCCGGCGACGATGCCGACACCGATTCCGGGGCCGATGGCGGCGAGACCGTATCCGACGACGTTCAGGTTGCCCGTGATACCGCCTGCCTCCTGGGCGAGAACCGTGGCAGCGTTCACCAGGGCGAGAACTGCGTCCATTGCTTCCTTTCCTTTCCCTCTCGTGGGTTGTCTACGAGACGTCTTTCATTGGTCAGTGCTCGGGGTGAACCGAGCTCTGGATGTACACGGCGCTGAGAAGAGTGAAGATGTAGGCCTGGAGTACCGCCACCATCAGCTCGAACACGAGGATGGCCAGGCCGAGAGCAAACCAGAGAAGGCCGAAGGTGACGCCTTTGACAGGTATCTCCGGGATGTTCATCAAGAAGACGAAGCCGGAAACCAACAGGATGCTGAGCATCACGTGGCCGGCCACCATGTTGGCGAAGAGCCGCACCGCCAGAGAGAAGGGGCGGATGAAGAAATATGAGATCAGCTCGATGAGGCCCACCAACCATCTCATGTACCACGGCACTGACTTGGGCCAGACGATTCCGCCCAGATAACCGAAGCCGTTCTTGGCGAAGCCGACGATGATGAAGATCACGTAAGTGACCACGGCCAGGAACGCCGGAATCGCCATGCGCCCGGTGATGGGGAAGTTGATCAATGGCGTGATCTCGAAGAGATTGCCCACCAGGATGAACATGAAGATGGACAGCAGGTAAGGGAAGTACTTGATGCCCTCGGGCCCGATGATCCCGATCGCGACCTCGTCTCTCACGAATCCGGTCAGCGCATCCACGGCGGTTTGGAACTTCGAGCGGATGAGGCTGGGTTTCCGATAGGCGAAATAGAGAACGCCCACGACGATGAGGGCCGCGAGACCCATCAGGAAGATGGTTCGAGTGATCGGTGTGTTCCACAGCGTGGTCTCGAACACGAACAACTCGGAGACATTCTCCGGGGCACAAACGGGCTCGTTCACGAAGTCGCACTCTTCGACCGCGAGAATCACGGGGTCCAATCCAGGTTCCTTTCTCGTCCCTTAGACACGGCGACGGCTTCCCAAGACAACAGCACCAGGTAGGCCAGTGCCGCTGATATCCCAAAGGCGATGCGGTCGATGGGCAGGAACTGCGCGATGAGCAGGACCGTGAGGACCATCAACCCCAGCCTGAGGAAAAAGCCGAACAGGGCGGCGGCATGATAAACAGCAAGGCTGATCTTGGCGGAAATCGAGAGCATGGCACCGGCGAGGAGGAAATTGGCCACCACCAGGCCGACTCCCAAGACGGCGCTCCAAGCTCCATCCCACCCTCCGGTGACCGAGAAGACGGCAATGAGCACCGGGGCCACGTAGATGGAGCGGCTCACCGTGTGACGGGCGAGGATGCTCTCCACGGGTGGCAGTTGGATGTCACTACTCACGAACTGGCTCCTCGTCCATCTCCTTCAAGTACCCCCACATCTTGACGAAGCCCGCATAGGAGCCGGCCAACAGCCCGATCGCAACGAGCCACGGCTCGGTGCCCAGCCACATGTCAGCGAAGTACCCGAGGAGCATCCCGGCGACGACGGAGCTCACGAATGAGCCGCCATGCATCCAGCCGTCGTTGACCGCTGAGTGAACCTGTTTGGTGGTGCTGTCTTGCTTCACGGGAGGGCGCTTGTGAAATGTTTCACAAAGCGTATTGGAGGACATGGCCTTGGCCAAATCGAACCTAGCAAAGCATGCGTACGAATCACACACCCAGGACGGCGCGTCTGATCTCGGGGTCGGCCGCCATCTCGGAGGCCTTCCCCTCCATCACGATTCGCCCCTCTGACAGCAGATAGGCCCGGGACGAGATCTCGAGGGCACGAGCGACGTTCTGCTCCACGAGGAGCACGCTCACCCCTGCGTCCCGAACCGCCTCTACGACCTCGAAGACCTCGTCGACGATGACGGGAGCCAACCCCAGGGAGGGCTCGTCCATGAGCAACAGACGCGGTCTGGCCATCAGAGCCCTACCGATGGCGAGCATTTGCTGCTCACCGCCGCTGAGGCTGCCGGCCAGCTGGGTCGCCCGTTGGGCGAGTCTCGGAAAGAGGGCGAAGACACGCTCGACCGACTCGGCCCGGTGGGGGCGCGCGGCGACGTTGAACGCCCCCAGGTCGAGGTTGTCGGCCACGGTCAGCCCCGGGAAGAGCCTCCGCCCCTCGGGCACGATGGCGACTCCACAGCGACAAACCCGATGGCCCGCCATTTCGGTGATGTCGTTGCCGTCGAACACGATCCGTCCCCGACGGGTCGGAATGATTCCCATGATCGCAGCGACCAGCGTCGACTTGCCCGCACCGTTCGAGCCGACGATGGAGACCACCTCTGCCTCCTCGACGCGCACCGACACATCCCAGAGAGCCTGGGCGTCCCCGTAGTAGACGTCGGCATCACTGACTTCGAGCATGGCCCTCCTTGCCCAGGTAGGCGGTGATCACAGCCGGGTCGCTCATCACGAGGTCGGGCTCGCCCTCGGCCAAGACCTCACCCTGGTCGAGGACGACGATCCGGGTGGCGAGTTGATTGACGACACGGAGAACGTGCTCGACGAAGACTATGGCGACACCCGATTCGTGTATCCGCCGCACCACGGCCACGGCGTTGTCCACCTCGACCGGGTTGAGCCCGGCCAGCGCCTCGTCGAGGAGGAGGACTATGGGCCTGGTTGCCATCGCCCGCGCCATCTCGAGGAGCTGGCGCTCGTGCAAGTTGACCTGCCCGGGCAGTTGATCGGACAGGTGGTCGAGCCCGACGAGGGAGAGGAACTCGTCGGCGGCATCCCGGGCAACCTCCAACCCATGCGGGTCACGTCCGAACATGATGGCGATCGCCACGTTGTCTCGGACGGTCAAGGAGTGGAACGGTCGTGGTATCTGGTAGGTGCGGGCGATGCCGAGATGCGCAATCCGATGTTGCGGCATCCCGACCAGGTCGTTGCCGTCGAGGGTGAGGGTGCCCGACGTCGGAGGCAGCGCCCCGGAGATCAGGTTGACCAGGGTGGTCTTACCCGAGCCGTTCGGGCCCACCAACCCGACCAGCTCACCCTGTGAGATGGTGGCCGAGACACCCCGGAGCGCATGAACCCCTCCGAAGTCCTTCGCCGCCTCGTCGGCGATCACCAGGGGCCGGCCCACCTCGACCGGGGAGGGCAGCTCCTCGAAGATCTCTGGTGCATGGTGTGCCCGCCGCCCGGCCGCCACTTCGCCGCCACGCCGGCCGGGCAGGAATGCGACCAGCGCGGCTGTCCCCAGTGCGACCGCCAACCAGTCGACCGGTTGACCCCATCCTCCCCAGGATCCGAGTCCGATCAGGGTCGCCGCGAACACGCCTCCCACGGCCCAGGGGCGCCGGCCGAATCGCGCCATCAAACCTTCGGGAGCGAGCAGGACGAGGAGGACGAGGATCACTCCGAGCACGATCAGGCTCCAGCCGTCGAACCCGCTGTCGGCCAGCCGATTCTGCAGGGTGTGGATGTAGACGGCGCCGATCATCGGCCCGGCCCAATGGTTGCGACCGCCGAGAACGCTCATGACGATCACGAAGAGGGGCACCCGGAGGTTGAAGGTGCCTTCCACGCTGACGAAGCCGAGGTTCAGTGCCAGCACGGCACCCGATACCCCCCCGATCAGGCCATTGGCGGCGATCGAGATCATCTTGTGCTTGAACGTGGGCACGCCGAGGCCCTCTGCCACCGCCTCGTCGTCTCTGATGGCGAAGAGCGCCCACCCGTACCTCGTTCGTTCCATGACGAAGGCCACCGCCAGGCTGAGCACCCCCACAACGGCGCTGACCACGAAGAAGAACGTCTGGAACGAGCCCAGGAACTCGGGATACTCCGGCACCGGGACGACGATCCCCTGACCGCCATCGATCGTGTCGCTGAGCCGGACGACAGCAGCCAGGATGAATGGGACTGCCAGGGTGAGCAAGGCGAAGATCTCCCCACGGAGTGAGCGGAGGCGGAAAGCGATGGTGCCGATCGCCAGAGCGAGGAGCATCGACAGCAGACCTCCGATGACGGTGGCGGCGAGCCAGTCGACACCGTGGCGGCCGAAGAAGACCGCCATCGAGTAGACCCCCACCCCGTAGAAGGCACCCTGACCGAAGCTGAAGTACCCGCTGTAGCCGGAGAGGATGTTCCAGCTGGTCGACTGTGCCGTCCAGAACAAGATGCCACTCAGAAAGACCAGGTAGAACGAGTTGAAATCGAAGATTCCAACCAGCGCCGGCACCGCGGCGAGACCCACCGCGACCAACAGCAGGCCGATCCATCCACGGTCACTCATGTCAATGCCCGGTCTTCGAGGGGAAGAGGCCGGTGGGCCGGAAAACAAGGGCCAGCACCACCATCGAGAACACCACGAATGGCGATGCCGACGGGCTCCAAACCGCGGCCGTGAGGCCCGAGATCCCACCGACCAGGAGCCCGGCATAGAGGGTGCCGGTCACGTTCCCGATGCCACCGAGGATCACTATCGCGAAGACCCGCCCAACCCACTCGAATGGGGCATCGGGATGAAGCGACTCGCCGAGAGAATGCAGCATCCCGCCGATGGCGGCGGTGGCTCCCGCCGCCCCGGCGAGGAGTATGCCCAGCTTGGTGTGATCGATCCCGAAGGCCCCGGCGATGTCCCGATCCTGACCAAATGCCTGTAGGGCCCGTCCCGAGTACGTGCGTTCCAGGATCAGCTTCGCCCCCACCACGAGGATCACCGCGAATCCGGCTGCGATCAGGGTGGGAAGCGGAAAGCGCAGTGGCCCGAGCGCGAGCGATTGGGCGGCGTAGGGATTGACACTGGAATCCATCCGCTGGAAGTCGGCGGTCCAGACATTGCTCACCACCTGGACGGTGATGATGAGCAGGCCGTAGCTGATGAGGAGGGAGTTGAACTCGGAAACTCGCCATCGCTCGAAACCGGCCTGGACAATGGCGCCGAAGAGGAACATGGCGATCGCACCGATCACGACGGTGATGATCGGATCGATCCCCGTGGTCGAAGCCAGCTCGAACGTCAGGTAAGCGCCGATCAAGATCATCCCGAAGTGAGCCAGGTTGATGATCTTCAGAAAACCCCAGACCACGGAGAGGCCCAGAGCCATCACCGCGAAGAGGCTGCCGGACAAGGCGCCGAAGATGGTGGCCTGGAGCTGGCTCAACTGACCTCCTCCGGAGGTGTGGTCACTGTTCAGTGTGAATGATCGGGCCGCCCGACCTCACGAGCGGCCCGACCATATCAGCGCCCTCTGCTCAGCCGTTGGGACCTGCCAACTCGGCGGCTGCCCTGTCTTCCGGCCACACCACGACCCAGTCTCCGTCCTGGATCTGCTTGATCACCTGGTTCGAGGGCCAGAAGTTGTTCTGCTCCGGATCGAAGCTGACCTGTCCGGCAAACGGAAGATCGGCCCCGTTCTCATGCAGATAGTCACAGATCGCCTGATGGTCGAGCGATCCGGCTCCCTCGACTCCCTGGGCCAGGATCGACCAGGCGTTCCACGATGCCGCCGCCTGGGTCTCGAAGACCGAGTAGGGCAAGTCGGCCTCTTGAACGCGGGCCGAGAACTCCTCGGTGACATCCTGGAGCTCGGGATCCAGCTCGGCGAGGATCGGCTCATTGGGCTCGAACATCGAGACCGAGAGCAAGCCCTCCGCCGCCTCTCCCATGCCCAGGAGCGGGCCGGGAGCGGGGAACAGGGCAAAGATCATCGGCGGTGAGTAGTCGAGCTGTTCCATGGCGTCGATGAGGCCGTTGGCCTCCACGCCGAGACCCATCACCAGCACTGCGTCGGGCTGAGCTTCCTGAAGCGTGACCGCGATCGGGCCCCATTCGGTGTTGCCGATCGGGTAAGGAACGTCGGCCACTATCTCATATCCCCGCTCGGGGAGGATCGTACTCGCCGACGGCTCCTCCACATCCGGTCTCCCATAGCTGACGAAGCTGGTGGAACCACCTTCGTTGGTCACCAGGGCGACAGTGCTCACTTCGTCACCCAGGCTGTCGAACACATCGGCGAGCTGGTTGGGGATGAACTCGTTGGGTGCCGGGCCGATCGACCAGCCGGGGAACTGGCACTCGTAGGTCAGCGCCGGGGCCAGGACCGCGGTGTGCTGCGGAAGGACATATCCGTGACGCTCAGCCACCGGCATCGCCGCCAGGATGTTGGGCGTGGCATAGGGGCCCATGATCAGGTCGACACCGTCCTGGGTGATCAACTGCTCGTACAGCTCTGCGATGCGAGCACCGTCAGAGGTGTCGTCGATGAGATTCCACTCCACCGGTCGGCCCAGTAGACCGCCCTGCTCGTTGAGCCGATCGACGTAGAGCTGGCCCGCTATCTGGTGGATCACCCCGGTGGCGCTGAGAAAGCCGGTCAACGGGAGTGTGCTCCCGACCACGATCGGGTCTCCGGACGCCTCGCCGCCGGTGGTGGTCGGTGCCTCGGTGCCGGGTGTATCGCCCTCTGTCGTGGTCCCTGCGGCAGCCGTGGTCGTGGTGTCTTCCGAGCCGCCGTCGCCACAGGCGGCCACCACCAGCAGCAGTGCGGCCAGCACCGCCATCGCCCTTACTCGTCTCCTCACGTTTCCTCCTCGTCGTTTACGCGATGGTCGTCTGCGCCACGCTCCCCGCCTACAACCAATACTGCACACTACCCGTTCACCGTTCACCGTGACTGCACATGGCAGCCAGGGTCTCCGGGGTCGGTTAGTTTGACCCCATGATCACCCCCTCGGCAGTTCTCCTCGACGTGGGCGGTGTCTTCCTGCTCCCCTCGCGAGCTCACATCCGCGCGGCTCTGGACCAGATCGGCCACTCGGTGGTCGACGACGTCGCCATCGACCGGGCCCACTACGTGGCAGTGCGGGTGTTCCCGATGGATCTCGAGGGTGACGAGTTCATGGGACCGATGTGGACCGATTATCTGCGGGAGTACGCGCGGTTTCTCGAGGTGGACGACTTGCGGTTGCCCGAGGCGATCGAGCACCTGCGCAACGAGTACGTCACCGGTGGTCTGTGGAGCCAGGTGATCGACGGATCGGCAGAGGGTCTGGCCGACCTCGTCGGAACCGGCGTCCCGGTCGGCATCGTCTCCAACTCCGACGGCACCATCGAGGCGAGGCTGCGAGAGATGGAGATCCTCCAGGTGGGCCCGGGAGCCGGCGTGGAGGTCCTCTGTGTCGTCGACTCGGGTGGGGTCGGGGTCGAGAAGCCCGACCCACGAATCTTCGACCACGCTCTCGAGGTGCTCGAGCTGCCGCCCCACGACGCGTGGTACGTGGGTGACACACCGGCCTTCGATGTGGTCGGTGCACAGCGCGCCGGTCTGAGGCCGATCCTCATGGACCCCTTCGATGAGAACGGCGACTTCGGGGTCACTTGCGTGCCCTCGCTCTCCGCCGTGGCGGAGATGGTGACGGCGGGCTCCAACCACCCCCAGTAGCCGAAGTTCACCTCAAGCGGTCGCGTCCTCCTTCCGATCTAGTTGCCGTACGTCCCCTGAGTCCTGAGGGAATGATGGCAATATTCGATTTTGCACGGGAGCGGAGGCTCCCGCTGACGATGGCATTTGTAGTCGTCCTCGCTCTCTTGCTCTTCACGAGCCCGCCGCCGGCTCATGCAGCGGTCAGTCTCGACGCCTACGAAGATTGCCTCCTCGAGAAGGTGAACGAAGCCAGGTCGAAGGCAGGAGTGCGCCAGATTCAAATGGCCGATGACCTCGTTCCGGAAGTCCGCGCCTGGTCGAAGTGGATGCGTTTCAACGGCTTCCAGCACATGCCGAATTGGCGACTTCAGCAGATCCTTCCCGACTCGGCGACCAGGTACGGGGAGAACATCGCCCGGCACAGTTACACCGAGATGTCAGACTGTCGTCCGATCCACGACATGTGGATGAGGTCGACGGGCCACCGCATGAACATCCTCAATGAGCGGTACCGATTCGTGGCGATCGGCACATACGTCGATGAGACGGGATGGTGGGCGACTCAGGTGTTCTTCGATGCGCCCGATTATGTCCCCTTGTGCGCCGGGGCGTGCAGCAACGAGGAGATGTTCTTCTACCGCGGAGACGGCCTCTACCGCTACTACGACATCTCGGCCGACGGATCCATCGGCTCCCCCATCAGAGCCGGAGACAACTACACCAGCGGATGGGACTCGATCAGCTCCGTAGACCTCGACGGCGACGGCAACGACGA